>Ga0116223_10000035_pt1 | contig 174967 bp, 142 predicted proteins | sample Sb_taG_3_FD_90092 | JGI IMG/M metagenome (GOLD analysis project Ga0116223, IMG submission 90092) | Peat soil microbial communities from Weissenstadt, Germany - Sb_50d_a_PC metaG | ecosystem: Environmental > Terrestrial > Soil > Wetlands > Peat | place: Germany: Weissenstadt | collected... | reverse complement strand
CACCACGATGAATGGAAGCAACGACTCGATCAACTACTACTCAACCACCGGCAGTGTGGCTGGCATTATCGGGACTGGCGACACCGTGACAGGATCGGGCGAGACGGTTTGGTTGGAAACGAATGGTGACTCGGCTTCCATCAACGGGAACAATAATCAGATCGATACATCGTCCGGAGTGACATCGGCCAATACCACGCTGAACGGCAGCTACGATCAGGCTAGCCTAGGTAACAGCGATCAAACTACTCTTAATGGCAATTATAATACGATTATCGGCGCAACAAGCGATACCATCACCACCCAGGGCATGGATAACATTGTCACGGCAGGCAGCAGTAATGTTCTCAAGTTGACCGGCGGCACTGGAGATACTTTCTTTGCAGCGAGTGGCGACACTGTCAATGTAACAGCCAATAGCGCGAACGGGCTGTCCGATGTCATTGTTGCGTCGAATGCGAACATAACCATAGCCAACAATGAACGCGTAGATGTGTTCGGCTCGAACGACACGTTTACCCTTGGACAATTCGATTATGTCGGAACCTGGGGGAGTGGCGATGTCATTTCAGCAGGTGCCAATGACGGAATCTGGCTTGAGAATAGTGGCGGAGACACTGTGACGGGGTCCACCGGCGATGCCGTCAACGTTAATGAAGACTACCAGAACAGTTCCACCGACACGGTCGATATGACCGGCGGTGTGGTGAATGTATCGGACAATGGTGTAGCCAACATCAATGGATCATATGACTATGTTGACCAAGGGAGTGGTATTTCCATAAGTTACGGAAACGGCGATTCCAACAATGCTACATATAATAACTCTTCCGGCTATGTAGGGTACAGTGGAGACGGCAACGACAGTGGTGGTGGCGATGGCGGCGATCCGCTTGTCCTCAATTTGTCAGGCGGGGCCGTGCAAACGACTTCGCTAGCCAATTCTTCGGTTTATTTTAATGTGCAAAATACCAGCCAGAATGTTCAAACGGCATGGATTACATCCGGCGAAGGGTTTCTTGTTTATGCCCCTACGTTTTATAGCAAGGCAGTTATGAGCGCTGCCGGTTTTGTAAAGAGTTTCTCGGCTCTCGCCGCGCTTGATACCAACAAGAACGGAAAGATCGATCAGGGTGATAGCACTTGGACAAATCTTTACGTTTGGACTCCGACTAACGGCGGTGTCTATAGTCAGAGTGATCTCCACAACATGGGTTATATGGGCATTACGTCCATCAACTTAAGTGCAACCGTGGAAAATCAGTCCAACAACAATAATGTCATCATCAAGAATGGCAGTTTCACAACTTCCGGTGGCGCAACCGACAACATCTCGGAAGTTTACCTGCAATTCAACGAGCAAAACGTTTCGAGTACTATAGCAAAGCCTGCTACTGCCTCCATTTACACACTTCCTGGCAATGGAAGCGGATCGAACTTTCAGCTTGGCTCAGGCAATGTTAACATTGTTCAAAACACATCCGGCAATTTGAATAATTCCACAATTGCTGGCTTTGGATCGCTTGACCAGATTGACATAACGGATCTCTCTTTTGGACAGAACACGACTCTTTCTTTCACTGAGAACTCCAACAACACGTCCGGCACATTAACGGTGGCAAATGCAGCGCATAACGCTACCCTCCAGCTTTTTGGTCAATTCTTGGCAGCAGGCTTTCAAGACGCCCCGGATAGTGGGGCAGCAGGAACGGTGGTTGCATATGTGCCTCCGGCAGCTAATTACTCATTGCTTGCCGCGGGACACTAGGTAGCGGTTCTTCGCTGCCTGTCAACAAACCCCAGGAACATGGTTGCTTTAGGTTAGGTATCGATATGTTCCTGCGTGTTTGTTGTCTGGCGGTTTTATGCCTCATGGTTCCTGCGGTGGCGGACGCTGAAATGGTGACGCTGGAACAGGCATGGGGTATGGCCTACCGGATGAACCCATCCCTTCAGGCCGAACGAGCCAAGCTGCGTGCGACCGATGAAGAGGTGTCGCAGGCGCTCAGCCACTGGCGGCCCAGCATCGATGCGACGGCGAATATCGGAAAAACCTACCAATACATACCTCAGGAGGCTGCCTTCGGCACCGCTAATTTCGCGGGCACGACACGCGGCGCCGGGGTTCAGGTCACGCAACCGCTGTTTCGCGGTTTTCGTACCTCATCAGAGACAAAGGCTGCCGAGAACAAAGTGCTCGCCGGTCGCGCCCAGCTACAGGACGCGGAACAAAAACTGTTTCTCGACACGGCGACAGCGTTCCTCGATACGATCCGCGATCAAGCCGTGGTTGAAATCAATCACGGCTATGAAGATGTGCTGCAACAAAAACTGAAAGAAACCGGGGCTCGCTTTAAAGCCGGCGACCTGACGCAAACGGATGTCCGTCAGGGTGAATCCCGGCTTGCGCGAGCGCATGTCGGTCGGTTTCAGGCTGAAAACTCCTTGACGCAGGATCGCGCCAGTTATGCGCGCCTGGTCGGCAGGGTAGCGGAGAAGCTTGAGGTGCCAGAATTGACCCTCGATCATCCCCTGGAGCTGGAAGAAATCCTGCATTACGCCGAAACACAAAACCCGAATGTGCTTGCCGCGCAATATGGGATGCAAGAGGCCGATGCCGAGGTTGACCTTAATAAAGGAAGCCTGCTGCCGGAAGTCGATCTGGTCGGAAACTCATCGCGCAATTGGGAGCAGAACAGCACATTACCGGGCCGCGAAGACAACAATCAAGTTCTGGTGCAGTTGACGATGCCCTTATATAGGTCAGGAACCGATTATTCTAAGGCGCGTGCCGCTGAACAGACCGTCACAGAACGGCGCATGGATTTGGAGGAAGCTCGTCACAAAGCGCACGAGACGGCCAACAATGCCTGGCAAGCGCTTCAAACCGCTCAGGCGGCTTTAAAAGCCGATAAAGATGAGATTGAGGCTGCCGATCTTGCGCTTAAAGGCGTCAGGGAAGAATCGAAGGTCGGTACCCGTACAACACTTGATGTATTAAACGCCGAACAGGAACTGCTCGACGCCAAAGTTGACCTGGCAAAATCACAGCATGACAGGGATCTGGCCATTATCCAGATCAAAGCCGCGATTGGCGAATTGACTCTCTCGAAACTTAAACTCCCCGGAAGCGTCTACGACCCCAAACGTCATTATGACGACGTGCGGAACCAGTGGGTTGGTTTTAGCGAAGACGATGACCGTTATATGGTCACGCCGGAACATCAGGAAATATCGCCATAGCGGATATGATGTCGGTCGAAACAATCCCACCATCAAATCAGAACCACGACACGGGCGTAACCTCGCTTGTGCTTTTGCTGCGCTTTCTGGGCGTTGCCGTCGATCCGGAACAACTCATGCATCGTTATGGCCGCTGTTTCGGCCTCAATGAGATATTGCTGTGCGCGAAGGAATTGCAACTCAAGGCACGGGCCGTTGACAGCAACTGGGGTCGTCTTGCCAAAACCGCGTTGCCATCCATCGCCGAACGCCGCGACGGCAGTTTTTTCATTCTCGGCAAGGTCGCTGAAGACAAGGCGCTTATCCACGATCCTTTATCGGGAAAACTGCAATCCCTGACCCGCGAAGAATTTGAAAGCCAGTGGAGCGGAAAACTTGTCCTCATGACGCGCCGGGCAGGGCTTGGCGAGCTAGCACGGCGCTTCGATGTCACATGGTTTCTGCAGGCGATGCACAAATACCGGGGCCTTTTGGTCGAAGTGTTTGTAGCGTCGTTCTTCCTTCAACTATTCGCGCTTGTCTCGCCGTTGTTCTTCCAGGTCGTGATCGACAAGGTACTCGTGCATCGCGGGCTTTCGACGCTCGATATCCTGATGTTCGGCCTTGTCGTGGTGGCGATCTTCGAGAGCTTGCTCACGGCTCTTCGCACCTATGTGTTCTCACACACCACAAACCGCATCGATGTTGAGCTTGGGGCGCGGCTGTTTCGCCATCTGGCAGCCTTGCCGATTTCCTATTTCGAGGCGCGGCGCACGGGGGATAGCGTGGCGCGTGTGCGCGAGCTTGAAAACATCCGCACATTCCTCACCAGTTCCGCGCTCACGCTTGTGATCGATTTGCTTTTCACCTTCGTATTTCTTGGCGTGATGGCTTTTTATTCGATGTCGTTGACCGGCATCGTGCTGATCTCGTTTCCGTTCTATATTGCCATATCGGCCATCGTGACGCCTGTATTCCGCCGCCGGTTGAATGAGAAATTCAATCGCGGCGCCGAGAACCAGGCCTTTCTTGTTGAAAGTATCACCGGTATTGAAACGCTGAAGGCCCTCGCCGTCGAGCCGCAGATGCAGCGCCGCTGGGAAGAACAGCTTGCCGGGTATGTGCGTTCCGGCTTTCGCGTTTCCAATATCGGCAACTGGGCCAGCCAGAGTATTCAGCTTATCAGCAAGCTTGTCACTGCCGCCGTGCTGTTCTTCGGCGCGAAAGCCGTCATCGGCGGCGATATGACGATCGGCGAACTCGTCGCCTTCAACATGCTGGCCAGCCGTGTGGCACAGCCCGTCCTGCGCCTCGCGCAAATCTGGCAGGACTTCCATCAGGCAAGGGTTTCAGTTGATCGCCTTGGCGATATTCTGAACACGCATCCTGAGCCTGCCTTCACGCCGGGCCGCACGGCACTCCCGGGCATCAAGGGCACGATCAGCTTTGAGCATGTCGGGTTTCGCTACCGCATCGACGGCCCCGAAGTTCTGCACGACATCAATATCTCTATTGGTGCAGGGCAGGTGGTCGGTATTGTCGGCCCTTCGGGTTCAGGTAAATCCACTTTCGCGAAGCTGGTGCAGCGCCTTTATATCCCTGAACATGGGCGCGTGCTGGTTGATGGCGTCGATCTGGCCGTCGTCGATGTGTCATGGCTCCGAAGGCAGGTCGGGGTCGTCTTGCAGGAAAATGTTCTCTTCAACCGCTCGATACGCGACAATATCGCGCTGGCCGATCCCGGCATGCCAATTGAACGCGTGATCGAAGCCGCCAAGCTCGCCGGGGCGCATGAATTTATTCTTGAACTACCGCAAGGCTATGACACGCTTGTTGAGGAGCGCGGCACGAATTTGTCCGGTGGCCAGCGCCAGCGCATTGCGATTGCCCGTGCCTTGGTCATGAACCCGCGCATCTTGATCTTCGACGAGGCTACCAGCGCCCTTGATTACGAAAGCGAACGCATCATCCAGCAGAATATGAGCCGGATCGTTCAGGGCCGCACCGTCATTATTATCGCGCACCGACTTTCGGCGGTACGCAATTGCCATCGCATCATTACCATCGAAAAGGGCCGCATCGTCGAGGACGGAAGCCATGAGGATTTAATAAAAATCGGGGGCCGTTATGCCTCTCTCTGGCGTCTTCAGGGGATTCCGAATGCTGGCTAACATCAAATCCCGCATCGGAAGCGCACGGCGCTCTATACAACAGGCCGATTACAGCCGGTTGAAAGACCCGGAAGAATGGGCGGCGCTGAACGAGCGCATTTTAAGCCATATCCGTGCCTTGCCTCATTCGCGCCTGCTGACGGGACAGACCGACGAAAACGAATTTCTTCCCGCCGCGCTTGAGATTATAGAGACTCCGCCTTCACCCGCCAGCCGCATTATCGCGGGCAGCATCATGGCGTTCCTTGCGATTGCGTTGTTATGGGCATGTTTCGGTTCGATCGATATCGTTGCCACGGCTCCGGGCAAAATCATTCCTACCGGGCGCACCAAAATCATCCAGCCGCTCGAAAGCGGCGTTGTCCATGCCATCCGCGTTCAGGACGGTCAGCATGTGAAATCCGGTGACGTGCTGATCGAGATCGACACGACCGTAAGTGCTGCGGAACGCGACCGGCTGCAAAGCGATACGATGCAGGCTATGCTCGATACGGCAAGGCTGAAGGCGGCGCTGAATCTAGATGGTGGTGACCCGGTTGCCAGCTACGTTCCCCCCGAAGGTGCTACGGAAACGCAGATCGCGTTGCAGAAAACCCTTCTCACCAATCAGGTTGACGAGATACGCGCCAAGCTGAGCGGGCTCGACAACCAGATCGCGCAAAATCAGGGCAACAGGGATTCCGTCGCAGCGACTATTACCAAGCTTACCGAAAGCATCCCCTATCTTGAAAAACGCGCCGAGGCGAGAAATTCTCTTGCTAAGCAAGGCTATGGCTCAAAGCTTGAGTCCCTCACAACCCAGCAGGACCTTGTCGAGCATCAGCAGGAGTTGAAAGTCCAGCAAGGCAAACTGGCGGAAGCTGAAGGCTCTCTTGCCTCGCTTAAAGACCAGCGGCGGCAGGCCGAGGATGAGTACAAGCATACCAATTTGAAAGACCTCGCGGAGGCTGAGCAAAAAAGCGCAAGTCTGAACGACCAGCTCACGCAGGCGGCGCAGAAATACCGCTTGCAGACCCTTACGGCTCCGGTGGACGGCACGGTGCAGCAACTAGCAATCCATACCGAAGGTGGCGTCGTGACACCGGCACAGGTGCTTATGTCTCTTGTACCGAACGACAGCCATCTTGAGATTGAGGCGATGGTGTCCAATCGCGACATCGGCTTCGTGCGCGAGGGCCAGGATGCCGAAATCAAGATCGACACCTTCAACTTCACCAAATACGGCCTCATCCACGGGCATGTGCAGTCCGTCTCGCATGACTCGATTCAGCGCGAGAAACCCGCAGATAAATCCAGTGAACAACGCCGCGCAGGCGATGAAAGCGACAGCAGCGAGCCTGCGGGGCAGGAACTGGTTTACTCAGCGCGCGTCTCATTCGATCAAACGCAAATGCAAATCGATGACCGCATGGTCGATCTCGAACCCGGCATGGCCGTCACCGTCGAAATCAAAACCGGCTCACGCCACGTCATCGAATACCTTCTCTCGCCACTCTTAAGGCGTAAGCAGCAGGCCTTGAGGGAGCGGTAATTACTTTACCCCCGAGCATTAATGGTTCACCTTGGAAAGCGGAAATACAAACCATGCCAAGAGTATGGCAAGGGTTGCCGCGCTGCTGAATTTTCTCACTTGCTGCTGGTGGTAACACCGTTCAACTGCCTGTCGCTTGCGCCGAATTGATCGACGAGGGCAGCGGCTTTAGGATCAGGATTGAACAAGGAGGCCCCCGGCGCGTTCGCCACCTTTGCCGCCATCGCCGTTTCTTTGGCCCTATAGAAAATCAGCATAAGGTTCGCGTTCACGCTATCGAAGATGTCGTTCCTCTTTTCTTCTCGCGATCCCACTTTTGAATTGCCCGCGCCGGGGACTTCGACCTTGGTTTTGGAAGTGCCGTTGCTGTCCACCGTCTCCATTTCAAAAGAATCCTTGACCTCCTGAAGAGAGCCTTTGTTGCCGCTGGTAGCGGCATACAGCAGCCCTTTTCCAAACCGGCTTGCCGCCTTGCCCGAGCCCTTTTCTTCCTTGTAAGTCGCCGTTATTCGTTTGACGAACTTGGTGCCATCCAGCACTTCAGCGGTGAACACTTTGGCATCGGGAGAAACCGTTATCTTCGCGGGTCCGCCCAATATCCGATCATCCGGGACGCTAACGATAGCCGCGCCCGCCGCAGTAAAAGTGGCTTGCGGGGTCGGCGGTCCAGACACGCCCGTGTTGGAGGTTGGCGCGGCTGCACTGTTATTGCTTGTGGCGATACCAGCATTGCCCGGATTGTAGGGGTGAGCCTTGCCCTGCATGTAGGCTGCCTTGGCGGTCTGCAAAGCGGCGTTGTTCCCTGTGAAGTCGGGACCGAGGGGCATCAAATCCCCGGTCGCGACATTAGCTGAACCGATCTTCTGGTTATCACTCTCCCTGTATACGTCGTACACAGTGCCGCCAACCGGCTTCAGGACAAACTTTTCGCTGCCAGTATCAATCTCAATGGACATTCTGGCGGAGGAAGGCGAGACAGCACTTGCCGGATGCCTGGGCGGAGGAGGAGGGGGCGTAAGCGAGCGCCCCTGAGCGCGGGCGGAGGAAGCGGAACCCATGAACAAAGCCGCCGCGAGAGCGACCGAGGTGAGGACGGATGCTGTGTGGTCATGCGCCGACGTTTGAGCGGTCATTCTTCTGATCTCCATGATGAAAAAGTCTGGCCCCGAGGGGTAGTGATGTATGGCAACAGCGTTTCTGTTCTGTCGCGGACTTAGCGGGGTCAGCGGCATCGCTGCCGCCGACCCCCTCAATGCGAATTCATTTGTTTTGCTGTTGCTTCACGGTGTGGTCGTAGGCGCTTTTCTGCGCGGCCCACGAGTCATGAGTCTGGCCGTGTTGCTGGGGCGCGCACGGCTGACCCTGATTGGCTTGGTTGGTTCCCCGTTGTACGGACGCGTCATGGTTGTTGAGGCCCATTGCGATCTCCTTTTCGAAATAAGGTGAAATTATGTTTCCGAAAAAATGATTTGTGACAGCGCCAACCCACAGAGGGAAAGCATATCACAAATGCCTCTTATTGTGTGGCCAACAGTTGTCGGTGGACGAAGATGGAGAGGGACTCCACACTTTGCGTAATGCGCTCACATCGGACTTTGCAAGCCCTGGCAAGCCGAATCAAAGAATTGCGCGTAGAGAAACACATTAGCCAGGAGGAGTTGGCTCATCGCTCGGGACTGAGCCGTACCGGCATGGGCTTTCTCGAAACCGGAAAACGCTGGCCGCGCCTCGATACATTGATGAGCGTTGCCGATGGGCTAAACGTCACCATTGATGAATTGTTGAAGGGTTTGCACAAGCCTGCCCGGAAGCGGTAGCTTGTCGCGCCTCTTACAAATTCCGATGCACGGCGCTTGTCGCCAAGTCGCGCGATTTCACAGAAAGTGATGCGCCAGAACGGCAATCGAACACAAGGCACAGGAGAAGACCAAGCAGGACAACCAAATAATCAATGGCCCTCATGGGAAGATCGATCAAGAACATCAAGTAAACGAACCAGGTCCCGAAAATCAGAATGCCAATGCTTGACGCTATAACCGATCGCTTGACGCACTTCCACGATAGATGCTTTTCTCCAAACGCTTGGTCAAAGACCTTCCCGAACGTATCAGGCCACCGCTCGACTTTCTGGCTGACCCCCACTCCAACCAGCCAAACTGCGATTTCAAACTTTGTCTCATCTGTCAGGACCGACTCAACTCGTTCAAACGATTTCCACACAACCCCAGCCAGCACACCACCAGCAGCAAGTGCACCCGGAGGTGAATTCATAAGCTGCGTCACTGTCTCTAGAAATCCGCTGTTTGTCACCTGTCGATTCTACATATTGAGTGGAGACCGCTGCATCAGACTTCTGTAGGGCATCGTTCCGTTTCAAAAAAGGTCCTTTTGCAACGTTGCGGAAGGGCTGATTACCGACGAGATCACTTAGCTGTTACCCTAATTCGGTCGAGCCTGGACTTTCAGGAACAATCGCCTGCTCCCTGTGCTGAGGCACCATGCGAGCTTTACTTTGCGCGCTAACTGGAGATCATTCGTGGTCTCCGGCACATGAGGGATTTCATAGTCGGAAGTGTGTTCGATGCGGTCTCGCACAGTCGCCTTGTCCACACTGCAACGCCAATGGTTTCTACATCACAAAGTCGTACGACCCGCGCAAATACATGGAGCCATTTAGCGAGCTTTACCCGATGTGGGCTTCCTGCCCAGAGTGCAAGGGGACGGGTTGGCTCAGAGAACGCTCGTAGCCGACCTAAAACTGTACCTGCGTCTAGCCGCCTGCCCTAACGCAGTGGCGGCCCAATATACGGCATTACCGGAAACTCGTCCGTTGTCTCAAGACCGGCAAGTTTCGCCCGATTGCGGGAAGGCCCGGAAGCAACGGGGGATTGTGTATTGCAGATGTCCATTGCAATACACCCCGCCACACCGCCCACGATGCGCCACGCCGATTGTCGTCTCCGGAGTGTTGCCGACGTTGCCGATCACGACCGTGTTGAACAGAATTCTCCAATTCTGTTCCGCCTGTTATGCTCTCTGCGGACAACATAATGGACCTCCCAGACATTACGAAAGCTCAGCTTCAGCAGAGCATCGAGACGTACCGCATCATGCTCTCCCTCATGGTTCAGATTTGCACGGTTTTCGTCGTGGCTGACGCGACGACCGTGGGCTATGCGGTTCAGCAGAGATTTGCCGGTGCGCTGTGGGTAGGTCTTATCTTTCCGATAACAATGCTGATCGTCATACGTGTAGTCTTTCGACTGACGATCCCGGTCCTTGGGACTGCCGTGTCTATTGAGGCAAGATACAGGGATGCCGAAGTGAGCGGCTTGATTTCGACATTTCTGGCCGTCGCCGTTTCCCCGCAATTTCTTGACCGACTCAGAGCCGCATCGACTTTGGAGGCCGAAGCAGAGCGAACCAAAGCGTTGGCGGGAATCGGCAAGCCTTACATTTTTGCGGGCGGACGCCCGGTAAAGCTGTTGCTCCTTCTCGTTATCCTCGGTCAAGCAGTCGCGCCGGTTTTCCTGTGGCATTTTGCTGGCTGGAGGCTAGTGTAACGTTTCAAGAATCGAAAATGGATGGTCGCAATAGTCGCAGCGCGGCGCTTCCGATTTGCTCTTGATAACAGAATTTATCAATATGAAGTTTCTCACGGCGTTGCCGGTAGCACCAAGTGTTCCCAAGATACGGTAGAACTTGAGACTATTGCAAAAGCCCAGTGAACAGTGGGCTTCCGTGTTGCAGCTTTGCGCTGCGAGGGGGGTTGCGGGCAACACCGTGACAAAACATGCGGTTTTGCCCTGCTTCTCAAATCACAATCCGCGCACCTGATGCAACGATTCTACTCTCAGGCTCCTTCTGTATGGTATCGTCGGTCTCTCAAAGATGTAGTAGCTTACGTACCCCAATAGACACGACGACAAAACCGCGATTATGCGGAGAAACCAGGTGTATTCACTCACCCCGTTAATATGGAAAATATATTTCAAGGCAAGAAAGGCGAACCCTTGCCCGAGATAGCAACCATAGGAAGCATTGCCAAGTTCGGTATCAAGCCGGTTTGGTTTTAGGCGCGTCAGGAACATCAGGGTTGGCAGTCCAATGATCAGGCCAAGCGCAAACTCTCTGGTAAACATACCTGGTGTGTAATTAGTAAGAGCATCGTACCCCAAAATGCTGCATATTGCTGTGGTCAATAGACCTAACGACATCCAGTCGTTTTTGTACAAAAAACTTCCCGCAATATAAAAACATAGCGGCCCCGGTGTTGTCCAATAGGTATACTCGTTCCCAGGCAGGACTTGCAACGCTGCCGCCATAAAAATACCAAGGCTGACAAGTGCGGCACTCCACGACCAAACCCGGCTTTTCAACATCCACGGCGAGAAGATATAGAAAGATATTTCAATACCAAGCGTCAAAGCCTGAGGTATAAGCGATGTGTGTACATTTTTAAGATAGCGGTAGAATCCTAACGGCACAATGCTGATATAGGCGAAAAGGTCGTGTGGAAAAAATGTTGATGTATCCTCTTGTGTCAGGACCCAGTGAAAGCCAAAAGTGAAGATGATAGTCAAAGCAAGCAGTACATAATATTGCGGCGCCAACCTGATGATGCGCTCACGATAGAATATGAGGGCATGTTTGGACTCCGGAAAGCGCGCGGACAACAGACCTGTTATCGCATACCCGGAGATCATATAAAACATCGTGACAGCGATAACGCCATTATTAAGTGACCCAACATTTCCTCCGACATGGGAAGCCACAACCATCGCAGCAAGGGCAAGGCGTAATGTTCCTAGCATAAAAAAGCTCATTTCAGAGAGAAACTGTGGCACTGAGTCAGCGATAGCGGTTTCCTGAGCAGAAATCCAGTTGTGGCTTTTTGTATAGGCCCATATTGAGGCAGATGTCAGTTCAGTTCAAATCACAATCCTCTCTATCTCATCCAGCGAAACCTCATCATCGCGCCGATCATAAAGCCCGGTTGTCCGGGCTGACTCGTGGTTCGCCATCTGCTGTGCGATCTCTCTCCTACCGCCATTGCGAAGATATTCAGTGATACCCGTTGCGCGGAACGAGTGATTGCCGATCTTCGTCGCAATTCCCGCTTCGACCGCGCGCCGGCGGATCATCCGATAGGCGTCCGACTGTGTCATGGGCCGCGTGGAGAGCGCGCCTGTGCGACCGAGGGCCGTAGGGAAGAGAAAAGTTTTGGGATTGTCACCGATCCTAGCACCCTCGATATAAGCATGAAGGTAGGTTTCCAGATTGTGATGGCAGGGCATCTCATGCCGCTTGCCGCCCTTCTCATGAAGGCGCACCCAGGTACGACGCTTCTGGACATAAACATCATCGACACGCATCTTAAGCGCCGCGCCGATCCGGGCAAATGTATAGACCATCAAGGCAATTAGTGCACGATCCCGAAGCGTCACATGAGAAGAGGAGGGGTCGATCGAGTCCAGCAGCTTGCGGGCTTCCTCGGCCGACAGGACGGCAGTCTTGCCTTTTTTCTGCGAATACTTTGGACCGCGAACCGGGCTCGCGGGGTTGACCGCGATGACTTGGCCCACCACCAGCCAGTCGAACAGCATACGTATCGCAGCCAGGTTTTGCTTCACCGATGGCGCCGCCAGACGCTTCTGCAGCACCTCTATATAGGCCGCGATATGGACGGGCTCGATATCGGCCAACTCGCGCAGATCCTCTTGCTCACACCAGATGGCAAACTGCACGGCGGCCCGCGCATAAGCCCGCCGCGTGTTCGGATTCCTTATATTCGCGGTGAAGAATTCAATGAAGCGACGCGCGGCATCGGGGTCAGGCGCGAACAGCTTCGGCAGCACTGGCCCGGAGGGAACTCTGACAACATTCTGGGCCATGCCCCTTACCCACAGGTTAGTGACTGATAACGTCCTTTATCATGCACAAAATCAGCCCTCAGGGAAGTGTTTCCTTGCCTGATACAGGCGGTAGCAGATCGCCCTCTCCGGCCCATGATCGTCTTATGGCATGATCTATGCGGCTATGGCGACGATCAGGGAACCGAACGTTGAGAGGAGACCGCTTATGTCAAAGAAAACAATTACTACGGTTGCCGACTTCGTATTCCAAGTTGCAGAGATCAAGAAACGACAACTATCACAAGGTCATAAGTCCGACCTTCTTTTTCGGGGGCAACCTTGTGATTGGCCGCTGCTTCCCAAACTCGGGCGTGTCACACCGAAAGGAAAAGTCTCCACAATTGAGAAACTGCTTCTCCGCAAGTTCGAGCGTGCAAGCTTGCCGTTCCGCGAATTCGAACCCAAGGATGACTGGGACCTGCTGTCACTGGCGCAGCACCATGGCCTACCTACCCGTCTCCTAGATTGGACCTCCAGTGCTCTTGCCGCTTTGTGGTTTGCTGTGCGAAACCCACCCGAAAAGAAGGACAATGGGAAAGACCTGGAAAATGGAGTGGTGTGGGTGCTTTGTGCGCTTGTCGCAGACTTCCGGCTAGACACAAAGCATAGCGGTCCGTTCGACAACAAATCGCGCACTCGGATCTTTCGGCCAAAAGCCATTTCACCGCGCATTGTTGCCCAGTCCGGGGTGTTCACCGTCCACAGGCTTCAGAAGGCTACGGGCGAAAAGAAGCTTAAGTTTGTCCCCCTTGAGAAAAATCGCAACTACAAAGACAAGTTGGTCAAATTCATCATTCCGCCTACGGCCTTTGCCCACATTCGAAGCGAGCTGAATATGCTGAATGCAAATGCCGCGTTGCTATTCCCTGATCTCGATGGGCTGTGCTCCCACTTGTCATGGCGCTACACGAAACTACGAGACGAGACTTAAGAAACGGCTCCTCTTTGTTTTGGCCTTTGGCAGAGAGGCCCTACCCCGCTATTACCTCGAAACTGCGTCGTCTGGCAGGAGAGTGATCCCCGGGACCTTGAAGAAGGTCCTTTTAGGAGTTCATCTCTGTAAATGCACAAGCAGTCTTCGATCTCGGCCGCTGTCAACCTTGAGAATGGCGCAGGCAGCTCTCCGGAACGAATGGCAGTGGCCCTGAGTCCAAACACCGCGGCTCCGAGCTTTGTTCCTGCATGGAGGTGAACAAGCCTTGGGGGCATCCCCAGAAATGCTCCTATTCGATGAGCAACGTCGTATACAGTAAGAGGCCCGATCCCACGAATCGAACCAATCTCCGCTGCCACAATGTCGTGGACCGCCTCGAAGTCAGTGGCGCGATTCAAGGCTCGTGCCCTCTTCTGCAGCTTCCCCTCCGCTTGTTGGAGAATGTGCCTCGGAATGCGCCACTGATGGGAGTGCCGTTTCCCACCCGGCAGCAGACATAGGGCTGCTTTCTCGATTGCAGCGGCTAAACTACTTTGCGCCGCAAAATGGGCAATCTCTGCCTTGGCACTGGCGCGATTGTCATTGATGTACAAAGCCACGACTTCATCCGGCGTCATAACGTCCTATCCGTTCGGCGCGAACATTAAACGTCTAGTGATGTCCGCAAGTACCATCGCATAATCTTGTCCATGAAGTAAGATGGGTTCCCCAATAGTGGCTGCAAAGTTCGTGTGCATCAAGACGCGCGAGCGAACACTAGGCCGACAGTACGCGAATGCTACCTTGTCAGGTGTATCGAGGCCTTTACGGATGGCTACGGGCAGTGTTTCCAGCACCGCTGGCTGCGGGGCAACCAGACCCTGGGCAGTGAGTACGCTCCTTGCAATCTCTACCATCGAAGCACCAATCAGATATAAGCTTCTGTTCGCGAGTTTTAGGACCAGGTCACGAGCGCGGGGACAACATTTCAATTTATTGTTCGGAACTCCTAGTGCTGTTTCGATCTCTTGCAATGGGAGTCCTGTAAGCCAGGCTCGAAGCGCGACCTTCAGCAATTCGAATTCGCCGTCTGTCGGTGGCCCACCCTTCTTTTTTCCACGCACGACATAATTTACAGTCTCCGCGTCCTCTCCTAAGAGACTCTCGTAGCTGGCAGTATCGCTTTGAAAAAAATCTACCAGCCAGTCAGACCAGCTAAGGATAGTGTCCGGTATTGCGGCTGGATCATCCTGAAAACGAGTTTGTGCTGAGATCAGCGGAGCGTCTGGCAGTCCGGTTGATGCGGCAATTGTCGTGATATCTGCATTTCCAGCATCAGTAGCCAGGACTGCTCCCAGAGCCTGAAGTTTTTGCTCGAAGTCTGCATCAGCGTTAGCCCGATGAGCTCGAAACGCTGCAAATGATCGACGCACCATCGCTATCGCATTGTCCGCAGCGTTTTCTGGTTGTTCTCCCGCACGCACTCTATTAGCGAAGTAGCGAACTCCGGGATTATGTATATCACCCATCTGAATTCGATCCAGCAATGTTGTAACTGGATCTTCCATGGACACACACTGATCATTTCGCGGCAAGAGCGCCCTCAGCTTTGCAAACGCGTATGGTTCTGCCTGTCTCTCTTCAGAGAAGCCGACGACGGGTTCAGGGATCAACAAAACTAGCCCATTGGCAAGATGACCGGCGCGTCCTGCTCTACCGGCAGCGTTCAATATTTCGTGGGCTTCCAACTCGCTGCGTCCGTCGTCGTCATGTCGCTTGTCTCCTGCAAGAATTGCTATCTGTGCCGGCAGGTTCATCCCCTGAGCCAAGGTTGGAGTCGCAACAATAATTGACGCTCCGTCCGATCGCTTGAACAGTGACTCTGCCAAACGGCGTTCCTGAGGGATCATGTCTCCGTTGTGTGGAAGAGCCGCACTTGTTGGATCTACGAGGGAAAAATCCACGCCACCCACTTCGGCCACGACAGAGTTCCACAGAGCCTCCTCAACTGGTGTCAGTTGTCCGACTTCGGGTATTTGCGCCGAGATTTTTCTGGCGGTCGAGGGAGCATGGTTCGCTTGCTGAACGAAGATTATCGTCTTGACGCCTGCTTGTGCCGCTTGAACACCGAGGGCAGCCGCAACACCGTTTGCATTAGGCGTTGCATATCCTCGCGCGGCCAGGCTTAGCGTAACCGGATCGTTAGACAGGCTAACGAGGCGTGTGTCAGCTGGGACCCCTGGGTTCCAGTTCTGATGCAATCCAAACAGGCCAAAGGGCATGACTTGCTGATCTAGCCTAATGTTATTCAGGTCGCGACGTTGATAGACCACCACTCCCCGCGCCTGTCGACTCGGTTTCCAAGGATTTTCATAGGCCGAGCACGGGCGCCCTGTTCTTTCTTCGATCCAGGCAGCGAATTCGGGTGCGTTTGTCAACATCGCAGACAACAACAGGAGATCGGCCTCTGGTGCTCGCTTCAGAGCATGAAGCAAGCAAAGCATCGCATCGAGGCTGCGCTTTCCGCCTCCCTCGGGACTGAGGAGATGACACTCGTCGAACACGATTAGTCCGACCTCCTCGATAGCATTGGTTGCATGACTTAGAAGGGCTAGACAGCGCTCCGGCGTCATCACTTCGATTGGCTGGAGTTCAGGCCCCTCAACCAACACTGTCAAATCACCGTCTGCAGAGACTTCCACATCGCCAATCGTCGCGGGAAACGTGTCTGCCAATTCATCTCTCAGTTGATCAACGAGTGCGAGTGTTGGGACAAGAAATAGGACTTTCTTGTCGCGCGCCAGCGTCGCGGCTACCTTCAATTCAGAAAGCGTTGTTTTTCCAGCGCCCGTTGGAAGAACCAGCACCGCAGATCTTCCAGTTTCCAAAATACCCGTCTCAACGGCTGAGCGGTGGTTCCGCCATAAAACCGGCTTAGTTTGAGCACGATATCGCAGCCACCTGCCCCAAAACTCTGGATCTGCCCCGCCCGGTGAATCGATCCCCACAATTCCAGCCTCAGTGAGACCACCCGCGACGCGTTGGAGAAGTCGAGCCAAGTGCCTCGGCCCTGCAAACGCAGAGACTGCAAGCGCATCACCTATGTCCAAATCGAGCTCTTGCGTCGAAAGGGTCACAACCTGATCAAAAGTCTCCTGCGGAGACGCAAATCGAGGGAATTGCATTTCAGGAACTGGTTGACCAAGCAACTGCGCGACAAGTTGAACGATGCCCGACCAGCACAAACCGTACAGAGCATCGGTAGCAGAAGCCCCCCAGGGAGTCTCGAGGCTGACGCGAGTCCGGCGGAGCCGGTTGGCTCGCTCGATTACGCTCTCAAAGCGCTCAGTTGCGAGATCATAGACAGACTCGATCACCGCACTACGAAGTAAATTCTCACTTCGCGCACCGAGGAGAGGCCTGGCGGCTTCTCTTGCGTCAGCATTCTGTTCCGCCACAAGAAACAATAGCGGAGCAGCAATGAACGGATGGATCGCACCTACCTCCAATAGTGGATGACCCGGTGCATAGATGTCACGCATCACCTGCCCGAGGAGCTGGTGCGCAGTTGCGGCAACGAAGGCAGCCGCCCGGCGAGCATCGCCCTCCGTACCCGTATCGACCGCCGCTTCATAAATATCTGCGAGGCGCTTTAGACGACGGAAGCTTTGGAATTGATCGGCTGTTTCGTCTAGGTCGCTATGTCTCAACCGAAAACTCACAAGTTCGACATAAGCTGCGGTGAGTTCCTGGGGAAGTGACCCTGGATCAATGCCCGAGAGAATGGGGGCGCTCCGGATCAGCTGTGCCGTTGCAGCGTCAAACATTGGTCGCCTCGATTGCTTGCCAAACTAGGTTTGCAAAGTTAGCGAACCACGCTCTGATGTCAGCAATTGGAAAAGTGTTTCCGAGACGGTCCTCAATATTAGGTGTTATTGCAGAGAAACCTGCAAATAGCGCTACGCATCTGGCGGTTTCATAGGGATCTGGCGTAACCGTAAGCGCCGCATCGAAGACAAGAGGATGATCCTGGATCAGCCGATCATAAAGACGAATGTGTTCTTCGTCGGTCAAATTGAACCGCTCTAGGAGCGTGGTCACAGCTTGGAGCAACTGGTTATCGCGCTTATGGGATTTCCAGTCGCGAAAAGCCGGCAGAACGCCGTCTCGGAATTCGTCCCTCGGATTCTCCGTGCATTTTTGCTCGTAGATAACAGCCCTACTCAGACTTCGGCGAGTTTCATCAAAACTGACCTTCACTGTGTCGAGGCCCTGCTGCGTCGCCTTGAGGTGAGGAGTGCAGATCACTTCGTTTGGGCCGGCTGATATGAGAGTGGCGATCCAGGAGATAATTTCGAAGAGCAAGCCATCACGGTGGTAAGTGGAAGGGCCAGGGTCACTAAATAGCTGTGCTCGAAGTTGTCGTTTTAGCGCCTCAGGTACAGCGACTGCGTTCGGCTGAGCCCCGCGAATGATCCTTTCGACGTGTTGCGCCCGTCCGATCAATGTTTTTGCAACGAGAGAGGCGAGCTGCCCCTCGTCGCGAACTGACCATTGATTGCCACCACATTCAGGTGCGGCCGGAAAATCGACTACATTCACAGGCATCCGGATCAATCTCGCGCGACAACGTTCCTAAAATTGGGGGAAGGATTGGTACTGGACCTCAATTAAACGAGCTTTCTTACTTCTCTGCAATAGCAACGCGATATACCATTTCCTTGAAACCTGAAGGACCGCATCCAAATTCCTTCTGCTTTACGATTTTCTTTTAGGCCAGACAAATGGTTCACGCTTCATTTGGGCCAGAGCCTCGATGCCGAGAAGATGCCATCGGCCCGCATCATCTGTTTTGTCTCGTTCCTCGCGATATATCGCCAGATAATTTCTTATCAAAATCAGGACGCGCTGATCAATGTGCTCGAAGCATTTAGTGTCATTGCAGAATCGGTAGTGTTTACCCCACCCCTGCATGACGCCGCGCACTTTCTCCAGAGACTCAAGCAGAGACAAGTTGTCCGCAAGCTCCCCAGTTTTCCGGTGTTCACGGAATGCCTCCCGGCTTTCCGTAAGCGTAGATTCTATTGACGTAACCACTCGCTCCTGGGCTTTCTTGCATGGCCTTATAAAACCATTTGAAAGATCGATGCCCAGGAATTCGAATCCTTCTTCTATCGCAGCCCTCTGTGTCTTGTCCCGTGAGACACTCATGCCCAGTTTCTCAAGCATGTGCAAGGCTTTGGCGAAGGTATTCTCAGCTATCTCCTTACTGGCTGCGAGAATAATGAAATCGTCGATGTACCGGATGCATCGTACGTCTGGCCGCTTGTTCAATTCTAGGTCAAACTCATACAAGAAAAGATTGCCCAGCAGAGGTGAAAGCGAATTTCCTTGAGCGACGCCAATGTCTTCTATGGGAAACGCGTTGGCATGTTCCCGCAGCTGCGTCATGTTCTCTAACTCGACTGTGATTGCCTGCGTAAACAACTCCACAAAGTCCATGTCTTCCACGGCCCTTGTAACAATATCCGTCACGATCGATTTTGGAATGCGGGTAAAAAAACTCGCAATGTCTGAACGAATGACAAACTTACAGCCACCACCAATTGCATCAAGCACAGCCCGGATAGCAGCCGGCACCGCAGCCATTTCATCGTCTTTTTTCTTCTTGATGCCCCCAAAGCTGTAAGGAGTGCACACAAACTTCTGAATTGCTGGCAACGAAATCAACACATCGTGAACAGCACGCTGAACGATACGAGATTCGACCTTGGCAACGACGAGGGGACGGAAGCTGGACTTGTCTTTCTTATCCTTAGGGATTTTGATTCCCCGTGCTGGGGGGAACACAAATCTATTTTGCTGAAGCTCACGACTCAGCCGCCGCAGGTTCGTCGAGAGGTCTGCCTCGAATGCGGCTATTTCGTTCTTGGTGTCTTGGGACTTTGACGTTCTCGCGTTTCGCTTTATTGCGAGCCACGCGCCTTCAATGATCCGTCGCTTTCGAACTTGCAGCGACAGGTCCAATTTCCGTCTCTTGGGTCCTATTGGTACGCCTGACCCGTCCGACATCTCATCTGTCCCCAGCGAAGGTTCCGTTAGGCCCGTTCCGCTCAATCGAGACTTTCGCCTCGCCGCTGCATTGTGCCCCAAGCTCGCAGGTTTCCCTGATCGCCGAGACGCCCAACACAAGGGTCAGTGCCAGCAGGACAACCTTCCGGCCCCCCCGCCGCCGCCGCGCCAAGTTGGCACGTTTTTGCATAAGGTTCGCATCACTTGTTTCCCCCTCTTAGCCTAAACTTTTTAGGCCGTTGGGCAAGTTCGGCGACCCCGGCCCCTCCCCGCCCGCAATATTAAAGCTGCCAGCCGCCCAACAGGTACCCCGAAAGGTGAAGGCTACGGCTAGCTTAGTATCGGACGCGTCAGGTCTGTCCCCAGCGAAGGTTCCGTTAGGCCCGTTCCGCTCAATCGAGACTTTCGCCTCGCCGCTGCATTGTGCCCCAAGCTCGCAGGTTTCCCTGATCGCCGAGACGCCCAACACAAGGGAATCATTACCCCCATATATACCACACGATCGTCACTAAGCACAAGATATGGGGGCGTCCTCGCTCACAAAGGGCCAACATGAGTAAGGTTGGCAAATTCACTCTCAGTGCGGCAACGTCATATCACTCTATGAAGTGTCAATCCTTCGAAAACCTTATTCCTGACGTGCCCCAAGCTCCTGCCCAGCGCGGGGTGCTTCCCTTGGAGCATTCACAGGCAGTGGCTCAGCGGGTTGCCCGACATGATGGTGATAAAGCGACATGACTTGCGGGTATTCGACGCCGTTAGCGGCTGCTACTAGCTTCCGCCGTAGAGCGTTTGTGTCGCCAGCCTCTCCGTATACCAGGAGCACTCCCTTGTGATACCGCGCGTTCTGGCAGAACCAAACCAGCTTCGAAATATCGTGCCGCAGATCACCAATGTCCGCTGTCCCCGGCTTTACTTCAACAGCCGCCAGGTTTCCGTCCATTGTGCCTGGCACATGCACGAGAAAATCCGGCTTCACTCTCGCATACGGACCGTCTTCGAAATGGGGGTGCCCAACTTTATCAATTTCGCCGCCAAGGCTAAACGGAAAGTCACCCCATGCAGACTGCAACTGGTGATAAAGCTCGTAGCAGTAGGGTCTTTCTCGATAGACAGCGTCTGCGTCCGCTACAGGCAACTGGAAATACTCGGCTCCAACTAGTGGAGTCACGGCAGCGAGCATCTCGATGAACTGCTGAAAATATCGTTCCATCTAATTACCACCAAATCCGCCGTTATATTTCCCCGGAAACTTCATACCGTGGATGCTAGATGTTGCTGGATTACGGTTACCGCCATGATGTCAAAAATCGCACCCGTATCTGTATATTTCTCATCGCCCAGTTCGTCATATCGTCCCCGTTCGGCATAGGCGGACTGAATTTGCCCGTTGACTTGGCCCTGGAATGACCCTTCCAGAAAGACGTGGTCTTCTTTGTGCACCTGAACGGTCTCACGGATACCAGTGTCTCTGGATTTCTCCTCAGTTACTTCCTTGATGTAGAGTGCCTGTTCGTCGGTGATGTTAAACCTTGTCCGAATCTCAGAGATCATATCCTGTACTGAAACCTTCTTCGGTGGCGGCCCTACGCCTTTTTTCCCATGGCCTGGCTTAAGCTTCACCGGTCCGCTTGTGCGTACTTCGCCCTGATACTCAACCGACGCTTTCACTACTTCAGTAGCGCGGATCTGCTTCATCAGGTCCGACACACTACCGGCCTTGATGAGCTGGGGGCCAACATAGTCGGCGAACGTAGCAAAATCGCGAAGGTCCGTCGGATAAGCAAAGAAACACGTTAAGAAATGGAAACTCTTAACCAAGCGCGCAAGCAAATACACGAAGGCCTTGCGTTGATCAGGGTCGGCAATCCTGTCATTAAACCGCGCGCGTAGCCCGTGAACGACGACTTGAACTTGAGCATCTGTCCCAGCGTCTAGAAGTTTGACCAGCGCGGTCGCGTCCGCTTGATTGAAAACGCCTGCTGCAAGGATCTCTTCGTGCAGTCTTACACACTGATTTTCGTCCGGCTTGCCGGGTTCAAACGGCGTCCCTTTGCGATATTTGACGAACGCTTTCAGGATTGCCTGAGCATTGTTGGTGAAATCGACGACCACGACATCCTGTTTGCCGCTGTAGCAGCGGTTGAGCCTCGACAGGGTCTGCACCGCATTCCGATCCACCACCGGCTTGTCGAGAAACATGCCCGCGAGTAGCGGCTGGTCAAAGCCAGTCTGGAACTTGTTGGCCACCACCATGAGCCTGTAATGGTCACCCTCAAACCGATCCTCAATCGCTTCTCCGTCCTTGAGCTCGTTAACCGCGTGTTCGCTAATCGCTTCGTTCGTCTGAGGATGGACAAAATCCGAAAAGGCGTAGAGCACTTTATAGCCAGCTCCACGTTCTTTAAGCTTCTCCTTGATGATCTCGAAATAGCGCAAACCAGCCACGCGCGAGCTGGTCACTATCATCGCCTTCGCACGACCCCCGATAAGATTCTTCACATTGTCATCAAAAATGCGGAGCATGACCTCAGCCTTGTATTGAATCAACCCGTCATCGGCAAACGCGACATTCTTTAGAGCTTTGGCCACAATCCCTTTTGGATAGAGTTTCTCCTCTTCATCCGGTGTGGGCACAATGCGGCAATGAAGGTGATACAGGGTCTTGTAAGAAATGATGCTCGCTGCCACATCAACAATGTAGCCTTCCGCAATGGCTTCGGCCTCGGTGTAGGTATCGAACGCGGCCCCGAACAGCGTCACCGTCGCTGGAGCCGGAGTCGCGGTAAATGCTACGAACAGCTGGTTGCTGTCATGTTCCCGGATAATCTTGGCAAGTTGCTCTTCTTCGTCCTGGGTGTCCTCGGATGCGTCTTCCGCGTCAGGGTCTTCCGGCTTGCGGAATGGGACGCGGATGGCCGCACCCAGCTTGCCCTCCTGCGAGCGATGCGCTTCATCAATCAGAAAAGCCACGCGAAGCGTCTTCAATGCCGGGTCGCTTTCGATCTTCTCCAAAATCCATGCGAATTTCTGTTGTGTGGTTATCACAATGGATTTTCTTTTTGCCAGAAAGCGCGGTAAGTCTTCGGCTGTTCGCGCGAGCCCTATCACGTCTCTCAAGTGAGCGAAGTTTTCCACTTCATCCTTGATGTTCTTGTCGAGCGACTTCCGGTCGGTGAGAACAAACACCATATCCAGAAGTTTTTCATTCGTGCCCGGCTTGAACAGGCTGTGCAGCCTGTCAGCGAGCCAGCAGATGGAGAGCGTCTTGCCGCTGCCAGCGGAATGGTTGATCAGATATTTGCCGCCGATCTCACCGGTTGTTCCAACGCCCTCAACCACAGCATCAGCGACTTTTCGAACCATCCGGCTCTGGTGATACCGAGGAAACAGTGTGAATGCTGGGCGTTCCGGCTTATCTCCTTCTGCGCTCCGCTTGGGCACATATATAAGGAAGAAGGCGAGTGCCTCCAGTAGCCGTGTTTTCGATAAGACTTCGCGATAGAGGAATTCGACCGGGTATTCAGTCCCGCCCTTGGTCATGGGCTCATTTGTCAGGCCCATATTGTGCCAGCGGAAGTTCTCCGGGCGCTTCGGGTCAGTCGCAGCCATCACATCGCTGGTGTCTGCAGCCAGGTACAGGAACGGGTACTTAAATATGTTACTCGTGTGATCTCGGCTAGTGAACTGCGACACGGCGTCATGCACATTCTGGTTCTTCTCATGCTTGACCTCCAGCGCCACGATAGGCAAGCCATTCAGGAACAGAACGAAATCGATCTCCAGGTTTGCCGGACCGAAATAAAAATGCGGACGGAAGGTGATGCGGTTTTTGTCGTAGAGCTTGTTTGCAATACTTTCGCTGGAGCGTGGCTTCGGGTAGTAGAGCCGGAACTCCACACCGCGCACTTTTAGCCCGTGGCGAATTACCAGCCAGAGCGGCGTATGGTGCAGCTCTGAATGCAGCGCGCGAAATACCTCATCCCTGGCGTCAGTACCGTAATTCTCGCTCAGTTTCTTGATCGTCTCCGGCTGCGTGTCTGTCAGGAAGGCCCAGAGATGATCTTCCGCGATGAAGTGCTCTGTATCAGTTATCTCGGTCTGTTCAAGAACACCATATTTGTGTTCACGGACCAAAAAGTCGGCGATATGTGCCTGAAACGCCAGCTCGGGTGTTTTGCGTTTAGCCATTCCGCTGCACCCGCTTCAAGTTTGCCTCCGTCACCCGTCGTTGCCCCGTCACGAATTCGTGAATGAGGGACTTACGGTAGACGATGAGGGCGTCGACCTGTCGAGATGTTACCGCTGCCACTCGCTGCATGTCTGCCAACTTGGCATCCAGGTACTCAGCGATAGCTTCTTGTTCCTTCCTCGGCGGAAGTGGAATCAACATCCGGCAATACCGCGTCGAGTTGAGATTCGACTGCTGAACCGACGGAATTGCCATTTTACGAGCAAACCCTAGAAACCCAGAACAGTTCACCAAATAATTGAAGAACCGCGGATCGGCTTTGTGGTTCGTCCGAAGACGGACCAAGTAGGACGCAAATGTGACCCCCTCTTTCTTGCTACCACGAAACAGCCCCGCCTTTCCGACTTGGTCGGGACTGTTTGTGCGGTTGTATAGGATGTCATCCTTCTCCAGCAATAGGTCATCAGCCACGGCATCAACGAAATCCAAATCCGACTCCGAAAATACAATCTCGCCGTCTTGAATGTGAGCCATCTTCAACACTGGAAAACGGCCTTCTGGCTCTGTCTTTTCCGAAATACCGTAATCAACTTTCGAAAGAATCCGCTTAATTCGACAGACATTCCAATGCTCGGGGACATCGCCGATCCACTCCTCACCGACGGGGCGCAATCGAACTCCCTTGTGGATGCCCTTAGTCACAGCGGACTCGATGATGCTGTCTCGAACCCTGTTGAGTGTTTCGAGCTGGCTGCGCTTTGCGAGCACTGCTCCGTCTAATGCGGTACAACTCTCATCCAGATATGCTGAAATGTGGCCCTGCTCCGGCAGAGGTGGCAATGGCACCTCAATACCGCCGAGTTCCTTTTGTCCCAATCCTTGACGTGAAGCGCCAGTGAAACTCGAAAGAATCTGGTCTTGGCCCCAAGGTGACGAAAGAAAGTATGAGAGGAAGCGATGATCAATGCGGGCTAATGGACGGATGATACAAACGTGCTGATTAACGTTCGCTTCGCCAAGGTCACTTGGTACAAAGGTACAGCGCCCTATCGAGGCTCCCGTGATGTTCAGCAACACATCACCACTTTGAACGCGCGTTCCCGCCATTTCTGTGTGTGTGCTCTCCGTAATGAAAGCAACGTCGTCAAGGCGTAATCCGTCAAAATGAATATTCTGACTGCGAAGAAGAGGCACTCCACTATCGACGTAGGAAGTCGCACCACCGGCCGGAGTGACACCGCTGCCAATCTTCGCCGCTAAGTCTTTGACACGGTCACTCGGCCACGCCAAGTTGGGCTTTTCGATACCGATATTTTGTGAGTTCAGCGTTTCCATTCAAGCTCTATCAACAAAACCTTTTAGGATCTTCTCCGCCTCTGTCTCAAGACGCCAGAATTCCGCTAATATCTCTCTCGCGGGAGTCGGAGGCTCATAGCGGTAAAAGTATTTGTTCGGCAGAAACTCATACCCAAGTTGTTCACTGTCCTCCCAGCGAATTATCGGTTTGGCTATTTCGCGTTCCAGGAACTCTTTTATATCGTCGCCAAAAGGAACGTATTCGTCGTCTTTGACATAGTGTCGATGCGTCCATTCGACAGACACGATCTCTGGCTTGCCCCCCATCGATGTGCTGAACTTATCCTTGGCGTTATCCTCCGCTTTCAGGACCAGTGTTGCCACCTTCTCGGTCTTTCCGGCCTTCAGGCGAATATTGAAGGTCAAATCACTGTCGTAGAATTCCTGCTCTTTTTTTAGGTTTGCAACGCTGAACGTTTTTTCGTAGGGCTCAGTGACTACGGCGGGTTGGTCATGCTCGTCTGTCTGCCAAAAAACTACGCTCACCTTATGATAGGCAAAGTCCTTTTCGGTCTTCGTATTCCTGAAAATCTTTACGTTCGGATCGACATAGTCCTTTTTCCATCCGTCACGGTAGCGATCCTCAATCCATCGCCGATGGCTGTCGGTCATACGATTGCGTTTACTAGCGAACGCTTTGGGCTCCTTCTCGAACTGTTTGCGTGCGTCGATGAGCATGACCCGGCCCCGATGACTCACGGGCTTCTCATTTCGCAGTAGCCAAATGTACGTAAATATCCCCGTGTTGTAAAAAAGCTGGTCTGGCAACATGACGATGGCGTCGAGCCAGTCGTTCTCTAAAATCCAGCGGCGGATTTCGCTTTCGCCCGAGCCACAATCGCCGTTTGAAAGCGGCGACCCGTTGAATACGATGGCTACCCGACTACCCCCCTGTTCCGGCGCTTTCATCTTCGCCAGGATGGTTTGAAGGAAAAGCAGAGAGCCGTCAGTTACACGAGGCATACCGGCGCTGTAACGCGTCTTCTTCAGCTTTCTGGCTTCGGTTTCATAGCCATCTTTGCCACCCCAGGTCACGCCAAACGGGGGGTTGCTCAGCATGTAATCGAAGCGGTATTTCAGTTCCGGAAACTGATCACCCGATTCCTTACTGTGTTGCGGATCGTGAGGAATTAATGAGTTACCGTAGAAAATTTTCGCTTCCTTGTCGCCCTTGAGAAGCATGTCAGCCTTACAAATAGCGTAGTTCGCGGGCTGAAGCTCTTGGCCGTGGACCGTAACGTATTTCTCAACGTGAGCCTTTTGCGTTTCATCTATTGCACGATCGAGCAGATGTTCCTTCGCGACAGACAGCATGCCACCCGTCCCGCAGGCAGGGTCGTAAATCGACAAATGCTTTTCCGGAATCGGGATGTCCAGAAGCTCGACCATTAATCGGATCACTTCGCGCGGAGTGAAGTGATCCCCGGCCTCCTCCCCCGCTTCTTCTGAGAACCGCCTCAGCAGTTCTTCGTACACGTAGCCCATTTCGAGGTTCGACAGATGCTCAGGCCCCAGCTTCTCGTCCTTATATTGATTCAGAATGGGCGCGAGCCGGTTTCGCTTCACCATCTCGCCAATTACAGCTCGATAGTTGAAATGTTCAATGATGTCGTCAACGTTGTCCGAAAAACCATTTATATAATCGCGAAAGTTTTCTTCCAGAAGCGTGTGGTCTTCCTCATAGACCTTCCGGAGCGTCCAATCCGTCTTGTTGGAGAACGGACACTGCACCGGGTTCAGTTCCAACTTCTTAACAAGCGCTTCCAGTTCCTTGTCATTGATTTTTGGCCTGGCAGCCCGGACTTCTGCTCTTTTGTCTTCCCGCCATTTGATGAGCACACATTCGAGACGCCGAATGACGATGATCGGCAAAATGACGCTCTGGTATTCGTAAGCCTTAAACTTCCCGCGCAACCTGACCGCGGATTTCCATATTTCGCCCGCAAGGTTATCTAGCTTTGGCTTATTGAGCATCTTCGACTTAGTTGAAGCAACAACCGGGGGAGAGTCGGCCTTGGCTTCATTTCGGACAGTTTGAGCCATTGTCGTCATTTTGTTTATTTCTCGTTGGTGGCATTACTCAAAAAATTCTTCATCGACCTTCTTGATGTGCAGCGTCTCTTCGATTCTGCATCCGACATTGTGACGGATCATCAACCGCGCGAGCTGATCACCATCCACTAGTACGATGCGCTTGCTCAAATGCTCTGCCGTCTCTTTCGCAGAAACGGAAAAGGTCGAAGTTGTGACGAATAGTCCCTTCGTTGCCTTGTGCTTGTCCAAACTACCGAAGAAATCCCGGATTGCTCCGGGGCCTATGTTGTTGCCGACAGCGTAACGCTTGGCTTGTATGTAAACGCGGTCCAGACCGAGGGTATCCTGGTCAATTACCCCATCAACACCATCATCGCCCGAGCGTCCCAGCGTGCGGCCCGCATTCTCGGTCGATCCGCCATACCCCATGCTGAGAAGAAGGTTCACCATCAAGCGTTCAAAGAAATCAGGCGGCGCCTGACGGATGCGGTCCAATAAGTCGTGGATCAGAGCATCTTCGATCTGCCGATACGCGATCCGCATCGTTTCATCTGGTGTTGCTTTTTGGTCCGCTGACTCTCCAGCCTGAATCTCGTTTTCCTTTTCCCCCGTTGTGATGGATCTTTCCCGGAACTGTCGGAACTCCTCAAACTGATCGAGAAACTTATTGTCAATCTTCGGAGGCGGCGACTGAAGCACTTTCCGTCCTCGTTCCGTAATCTGGAAATGTCCCCGCCGCGTTGTCTCCACCAGTTGAGACTTGCTCAAGTACAACTTCGCCCAATGTACACGGTTGGCGATGATAGTCTGTTTGCCCGACGGCAGGAGTTCAGTCCGCTCCTCCGGGGAAAGACCGAGCTGACTGGCAAGCTCGTCCACGACCGGTCCAACGCGAACCTCGCCTTTCGCAGAGGCGATAAGCACCGGTAACATCAATGATTGATAATCTGGAATCGACATCTCAACCCCGTCAGCACCTTATTACGACCAATAAAGGTAACGTTTTCATCGACCTATTACCACCCCTGCCCGCAACACGCACTGGTACCCTCAGATGCTCAACGTGCCCAATCTCGCTTCCTACTGCCCTCTTCCCTGAAATGTCAGTCTCCACGATGCACCATGGCAGGGCGCGCTGAGCAGTCAAGGCGGCACGCACCAAAGGTCTTCAACCTCATTTAAACCGCGCTAGAGAATAAGAGGTGCTGCGGCCCCCGGCAGCATCCTTGACCAGCACCTTCTTCCGAATTAGGTCTTCAATGTCGCGCAGAGCCGTGTCCTGTGAGCATTTGGCAAGCTTTGCCCATTTGGACGAAGTCAGTTTTCCCTCGAATCCATTGAGCAGGCGGTTAACGATCTCCCGCTGCCGCTCGTTGAATTCCACCTTCGCGAAGTGCTCCCAGAAGCGCGCCTTGTTGAGTACTGTTGCGAGGATCGTCTCCGCGCGGTCGAAGGCGCGGCTAAGGCACTCAAGGAACCATTCGAGCCAACGCGTGATGTCGAGCTCGCCTTTCTGCGTCGCTTCGAGGATTTCGTAATAGGCCTTGCGCTCCTGCCGGATTTGCGCCGACATGCTGTAGAAGCGTTGCGGGCTTTGCTCTGACCGCGCGAGGACCATGTCCGCAATCGCGCGGGCCATGCGCCCGTTGCCGTCGTCGAATGGATGAATGGTGACAAACCACAGATGGGCGACACCTGCCTTGAGCACGAGATCGGTCGAACTATCCTTCTCGAACCACTCCAGGAATTTCTTCATTTCGTCGCGCAAGCGGTCGGCCGCAGGAGCTTCATAGTGGACGCGTTCCTTGCCGAGCGGACCAGAAACCACCTGCATCGGCCCCTTCGCATCGTCGCGCCAGGCCCCTACCTTGATCTTCGACATCCCGCTGCGTCCCGTAGGGAACAAGGCAGCGTGCCAGTCGAAGAGCCGACGCGCCGTAAGCGGCCGATCGTAGCTCTGCGTCGCATCAAGCATCATCTCGACCACGCCTTCGACATCCCTTTCTGCTGGCGTCAGCCCGCCAATGTCGAGCCCGAGCCGTCGTGCAATCGAGGAGCGTACCTGTTCGCGGTCGAGCGTCTCACCCTCGATTTCGCTCGATTTCAGGACTTCCTCGGTCAGCGAGTCGAGAACAGCTTCCGCCCGCAACTGAAAGCCGAGACCCTCCATGCGGCCGATGAGACGACCTTGCCGGTGCCGCACATCGACGAGACGCGCCGAAACGCGCGCGTGATCCCAGTGGAAGCCCGGCCACCCGGCCCCCTCATGGATGTAAGACCCTCGTTTTATTCTCCGCACCATATGCGTCGAACCTAGCACCTATTCGCCGCAAAAGGCAAGAACAATCTCCGCAATATATGCGGCGTTTATGGCCTTTATTCGCCGCACACCCGAACGGCGTTTCGGTGTTTCTCACTAAGCCTACGAAGCTCTTCCTTCTGCTGCCCCTTTCGTGAAATGTCAGTCTTCACGCTGCACCATGGCAGGGCGCGCCGGGCGGTCAACGGGCTGCCCGCGCCAAGAAACCGTGTTGCCCGTTTCCCTTTGGTGACCTCCCGGCTTGTCCGCCCTGCCCTGTTTCCGCGTGCTGACAAACCACGAAAGGAGACAGCCATGAACGATCTCGACACCATTATGAGCAACTACGAAAACCATCGCCAGGCCTTGGCGAAATGCAGCGAACACAACAAAGGCGCGGTATTCGATTGCCTTGCCGCAGCGAATATCGCGACGGTGATTGTCGAATTCGACGGAGAGGGCGACAACGGCCAGATCAACAGCGTAACCGCCAAGCGCGACAAGGAGACTGTTGAACTACAGCTGACCACCGTCACATGAGACGGCTCTCATGGGGAGCCACCGAACCAGTCGCAGAGAAACGTTCCCTCCAAGATGCGATTGAAAGCCTCTGTTACGACTACCTCGAAGTGACACATGGCGGCTGGGAAAACAACGACGGCGCTTTCGGTGAATTCCACCTCGACGTTGCCGAGCGGACGGTCGACCTCGAATTCCACGGCCGCTTCTCCGACACCTATACCACCAACCATACTTTTTGAGGGAGGCGAACATGGCACATCCGTATCATCATTCGCTCTCCAGCGTTCGGAAATGGGGCGGCACCGTCGCAGACTACCAGCACATCCATGACTGGTTCGACGAGTCAAAAAAGATCATTGCCGATTTCCGGCACCGCGCTCTGCGCCATCATGCCGAGGGCATTTTCATGGCGGAGACGATCTTCGGCTCGACCGCCACCGTCTCTACAGGCCGGGTAATACCGGTCAGATGGATCGGAGAGCAACATGTCCGCGAGGATCTCGGTTTCATCCCGTCCTTCGCCGACTGGGTGAAAGCTATTCGTCCCGAGCCGTGGATGGGCCGCACCCAGCGACTCGAAGACAGCCTTGAAACCATCACTCAACCTGCTGCGTAAGGAGACAACCAATGACGAAGCCCCTGCCCCCTGATCCCGAGCGCATGAACGATGAACGCGCCTCGTGGGCCAATGAGGCCTTACGCCATTTTCAATCGATCAGTGGCACCGACTACGAGGACTCTCTCGGTGACCTGCTTTGCGATCTCATGCACTGGAGCGACCGAAACAACTTTGATTTCGATGCCGCCTTTTTCCGGGCGCGCATGCACTACGAAGCCGAGACTGAACAGGAGCGCTGACAATCATGGCCAGCCTCAAATTCCCTGTGATCGCGGCCCCTGCCCGCTAACGGCATTTGCTCACCTCACTTGATCAGCTCCACTTCAAACACCTTCCCATTCGGTGTTCTTGGCCGAAGTCGTTTTCTCTCCATTTTTTTCCCCACTCAACCCGCGCCTGACAAGACCGGCGTTATTCCAGCGGTGCTCCCTGTCAAGGGTCTGCGATGAACGCGGAACTGCCCGCGCCCTTGACATGTCCGCGCCGCTGAACGCCTCAGAACCGTCGCGGGTTTCGCGAAGAAAAAAATTGTTTTTGAAGGAGAATACGATGCAAAACACCACCGAAAGAAAAGACGTTTACAGCCGTATCACAGCGCAGATTGTGGAGCATTTAGAAAAGGGCGTTCGACCGTGGATGCGTCCGTGGAATGCCGAACACGCCGCAGGGAGAATTACCCGGCCTCTCCGTCACAACGGCCAGCCCTACTCCGGTATCAATATCCTGTCTCTCTGGATGTCCGCCTTGGGCCAGAATTTTACGGCACCAATCTGGATGACGTTCCGGCAAGCAAGCGAGTTAAACGCCCATGTCAGGAAGGGCGAGAAAGGCTCGCTTGTGGTTTACGCTAACGCCATCACCCGCACCGAGCATGACGACAAGACCGGCGAGGATACGGAACGCGAAATCCCTTACATGAAGGGGTATACAGTTTTTAACGTCGAGCAGATCGAAGGCTTGCCCGAAATCTTCTACGCGAAAGCCGCCCCTACTCGCGATCCCGTGGCGCGCATTGACCATGCGGAAGAGTTCTTCGCCAGCATGGGAGCAACGATCAAACATGGCGGAAACCGCGCCTATTACGCGCAGGAACTCGACTATGTGCAGATGCCGCCCTTTGAGGCTTTCCGCGATGCGGAGTCTTACTATTCAACCCTCGCCCATGAATTGACGCACTGGACGAAGCACCCGCAGCGCCTTGACCGTGACTTTGGCCGCAAGCAATGGGGCGATGAAGGTTACAGCCGCGAGGAGCTTGTTGCCGAGCTTGGCTCCGCTTTTCTGTGCGCCGATCTTGAACTGCATCAGGAACCGCGCGAGGACAACGCCGCCTATATCGCGACGTGGCTGGAAGTTCTCAAGAACGACAACCGCGCCATCTTCACGGCAGCCGCTCATGCTCAACGTGCCGCTGATTACCTCAACCAGAAAGCCGCTCCGCAGGTCACTGTTCCCGTCACTCAAGCGGCATAGCCCCTGCCCGCGCCGGCATTCTCGCTGGCGCGGGTTCTCCTGGTCACTCCTTTCCGCTAAGGAGAAACTTTGGAAACGCCGTCAACCTTATGATGACAACTTTTATAGCCGATTGTGTCGTACTGAAGCTGATGTGGCAGACTGTCTTTTGGCCATACTGGGCATACTCTCCGCATTATCTATTGCGCTTTCCAATTTTCGGACCCCATCCACCAACGTGCCGAGCACCCAATTATTGACGGTGCAATCTGGGCTAACTGGTCCCAAGCTAGGCGGTCCATAAGGCCCATCCATCTTATCAATGAACCTAAATCCGTAACTTTCTTCAAGATCTCTCTTGAATTGTTGGAGCAATTCACGACCAGTTTTCTGTTTACGCATGTTGTTTTCCAATCATTTATCTTGAAATCTAAAGGATATGACTTTTACTCTTGAAGACATTAGGAGGTCAATTCTATTTGTAACGTTATTACTTTCATTAGCTACAAATCAGGCACCGCAATGCGAACGCGCATGTCTTGTTCCTAGATCTTGTTCTGCCGATCAGCCGGTGCGACCCAGGCCCCCTGCCCGCTCCAGCGCGTCGAGCGCAAGCCTCAACAATTCGCCGAGCGGTACTTGACGTTCATCGGCGGCCTTGATGAATTTCTCAATCGTCTCGCTTGTCGCCTTGATGTTGAGTTGCTGATTGCGGCCGGTGCGGTAACGCCGAGGCTTGCGGCGCGGCTCTTTTGGCGGCCTCGGCGCTTGGCGGCTTGGAAAATTGTTATCTTCGGCGATCCGCGCAATCGCTTCTTCCGCGACAGGGTTGTTCTGCCTTGGCTTCACCGAGAAGGATGGCAACGGCTTGCTTAGGTCCTCAAAAGGATTGCTGCGCGTACTCATGCAGCACCTGCCACGTTAGAAACCGTTTCTCTTTCCCTACCGCCCTCCTCCTCTTCTTTCAACCGCTCGACAACTTCGGCGACGAATTCGAGGACATTCAATTTCGCCTTGTCGAGATTGGGAACGTCCGACGCGTTGAGACCTTCAAGCGTCTGCCGAAAAGAGAACACGGCTTTAAATGCGTCGCGTTCATTCAGTTCAGTTTCCAGAACGGGAATGCCGGCATCGACTAACGCACTTTGGATATGCGCCAGTCCGCGTGTCCGGATCGATGAATTCGTGCGCGTCAGCAAGACAGCGTATGGTTTCTTTTTGCCGGTCATTTTCTCGCTTTGAAGAACGACGCGGATCGCCCTGCTCGCTTCATTGGCATCGAGTTGAGAGCCTTGCGTCGGGATGATTACAAAATCGGCCTGCGAGATTGCATAAATAACGGTCTTGGACGCGGTGCCCTCAAGATCGACAATCACGAAGGTTGTCTTCGATGCGGCATCCTCGATGCGCTCGATGATTGTTTCTTCATCGACATCGGAAATGATCGTCAATCGCGGCGGCGTGTTGCCGCCCCTCGCCCAGGTCTGGATTGGATGATTGGGATCGGCATCAATCACCGTTACGTCGTAGACCCTTGAAAGCGCTGTCGCGAATAAAAAAGCGGAGGTGGTTTTTCCGACACCTCCTTTCGGAGAGACGAAGCCAATCGTCGGCATGTGATCACTCCCTCAAGATAGCTATCCGGTAGCCGAACAGTAGCAGGTAGCTATCCGATAGCAAGAGGCTATCCGACGGATACCAGATAGCTACTCGGTAGCTGTCGGCTACGCGATGGATATCCTGTTGGTACTAATTTGATAGCCACTTGGTATCCGACAGATATCGAGTAGCTACCAGAAAATCTGTTGCCGGGCAGGGGGTTGACGCAAGGTGCGAGTTCAAAATCGACGCCAGGCGGGTAAGGATTCGCGGGGAAGGGGATTGCGACTTTTGGGCAGGCTGGGCTGCGGAATTTCCGTTCGGCCCATCCACGGGCGTTTAATGCGCCGTTTGGTTTCATGACGCGATAAGATCCTCTTCCGCGTTCCGGTAGGTTTGTTTGCGGATCGGCGCGCGCTTGTGACGGCTGCGGCAGAAGCCCACGAAAGCGGCGGCGGGATCGACCAGCTTCGGCTTGCCGGAGCTCACCCAGAATTCGCGCCATTCGCTTTCGAGGCCGTGAATGTCATAGCCCGGTGCGGCGGAGCGGCCGTCTTCGTAAGCTTGTTCAGGCAATGGGGGCAGCGCTTCGCCATCCGAGGGCAGGGGACGGTCCACCCACTTTCCATCCCGGTTCCTGAACAAAACCAAATCGCTTTCTTCCTCGAAGATCAGGTGATAATCGGGCAAATGATTGTTCTTCGCGATATTTTTGACCATTTGCCGGAAAAGCTTGATTGAGCTTTGCGATCCCGATTTCTTGAGGAGAATTTCGAGGGAGATCTGCCAGGTGCTTTGCCGCCCACAATGCTTGCGCGCCAGTTCGTAAATCCGGCGCTCCAGAGGCTTGCCGAGCCGGAAATAATCGCGGTTCAGCGTCAGCACTTCCTGACTGCGGATAGCGTTGAAAACCCAGTCGGAGAGCTTGATTTCGACCCAGAGAAGGCGACCGTCGAGTCCGTGTTTGCGCTTGATCGACGACGCATCGATAAGGTTGAAGCTGTCCCGCTGTTCCTCTTCGCCCGTGCGGATATTCGTTGTAATCCGCGTTCCAGCGAGCCGGTCGATGCCTTCACACATCGCGTCGTAATCCTTGCCGGACGTGCCGCGATTGGTGAATACGAGGAGATCGTGACTCGTAATGCGCAGCCGCTGTCCAACCTGCTCGCCACGCTTCAGCTTTTCCATGACCTGAGAGATGCAATAGATAAGGATGTCCTTGTCGTAGATCGTCGCAAGGCCCTTCACGCTTGGCGTGATCTCCAGATAATTGCCGTTGTGTTCGTAGCGTCTGATCTTGGTTTCCGGCTTCTTTGACAGCGAATAGAAGGGGTGCTCCATTTGCGGCATGATGTCCTTCAGAATCGCGTCGGCAACATCGCAGATGAACAGATCGCCCTTCGTGTGCCGGGCGGGAAGCAAGTGCTCGTCTGGATTGGAGGGTTCTGTTGCCATCCCCGGCATCTTCGGGGTTTTACATACCGTGTCAAGGAGATTCGGGGTTTTAGATACCGGTTCGTGGTTTCAAATACCTGTCAAGACGATTCGGGGTTTCACATACCGGAATTCGGGGTTTCGAATACTTTCATTCGGGGTTTCAGATACCAAACTTCGGGGTTTCAAATACCCGGCGTCAAAATTTGTTTATGCGGGGCAGGGGCTTACGGTGAGTCGTCTAGGGCGTAACACTACTTAACACAGACTCTAACCTTAATAACACCAACTGACGAACAAACGATCACAGGACGGCTCTCAGAGGAACGATGACGGTAGGGAGAAAAGATGGCAACTTTGGAGGCGTGGAAGTCTCCAATTCATCGAAGGTCTCAACCGCATTCTAGATTGGATAACGTCCGGCTGCGTCAACGGTCGCCCATTTTTCGTCTCGCTGACGCCGGAGTTCCAGCATGAAGTCCCTCAGCCGTGCCGAATTCATTCTGGCGTTGATCTCGATGAGTCGCTCGGCCGCACGACGAATTTCCGCTTCCGCATGCGTGATCCAGTAGAGGTTCTCAGGGCGCGGATATCTGGACTGGACATCGCAGGCATAACGGGGATCGGTTGCCCAAGCGAGGAAATCCAGGAGTTCCTTCGTGGCCCTTTTGAGCAACGCAACACTTGGATTCTTGGGGAACGGCAAAGTCAGAACCGGCTCCCAATCGCGCCGCGCTTCCGAACCATCGCCGGCGGCGGGGAGCATCGCATCCATGGCTTCCATTGTCAGAACGGGCGAAGGGTTGGGTTGCATCAAACAATTATGACTCCAAAACCGACTTTAGTGGCGGAAGAGCAGAGGACTTGGAGCACGAAACTTAAAGGCGCGGCGAGTACCAGCTACGGGCCGAAAGCGACAGCCTCCGGCCCGTAGCTCCTTGCTAATTTCCGTTCTGTTTCTTGGTCCAGTCGTAGGTCGCCTGACGCGTCTGGAACAGGGTGGAAGGTTCGTTGTGGCCTTGTGGCGAACACGGAAGATTCTGATTCGCTTCGCGTGAGCCCTGGTTAACTGCTCCTTGGTGAGTGTCAGCCATATGAGTCTTCTCCGTGAAACTGAATTGCCTGCGAACACAGAGTCGCAAAGCTTGACGTGCAAAGCCAGTGGCCTCACACGCGTATCACGCGGCTCCCACCGTCCAACTCTGCGACGAGATTGTGCTAAGATCGTGGCCCACGGAGACTTCACGCGTGAGTCACAACGTGCTTTCCGACCCTTGGAAGCTTCAACAGCTTTATCTAGTGCGAGATGAGCTTCGCCGTGAGCTTAGAGCGACGGATGCCAAAGATCTCACGTCCAAGCTATTTGACTTCCTGATCGATCAAACAATAGAGCGCCTTACAGCAACGAGCGAATTGCCACGTTTGACGGCGGACAGCGTCATAAACGCTATGTATCAACGCGGACGCGGCGACGATACCATGACTCTAGGCGTGAAGATCCGAAAGCTAAAATCTCGCCTAAAAGAGCGCCTCGATATATTCTCGGCCTCTGGCCAGGGAAAAAGATTACCATTTAGCGTACACACAGAAGGATCTCACTGGGATCTCAATATCATTGACCAAAGCCCAGCCGCGAAGCGATTTTGGGCACCCTATTTTCAGCATTGCAAGACAGTCCGCATTGTGTACGCCGAGAGTGTTTTTGTCCGCACTGGCAAAGACAAGAAAAGCTTCATTCGACACATGGAGGTCAACGATCCTGCAACGGCAGCCGAAAAGCTGAGGAAGTTGTTTCCGGTGCCCGCGAACTTTGACTTGCAGCCAGGCACGCAATTCGTGTCATCAGGAGACTGCGCCGGAGCGCTGGCGCTAACGCAACAGTTCGAACGTAACGGTCTCCCGACGATTGTCACGAAGGCTCATGACATGGGTCGGTGGCTTCCGGAAAGCGGAGAAGGAGTCATTCTATTAGGAAATGAGCGGATCATCCCATGGTTGCATGACAGACTCGAATCTGAGGAGTTCGACTTTGGAGCCAGTGGTAGAGGAATAAAAAGGCGCAAAGGCAATCTCACAGCGATGGACGACCCATCCGCACAGTTGATACAAGGAATCGTGGCCAGAACATTCAGTAAAGACTTGGGATGTTGGTTGACCGTTATTGGCGCCGACCATGGGCGTTTTGTGGAGCGATTTGCCAACTACCTTTTCTCGGAAAAAGAACTATCAATTTTGTTTGGCGCAATGGGATGGAATACCGTCGAGATACCGCGAAATTTTGGGATACCGGCGACCGTAGACGTCAACTTCAATGAGGACCTCAAGAGCCAACCCGGCCTCGGCGTTAAGGTTGCCTTGAGGGACCACGGATGAGCATCAATTTGCTTCTCTGATCAGCAGCGGGCCGGCCCGCATTCGGACCCGAAGTATGAATCCATTGTGGGGGGCTTGTCGATATATTCAGGGCATACCCAGGCGTTACACGCCACCGTTCTTCCGTAAATTGCGATTGACCCTGCGATTTATCCGTTGGCCTCGTTTCGTTTTTCTTACGCGGCATTGCACTTTCTCCCAAGTTGTCGCCTCGATAATGTTTCTCGCGAATAGCCACGTTTATCGCATGAAATCCTGCAAGTAAAAACCCTTCTGATAAGAGCCTGATACACAAAGGGAATTCCAGATCACTCGGACAATTCGGTAGACGGCTTCTGAAAAGGAAGCGTTGCCCACTGTCGGGCGGGGCAGAGTGAAACCCCCTGAAACCCTCTACCCTGTACTACCGTGAACTTACGTTGCTTTAGGTCGCTACCTGTGCGCTGCAAGTCCTTCAGTTTACGTTTTCAGGCGGGTTCGAATCCCACTCTCTCCGCCATACTTTATTGGCACTGTTTTCAATTACTTGGAAACAGTGCCATTTGTATTGTGCTAATACTGTGCTAACGTCCTTCCCAGTAGGAGGACAGCACACGTTGATGCCACGGTACTCCCGACCGCTAACCAGGTTTCGTGGAAGACTGTTCTTGCCGCTGGCCTTCCACGGCTTGTGCCAGGGAGCTGTTCCGGATTCGAGTTGCTTGATGATCCTGCTGGTGATGACTTCATATTGATCCCCAGAAATCGGCTTCTGGGGAGCCGTGAGCTTTGACGTTGTGGGAGGACGACAGGGCAAGCCGGAAGTTAGCACGTTGCTTTCTCGCCTTCACCAGCCCCGACAACATCAATCCCGCCACTCAGTATCAGTTCGGCGTAAAGTCCGCGGACGTCCGTCATCTGCCACTTTTGGCGGGAGAGTGGCCCCCTCATCCGCCAGATTTCGATGGTAAGGGTGTCGTCCAGCGGGAGAACTCCAAGGATGGGATCTTCGAAAACCAGTTCGTAGCGTACCGGGCGCTGACCCGAGCCAATCACCACCGAAACCAAACATCGCGTCGCATCCATGCCGCGCTTCAGAGTGAACTGCAGGTCATCGAGTACGTGGCCAGCATCAAGCGTCTCAAAGTGCAGTTCTGCAATCGGACCGAGGTCAGGCTCCAGCGGGAATTTCCGCCTCAGCATTTGCGCAAGAAATCCTGCGGCAACCTTATCGGCAAAGGTGTAGCCCCCACCCCCGGTGGCTTTCACTGGCGCGCTTTTCTTTGACATCCTGCGAAGAGCATACTCCGCCCGAAACTCCGGCAAAAGCCCCGTCCCAGCTACAACTTCCGAGCCCCTATCAATCGCCACAGGGATCGGCGCCGGACTTCCATGTCCTTGCACGATGAAGCGAATGGGGGTGAGCATGCTCTCAAGGCGACAAGCTTGAATGTTCTGCTCAAGGCCTGATCTGAACTGAGGCTGTGGACGAGAACCTCGGCAATCTGGCTTCGTGCGATGACTCCGTCGCTGGAGTGCCGGCCTGACGCGTGTCACCCTGTAGAAAGACAAGCTGATGTTCATTGGCTTTGTTGTAGTCGAACCAGCCCGGACGCACGATCGTGTAGGGCAGCCCGCTGGCGCGCACCAGCCTCTCGGAGCGCCGCTTCCAGTCGTGGGCTTCAGTGGAGCGGTTGTATGAGCCGGTGCGATTGGTGACTCCGATGGAAGTCATGAGCGCAATGTGCGCGGTTCGCGAACCAAGCGCCCGAAGGACGTTACGCACGCCGGCGTAGTCGACGCTCTCAGCTCCCACCTTTCCGGCCCCGTCCGAGCCGAGCGTGAACACGATGGCATCGATACCGTGTACTGCGGCGGTCAGAGTTTCCGGGCGGGTGACATCTCCGGAGATCACTTCTACTTGAGCAGGAAATCGGCTGGCTTTAAACGGCGTTCGTACCAGAGCACGGACAGCGAACCCCTGACGGACTGCCTCTTCCACGACAAGGTGTCCAATGCTACCAGTCGAGCCCACGACCAGCACTGTTTTGTCGGACATGCTCATTTCTCCATTAAGGCTCTTGCGATTCTGGCGGTGTGACCTCGTCCACCGCCCGCAGCCCATTGAGGGTGCGAGGATAGCCAATGAAGGGCAACAACTGCGTAAGCACATCGATCAACTTGGCCCGGCTATTGCCGACGTGCAGGTTAGCGGCGACATGGCCTTTTACCTGCGGGTCACATCCGCCGAGTGATACCAGCATGCTGAATGTGACCAGTTCGCGCGTCGGTACATCGATACCGGAGCGCGTCAGATGGTCGCCGAAGCAGTTGGCGGAGAGAAATCGCTGAATGTGCTTCTGGTCTTCCGGTGCAGATGTGTACAACTTCTCGACAAGATTGGCGCCGATGATCTGTTTCTGGATCGCCAGGCCCTTTTCGGCACGGGTTTCCGGCGTGGTCGTGGACTGACCCGGTAGTGGAAACTCGACTCCGTTTTCTTTTAGCACTTCGTTGGTCGCATGAATGAAGTCGAACACTTTTGCCATCCCGACGTATGGGACGGCCTGATAGACGATTTCCTTGATTTCGACTGGTGTGACACCGACGATGAGCGCCGGTCGAATCATAACGCGATACTCGCGCAAGGCCTGCGACGCGATCATCGATGCGAGCTGAACCATCAGACGCGTTCGGGCGTCGAGACTGCCGTGGCCGAGGACCTCGTCGAAGGCGAAATTGTCGAAGATCTCGATCAACTCTGGGTCGGTTACCGCCAGCGTGGAGACGTGACCTGGAAAAAGTTCATCGTGGTTCTTCTGTGCTCTCTCGTTTGGAACTATGTCTAAGTCCTTAGAACTCCTGAATCATTCAAACAAGGGCAGACCCGAAGGCGGCAAGATTCGCCTCGCCGCCCAGATCAGCGATTAACTCGCTGCTCCAGATGCGCCGGGTAATCGGATAAGTCGTCGACATGAACTCGCTCCACTCGTTCCGGGCCTCATGTAAATCGGAGTGGCAGATTCCGCAGAAGAGAATTTCGATCTGTACATCCTGGTCGGTGGGATCGCGCCGCGAGATCGTGGTTCGAGTAAGAGGCGACGTTGCGCTTGCAGGCTCTTGCTTTGTACATGGTCCTAAATTTAGATCCCGGGCCAGTTCTTTGCCATGCAGAATGCGCCATTGTATATGCACAATGCGCCAGAATGAGTGGCAGTATCTAGTCTGAGTCCAGATTAGTGCGGGCAAGGTGCAGATCTGCAGCAGTGCGGACCAAGGCGAGATTCTGGTTGAGCTCTACTGGATGGAATCCTGAATAGCTTCTTGGGGCATCGCTTTGGCGGCGGTCCCCATTGCATCTCGATTGCTCGACGACAAGCACGAGCTTATCCACAAAGCGTTGGCTGGATGTGGCGTGAAGCTGTAACCCATTCTCGAGCAGCAATGATCGAATTCCAAGGTTCGCTCTTCATTTGTTGCGGTTTACGTGGGGACGAGAAAGCCCTCAGGGGCTAAAGCCCGATCTACCTGCGGCTCTAACGGCACGGCTCGACGCCGTGTCCTTCCCAAAAACAAGTTCATGAAACCAGTACTGCGTAAGAAAACTATGCCTGTCTTATGAGACGGTTTGCACGTCCCCCGCGAATTTCACTCTGACTCCTTAACTTATAGCGGGCTCGGGAAGGGCCGCTGCCATTCCACAATCCATCTAACCGGGTCTCCCGAGGGGAGAGTGTGGAACACGATCGTACCCAAAGATACGGTTACCGGCAGAGCGTTTCGTGCGCAAAATCTCATCCTGACTCCACTGCCGACGGTGAACGTTCGTAATTTGTTGGAGGAAATTGCGGGGGATACGCTGCTTACAGAGGAGCATTTCCATGTCATCTGTCGGCACGTTCACGACCCTGTGTTTGTGCGGCATTCTGGTGGGTTCCTGCGCTGGGCAGAAGGCGAATCCGGCGGCTGATAAGAGCGCGGATATCCGGCCTGCCATTTTCCAACGAGGAGCTCTGCGTGGGCCACAGGCGGTACCGATTGTGGCTACGCCCACAGTTTCGAACGCACAGCTTTCCACCAGTTTTCACCTCGCTTCCAACGAAGAAGTCGACGGGATGGAGCAGACTCTGGAGCAGTATGTGGTGGCTTTTGAGAGTCTCAGCCTGCCGCAGGTGAAGCAGGTTTGGCCCGATCTTGACCAGAAGCACATGAAGGCGTTCAAAGACGTGTTCGCAGTGTTCAAGGGATCGGAAGCGCCGCCCCGGTTAGGACTGCAGTGTGCCATCCCGAAAGTGACCGCGGAAACGGCGAACGTGGAGTGCCTGGAAACGGTGACGTACGCTGTGGGGAAAGGCAAGACCAAGGAAGCAGGGCCGGCGAAGGTCTCGATTGAGATGAAGGGGCAGTCCGGACATTGGGTGGTTCGGGACATGAAGGGAACCGGATAAAACGATTTCAGCAGCGAGGGATACAGGGCCGTCGTTTGCCTTTGGCGAACGGCGGCCTGATTTTTTGCGGATACTAGAAACGCGGATCTTGCCTCAGACTGCCGGATTCCTGCCTAGTGAGGAAATATTTCGTAACGCTGAGAATTTCCCCCGGCGGCTGAAGCCGGCATTCATTTCCACACGACTTACGGCGCGGCTGAAAGCCGCGCCCTTTCAGAACGGGCAACCGCGCGGTAGTGGGTCAGCATGATAAGAACCCACTACCAACCCCGCAGGATATTTGCAAAATTGTTAGTTTGAAGTTACGCTTGCCAGCGCCCATCTGGGGCTCGTCAGACCGCGAGGTTGGCAGGTTCGTCCGACCCGTGTTTCTGCTTACCTTGCCCCTGGGCTGCATCAGACTCATGGACTCATCACCAGCCAAACCCAGTCGCATTGGCGCGTACGACATCACCGACGTGATCGGCCGTGGCGGCATGGGGACCGTGTTCCGGGGGCATGATCCGCGGATTGGGCGGGCGGTTGCGATTAAGGTATTGACGGCAGCGGCGGAAGATCCGGATCTCCTGATCCGGTTTTATCGGGAAGCGAAGTATACCGGCAGTCTCCATCACCAGAACATTGTGACGGTCTACGAACTGGGGCACCAGGACGGCGTGCCGTACCTGGTCATGGAATACCTGGAGGGCGTAAGCCTGGAGGCCATCATCGCGTCGGGGCGGCCGATGCCGATTGCGGAGAAGCTGGGGATCATTCTGCAGGTGTGCAGCGGGTTGACCTACGCGCATAAGCACGGTTTGATTCACCGCGACATCAAGCCGGCCAACATCGTGATTCTAGGGGACGGAACGGCGAAGATCGTGGATTTCGGAATTGCCCTGCTGGGGGGCAGTCGCCTGACGCGTACCGGGCACGTGGTGGGCAGCTTGAATTACATGTCTCCGGAGCAGTTGAGTGGGAATGTTGAAGTAGATGTGCGGACCGATGTGTATTCGACGGGCGTCGTTCTGTTTCAGTTGCTGACGGGGATCTTGCCGTTTGACGGTGGGTCGACTGCGGGGACTTTGCGGAAGATTGTGCAGGATCCGCCGCCATCACTCGCCAAGCACTTGCAGGACTGCCCGGAAGAACTGGAAGGGATCATCGAGAAGGCGCTGGTGAAGAATCGGGAGGAGCGCTATCCCTCGCCGGAAGACTTTGCCATCGATCTGGCGCGGGTGCACCAGCGGTACGTGCAGAAGATGCTGGGGGAGACGCTGCAACAGGCAACTGAGGCAATGCGCCGCAAGGATTTTGTGACGGCGCGGCAGCAGGTACTGCAGGTGCTGCGGGGGGCTCCGCAGAGCATGGAGGCGGCGGAGTTACTCAAGCAGATCAAACAAGGGCAGGAGCAACAGCAGCACGAGCAGCAGGTTCTGCAACTGCAGATGAAGGCGGAAGAGGCTTTCCGGAGGAACCAACTGGAGGAGGCGCTGCAGTATGCCGAGCAAGGGATGCGACTGGATCCCGACGGAGCCGTGTTTCCAGGGTTGCGAGATGCGATTGTGGAAGCGCAGGCCAGAATGGGCCGGTATCGCGCATCGCTGAAGCAGGCCGAGTCCGCATTGAAATCGGGGGACCTGGCAGCGGCAAAGCGGTCGGTGGAAGAAGCGCAGGAGATCTTGCCGGACGATCTGGCGGCCCGGACGCTGGCAACGCAAATCGTTGCGCGGCTGGAACAGCAGTTGCGCGACCAGAAAGCTGCGGAGAAGCAAAGGCAGTTTGCCCGGTCCGTGAATGCGGCGGAAAAAGCGATGGCGGATGCGCGCATGCTGTTGTTGATGGGGCAAGTGCCGGAAGCGCTGCAAGCGCTGGAAAACATGGAGAGCGACGTAAGGCAACTTCCGCCGCGATGGATCGAGCAGTTCGAAGCTCTGAAAAAAGAGGCACAGGAAAAGAAAGAAGAACTCGAACGGCCGGCTGTTGAGGAGCGGATTGAGATTTTCGACGGGAAGACGGCTGAGATTCCCGCTCCGTTCAATGCCAGGGTCGTGACGCAACCGGGTCCGGTTGGTGCGCAGGGTGATGCTCAACCTGGCGTCAAACCGGAAGTGCCGCCGCCTGCGCTGGTTCCTGCCGGTTCAATCGATAGGGGTTCCGTCCCGCGCACGGAGCCGGCTCCGCGTATTGCGACTTCGGAAATGGCTCACGACGTTCTCTACCCGCGAGTGGAGACGCCTCGCGATGTCGAGAAGCCCGAGGTCGCGCCGGAACTGCGGGAGTTTCTGGAACATGAGCCTTCCAGGTGGCCGCGCCCGACGGTGTGGCTGGGCGTGGCGGCGCTGGTGCTGGTGTGCGTGATGGTGTGGCTCTTTGTGCGCCCGAGTTCGGAGAGCAAGACGCAACCGAAGACTCCGGGCGCGACTGCCAACTCTACCTATGCGGAGATTAACGCGGAACCTTGGGCGACTGTCACTGCCGTGACACCGGCGAGTGCGGAAACGCAGAGCATTGTCGGGCAAGAGACTCCGCTGCGGGTAAAGCTTCCGCCGGGGCAATACTCGGTTACGCTGCTGGGGCCGAATCGCGAGGCGAAGCAGGTGGACATTACGGTGCCGCAGTCGGGCGGAGCAACGTCCTTTACGGTGTTCAAGAAGCCGGATCTGAACCGGATTGTGGGGAAAGAGTAGGGCGGCGCACAAAAGCTTTTGGCCGCAGAGAGCGCGGAGAAAAGCCGCGAAGAGCGCGGAGAAGAACGAAGGGCCTCGAGACTACAGGTCGTTGTAGACTTGCAGAATTTTCGGGGAGACGTCCTGGCTGGTGGTTTTGAATCCGGCTTGTTTGGCTTGTTTGAGGTCGTTGAGGGCTTCCTGGCGCAGGGAAGAGTCTTCGCTGCCTGTGACGAAGAATCTCGCTAGCTCGCTGGCGCCTAGATAAAAGTGGACAAGAGGCTGTTTCTGGAGACCGCTGCGGGCGCAGTTTTGCAGGTGCTGGATGGCAGAGGGGTAGTCTCCGGAATAGAACTGATCGAGGCCGAGGAATAATTCCACAGTGGAGGCGCGGTTCTGCGGATCGCCGGGACCGTCGGGCTTGATGGCCGCTGCGGCGAGGAAGCCTGTGCGGGCTTGGTCATACTGGCCGGCGAGGCTTAGTTTCTCGGCGTTTGCCATGGCGGCGGTGTAGCGGGAAATCTTGTCCAAGAAATCAGCGGCGGCCGGCTTCGAATCGGCATCGACGCGCTGGAACAGCATGCGAGCGCGCTCGAAATCGTTGCGGTCGTAAACTGCTTTGGCTCTATCCAGGCCCGAATAATGAGTGCCGGTTTCTAGCGGTGGGTTGGACGTGCTCTTGCCCGGTGTGTTCTTGTCAGTGGCACTCTTGTCGGGCGAGCCTTTGTCCAGCTTGGCCAGATCGGTGTTCACTTGGCACATGTGAACGGCTTCGTCGCCGCCGCAGGAATAGCCAGGATTGTCGTTGGCCAAGGGACAACTGAACTGAGCAGCTTCCTTGAAGTGGTGTTCCTGGGCGGCGGCGAGGGCCTTGGCGCAGAACTCACGGTCCATGGCCTTGCTGCCTGCGGCGTGTGCCTTCTCGACTTGGGCCTTGAGTTCGCGGGCTTTCGCTAGCTGATCGAGGGGCTGCCAGGGACCATCGGGCTTGATTTTGATTGCCAGTTGGTACTGCTCGATCGCAAACTCCAGACTGTTGGCATCGCGTTCGTCGGGACTGCGGTCCATGACGTCTTTCGCGACCTGCATGGCTTCCAGGTAGGCCCTTATCTTCTTGATGTACTGTTGCGCATCCTCGGCGTGGCTGCCAGACACCTGCTGAAATTTTGGGAGGGCTATGGGGAATTGATTGTGGTTGTACGCATCCACGGCCTGGCTGAAGAGAGCGTCCTGGTCGGCCTGGGGCGGGACGGGTACTCGCGACCACGCGAGATTCGCGGCGAGGAGTACGAGCAACAACGCCTCGATCGGAAACACGATATGTCGGATACGACGCTGCACGTTAGAACTCCACTTCGGCAAGCTCAGGGCAAGCTGTGGGCGGCATCGCCGCTCCGCAGCTGGATCTCCGTAGCATTTCATCAACGCTGGATATCCGGAGTGATGTGGGCGCGGCGGTTCATTCTCCAACAGTTCTCAGTCTGTTCGGTGCACACCGGCAGTTCTTTCCCATAGGAGATGGTTCGCATGCGACTGGGTGTGACGCCGGCTTTCTCGAGTGCGGTTCTCACCTCCGCAGCCCGCTTCTCCCCGAGGGCAAGATTGTATTCAGTGGATCCCATTTCGTCGCAATGGCCTTCGACCAGGATGCGCATCTCGGGGTGCTCTTTGAGAAACTGGGCATCGGTCTGGATGGTGGTGAACTGGTCGGCGCGGATCGAGTAATCGTCGAGGTCGAAGAAGACGTCGAGGCGATTGGCGGCGTCGGAGGGACTGGCATCGCCGCTTGGCCGAGCAGTCTGCGCCGTGGGCGCAGGGACGACGGTGACGCGGGCGTCGGATTCCTGAACGCCGCCCGGGCCTTTGGCCGTGATGTGATAGGTGGTGGACTCAGTGGGCGCGAGAGTTTGCGAGCCGCTGGGTTGAACGGCGCCAATTTGCGCGATGGCCACGTCGGTGGCATTTTCGGTCTTCCAGGTGATGGTTACAGCTTCACCTTGCTGCACGGTCGCTGGAGTTGCATCAATCGAGGCCGTCGGAGCTGGCGGCGGAGGCGGAGGAGGAGGAGTCTGAACCACTTCCGTCTTGTTGGGGCAGCCAGCGAGCAGTGCAACCAGCGCGATCACTATCAAAAACTGGAGGAAGTATTTCAGGGGGCCGGGCACGCCCCGGAGGGTCGTGGTCGGCCAGATCCACAACGAAGGTCTCAATACAGTCATACGCACATCCCCGGACGGGGAGTAAGTGTACCGCAAGTCCGGGCAGTAGCAAAGCCGGATGCGATGGGACGGTCCCCGGGCGAAGACTACCTCCCGAATCGATAAGAGATCCCGACGAGCGGCACGAACTTGCTGCGCAGTCCGGAATCGTTCAGCTTGAGCAAGGCATTCGCGGAAATGATCAGATTGCCCTTGGGACTCCACTTGAGGCCGACGCTCATGTTGTTCACTTCGTAGTCGCTGGTGGCGACTCCAATGCTCTTCAGCGTGGTGCCCTTGAGTGCTCCGGTAATGCCGGTCGTATCGGGCCTGATGCCGGTCGCCGGGGCCGCAGCCGTGATTCGCGGGGCGTTGAAGTAGTGCTGGCCTACGAAATCGGCTACCACGCTCAGCTTGCGTTTCACCAGTCCAAGATCGGCACCGGCGGAGTAGTCGAGAGTGTCAGGCAGTCTTAGGAAGCCTCCGGCGGGGTTCACGCGGAGCACTGAGAAACCATTCCATTGATATCCAAAGTTCGCGTGGGGCGTAATCCTTCCCCAGAAGCGGGAGAAGACGACATACGGCTTCACGCCATACGCGCCGGTGCCGAGAAGATTGAAGACGTCGCCGGTGGGGAAACGAGTCTCCACGCCGGCAGCAAGTTTGGAACGTTCGCCGGAAACGACGGTTCCTTTCACGACTAGGATTACGTCGCCAAACCCGCTAGCGGAGCCAGCCACGGTGTTCGAGGCGAACTGACTGGTGGGGCCGCAGACGTTGTTCTGAGTTTGGTAGTTGCAAGTCCCGCCCAGAGGCACAGCCGCCTTCAATAAGTTGCTGTATCCGCCTGATGCCGAAATCCTTTCGAAGGGAACGATCGCGGAGACGTCAATGCGTTCGGTCAGGCCAAATGCGATGATGCCGGTATATTGATTGATGTTGGCGCTGAGAGCATTCTGCGCGTAACCGACCTGCTGGCTTTGCAAACCGGTGGCGGCCTGACTGAAGACAATGGGCAAGTTGGAGAGCTTGGAGCCATCGACGGTGTCGAAGACGAATCTTTGGTAGGTGAAGCCGGCAAACAGTTTGTACTTGCCGACGGTATTGCCGCGCTCGGTGAGAATGGTTCCGAGGTTTTCAGTGATGTCCTCGGGGACGGCGAGCTTCTTGTTGAAGCCGATCACAACGCCGGAGACGGGAGCAGCCAAGGGCAGTTGTCCCAGCACCTGTGCGATCGCTGTATTGAAGCCCGCCAGATTCTTGTCGGTTCCGGTCACGGTGACATCGGGGATGAGACAAGAGAGGCTTTTCGAGTGCGAGGTGTAGGGACAAACATTCGGCACCGGCAGTTGTGCGCTCGCACTCAAGCACCCGAACAGGCTGAACAGCAGCACAGCGATAAAGGCTCGTTTCGCCATTTTCAATTCCTTCTCTGAGGTTGACTCTTACGCAAACGAAACCGCACTACGTCTCCGCGTATGACCGGGGAGACTAGTTGATAGTCAGCAACACGGTAAAGACATCCATGCCAACCACGTTGTTGCCCGCATCCGTGACATATCCCATCACGGTCAGCGCATAAGTGTTGGTGCTGGGAGTAATGAAAGTGGCCTTGAATCCGCCTCCGCAAGCGGGAAGAAGCACAAGCAGCGACAGAATGAGGAGTATCCCCAGGGTACAGGTGACTCGATTGAATCCCCGCTTTCTTCGTTTGGGCGCGAATGCGGAAGCTCCCGCGCTCAGGAAAAAGATCGCGGGGAAGCCCATGGCAAGAGCGTAGAGAATTGGCGGCGCACCGCGATCGTGGAAGCGCGAAGCAGAAGCAGCCGAGGCCGCGGGCAGGGAAACGGACAGCAGGAAACCGCCCGCCGAGGGCGCAGCGGTACAGGTGATGCCGAAGTTGTTAACGTCAGGCTTGCCATTGCTGTCGACCACGCCGCACACGGTCGTGATCCCCGTCAGGTTCGCGTTGGGGATATTCAGCGTACCGGTTGCAGCCTGTGTGGCTGTGACCTGGAATCCGCTGATGGTCCCGCCTTTCACCACGCTGACGGAGGCGGCAGCCTCCCGGCCCACGGGCAAGATGAGACTGCTGGAATTGCCTGCAGCTGCGGGATTGAAGTAGGGCACGGTGACTTTACCCGACACCCCGGATAGCGGGATTGCGCCCACTGTGATGGTGACCTTGCTGAAGCCGTTCACGGCAGTGAGCACATCTCCTGTCGTATCCAGACTTGTGACCACGTTCCCGTCGACGGACGCGGCGTTGATCGTAGAATTGACCACCGGTTTATTTCCCCAGGCGCAGTTACCGCCGCCCACAGTCTCGGCGACGCCGAAGCTGAAGGTGTTTGGAGCGGCCGACGTAGCCGGCGTGAACACCGGAACGAAGCTGTTGGGCGAACCCAAATTGAAGGTGCAGTTGACGGCAAGCGGTTGCGAAGCTGCCGTGCGCGTTTGAGGATTGGAGGCGCTATCGGTGGTCTGCACGCTGAAGCTGTAGAGGCCGGTCGGGGTGGTCGGCTGTGTGGTGATGCTGACCGCCGAGCTTCCCGGCACTGCGGGAGCTGGCGCCGAACAAGTAGGAGCAGGACCTAACGCGGTTGCCGGCGCCACCGTGCAGGCGGTGTTGTTGACGGTCCCGGCGTAACCGTTGATTGCGCTCGCGGAGAGCGTAGAGGTTCCAGTCGCCCCCGGATTGCTCTGCGCGATCGCGACGATGGGAGTCGGAAGAGCGACGCTGTAGTCCGTTATGGGAACGGATCCAGGAGTCACGGCGCTGAAAGTGTTGTCGCCGTTGGACGTGGCCTTGAGCGCCACCGCTACTCCAGAAGCCGTGCTGGCGGGCGAGAGATAGTTCGTGCTGGTATTGGGGCCGACTGAACTGAAGCTACCGCATGCGACTCCGGTGCAGCTTGTGCCAACCAGGCTCCAGTTGACAGTGGTGTCGACGAGACCCGCAGTGGAGCCGGCGAACGGCACCGTTTGGTTCACTTCGACGGTAGACGGAGGTGCGGTCGAGATGGTGACCTGCACGAGGTTCAAAGTGAAAGGCGTCGGCGCCGTGTGGGTCACCTGAGTTGTGGAGCTGTCGTGAACGGTGGCTTGCACGGTATAGATTCCCGCCGGACTACCAGTCGTAGTTAAGGTAACGGGGGCAGGCGTCCCAACGGTGATCGGAGAACTGATACTACACGTGGGAACAGGAGTCGGGCCCGATGTGACCACGCAACTAGTCACGGTGAGGCTGGTCGGAGCATAGCCGTTGATCGCGGTTGCGGTCAGCGTGACACCGGCTGGCGCGTTGCCGGGTGCGACATCGGCGGACAGAGGAGCGAAGGCGATGGAGAAGTCCGTGTTCTTGATCGCGAAGGTGGGTTTGGGCACTCCTGCGGTGGTGACCGACGCTTGTATGGAGTAGTTACCGCTGGTGGTGTTGGCAGTGCATGACACGGTTGTCGTGGCCACGCCGCTGGAGTCGCTGCTGACCGTGGTGGTTGTAACTCCGCCGAAGCCGCAGGTCGCTCCGGTCGAAGGAGCCGTGAAGGTCACGGACACGTTCGGTACGGGAACTGCGGCAGCGTCCGTTACCGTGGCTGCGAAAGCCGCAAAGTTATTGCCCACAGGAACGCTCTGATTCGCGCCGCTGGTGGCCGTGAGATTCGCGGGAACCTGGGTGACGGGCACGTTGTTGTCGGACCCGGAAGCAGAAACCAACGCACCGCCAAGGGATGCGGTTGCGGTGTTGCTGACGCTGATGGGCGAGTTGGCGGGAATGCTGACGTTCAGAATCAGGGTGGGGTATGCCGCGCCTCCGGCTACGGTGGAGGTCGAGGTGCAGGTAACCGCGTTGGTGCCACCGCACGACCAGTTGGTTCCGCTGCTCGAGGTTAGCGAATAGCCGGTGGGAAGTGTGTCGGTCACGGTGAGGCCGGAAGTTGTAGTGCTGCCTGCCATGGTGTTGCTTACGACGACGGTCCACGTTCCCGTCCCGCCCTGCGTGAAGGTGACGGTGTGCGCCTTCACTACGGACAAGACCGGCGCCGGACTCACGGTCAGAGCGAGAGTCTTGACGTGGCTGATGCCTCTTGCGTCGGTGGCTGTGAAGGTCACGGTGTAGGGGCCGGTCGGAGTAGCCCCTACTGTGGAAATGGTTGCCGGAGTTGTGAGCGATCCCGGAATGGTAATAGAGCCGGGCACACTGCAGGTGGGAGCATTCGCTGGCGTGGGTGCAACTGTGCAGCCGAACGTCAGAGTGCCAGTGTATCCATCACTGCTGAAAGCAGCGCCGCTGAGAGTCGGAGACGGACTCACACTCTGGTTTTGAACCACCGTAGCTGAGGCAGGCACGCTGATGGTGTAGTCGGTGATAGTGAAGGTGACGGACGCGCTCTGAGTAGTATCGAATGCCGAAGTCGCGTTAATGGTGACCGGACCGGGTGGATTGGCAGGGTCGACGGAAGCAGGAGCCGTGTAAGTGACCGGGTTCGCGGTTGCACTGTTCAGGGTTCCGCAACCGGGACTACAGGGGGATCCACCGATGGACAGAGTCCACGTGACGCCCTGGTTTGCGACCGTCACGTTATTAACGATGGCCGTGAAGCTCCCGGTTTGGCTAACCTCAACCAATGTCGGTGCGCTGGTAATGCTGACAGCTGCTGCGAGCTGTCTTACCGGAAAAGACGAACCGACGATGAACAGATTGCCCGTCCGCGAGGTGGCGGCTCCGGCGTTGGTGAAGTTTCCCACGCTGAAAGTTCCTGAGCCGGCTCCGGTGCCGCTGCCGGAAATCGTCAACCATGATTGATCGGCGGAACTGGACCAGGCGCAAGTGCCGGAGGACATGTTTACGTTAAAGGTGCCGCCCGATAATCCGTCGGCATTGACGGCGTTGAGGGCAGGAAGTCCGGTGATGGTCCCGGGGCATACCGAGAGAGTGAAGGTCTGAACATTGTTCCCGGTCGTGTTGGTGGCGGTAAGCGTGATCGGGGTCGTGCTCGTGGTGTTCGCCGTCGGTGTGCCACTGATCGTCGCTGTTCCGGTTGCCGAGTCGGCCGCAAACGCCAAGCCGGCTGGCAAGGTTGCACCACCATCGTCGATGGTAATAGGAAGAGTGCCGGTCGTCGTAACTGTGAACGAACTAGCCGGAGCCCCTGTGCCGCCCAGGAAGGACGCGCTGGCCGGGCTCGTAATCGTTGGAGCTGTGGCCGGGGGCAGGGCCGACATCTTGGTGACGAACGCGCTGGTGCAGGCTCCGGCGCAACTGGATTGGAAGGGCTTGTTGGTGGGGAAGTCGGGAGATGCAGTTTCGCCGGTAATGTAGACGTTGCCTTTTGCGTCGAGCGTGATGCCGTTGCCGGACTCCGTGGCGCTGCCGCCATGATAGGTCGAGAACGTGAGGGCACTGCCTGCGGCGTTGAAACGGGCGACGAAGGCGTCGCTCGCGCCCTTTAGTTTGGATTGCAAGGAGGCAACGGTGGGGAAGTCGGCGGATTCAGTGCGGCCTACGATGTGAGCGTTGCCGGTCGCATCGACGACGATTCCGGAGGCTTCATCGCGACCGGAGCCACCGAGATAGGTGGAGTACACCAGTGCCTTGCCAGTGGGCGCGAACTTAGTCAGGAAAACGTCTACGCTGCACAGGTGCGAAGTGGCGTCAATCCCGCAGGATTTCTGGAAGGGCTTCTGCAGTGGGAAGTCGGCGGATTGCGTGCTGCCGGTTACATAGGCGCTGCCTAGCGAATCGACCGCGATGGCGGAGGCGTGACTGCCCAGACTGCCTCCCAGGTAAGTCGAATAGGCGAACGCAGAGCCGTCTGCCTTGATCTTGGCGACAAAGGCGGTCGCGATGCAAGCTGCGGAGGAACTGGTTGCATCGGGAGTGCAGGCGCTTTGAAAAGGAGTGGAAAGCGGGAAATCGACGGAGGTGGTGCGGCCCGCGACATAGACGTTGCCGGCGGAATCCACGGCAAGATCCGCCGCATCATCGACGCCGCTGCCACCGAGATAGCTGGCATAGGCGAGGCTGTTGCCGGAGGCACTGAACTTGGCCACGAAAGCGTTCTGCTGGCAGGCGCCGCCGCACTTGGTTTGAGCGGCTCCAGCAGTGACCGGGAAATCGACGGACGACGTTACACCGGCGACGTAGGCGCTGCCGGTTGCGTCGAGGGCGAGGCTGCGAGCGGAGTCTCCGCCGCTGCCACCGAGGTAGGTGGAGAACAGGAGCGCGTCACCGGTGGGGCTGATCTTGGTGAGAAATGCGCTCGAACAAGTTCCCGCCTGAGTGTGAGTGGCGCAGGTGGATTGCAAGGCGTTACGAGTGGGGAAATCGGTGGAATGAGTGTTGCCGGCAACATAGACGTTGCCTAAGGTGTCGACGGCCAGGCCAGTGGCCTCCTCGTCAACGCTGCCGCTGAGGTAGGTTGAGTAGAGTAGATTGGAACCCGAGGGATCGATCTTGGCGACGAATGCGCCGCGAGAAGGCGTGCCACTGCCAAACGTCATGGCCTGCGGCGTGGGTGCTGCGGGAAAATCACCCGAGGCGGTGTACCCGGCTACGTATGCGTTGCCAGCGGCGTCGATGGTGATTTTGCTGAGAGCATTTTTCTGCGTGCCGCCGAGGAAGCTCGAGTACATCAGAACTGGGTCGATCACGAGCGCGCGAGTGCGATCGTAGGCGCCCAGGCGGAAACCCGCAACGCTATTGCCTTCCAGCTTCCATTCGCCAGCGATCTCTTGCTTTTGTCCGCCAATCTGCTGGTAGACCTTGGGCGCGAGCAGTTGGACTTCACCGGCCGCGCTGCGCAAGACGAGATTGCCATGAGCGTCTACGGTGAGCTTCTGCGCGCCAGCAACGGACAGGCGAATCTGCCGGGGGTCCGCGCCGGGTGCGACTACAAAATCGTATTCCAGTTGCCGCTGGTTGCCGTAGTAGACGAGGCTGATGCCCGGATACACATTCTCGTACGCAACTTTAGAGAAGGTTGGGACGCCAGTACGCCAGCGGCGAGAATCGCTGCCGAAAAAGTAGTTACTCTTGCCGGGCAACTCGTCCAGGCCCTGAATACGCGCAGTCGGGCTGGCCCCCGCCAGTTGCATCCGCAGCACGGCGGCGTCGGAGTGCGAGTCCGACGAAAACGTCAGCACGGCCCCGGCTTGCGTCAGGAAGAAAGAATAGCCGCTGCCGCGAGACAAGAACCGAACTTGGCGGTCGGTCTGGCCCTGATTGGCTTCGAAGCTGAGAGGAAGGTCGCCATAGCGCTCGGCAGCAGTTTGCTGCGCGGTGCCCAAGGGCTGGGCTGCGTTGCGGTCGGACGAAACCTTGGCGGATGACGCATCGCGTCCACCGTCAGCGGCATTCGCGGTTGGCGCTCCCAGCAGGGAAGCGAAGAGAAGACACCACGATACGGTCAGAACCTTTGTGAAGCAGCGCATAGTAGGTCACCCTAACGAGGGAAGGAAACGAGCAGCACATAAAACACCGGGTACGGCTACCGAGGACTGAACTCATACCACCAACCGATTCTGCGTGTCAAATGCAAAAAATGTTGGAACCGAAGCCGCGACTCAGAGAGCAACTCTTGGGACTGACAAGCATGAGTTCGAGTTGAAGACTGAAGCGCGGCGCATGCAACGCAACCGGCCCTACAAAGAGTTGAAACGAGGAATCGGGGAGATTCCCTTTTAACTATTTGCCAAATTTTGTGTCGACCTTCCAAGCGCCGGAGGTCTTCTTCAGCGTGATGGCAACTTGCACCTGTTGTTTCGGGCGTTTCCCTCCCGCGGTGTAGGACATGGTTTCGGTGCAGGTGATGGTTGCGGCGTCTCCGGAGATGGAAGCATTGCCACAGGGGTAGTACTGCATATCGATCGCTTTGACACCCGAATTATTGAACACTCCCTTCAGGGCTTTTTCCTGATCCTTGCTCATGCCGGTCCATTCCTTCTTGACTTCGTCGACTAGCTGCGTCATGTAGGCGGCACTGAGGCGGCTGAGGGCGTCCTTGATTGCGATGGTCTCTTTTGCGTTTTGATCAGCCGCCGGTGGCTGTGAAGGCTGAGGCTTCGCGTCGACTGTGACCGATGTCGTCGAGTTCGCACTGCCGCCGAATCCGGAGGCCGTCAGCCGATAGGTCGTGCTTTGGGTCGGCGAAACCTGGACCGATCCGTTCGAGGAGCCTGCGCCCACACCGTTGTCGATGGTGGCCGACTGGGCGTCTGTGGTGGACCATGTGAGAGTCGTGGACTCGCCTTGCTGGATTCTCGCGGGAGTAGCCTTGAACGACGTAACCGTCGGCGCTTTCGGCTGAGCCACCGCCCTAACCGCGACGGACCACGTGCGAGCGGGGGAAGTTCCGCCCTCGCCTTTCGCAACCAGGGTGTACGTGGTGTTCTGGTTTACGACTACGTCCTTCGAGCCGGTCGGGCTGAGATTTTCGCCGACGTTTTCAATGTCCACGCTCGTGGCATTTGTAGTTGCCCATGTGATCTTGACGTTCTGCCCCGGAGTTACTGGTTCGGTGGGGCCGGTGAACGAATCAACCGTCGGCGTCGGCTTGGGGGCAACGGGTTTTAGGGTGAGGTTGGCAGTGACGCTCACGGTCTGGTCGGCCTTGACCCGGCCTACGGTTTTCCTCCACGGCTCGGAATCGCTGGCTGTGATCTCGAGGACGAAGCTGCTTTTCGGTTCGACCTGAACTCGCGCTTTTCCGTCTTGCCCGACGGTGCCCCACGGCTGACCATCCACACTTATTGCGGCTCCGGGCGTCGAGATAATCTCGAGGAAGCCCGGGTGACCGGTCATTTCGACGAGCGTAAAGGACAGCGGGGCGACCTGGTCTTTGGCTATGTGAACCTGCTTGGCAGGTTGCTGGTTGTACTTTTCCTTGGAGACACGAACTGAATGGTCTCCAGCCGGAAGTGTTATCTGCAACTGCTTGCCGTTGGTGACTTGCGGCGCATCCTTGTCCACGAATACTTGGACAGTGTCCACACTGGTTTGCACCGCCAAGGTGCCTGTGGCTACGACGACCGGCGGCTGCTCGGGAGTCGTCGGTTGAGCCGGTTGGACGGCAGGAGTCGTGACTTTACGGGAAGACGGCCAAATCGCGATCACGATCACAATGAACAGGAGCACACCAACCGCGGCCGCAGCGAGAAGCTTCTGCTGCGTTGTGAATCGCTGCAGGAAGCCCGTAAGCTCACCGGGCGGCAGTGGAGTCGGAGTGACGCGGCCGGTTGGAACACGGGGCGGTGGTTGAGGCGGAGTGATGCGACCGGTTGGCACGCGAGGCTGCGGTGAAGTCGGAGTGACGTGGCCAGTCGGAACGCGGGGCGGCGGCGCCGGGGAAATGTCTTCCTCAGGCGGAGCCATGGTGTTCCACATCATGGTCTTCGCCGGTTCAGGAGCCTCCAATTCTACTTCGGGCCCCAAGTCCGGTTCAGGCAGGGCTGGTTCTAGCAGGTCCGGTCCGGGTGGGGCTGGTGCAGGCAGGGCTGGTGCAGGAAAGACCGGCGCTTCCGGCGCTTTGGGGAGGTTCTGGCTGACTGCGGCTCGTACCACTTCGCGGAATTGGTCGGATCGCCGGAATGCCGTCGGTTGGGCCTGGAGGAACTCCACCGCTTTGGCGGGAGAACCCTCACTCAAGAACTGCTGACCTCTGGCGATGGCGGCAGCAATTTGACCGTTGAGCGCTTCGCGGCGCCGGCGAGCTTCTTCAAGAACAATTCCCAGTTCCTCGTCGGGTGTGCGCGATAAGATCGATTCCAAAAGTTCGATGGCGCGATCGTATTCCTGGTTCTTCAGGAATTCCTGGGCACGCCGGACCGAATTCTCGACGTCCTGTTTCTTCGCGTCTTTGGACTGCTGCTCGCGTGCGAAACGAAGGAGACTGTCGATCTCCGGAGAAGCGGTGAACTGCACCTGACCGCCCTCGAGAATTCGGATGGCCTCGTCGTAGGCGCGCTTGCCGAGCGCGTCGTTGGCTTGCTGGATGCAGCGGGACTTGGCTTGGTCATCGCGATCCTGGGCCAACCGCTCTTGCGCAATAGCGACGAGAGACTCAAGATGCGGATTGCCGGGCGTTTTCTTAAGCGCCTCCTGAAGAACTTTGAGCGCACCGGCGGCGTTGCCTGCATTAAGAATCTCGCGGGCCGCCGCGATTCTTTCGCGCACAAAGGATTTGGTTTGGGCGGCCTGCTTTTGCGACTCGGCGAGATCTTTGAGCTTGTGCAGCGCAGCTTCGGCAGGAAAACGTTGCAGACCTTCAGCCAGCAGATTTAACGCTGCCTGGTGGTCGTCGGTATTGAGCGCCTGCTCGACCTGGCGGGTGAGTTGTTCGAGGTCGCGGCGCCGCTGCTCCTGATCGCGGGCGGCAGTAAAGGTTTCGAACAGCGATCGCAACGCGGGAGCTTCGGGATCAACCTTTTCGGCTTCCTTCAGGAGATCGAACGCAGCGGTGTAGCGGCGGTTCGTCATCTCCTTGCGAGCGGCTTCCAGCAAGGCCTCCATGCGCTTTTGCCGCAATCGATCGTCGAGTTCCTTCTGGATCATGCGGTGCAGCGACTTGACCCGCGTGTCGTTCGGTCTGCGCGAGAGCACCTCTTCGATGGCCTGTTTGGCGGTGTCGAGATTTCCCGCGCGATGAGCGTTCTCGGCGCGTTGCATGACCTGGCGGAGGTGCTCGATTTCCGCTTTGGCCGCCTGCACCTTCGCCTTCAATTGCTGGAGTTCAGTGTTGTTGGTGTCGAGGTGAATGGCTTGCTCGACAAATCCGAGGGCGGGATCGAAGTCCTCACGTCCGAAAGCTTCTTCGGCCTGCTCGCGGAGTTGCCGCGAGCGTTCCGCACTTTGCTCCTTTTCGATCTGCTTGCGGAGCGTGCGCAGCATGGCCGCAGCCTTGGTGTGCTGCTTGTCCAGTTTCAGGACGGCCATCAGTTCGTCGTTGGCCTGGAATAAGTTGTTTTGCTGCAGGTGAAGTTCGGCCTGCTGCATGTGAACGCCAATCTGCTCATTCTTGAGGCGGTCTTGAAGTTGCGTTAGATCGAGAGCCAGTTCGTCGGCGGAGGAGTAACGCTGGTCGCGGTCTTTCGCCAGCGCCTTGATCGTGATGGTCTCGATCTCCGGCGGGAACGAAGATAGGTATTTCGAGAAGGGCGCAGGAGCCTCGTTCAGGATCTTCATCAACGTGGCGCCGGTGCTATCGGCTTCAAACGGCAAGGCCCCGGTGAGGATCTGGTAGAGCACCACGCCGGTGGAATAGACATCGGTGCGCTGGTCAACCTGGAGTTTGTCGTTCAGTTGCTCCAGGGACATGTAATTCAAGCTGCCCATGAACTGGCCGGTGCGGGTAAAGTTCGTGTCTCCGATGCGGGCGATGCCGAAGTCGACGATCTTTACGTTGCCATCTTTCAAGACCATGATGTTGCCGGGCTTGATGTCGCGATGGACAATGCCCTTCTGGTGGGCGTAAGAAAGGCCGTGGCAAGCCTGAATGATGATGTCGAGCTTCTGCAACAGCGTTAGTGCTTGACCCGAGCGCACGATCGTTTCTAGGCTGGCCCCTTCCAGATACTGCATGGCGAGGTAAGGGCTGCCTTCATGTTCACCGAGTTCGTAGACCGTGACGATGTTGGGGTGCTGGAGGTTGGCCGTGGCCTTGGCTTCGCGATAAAAGCGCTGGAGAAGGTCAGGGTAGTCGGCATAGCTGATCGTCATGATCTTTATGGCGACCATGCGATCAAGGAACGGGTCCTTGGCGCGGTAGACGACTCCCATGCCGCCTTTGCCGACCACATCGAGGACATCGTACTTCCCGATCTTCTTGGGTATAGTGGCAGCCATTGCTAAGCCGTGGGAGAGGCGCGCCTCTGGGGTGAGGCCGAAAACATTATAGCCCTACCCGCTCGAGGTCAAAGTGTAATCGCAGCCAAGTCGGGTCGAGCCAGAAGACGTTCTTTCGTTATTTTGCTACGAACGGCGGGTTGCTGCAACTTGTGTTTGCGGTGCAAGCTCTCGAGGTGACCTTGGCAACAGGTGACAGTTTGCCGGTTCTGACCGATAGCGGTCCTCTGCAGGACAACGGTCGTTCTTTACGATCGGCGACAACTGCGGTAGGATTTAGCGCCGCCACAGGATTCCGATGAAACTCACCACCCAAGCAGCGGGCAAGACAGATGTGGGCGTTGTCCGCAAGAACAACGAAGACAATTTTGGATACGACACGCGCACGGGAATTTTCGTGGTGTGCGACGGTATGGGTGGGCAGGCGGCCGGCGAAGTCGCCAGCAAAATCGCGGTGGACACGGTGCTGGCATATTTTCAGCAGGAAGAAAAAGGCAGCGGTTCGGAAGTGCTGGGCCGGGAAATCGCGGAAGTCTCCGAGTTGGCGAATGCATTGGCGAATGCGGTGCAGCTGGCGAATAAGGCGATCCGCGCGGCGTCGGCGCAGGAGGGGCGCGCCGGGATGGGCTGCACCATTGTGACGGCGCGGGTGGAGGGAAACCTGTTCTCGATCGCGCACGTCGGCGACAGCCGCATCTACCTGATTCGCGGCGGAGCGATCCAGCAGCTCACCACCGATCATTCCCTGGTAATGGAGCAGGTGCGGCGCGGCATGATCACACTGGAAGAGGCGGAACATTTCGAAATGCAGAATGTGATCGTGCGGGCGCTGGGCTCCGAGGACAGCGTGGAGGCAGACCTGGCCGATCTGAGTTTGGAAGAGGGAGACACGTTACTGCTCTGTAGTGACGGACTGTCGCGCTACGTCAAAGACGCCGCCATGCTGGAACTGATTCAGGGCGCCAAGAGCCTGGAAGAGGCGTGTGACGCTTTGATCGGAGCCGCGAAAAGCGGCGGGAGCGACGACAACATTACGTGCCTGCTGATCCGCGCGGTGGAGCAGACGTGGAGTGGAAGAATGTTCCGGCGGCGCAGCGATAACGTGCAGAGCTCGACCTAGGTGACTGCGAAACATTTTGACTCGATCCGATTGACCCTTCCTGCCAAAGCGAAAAGCCCCACTTCTCGCAAAGGACGCGAGAAATGGGGTACCCGTTCGGGGCCGTTCTAATGAGCTACTTGCGCGGTGCAGCGCAGGCCGGAAAGATCTGACATGCGCCATGGGGTCGAGCCGCCGAACTGCAGATCGTAGGTGTAGAACTCTTTCTGACCGTTCCTCATGACCTCTTGGCCGTTGGATTGCCGCACGGTGTAACTGATTTCTGTTGTGGTCGCGTTCTTATTCTGTGGGTGACCGTCGTTGATGAAGCGGAAAAGCGCCCAGGGGCCGGCGGAGTAATTGTTGATGGGAAGGTCTCTCGCCAACACCTGAATTTCTTCGGGTGCCCCGGTCCACGTGAAATTCTTTTGCTGCCCGGTTCCGGAGAGCGCATCGGTACCGATTTTGAGGGCGAGTCCTTCGATATTGGTTGAGGCCTGTTTCAGGGAGAACGTCATGTGCGGTGTGGGCGATCCGTTGTAGATGGCATCGCTGAGAGCTGCGGCCCGATTGAAGAAGGATTCGAAGTCGGGCGAGATTTTCACGCTTCCGGAAGGATTGGCGATGTACCGCGATCCTTGCTTCGGGAGATATTGGGCCAGGTTTGCGGAATAGAACTTCCACAAGTCTCCGGTGCCGGGAGCGAGCATCGCGTTCAACTGATCGACCGGAACATCCTGCGTCGAGCCTGAGTTGAACGGGAATTTTTCAGTGATCTGCGCGAACTGGGTGCAGAGTTTGCGTCCTCCGCCATTCAGCGCTTCTTTGGGACCCATCTTGACCAGGGCTTGAGCGTGATCCATCGGTTGCGTGAGCAGCGACTGGGTGACGGTTTCAATGTGGAATTGCGGGTCAACGCGGAACTTTTGCGCCATTTGCGAGACGGCGCCATTGGCGTCCTGCGTCGCGGCGAGTGCCTGCGTGACCTGAGCGGTGTCCCCTGTGCCAGTGGGACTGCTCGCGAGCAGGCTGACTTGCGACTTTAACTTGGTGAGCGCTTCAACGTAGGACTGATTGCTGGGAAGAATGTACTGAAGAGGCGGGCCGTCTGGCACGACCGATTGCACGGGCTGAAAGCTGTCGGTGATCTGCTGCAGCTGCACATGCGTGTTGTGCGAGACGAACCAGAAGAGCTCCAACAGGGGGGAACTGGGGCTGATGAGTCGGCCCAGTTTGACATCCGAATCGTGAAAGTTGGAAAAGCCACGCACGGCGGAGGTCTGCAGAACCGTCCGCCACTCCTTAATGAAATCGGTGTTGTAGCGGTCGGTGAGCTGTTGCTGCAAGGTCGCCTGATCGAGTTGCTGGGCAACGAGTTTCCCGAGCACCCAGTCTTCGTTGACGATGCGGTTGTGGGCGATGGCGTCTTGCATGCGCGTGAAACCGTCAGGAGTGAAAGCGCCCTCGACATCGTGCGGAGAAGTGACGACGTCGGCCGCGTCGCGGAACTGATGGCTGAAACTGGCGCCCGGCACTTTGCGGGAAACGTCCGCCTTCAACGGCAGGTAGTAGCGGTCGATGCCGCCGAAGTTGCTGAGGTAGTTGCGGGCGCGTCCCACCGCGAGGGTATCCAGACTCGAAGAGTATGGGTTCGACACTAGGAGTTCGCCGCTGTAGAACTCGAACTGACTGCGAGCCAGGGCGGCGGTTTGTTCGTCTCCTGTTTTTCCGCTCGCCCACGTGTTGTAAAGGATTGGGGGCAGGAAATCCTTCGTACTCTTCTCTGGGTTCGACGTCGTGATCAGATAGGCCTTCAGCGGGTTATAAGTCGCTTCATAGCTGTCATTCTGATCCGGTTTGTCTTTTACATTTCGCAGTGAACTCAAGAGTCTGCCTTGCGTTTCGGCAAACAGCAGGTTGCTGAATTGATCGAAATAGCTCTGCCGGGAAGCCGGGTATAGGTCGTCGCCTGAGTACATCCACCAGCGCAGATGCCACGGTGCTCCATCACGGCTGTAGGTGGAAAGCGTTTCCAGTTCTTTTCGGAGATTGTCGAGCTTCTGTAACTGGTCGACGCTCGGAGTCTGGCCCGGGGTGGCGCGAATGGCTCGGACGTCATCGACTGCCTGCTTGACGGTGCGTTCCAAGAAGAAATTTCCAATGAAGGAGGTCAGAAAGCCGAGAGCAAACACAAGCGCGATGCCGATCACCGAGGCGAGTGCAATCCGGCGCAGCAGGCTGACGCGAGAACTGAAGGCGCTGGCGCTGAGGGCGACGCGGTCTTTCAGTAATACTTCGTTGAATAGCTGCGACAGAAATACCCACTCCGGAACTTTGCGTGGGCCAGACAGACGCGGAGCCGAAACCGGTTGCGGAGCGCGCATGGGGTTGGCTCCGAACACGACGGTGGCATTCCCGTCGAATGCGGGCTCGGCAGCTTGACCTTCCTGAATGGACGCTACGTCTTCGATGACGGTGGGGCGGACTCCAGAAAAGTAGAACCCGCGCAGGAACGGATTTACGTTCAGTTGGCTCGGTCGCGCGAGGTCCACGAGAAACTGCACGATGACTTTGCGGAGCTTCCGCAATTCGCGGGGGAACTCGTAAATGCCGGGCAATTTCTCAGAACTGCCGATGGAAAGAAGATCGACGCGTTTCTCGGCGAGCGAATAGAACAACTCGTCGAAGGCTTTTTCGAGACGCTTGGTTTCTTCGTCGGCGTAGACGCCAGAGGCCTGAAGCGAACGGACAGGGAGCGTGACGCCGAGCACCTGCGAAGTCTCGTCCTTAGTGAGGCCGGCTACGTAATCGAGAAAAGCGGAGCCTCCGTCGGAGCGAGTGCCGATGCGGTCTGCCTTGGTGAACAGCACGTAGATGGGGAAGCTGATGCCGAGCAGTTGGGAAATCTCAAGCAGGCGCGTGCCCAGGCGGCGAGCAGCCGAGAGCGTAGCCTCCGGTGCGCCGGGACGAAGAAAACTCTCGCAGTCGAAGCAGACGATGGCCGCGCGCGGGGCTTGCTGCCGACTGCCTGCGCTTGCAATGCGTCCCGGCTGGACGAGTCGGATCAGACGACGCCAGAGGTCGGGCTGAGAAAACAGGCCGCCGCCACCGTCCACGAAAACTGCCTGACGCGTGTACCAGAAGTTGGCGACGCGAGTCGGCAAGATCGCGTTGTCCTGATAGACCTGCCCCGCCAACAATTCCGGATCGAGTGCGGAATGAATGATGGTCGTGGTCTTGGCGGAAGAGGGATCGCCCACGAGAAAAATCAGAGGAAGATTGCGCAGGCTGGCGGCGCGGCCCATGGGAGAATTCTTGAGCTTGCGCACGGCATCGCGAACCAACAGGTCCACCTCAGTGGTGGCGCCCGCGGGAAGTTCTGTGGAGTCTGCGCCCTCCGCGGCTTTTTGGCGGCGAAGCCACCAGACGGTGAAAGCTGCGCCGAGAAGGCCAATCAGCCACAGGCCAACGCGCAATACCCAAACTCCGGAGCCGGGCGGATTGATCCAGCCTGCAAAGAACCACACCAGCAGCAGGTAAACCAGTAAGACGGCCCCGGTTACCCAATAGAGCATGCAACCTCCCCTAACTTGAGTTGCCCTTAACTAGCGTGTGGCCACGGAAATTGCCGAGGCGCCATAGAGCAGAATCAACTTAAACATGATGCCGAACACCACGGTGATTGCGGTTGTGGCGATGGCGGCAATGAGTAATCTGCGAACCCACGGGTCGGATTGAACCAAACGAACCGCGTCGGCAGGAATCATGCCCCGCGGCGACAGCGCGCCGGACGAGCCCCGGATGCGGTGGATTTTTTCCTGCACCGCCATCTGCATTGCCCTGAGGTCGCCCGACCCACCGGCGGCATAGCGGCCTTTGAACCCGAGCAATATGCACAAGCCAAAAACCTCGAGCAAGTCGGCGACTTCGTTGGCATCCTGGCGGTTCAGGATTTTCTGCAATTCCTGAAAAAAAATCTCGCCGGCCATTTGATTCCCGAACAACTCGGCCTGCAAAGGCAGACGAGGCCAGTCGGCGAACGTGGGATTGCGGCTGCTGAGGACTGATTCATCGAGGAACGCCACGACCGCGAAGATCACGCGCTTCACGTCTTCTTCACTGTAGTTGCGGCTGCGTGCCCGCTGCTCGGCCACGCGCAAATGCTTTTTCATTTCCGCGCGGAAGGAGTTCGCATCGGTGACGGCCTGACGGTTGTAACGGACGCGCACGACAATGGTCAGGACTTCCTGAAACTCCAAGGCGAGATTCCAGCCCCGCCGGTCCATGGCGGAACTGGATCCGCGGTAGCTGGCGAGCGGTGAGATGTGGGATGAACTCATGAACGTCAGCTCTCCAGAATCAACTCCCAAGGATTAGCTTTCCAAAATAACGATCAGTTCCAGTTCCGCGGAGGGCAGTTCTCCGGGTACATATACGCCCACCATGCGCGTTTTCATAATGTGCTCCCAGCAGGGGCCGCTCTTGTTCACCACGAAATACTGGCTGTCGACTTTGGCGGCGACGGCAGACGGCGGCACTTGAATATGCGTGAGGCCGAGGCCGGGCATGGCGCGCTTCACCAAGTCGGGTACAAACTTGGCCGAGCAGAGCTTTAATAATTGTGGCGCCTTCGCGATCAGGTCAGCCTCTCCGATTGGAGAATGCACGCCGAGAACCCAGCGGCCGCGACCGAAGCAACGCTGGTCCTGTGCTTCTCCCTCGAAGAAATAGCGGCCCGTCTGTTTCAGCGGGATGGTGATGGCCTGAGCGGGCACAACGATTTCCAGGTGACGGCGAATGTGCGCGTCGAGCGCATCGAAGCATCGATCCAGATTCTTGTGGTCATAGTTCGGAAGCGAGCGAGGGTGGGCATCGAGTCCGAAGGTACACAACGCTCCCGCCAGGCGCGACATTTCCCGGAACAACTCTTCGGGGTGGCCGTGCTTGGAAAGGAGGAAGTGACGCAGCGGCGTGAGGCTGGAGTTGATAGCGTGTAGAAACCAGAACTGGGAAACTTGGCGAGCCGAGAGTCCAGTCTGAAATCTGCCCTTGCCTTGTTGCTGCTCCTGGGAAACTGACGCACTTTTTTCTTCCAGAATTTCGACCAGACGGTTGAGCAAGCTCATCAGCCGTGGACTTGCGCTCACTTGGAGGCAGGGCGGGATGAACGCTGGATCGCAAACGAAGCGGCCAGCGCCATCGCGCACCACGCGAGCCACGGGCAAGGTGAGGAGGCTGTTGGTGGCCTCCGACTCCACGATCAGGCGCAGGTTTTTGCGGCCGAGAGGGATCTGCTTCTCGTCGCGGCCGGTATTTTCATCGTGCAACGTCTCAACCTGGCAGGCGTATCGGCTGGCCGTATTGCTGACAAGTTCCAGTTCGCAGTTCTTGCCTTCGGGAATCCAGCGCGGAACGGCCAGAGCAAGCGTCAAGTGATCGGCGGTAGGCGAGAACAAGTCGCCAAAACTGCGTGCCTGCGGAAGCGCGTCGCATTCCGGCATATCGAACGCGAGACCGTCCTCGAAGATGCCGCGCGCATGGCTTAGGGCCAGGATGCCGTTTTGCAGTGCGTCGGGATCAACCTCGCAGGCGGCGAACCCGTAGGTTTCGTTCCACAGGCTCGAAGTCGCGAAGTGGAGAGAGTCCTCAAAAAAACGGTTCTGCGCCTGGAAATGTTGAGGGGCGAGATACATGCCCTCGGACCAAACGATCTTGGAAAGCAGCTTCATCCTCTTTTTCTGCCAGCAAGCAAAGCGCGCATAAGACGTGTGAGGTCAAAGCGCCGGGGCTTCTCCTGGGACACCGCCGCCGGGAAGTTATTGAAGGCCATCATACCGCTGTTGTGCAAAAGAATTGCTTTCTGAGAGTTGGCGAACCTCGGGCGGCATCTTCCAATGTTACTGCAACCCTAACGAAGGCTCGAACGCAGGCCACTGCGGCGCAGTGAGATGCTAGGCGCTAGGGTCTTTACTGTCAAGGGAACCGGGCCAGTCTACTGGGCGGACCGTAGACACTCGGTGCTATCCTTGAAGCATTGAGTGGGCTGTATCTTCCGCAGAATCTGTTCCGATTCACACGATCGAGGCCGGGAGATAGCGACACTACGGCACACCGGGCAAGCACAATGAAGTTTGCTGAGAAATACGAAATCGTGGAGATGGTGACCAGCGGCCGAGTCAGTACCTTTCTGGCTCGAGAACGTGCCACGCAGGACGCCGTTGTCGTTTACACGTTTGAGTGCGTGGGGACTGGCGCCAGCGATTTGAGCACGGCGTCGATTATCGCGCGATTCTGCTCACTGGCTCCGAATCCTCCTGGCATGATCGTCAAGGCGGGGTTTGATGAGCCCAGTTCCTCCGCGTTTATTACAACCAAGATGCCGGATTCGGCGGCGCTGCAGGCGTGGGTTCAAGCTTATCATTCGTTTGTCCAGCCTGGATCTGTCCAGCCCGTTGCGAAGCAGGAAAGTGGCCCGGTTTCGGATGCGACTGTTGAACTGAACGCCTTCGAGGTGAAATCCGTTCCGGCGAAAAGCAGTCCACCACCGAAACAGCCAACAGTTGAGCAACTTCCCGAGGATCTTGGCGGAGGGACGGCAGCCTTCACAATTGGCGGTCCTGCCCCTAGGCCGGCGCAGTCTGCGGGAGAGTTCACGCGGCTGTTCCAAGAGGTGAACGCCTTTCAGCCGGTGCAGAGCACTCAACCTCCCGTTCCGTCAAAGCCGAGTAGCGCTACGGACGCAGTTTTTGGACAACGGCTCGGAGGGTCTCCTCTGGGCGGCGAGAAGGTAGCGCCAACGCAGCCCGAGGCGCCAAAGCCTGTTGAATCTTCTCCCGGATCGTTTACCCGAGAATTCCTGGGAATCTCGAGCGACAAGGCTGAGCCTGTCCCGAGGGAGAGCGTGGCGACCGCGCCGCCGAAGAAGGAGCCAGGAGCGTTCACGAGGGAGTTCCTGGCGGTACCACAGGAGAGTCTGAAGATTAGCGATAAGTCGAGTGGGCCGGTGTCGCCGGTGCAGAAATCTCCGTCGCCGGCCACGTCGTTTGACAGCATCTTCGGGCCCGCGTCGTCGCAGCCAGCATCGTCGGACGGCGCCGTCGGAGGGCAACCGGAGGCTCAAAAAGGCGGCGCGGGAGAATTCACCAGCTTCTTTCGGGACCCGTTCGAGCATCCGGGAGCGCTGCAGAAATCGATGGAGGTACCGAACTTCGGGAGCGCGCCACCCAAGAAAGAGGTCGGGGATTTCACACGAGTCTTTGGCCGCGGCGATATGGAGCCAGCGGAATCAGGTCCGTTGCCGCCCCTGGAGCAGGAACGGGAACCAGCGCCGGGTTCGTTCACGCAGGTATTTGGCGAGAGTTCTTCCGGGGCAGGGAAAGGATCGCAACTGGGGGCAAGCATCCTGGGAACGGATCCGAATGTTCGTCCATCGTTTTTCGATCCCGCGCCGGCGGCGCCGCTACCGCCCGAATCGTCGCGTGGAGGAATGTCGTCAACACCAGCATCTCCGCCGCTCGATCCATTTTTCTCTCGGACGCCACCTGCGGCTCCGCCAGCGGCCAATCAGACTTTCATGAACCGGGCGGGCTCCAGTGAGGCCACGGATGTGTTCAGGATTCCGGGCGGCGAAGCACCGCCAGTTGAGGCGGCTCCCAGCGGGCCCAGCGAGTTCACGGTATTTCTTTCGCGCAGTCAGCTGAAAGCGGTTCTTCCGCCGGAGCCCGCCGTTTCCGCAGTTCCGGGAGGCGCTGCACCGCCTCCGGCATTTGCTCCGCCGCCGGTACCAGCGCCGCCTCCATTTCAGTTCGCCCCACCGCCACCACCTCCAGCGCCCCCGGCGATGAAGCTCCCTGCGGCGCCCGCGCCGCCGGCTGTGCCGCGTCCGGCGATTCCGGCGGCGCCACCGAAGGCGGCATCGCTTTGGCCGCTGATCACGGTGTTGACGGTTCTGCTGGCGATTGGCGCGATGCTGGTGATGTATTTCGCGCTGAAACACTAGATCATCGGCTCATCTCATAGACACAGTGGCGTTGGCTCAAACCATTTCCAAGCGACGTGCCTGCGGAACTACTTTTTCTTCGCAGCAGTTTCTTCGAAAATCATGAAGCAGAACGAGGGACTGCAAATCCATGGAATCCGTGCCGGTGGCCGCAGCTCTAGGCCTTGATTTTGCGTTGCTGGTCGTGGTGCTGATCGGAATCGGGTCCCACCGCAATCGCGCTCAGTCCGCGCTGGTTGCTGGGTTGTTCTTCTGCTCCGGATTTCCTGCACTGATCTACCAGATCATCTGGCAACGGGCGCTGTTTGCCATCTACGGCGTGAATGTACAGTCCGTCGCGGTCGTGGTCAGCGCGTTCATGCTCGGCCTCGGAATCGGGAGCCTCGCCGGCGGCCGCTTTTCCGCCCGTTACCCGAATCATGGCATCGTGATCTTTGGAATTTGCGAGTTAGGGATTGCGGCGTTCGGTCTGGTGTCTCTGCGGCTGTTTCATTGGGCGGCTCAGTACACGGCGGGGAGCGGACTCGCGCACACGGTCGTTTTCAGTTTTCTGCTGCTGATCGTGCCGACCATGCTCATGGGAGCGACGCTGCCCTTGCTAGTCGAGCAGTTGGTGCGAAATTCGCGAAGCGTTGGGTACTCCGTTGCCACCCTGTATTTCGTCAACACTCTCGGCTCCGCTGTAGCGTGCTATGCGTGTGCGGAAGTTCTGCTGCGCAACCTGGGGCAGTCGGGTTCGGTGACGCTGGCGGCGTGCATCAACACCGTGGTCGGCGCGACAGCGTTTCTCTACGGACGCCTCGAACGGCGCAAGCAGGAGCCGGAAGAGGTGATTACGGCGCCCGCGGGCGCTACGCAGGTGCTCTCCCTCGGAGTCGCCACGGTCATTGCTGGTGTCGCAGGCTTTATCGCGTTGGGCTTTGAGATCGCCTGGTTTCGCGTTTTCGCTCTTGCGACTTTCGATCGTGCCCCCGCTTTTGCGCTGCTACTCTCCACTTACCTGGCGGGCATTGCTGCCGGCTCATTTCTGAGCGAGAAGTTGACCGAGGGAAAGCGCGTGAATGCCGTTACCCTCGCGGGCGTACTCATACTGCTGGCTGGTGCTGTCTCCGTGTATCTCCCGCCGCTTATGGCGGAGCTTTGCTGGAGAGGCATGTCGGTCATGGACAGCGCTCCAGCGTTCTTCATCACTGCCGGTTTGCTGGGTTCCGTGCTGCCGCTGCTTTGCAGCGCGGCGGTTTCAGCGGACGAATCTGCGGGACGTCGCGTCAGCCTAATCTATCTCTCCAACATCATCGGGTCGACACTGGGGAGCCTGGTGATTGGCTTCATGTTGATGCACTACTTCGGCACTGAAGCGATCTCGATGCAACTGGCGGCAGCCTGCATTCTCGCCGGCTCGATCGTGCTGCTATTCCAGAGTGGACGATTTCAGGCGCCCCCTGCCTGGGCCTTCGCGCTGATCGTTGCAACAGCCATCGCGATACCAGCCGCGGCTCCGACATACGCGAATCTGTTTGGCAAGCTGATCTTCGGTCCCAAAGCCTCCACGGTTGGGGAGATGAAGTACGTGGTCGAGAACCGCAACGGCATCGTGGCAGTTACGGCCGATGACGCTGTTTTCGGCGGTGGCGTCTACGACGGTTTCTTCAACATCGATCCGGCGAATGACAAGAACCTGGTAATCCGCGCGTACGCACTCAGTCTCTTTCAGTCTGAGCCGAAGCACGTTTTTATGTTGGGTCTGGCCTCGGGTTCGTGGGCGCAAGTAGTCGCGAACAATCCAGAAGTGGAAGACATCGACATCGTGGAGATCAACCCTGGGTATCTTCAGCTCGTCGCTGAATATCCCATGGTGCGCTCGCTTCTGCAGAATCCTAAAGTGCACATCTACGTCGATGACGCGAGGCGCTGGCTGCTCGCGCATCCCAATCAGAAATATGACGCGATCGTCGCCAATACTTCGTTCCATTGGCGCGATCACACTTCGCAGGTGCTGTCGAAGGAGTACCTTGCGATCGTAAAGTCTCACTTGCGGCCCGGAGGCGTCTATTACTACAACGCGACAGAGTCTGAGGATGTGTTGGCGACTGGGCTGCATGAATTCGGCTACGGCCTTCGCGTGATCAGTTTCCTGGCGGTCAGCGATTCTCCGCTCACCCTGGATAAGGAGCGTTGGGCGTCCGTGCTCAGCCGATACACGATTGATGGCAAACGAATGTTTAACCCCGCTGATCCGCGCACGCAAACGGTTCTCGCGGCATACAGCGAGTTTGCCGATACGGTGAAGCTGCCGCCGCGGCTGCTCGGTCTTGAAGCAGGAGATGCGCTGGCCCAGCGGCTTGGACCGCGACGCATCATCACCGACGACAACATGGGCGCGGAGTGGACGGAGGCTCCGAAGCCGTCCTGGCGATAGCGAAGTGCCCGGGAGGAATCTACTCTTGCGGCTCGGTCACGAAGTCTGCGGCAGAAGAATGAGTAACTCGAGTTGCGGGTTGGGAAGATCTCCCGGGACGTAGGCCGCAAGATTGCGGGCGCGGCCCACCGCTTCCCAGGCGGGGCCGGCCTGATTCAGGCTGAAATACTGATACTTCAGCTTGACGGGAATCGCACTCGGCGGATTGCTGAGATGCTTCAGGTCAACGCCGGGCAGCGCGTTCTTCACCAGATGATCAATGTGGGTGGCCGAGCAAACTTTCACGATCTGCGGCACCTTCTGAATCACAAAACTTTCGCTGGCTTCGGCGCTCACGGCGAGGTACATCCTCGTATCGGCGAGATACTTGTCCTCTGCGAGCGCGGTGGCGTAGATCGAGGGCTGTACCAGCGTGAGCGGCAGCGACACGAGGTTGGTGGGCACGACCGTTTGCAGGAGCGAGCGCAGTTTCTCGTCGAGCTCGGCAAGAACTGGTCCCAGGTTGTCGTGATCGTAAAGCGGGAGATCACGGTGCCGAAGCTTTTGCGAAAAAGTTGTGAGTGAGCCGGCCAGCGAAACCAGCGCCGAATAAAGCTCCTCGGGATGAACCTGCTTGGCCTCGAACAAGTGACTGAACACCGGGAACGAAGAATTCACCGTGTAGAGCAGCCAGAAGTTGGCGATATCGGATGCGGTGAAGTCCGCGAGGCTCTGATTTTTCTGGCGGCGGGTGCTGGACAATTGCGTGCTGCGCGCGGCGAGAACCTCAATCATGCCGCGCAGCAAGCCCATAATGTATTCGCAGGCGCGGATGTCAAGCAGAGGCGGAACGAAGCGAGGATCCAGGCGAAACGTGTCGCCCTCGGCTTTTTCGACATTTGCGATGCGCAGGGCGGCATTGCCTTCGCGGTTTTCGCCGCCGACCATGAAGCGCATGTTCTTGCGCGCGATCTGAACCGGCTTTTCGCTCGCGCCCGTATTCTCGTCGCGATAGGTCGCAACTTCGGCGACATAGCGCGTGCCCGCTTCTCGCTGGCCGATGGCGACGTTCAGGCCGCGCTGACGATAGTCGGGAACGGTGAGATACACGTCCAAGTTCTTTACGCCTGGCTCAAAAAGATCAGCCAGCGATCTGGAGGCGGGGGCCGGATCTGCGTCGGGAATGTCGAAGAGGAGTCCGTCGGGGAAAATTCCCGAAGCGCGCGAGATGGCAAGGTCGCCGGTGGCAAGTTTCTGCTGATCGATGACCAGTTCGGTAAAGCCCCAGGGGCAAAACCGCAACGCCTCCAGGCGGAATTGGAGCGTGTCTTCGAGAAACCTGTCCTGCAACTGCAGGTGCTGCGGCGTGAGGAAAGTGCCCTTGGTCCAGATGACAGGTTGCAGTCGCTTCATACGATCCCGGTGGGAACAATAACAAGTCTACGCAACAGAAGCAAAGGGGGCTATGAACGGGTGTAAAATGCGCGGCATCCCTGGGTGGGCCCTGTCGGCGAACGCAGAGGCTGAAAGTGAAATCAGCCTGCCTGCGAGTTGAGAGGTGCGACGATGCTGATCTTCGTAAACTGCAACGGCAAGGTACTCTCTCTTGAAGTTCCCCCTGACATCTCCGTGGCGGAACTGAAAAGGCGCGTTCTGGAGATGCTCCATCGACCTTTGCAGGATTTGAGCAAGCTCAAGTTGATCTACTCAGGCGGTGGATTGCCTAAGGAACTGCGCGACAATCTCACACTGAACGATTACGGTGTCCGCAAAGAGACAACACTGACGGCTACTCTTCCGCCAGCTGACAAGAAAGACGATGAGGAGTACGACGACCAGATTAAACCGCAACTGGCGAGTCTGCTTCGGGAACTCGCCGCTGTCCGCGAGCGTCAGGTGGTATTCGTGGGCTTGGGTAGTTGGGACTCCGGCAAACATGCGGAAGGGAGCGACTCGGTTTGGCAGCAGCAATGCCCAAAGCAATTGTTCAAATACTGCTGGCTGGCAGAGTGCAAGTTCACGATAATTTTGGTGGATATAGAGTTTAAATTGTCGAAGTCGGGCCAAATCTATGACCTGGACCAGAAATGGGAATTGCGTCGCGGAAAGATCGGCGAGATCAGACACTACCAATATCAAGGCCGAGACAACTTTAATCTCTGGGTCTTCCCGACCCAAGTAAAGAGCTCAGAGTGGCAGGGCGCTGAAGGAACGTTAGCAGGCCTGGACGTGTGCAGCACTTTTAAGGGCTGCATGGCCGAATATCAAGGGTGCATCATCGTCGGCTACTTCTACGCTGTGTTCAAGAACCGTCCCCACTGTCTTTGCGGCGACGGGCGGACCGTGCACAATCTCATGAGGCTACTCACGTATGAGGGCGCGCCGCATTTTTGGGTCCCACCGATTGGGAAGGAGCTCAGCCAGTTGTCGTGGCATGAGGCTGTGCAACGCTCGCATTCGCCGTGGGCCACTATGCTGGAAGGGGTTTCAGCGGCTTACACTCCGTCAAGCGGAGGTACGCTCTCGGTGCTGGACGTGCTGATCAAAATCGCAACAGATGATGAGTACACCCGTTACTTCAATCCTGCCAAGGGAGATGAGGGTTTCTGGGCGGCCTTTGCCGAGTTCATGAGCCGAAATACAGGCTCAGGCTTTCGATACTCGCTCGCGCCGGTCGATGTCATCCGGATGCTTAAGAACCTAAAGCCGACGCAGTTGTACATTTTGCATCCAAAAGACTGGGAAGAATACTATAAGTTCAAAGCAAGCCATCCGGGCTTCGACTATCCAAGATGACTCTTAGGTGACCAGGAACTGAGCGGTCACGCCAGCAGCCCGTTCTCTTTGAGCAACTCTTCGCTGCGCTCGACACTGGGAATCAGGATAGTGTCGCCTCTCGCCCGTCCGGCCCAACGCGAGGCTTCGTCTTCACTGATCTTGATTCCGATCAGGAAGGCGACGAGATCTTCGTGGCTGCTGACCCGCACAGTCTGCGCGTTGATGCGGCCGGCATAGGGAACGAATACAACTTCGAAGTGGGGCCCCATCGTCTCCGTACCCGGGTTGGGCGTGATGCGGATGTTGCCGATCAGTTTCTTCATGCGGAGACTCTCCTATAGCTCGTCGGTCCGGTCTCCCTGGGACTGTGCATGCCCCAGTTATACCAAGTTTTGCAGGGGATTAGGAACTCTATGCCCGATTCCGGAGTCAGAGTTGTAACCCCAAGGTCTGGCGGTGCCGACAGCATTGCGCAGCGGCTGAAGCCGAAGAGCAAGCATGTGGCACTTGCGGCATCGCTAAAGCGAAGCCCTGATACGAACCTTAGCTTTTCAGCAAACCGCGAAGCGATCCCACGGTGCCCACACCGTTTGACTTTCTCTATACGAGCAGGAACCCACGCTCGATCAGCTTTCGGATGATCCCGAGACACTCCTTCTGCACTTGTTCAAAGGGCGCATCCACCTGACGGGCGAAATCCTGGATCAACTCTCCCACGGTTCGGGTTCCGTCGCAGCCGTTGAGAAAACCCGCCACTGGTGCTTGTAGGCCGATGAAAAACGCGAATCCCTTGAGCAAGCGCAAGTTCAGGGAAGTCGGCTGCCACCGGCCCTCGCCCGGCTGGAAAAATTGCTCGAGGCGGCAATAAGGGGCCAGTCGCGGCTTTACCGAGATCATCTGAGTATCGTCGGCGTGGGACTGCAGGAAATCTCGGGCCGAGAATACGAGTTGGACAAATTCGCCGAACGGATCTTTGGGCAGCTCGGAGATTTCTTCGATCTGGACCCAATTGTGCCCCGAACGCCTGTGCAGCGCGATGATCCCGTCGTGAATGGCCTCGACCTTGCGCTCGCGATAGTAGGCCATGTAGCTGGCATAGAGCTCGGCATCGTTGCGGGTTCCAGCGGCGGTTTCTGCGATGCGATGTTGCGCGTATTCGGCAGGATCCTGTGTGTGTCCCTTGATGAGCCAGGCATCGCAGCCGCTACCCTCCAGCCACTCGCCAACGCGCTCCTGCCAGGACTGGCCGGACACTTGTGCCCATTCGCAGAGCAACTGGAAATACCCATCTTCCTCAAGATAGTTGGGCGCGTCCTTCACAAATTGGCGACATAACTGGTCGAGATCCATGGGATTGTCGCAGAACAGATATCGGCCCGAAGGACTGATGAAGAAAGGGGGGTTCGAGACGATGAGATCGAACTTGCGGCCGGAGACGGGGGCAAACCCATCTCCGACTAGGGATTCAATGTTCTCCTTGCCATTCAAACGCGCCGTGAATTGCGCGAAGTTCACGGCCCGAGGATTCAGGTCGGTGGCAACGACATGCTCGCTGTGTGCCGCGGCCGAGAGCGCCTGAATCGCGTTGCCGGTGCCCAGATCGAGAGTGGCGCGCGAGGGCCGACGAACCGTGAAGCGGGAAAGAAACCGGCTGGTGGGGTTTGGCCAAAGCACGAGTTCGGGATCGTTGGCGTCGATTTTGGTGGTGTGGTCGGCAGTGACGAGAAAGCCCTCGGCGGGAAACAGCATGACTTCCGGGACCAGGGCCTCACCGTCCTGGCGCAGCAACCCGCAGGAGAGCGCTAGGGGCGTGAACCAGGGTGGGAGGAATTCAGACGCGCGGGCGGAGTCCTGCGGAACTCCAATCCAGAACCAGCGCAGCAACACGTTCAGGAGCGTCGGTTCGCTGGTGGAATCGAGCAGCCGGGGCATATTGCGCAGGCGGCTGGAGGGTAGTTCATTGAAATAGCCGCGCTTGCGAAGATTCCCCTCTTCAAATCCCGCTTCCAGGATGTATTCCCTTAAGCGCTGGGCGTCACTTTGCGAGATAGACTGGAGCACTGTATGGCCCTCAGATCGTGGCTGGGCGAAGGATAGCGGATCGCCATTCCGCGAAGTGGCGGAGCGAGAGGAAGGATTCTACACTGCCGGAGAGAGATGGTCGAGAACTCAGACGTAAGTGACCGCGAAGGCGGGATTTCCGGGCAAGTAGCAAACCTCGCCTTGACACTCACCGATGCGTGTGATAAATATTTGCCACTCTGCGCTGAGCCATTCTGCGCAACGATTCCCCCCGTGAGCACACTATGACTTAGGGCGAGTGGGTGCCTGAACAATAGAGAGTGCCCTAAAACTAGCGTTTCTCTACCGCAATAAGTCGTACAAGGAAAAATCATGGCCAGACAAAGCGCCCAGCACAAGTTAGACCGTGTGCGTCCCCCACGTGTCCAGATTACTTACGATGTTGAAATCGGCGGAGCCATTGAAATCAAAGAGTTGCCGTTTGTCACCGGCGTGCTCGGCGATTTCACCGGACAGCCCGAGCAACCGCTTCCCAAACTGAAGGATCGAAAGTTTGTGGAAGTGAATCCGGACAACTTTGACACCGTGCTCGAAGGGATGAAGCCCCATCTTTCGTACGCGGTCGAGAACAAGCTGAGCGACGATCCCAGCGGCCCCCAGCTCAAGGTAGATCTGAAGTTCAAGAAGATGGAAGATTTTGAGCCGGGCAATGTGGCGAAGCAGGTGAAGCCGCTGAAAGAATTGCTCGACCTCCGCACTCGGCTGGCGGATTTGCGCGGCCAGTTGCAGGGCAACGACAAGCTCGAAGAAGTGCTGCTGGATGCTGTTGGCAACACGGAGAAGCTCGACAAACTGAAGGGCGAAATCGAGCCCAAGGGAGGAGGGTCCAATGGCTGATCCGTCGAAAGTCCAACAAGCCGCAGCCACCACGACGGTTGAAAAAGAGAAAGAGCAGGTGGGGCTGCTGGACCAGATCGTCGAATCCGGACGGTTCGGCGCGGAAGCGAGCGCGAAGGAGCGCGGTAAGAATCTGGTCAAGGAGTTTGTGGCCCAGGTTCTCGACGGTTCCATGACCGTCGCCAAAGACGCCGAGATGATGATCAATGCGCGTATCGCGCAGATCGATCATCTGCTCTCCATTCAGCTCAATGAAATCATGCACCACGCGTCGTTCCAGAAACTCGAGGGTTCCTGGCGCGGTTTGAAGCACCTGATGGATCACAGCGAAACCGGAACGCAATTGAAGATCCGGGTGCTGAATGTGACGAAGAAAGAACTGCTCCGGGATATCGAGAAGGCTCCGGAATTCGACCAGAGCGCTCTGTTCAAGAAAGTCTACGAAGAGGAGTACGGAGTTTTCGGCGGAGCGCCTTTCGGAGCGCTGATCGGCGACTACGAGTTTGGCAAGCATCCGGAAGACCTGGCGCTGCTCGAGGGCATTTCGCATGTCGCGGCGCAGGCGCACGCGCCGTTTGTGAGCGCTGCGGCTCCAGAACTGTTGAACCTGGAAAGCTTCACCCAGCTCGACGCTCCGCGCGATTTGGCGAAGATTTTTGACAGTACGGAATACGCCAAGTGGAAATCGTTCCGGCAGAGCGAGGATTCGCGCTACGTGGCCCTGTGCCTGCCCAGAACACTCTCACGTCTGCCTTACGGCAAGGACACGAAGCCCATCGATGAATTTGCCTATGAAGAACATGTCGACGGGACCGATCACTCCAAATATCTGTGGATGAATGCGGCTTATTCGCTGGGAACGCGGATGACGAACTCGTTCTCCATGTATGGCATGTGCGTCGCGATGCGCGGAGTGGAAGGCGGCGGCCTGGTAGAAGGTCTGCCGACCCACAACTTCTACACCGATGAGGGCGACATCGCTCTCAAGTGTCCAACCGAAATTCCGATCACCGACCGCCGCGAGAAGGAACTCGCGGATCTCGGGTTTGTTCCGCTGGTGCATTGCAAAGGGACCGACTACGCGGCCTTCTTCAGCGTGCAGAGCGCCCAGAAGCCCAAGATGTACGACACGGATTCGGCCAACGCTAATGCGCGTCTGTCGGCGCAGTTGCCTTACATCATGGCGGTCTCGCGTTTCGCTCACTATCTGAAGGCGATGATGCGCGACAAGATCGGCAGCTTCATGTCTCGTGGCGAGGCGGAGGTCTTCCTCAACCGGTGGATCACGAATTACGTCACTCCCGATGATATGGCATCGCCGGCGACCAAGGCGCAACGGCCGCTGCGCGAAGCTCGCATCGACGTGACGGAAGTTGCAGGCAAGCCCGGTGTGTATCGTGCGGTAGCATTCTTGCGTCCGCACTTTCAACTGGACGAGCTTACAGTTTCATTGCGGTTGGTGGCGGATCTTCCGGCGGCAGCGAAGTAAGGCTGCGAATCGGAGGCTTCGTGGTCGCGGGGCCCCAGTCGTGTCTTGTTGTCAAGTATTCAACTTCGGTATTCAACTTCGGCGTAAAGGAGAAGTGCAATGGCGGTAAATGCATACTGCGTAATCGACGGCGTTCCCGGACCGAGCACCAGTTTGTCCAACGCGATCGACATTTTGTCGTTCAGTTTCGGCTCCTCGAACTCCGCGGTCTTCGGACCAGGAGCTTCTGGAGGCGAGTCGCGTGCGGGCCGGGCGGACGTGAGCAACGTCAACATCATGAAGGTCCTCGACAAGACCTCGCCGCAGTTGTTCGAGAACTGCGTGACGGGGGATTACATCAAGTCGGTGGACGTTCAATACTTCAAACCGATGGGCAACAAGCAGGAAGTGTATTTCAAGATTCACATGGAGAACGTCCTGATCACGTCCGTTCAGCTTTCGGGATCGAACGAGAATCCGACAGAATCGGTTTCGTTCGCGTTTGCCAAAATTAAGGTGAGCTACAACCCGGAGAAGGACGGCAAGCTGCAAGGCTTTGTCGACAAGGGCTTCGACGTCGAGAAACTTGTCAGCTGGTAAGACGCAAAACCAAGGCCGGTGCCAGTGAAAGCGAAGGAGTTTTTCGACGCGGGAAAAGTGCGCGAAGCGGAGAAGGAGATTACCAACTATCTCCGCGACCACCCTATGGATGTGGCGCAGCGCACATTCCTGTTCGAGCTCCTTTGCTTTTCTGGCGACTATGCCCGCGCCGAGAAGCAACTCAGTGTGCTGGCTCAGGGCAAACCGGACCGGGAACTGGGCGCGGTCCTCTATTATGCCGCGCTGCACGCCGAGAAGACGCGGCATGAGTTGTTTGAGAAGCAGCAATTCCCCAAGGATCAGGCAGTGGCTTCCTGTCCCGGGACTTTGAACGGAAAACCATTTCGATCCTTGCGTGATGCCGATCCCGACATCGGTGCTCGATTGGAAGTATTCGCAGCGGGCGCTTATCTCTGGATTCCCTTCGAGCACATCGCAACGTTGGAAATGGAAGCGCCGCGCAGGTTACGTGACACGCTCTGGACGCCCGCATTCGTAACCACTGGGCCATCGTTCAAGGGCACGGATATCGGCGAGGTATTGATTCCGGCAATTTATCCTTTCTCGTGGAAGAATCCGAATGAGGACGTCTGGCTCGGACGAGTCACGGATTGGGCGGGCGATGATGAAGGAAATGAGTATCCGTCGGGGCAAAAGATGTTGCTGGTTGACGGCGAAGAGATCCCGTTCCTTGAGGTGCGTTCGTTAAAGTTCGAGCAGCCTGCCACCCAAGCCTCGGCTGACTGACGTAAGTATTGAGCACCTGGATACTGCCCATGCCACTGCGTGACGATCTTCTGACCCCTATTCCGGGCGACAACCCAAGCGGTGTGTACGTTCGCCACGACACCAAACTGCTGCTCTACGACAAAATCAAAGAGGCCCGGCGGCAGGATGATGAACTTGCCCAAGGCGACTGGCAGCACGAACGCAAACTTGCGGACTACCCGCTTGAAGCGAAACTCGCTCAAGAGGCTCTGGCCACCAAGACGAAGGATCTGCAACTTGCAGCCTGGTTGACCGAGGCTCTACTGCACACTGAAGGCTTCGGAGGGCTGCAGCAGGGCCTCACACTTTGCATCGGACTCATCCGCGATTTCTGGGATACGCTCTATCCTCCGATTGAAGACGACGACCTGGAGTTGCGCGCCGGGCCGCTGGAGTTTTTGGGGACGGGCCTCGAGATTGCCTTGAAGAATCGCCCGCTCGCCAAGGCGGGGTACGACTGGTTCAAGTACAAGGAGTCGCGGGCGGTTGGCTACGACGATCCAGCCAAGAGCGACAAGGAACGGAAGGCGCGCGAACAGAAGATCGCCGACGGAAAATTGGCGCCCGATGTGTTCGACAAATCTTTTGTGGAGACTCCGAAAGCTTTCTATTTTCAAGCGGAGAAAGACCTAGACGGTTGTCTGGCAGCGCTGAAGAGTCTCGACGAGATTTGCGATGAGAAGTTCGGCAATTCCGGACCTTCGCTTGGCAAGTTCAAGACCGCGCTGGAGGAAGTTCGGCATTCGGTTCATGCCCTGCTCGAAAAAAAGCGGGAGACAGAACCCGATCCGGTGGAGGCAGCGCCTGCGGCGGACGGTGTTGCGAGCGTCGGTGGGACGGCTGTGCCCGGAGTGCCGGCGGGCGCGCCGGGAATCACGATCTCGGTGCTGACAAGTTCCGAGCCTGCGGACCGGCGGGAAGCGATCGCTACGGTGGCGCGAGTTGCGGCGCTGCTGCGCCAGCAGGATCCCCACAATCCTGCGCCGTATCTCATGATGCGTGGGCTGCGCTGGGGCGAACTGCGCGGAGGAAAAGGGATCAGCGATGTCCGGCTACTGGAAGCGCCGACGACGGAACTCCGGCAGCATGTGAAACGTTTGGCGCTGGCCAAGAAGTGGAACGAACTTCTGGAGACAGCGGAGAACGCCATGTCGCTGCCCTGCAGCCGCGCGTGGCTCGATTTGCAGCGTCTTGTCGTCGGGGCGTGTACGGCTCTGGGAGAAGAGTACGAGCCAATTGCGGCGGCGATTCGTTCTGAACTCAAAGCTCTTCTGAGTGACATGCCACAGTTGCTGGACGCGGTGCTGCTCGACGATACGCCCGCGGCGAACGGTGAAACGAGAGCTTGGCTGCAACAACTGGGAGCGCCTCCGGCAGCGGCGACCGGCGAAAACCCGTCAGCGACGGAGGCTGCGGCTGCTTCGACAAATGGCTCGGCGCCTGGGTCCAACTGGCTGGACAAAACAGCCGATGCGTACGCCCTGGCGCAGGACACGCTGAAGGCGGGTCAACCCGAAAAGGCGTTCGAAATCATGCGCAAGGAGATTGCGCGGCAGCGGTCGGGCCGCGGCCGGTTCGAGCGCACCATGCAATTAGTGGAACTTTGCGTGACAGCTGGCAAAGATGCGATCGCGCAACCGCTTCTGGACGATCTCTCGGCGGCGATTGAAGAGCACAAGTTGGATGACTGGGAAGACAAGGAAATGGTGGCGGCGGCACTGGCGACGGTGATGAGGATCAGCAAGAAAGTTCAGGACGACGAGAGCGAAAAGAGAAGGTTGTTCGAACGCATCTGCCGGCTCGATCCCGTGCGCGCGCTGAGCGCAGGTTAACCGAGATGGCACGTACTCCTGGCGACATCACGGTCACGCTCTCGGTTCTGGATCGGCTGATCGACCGCGAGCCCAAGTCGCAGACCGAAGCTCCGCTGACCCGGTCGCAGTCGGTGCGGATGCTGAAAGCGGCAGTGCAGCGCGATCTGGAGTGGCTGCTGAACACGCGCCGCATTTTTCAGGAGCCCGACGAGTCCCTGAAAGAAATCAACAAGTCGGCATACGTGTACGGGCTGCCTGACTTCTCGCAGTACACAATGATCTCCGCGTCGGACCAGGCCAAGCTGCTCAAGCAGCTTCTGAATACTGTGAAGACGTTTGAGCCGCGACTGGGCAACGTGCGCATCGTTCCGCTGGAAACTTCGGAAAAAGGAGTTCAGCAGTTCCGGCTTCGCATTGAAGCCATGCTGCTGATGGATCCTTCTCCCGAGCCCGTTTCCTTCGATACCGTGATTGGTCTGAAATCCGGAACCTGCAAGATCTCCGGAGGCGCCAATGCGGGATGACCTCCTGCTCTATTACGAGCGCGAACTCGACTACCTTCGCAAGACCGCGGTTCAGTTTGCGGAAAAGAATCCGAAGGTCGCGTCGCGTCTGGTTCTGGAGCCCACGAAATGCGAAGACCCGCACGTCGAACGGTTGCTGGAGGCGTTCGCGTTTCTGGCGGCGCGCGTTCACCTCAAGATCGACGACGAGTTTCCGGAGATCAGCGAAGCACTGTTAACTGTGGTTTATCCCCAGCTGGTACGGCCGATTCCGTCGATGTCGATTGTCGAGTTTCAGCCCGACGCCGAAAAAGGCAAGCTGAGCACGGCGTTACCCATCCCGCGAGGCTCGGTGCTTCATTCCCGTCCGGTGGGCGGAGCGCCCTGCACATTCCGCACCTGCTACGACACAACGCTGTGGCCAGTCTCGGTGACGAATGCCGAGTGGAAGGCACCGAGCCGATTGCAGCCGCCGGTGAAGACGAGCGACTCCTCGGCCGCGATCCGGTTGGAAATGAACTGCGCCCCTGACGTCAACCTGCGCGAATTGAAGATCGACCGGCTGCGTTTTTATCTCGATGGGGAGGGCGGGCTCATCAACACGCTATACGAGTTGCTGTTCACCCGGCTCAACCGGATTCTGGTGCGCGATCCGAGCCCCGGTTCGAAAGTGCGTCCCGTCACGCTGCCCGCTTCGGCGCTGCAAGTAGTCGGATTCAGTAAAGATGAAGGCATGGTGCCGTACTCGGATCGCTCCTTCACCGGACACCGGCTGTTGATGGAGTACTTCACTTTTCCGGAGAAGTTCTTTTTCGTCGATGTGACCGGCCTGGAAACCGTGTGGCAAGCCGGTTTCGACAAGGCCGTCGAGTTCATTTTTCTACTGGGAGACATTGAGGGCGACGAGCGCCGGCAGCGGCTGGAACTCGAACTTTCGAAGAAGACATTTCGTCTGGGTTGCGCTCCCGTGGTGAATCTGTTTACGCAGGTGGCCGAACCGATCCGTTTGACCCAGCGCAAGTACGAGTATCCCATTACTCCGGACGTGCGCCGGCCCTACGCAACCGAGATCTATTCGGTCGATGAAGTTAACTGCATCGACACGACGACCCAGGAGACGACCACGTTCGAGCCGTTCTATTCCCTGCGGCATTCGACGTCGGCGAATGAACAGAAGTGCTTCTGGACCGCGCGCCGGCGTCCTTCGGCACGGCCCAATGACGAAGGAACGGAAATGTTTCTCTCGTTGGTGGATCTGTCGATGCGGCCCATGACGCCGGATGGGAACATTCTTTCGGTACGGACGACTTGCACGAATCGCGACCTGCCGTCCCGCCTGCCGTTTGGCGCGGACGATGGAGACTTCGAACTGGAAGGCGCTTCCGCACTGAAGCGGATTGTCGCTCTGCGCAAGCCGACTCCGCCCGTGCGGCCTCCCACGGGCAAGAGCGCGCTGTGGCGGCTCATTTCTCACCTGTCCCTGAACTACCTGTCTTTGGTGGAGGAAGGGAAGGACGCGTTTCAGCAAATCCTGCGACTCTATGACATTGGGCGCTCGGCCTATTCGCAGAATGTCATCGATAGTGTGGTCAAGCTGCGCAGCAGCCGCCACTTCGCTCCCGTACGGTCGGACAACGGAACCACATTTGCGCGAGGCATCCGCGTGGAGATGGAACTGGACGAAGATCAGTTTGTGGGTGGTGGTGCGTTTTTGTTCGCAAGCGTAGTGGAGAGATTTCTTGGCCTCAGCGCCTCGCTCAACAGCTTCGTACAACTGGCGGTGTCAACCTCGCAAAGGAAAGAATTCCTGCACGAATGGAAACCGCGCGCGGGCAGGAGGATTCTGGTATGACGGATTCTCCGACGCCACATTCTCCAATGGATCAAGCGCTGCGCGAGGACGCGTGCTCCTTCGAGTTTTTCCAGGCGGTTGCCCTGCTGCAGCGGCTGCGGCTCAATGAAAAGCAACCGGTCGGACAGTTCTCCAACCCAGAAGATGAGGCGGTAGAGTTCCGGGTCAACAACACTTTGAGTTTTCCGGCCAGCCAGATTCAGTCGATTGAAGATCAGGAACAGGGGCCTCCGCGGATGAAGGTCAACTTCATGGGACTTACAGGTCCGAGCGGAGTATTGCCATACGCCTATACGGAATTGATTCTGGAACGGCTGCGTGCGAAGGATCCGGCACTGGAATCCTTTCTCGACATCTTCAACCACCGGATGATTTCGTTCTTCTACCGGGCGTGGGAGAAGTACCGATTTCCGGCCACGTACTATCGCGGGGACGACATCTTCACTCACCACTTGATGGATCTCATCGGCTTGGGTACGCCGGGGCTCGCCGGCAGGCAGTCGGTGCCCGACAGCGCCCTGCTGCATTACGCAGCGCTGGTAGGGGCGCAGGCGCGGTCGGCGGAGGCGCTGGAGGAAATCCTGAACGGGTATTTCGAAGTCCCGATCGAAGTTGAGCAATTTGCCGGGGCGTGGTACCGTCTAGACCCGTCATCGCGATGCAGCATGGCGGATGAGGACAGCGATTCCGAGAAACTCGGGGCAGGTGTGGTGGTTGGGGACGAGATATGGGACCAGCAATCACGCGTCGGAATCAAGGTGGGTCCGTTGAGATTGGAGCAGTACACCAATTTTCTTCCCGGCGGTTCGGCTCATGAGCCGCTGAAGGCTTTGGTCCGGTTCTTTTCGAATGATGAGCTGGATTTTGAAGTGAAGCTGGTTTTGCGGCGGGACGAAGTACCAAAATGTGAGGTTGGCGGCGAAGACGCTGCTGCCCCAAGGCTGGGCTGGATTTCTTGGCTGAAGTCGGCTCCGCTGGATCACAACCCGGGCGACACAATTCTGAGTCTTTGAGCGGAGGCACCGTGGGGCCAAATCTAAAATCGCTGATCGGAAAACTGAATGACCCGGCACGTTCCGCGCTGGAAGGTGCGGCTGGCCTCTGCTTGTCGCGAACGCACTACGACATCGAGGTCGAGCACTACCTGATGAAGCTGCTCGACTCCGCGGAGAATGATTTTGCCAGCATCGCGCGCCACTTTGAAGTCGACAAGTCGCGGCTCTCGGCCGAGCTTACTCGCAGCCTCGACAAGATTAAGTCGGGAAACGCGCGCACTCCTGCGATCAGTCCGACCATTCTCAAAATGCTGGTCACGGCCTGGACGATCGGTTCCATTGATTTCAATGCCGGACAGATCCGGACCGGGTACACGATCCTGGCGCTGGTCTCCGACGATGAACTTCGCCGCCTCGTACGCGAAACCAGTCGCGAATTTCAGAAGATTGAGCCGGAAGCTCTGCGCAAGGATTTTCTGGCCATTGTCGCGACTTCGCACGAAGAAGCGCTTCCGGCCTCGGCCGAAAGTGCAGGGCCGTCAACTCCGGCGACACGGGCAGCGGGTGGGAAGACTCCGAACCTCGACCAGTTCACCGTCAATCTGACCGAAAATGCGAAGAAGGGGAAGATCGATCCGGTGCTGGGGCGGGATTTTGAGATTCGGCAGGTGATCGACATCCTGACGCGTCGGCGACAGAACAACCCCATTCTTACGGGTGAAGCTGGAGTCGGCAAAACCGCTGTGGTGGAAGGTTTCGCGCTGCGCGTTTCGCAGGGAGATGTTCCTCCGCCGCTGAAGAATGTAGTGATCCGCACCCTCGATTTAGCGTTGCTGCAAGCTGGCGCGGGAGTCAAGGGAGAGTTCGAGAACCGGCTCAAGGGATTGATCGAAGAAGTGAAGGCGTCGCCGATTCCAATTATTCTTTTCATCGACGAAGCTCACACCATGATCGGCGCCGGTGGACAGGCCGGGCAGAACGACGCGGCCAACCTGTTGAAGCCGGCACTGGCGCGCGGCGAACTGCGCACGATTGCGGCCACCACATGGTCGGAATACAAGAAATATTTCGAAAAGGATCCAGCGCTGGCGCGCCGCTTCCAGGTGGTCAAAGTGGAAGAACCGACCGAGACGCAGTGCATGGTGATGATGCGCGGAATCGTGGGATCGCTGGAAAAGCATCACAAAGTTCGCATTCTCGACGAGGCTGTGGCGGCGGGAGTGCGACTGTCGAACCGTTACTTGGCGGGGCGGCAACTTCCCGACAAAGCGGTGAGCGTGCTGGACACGGCTTGCGCCCGCCTTTCGCTGGGACAGAATGCGACTCCGGCAGCCATTGAAGATGCGGTCCGGCAGTTGGACGATCTGGAAGTGCAGGAACGCGTTTTGAACCGGGAATCCGCGGTTGGGGTCGATCACAGCGAGAGGCTGGGAACAATCGGAAAGCAGAAGGGCGAAGTGCAGGGCCGCCTGACCGCCATGCGTGATCGCTGGACCAAGGAGAAGGATCTGGTCACGAAGATTCGCGACATCCGCACGAAACTCGAAGGAGGAACGCCGGGAGGAGCAGTGGCTCCAGCAGGCGCTCCCGCCGCCGCGTCCGCGACTCCCACGACGGGAGGGAACGGCTCTGCATCCGCAACCGCAGCCGAGGGCGGTGTGGCCACAGCAACGCCCGATCTTGGCCCCGAGGAACTGCGTTCTCAGCTGCGCGAGCTGGAATCTCAGCTTTCGGCGCTACAGGGTGAAGCGGGACTGATACGCGTATGCGTCGACGCATACATTGTGGGGGAAGTCATCTCTGGCTGGACCGGCATCCCGGTTGGAAAGATGATGAAAGACGAGATTGCGACGATCCTGTCGCTGCAGAAACTCCTAGGGAATCGCGTCATCGGACAGCCGTATGCTCTCGAAATCATCAGCCAGCGCATCGAAACCTCGCGGGCCAGCCTTGACGATCCCAACAAGCCGGTTGGCGTCTTCATGCTGGTTGGTCCGAGCGGCGTGGGCAAGACGGAGACGGCACTTGCGTTGTCAGACCAGTTGTACGGCGGCGAGCACAATCTGATCACCATCAACATGTCGGAGTTTCAGGAATCGCACACCGTGTCGACGTTGAAAGGATCGCCTCCGGGATACGTTGGCTATGGCGAAGGGGGAGTGCTGACCGAAGCCGTTCGTCGCCGTCCATATTCAGTGGTACTGCTCGACGAGGTCGAGAAGGCGCACCCAGACGTGCTGGAACTCTTCTACCAGGTGTTCGACAAAGGGATGATGGAAGACGGCGAAGGCCGCCAGATTGATTTCAAGAACAACATCATCATCCTGACCACCAACGCCTGTACCGACCAGATGATGAAGCTGTGCGCTGACCCCGAAACCGCACCCAGTCCGGCGGCACTGGTTACGGCGCTGAAGCCTGAGTTGAACAAGATTTTCAAACCGGCATTTCTGGGACGTATGGTGGTGGTGCCGTACTATCCGGTACGGGATGAGGCGTTAAAGAAGATCATCGTGCTCAAACTGGGCAAGATCCAGCGTCGAGTGCAGGAGAATCACAAGATCAGCCTGACTTACGACGACAAGCTGATCGAAGAAGTCGCCAAGCGCTGCACCGAAGTCGAAAGCGGAGCGCGCAACGTGGACAACATTCTGACCAACTCACTGCTTCCGGATATCTCGCGGCAGATTCTGGGCCGCATGGCGGAAGGGGAGAAGCTGAACTCGATCCATGTGGGAATTGGGGCAGAGGGCGCGTTTGCGTATTCGTAAACAAGGCTCGGAAGCGCGGGCCGCTCGATTGCGTTCTGGACTATGGCTGGATCATCACAACCCGGGCCGGTGTGCGGGCACAACAACCCCGCTTCGGTGAAGGACGGCACCCTTTGCCTGACGGAAACACCCGTGCCCCGTTCCGTCTCTGCGGATCTGGAAGATTACTTTTCTTCTGCAGGGGCCAGGTTCAGTTCGGAATACGCGAACATCAAGTCAGAGATTGGGTCTTCATATAGAGAAGCAGAACAGAGGATCGAATCGAACTACGAAGGCGCTCGCTGCCTCTATCAAGCAAGCCAACAGGCGGAAGACCTCGTTCCTGAAGCCGTTCTTACTGAAACTGGCTACGAAGTAAGCACATTCATCAAAGGATTAGTTCCCGGCCTGATCCAGATGATCGTCATCATGGCCGCCACCACGGTTCTAGGAGCGGCCGTCGGCGGGATCGTCGGATTCTTCTGCGGCGGCGTAGGGGCGGCTCCGGGTGCCGTGGTCGGGGGCGAACTCGGTATGGACGCGGGAGTCGCCATCCTCACTTGGTTAGGCGTGGCTTTTCTTGCCGTTTCAATTGCCAAGGGCATCGGCGAAATGATGGGGGCCTTGCGCAATGGCGTCGAGCAGGCGTGGGCGGCGCGAAACCTACATGGCCCTGCGCAGGAAAGGCAAATCGGCCAAGCCGCCAAGGAAATCGCGCGCAGCGTGGGCATCCTGATGCGGTTGATCCTGCAAGCGATTGTGGCCTATCTACTTAAAAGGGCAGCAGTGGGGGCGACTCGCAGCGCAGTCGGCACCGTACGGGCCGTGAAGAGCGAGGGAGCCGGCGCTGTCTCCGAAGCCACAGTAGCCGAGTTGGTGGGCAAACTGCGCGCCAGCCGGTTTGGCCGCGGTCTTGCCGACTGGGTAGACAAGAATTGGCAGAAGCTCGTGAAGGATCCGAAGTTGCGGGTTCCGCTGGCTGAGAGTGCAGTTGCCTCGGGTGCTGCTGGTATGGATTCCGCGACGAGCGAATCAACTACCCCGCCGGCTCCGAAGCCGAAATCGGAGGCCCCTGCGGAACCGAAGCCAGCTGGCGTCACTGACCTTAAAAGCGCAACTTCGGGCGCAACCATCGATGCCACCCCGGGCAAAACCACCACGGTTTTGGGCCGCTACCAGCCCGACATGAAATCGGTTCTAAAGCAGCTAGACGCTCCGAAGTCAGCCGATTTCGGCCCGAAGCCAGGTGGATTCAATGTTCTCAATGTGGACGCACCACCGGATATGCCCGCGGAGGAATTTTGGAACACGTACAACAAGCCCTTCCTGGACCAAGCAATCGCACGAGGCGATAATATTGCTTTGGCCACCGACCCGACTCCGTCTCAGTTGACCAACGACCTAGGTGAACCGACTATGTTTGGCAGAGAGGTTAAGTATCTGCAAGAGAACGGATACACGTACGATCCGGCAACGCGCACGATGGTGAAGCAATGACCAAGCCCGGCGAAACGCGAACGATAACTTTTGAGACGATCGAGTTCTACCCAGAACTCAAAAAGCGTGCATCCGCGTTGGCCGAGAAGTACGGTCTGCACGAGGGAACTAGTCGAAGCCTCGACTACTTCTGGCTCGGTCGTGATTTTGCGATCATCTTTCTGCTGGAACGTGACGGCGTAGGCGTTCGTTATGTAGACACGCCCCGGTCGACGGGGTCTCACATCTATTTCCTAGGTCACTTCTTAACAAGCCACCGGCGTATTGCTGAAATCAAGTACCCCGCTCCTCCGCAAACGCTTACGCCCTCAGTCCTCATTTCCGCACAACTGGATTATCTCCTAACGTTGCTCGATGGTTCCCCTGACATTCTGCGGGGGGAAAGGGGGTGGTTGGATGACTATAAGTTGGAACGGCCCCTTACGCCTCAAAATTGGAGGGCAGAAATCGACTCCTTCCGATTAAGAGTGAAAAGCTAGCGGTGGCTTTCTCAACACGCGCAGCGACTAAAGAGAGCGGGACCGAGAAACAGACGCTGTTCGGAGATGGCGGAGGAGCACATTGACGAACCAGGCGGAAGAGACTCTGACTGGGTTTTTTGCGACTGTGAGCGAAGTACTGCATGGATACAGCGCGCAGTTCTCCGCCCAAGGATTCGAATATCGGGCGACAGAGTGGGAGGGTTCTCCAAAGTTGGGACGCTACCCGGTATTCAAGTTCTGGAACGAGCGAAGGAGCATGGAGTTCGCGATTTTGTTTTCCCCTGCTCTAGAAGGGCGCAATGGCGGATTTGTAGCAGCTCTTGCCAAGCCAAGCAACCATCTACTCAATGTTGAGGATTATCTGAAACTGCATGGTCGCGAAGAGCTAACGCACTTTTTTACCTATCGTGAACCCAGTACCGACATCCGTGCCTTCGCGCAAGCCTTTTTTCAGATGCTTGTCGGCGTGATGCGCAGTGAGTTGGCATCGATTCTTGATGGGAGGGTTTGGGAAGATACGCCAATCGACTGGCAGGGGTATAAGTAGCGTATTGCGGGCGAACTCTGTTCGATGACAACAGAGGGTTCGCAATGACAGTTCAGGGACTAGAATTCGGCCACGGCAATCGCGCCGGACCCGTGGTTGTTCGCGTCGGGCCGGAAGTAAGTCGCGGTCGATATGTAGAAAGCAGAGAATATGTCCTACACCCAAGAAAATCGCCTCCTCAAGCTCGACACGCCCCTCGGCACAGACGTGCTGCTTTTGCAGGGGCTGACCGGCCACGAGGGGATCTCGCAGATTTTCAAGTTCAATCTCGATCTGCTCTCGGAGAAGAGCGACATTGACTTTAAGAAGATCATCGGGCAGAGCGTGACCGTTCGAGTCCTTCTCTCTGACGGCAGCAGTGAACGGTATTTCAACGGTTTTGTCAGCCGCTTTGCTCAAAGCGGCTCCGACTCGAGGTTCACCCACTACCAGATGGAGGTCGTTCCCTGGCTCTGGTTTCTCACGCGGATCGCCGACTGCCGGATCTTTCAGAACATGAAGATTCCGGACATCATCCAAAAAGTCTTTCAGAGCCGGGGCTTCACCGATTTCAAGAGTTCCATCACGGGTACGTACGAAACGCTGGAGTATTGCGTCCAGTATCGTGAAACGGATTTCAATTTCGTTTCGCGCCTCATGGAGCAGTACGGGATCTTCTATTACTTCGAGCATCAAGACGGCAAGCACACCATGGTTTTGGCGGATTCTTCAAGCGCACACCAGGCTTGTCCTGAGCAGGAGACGGCGAATTACAACCAAAGCAGCGGCGATCTGGACTCGGAAGACGTCGTCACCGCCTGGCAGATGGAGCAGGAACTGCGCACGGGAAAGTATTCGGTGACCGACTACAACTTCGAGACCCCGGCCGCGAGCTTGATGGCCAATGAACTGACGGTCGTGAATGTTGGCGGAAACTCAAAGTTCGAGATCTATGACTATCCCGGCATTCACCTGAACGCGTCGCAGGGCGGAGGCGTGGCCAAGCTTCGCATGCAGGAAGAGGAAGCGAGTCATGTGGTCATCAGCGGATCCAGCGTTTGCCGTGCTTTCACGTCCGGGTACAAGTTTGATCTCAAGGAGCACCCTCGCGACGACATGAACGAGAGCTATATCCTCACTGAGATACAGCACGTCGCCACCATCGGCAGCTATTCCCAGGGTGGTTCGCAGAGCCCAGCTCAGTACTCCAATCACTTCACTTGTATTCCAGCATCGGTTCCGTTTCGACCGCCGCGGATTACAGCGAAGCCGTTCGTGCAAGGCCCACAGACTGCGCTGGTAGTGGGCAAGTCCGGCGAGGAAATCTGGGTCGACAAGTACGGCCGCATCAAAGTCCAGTTCTACTGGGACCGGCTGGGAACGAAAGACGAGAACAGCTCCTGCTGGATTCGTGTTTCTCAGCCTTGGGGTGGCCAGGGATGGGGGGCCATGTGGATCCCGCGCATGGGCCAGGAAGTCGTGGTCAGCTTTGTGGAAGGCGATCCGGACCGCCCGCTGATCACGGGCCGCGTCTACAACGCCGATCAAACCGTGCCTTATACACTTCCCGATCACCAGACGGTGAGCACCTTCATGTCGCGCAGCTCGAAGGGCGGCGGCAGCGGCAACTATAACGAAATTCGCTTTGAAGACAAGCAAGGCAGCGAGCAGATCTTCGTCAATGCGGAACGCGACATGGACCATCGCGTGGAGGTTGACTTCCGCGAGTTCGTGGGCTCGAATCGGCATCTCAACGTGGGCGCAAACCAGACGGAGAACATTGGTGCCGACAAGCACCTTACGGTCGTTGCCAATCATGTCGAATCCATCGGAAAGAACATGTCGCTGACGGTAGGCACCGACCTGATGGAGTCGATCGGAAACGACCAACATCTGAACGTTGGCAATAACCTGCAGGAAAACATTGGCAAGGATCAGCACGTCAACATCGGCGCCAATCTTACCGAAAACATCGCCACCGATATGAACCTGAACATCGGCGGAAATCGCGTGGAATCAGTTGGCTCCAACCTCGATCTCACCGTGGGCTCGAATCGCACCGAGCAAATCGGCGGGAACCAGTCGCTGAGCGTAGCCAGCAACAGCGATGAAATGATTGGATCGAACTATGCTCTCACCTCGGGCCAGAACATCAGCATTCAAGGAGGTATGAACGTAGTGATCCAGGCCGGCATGCAGCTTACACTCACTGGGCCGGGAGGATTCATTACGATCGGGCCCGCCGGCGTCGCGATTCAGGGCACGATGGTGCTGATCAACAGCGGTGGCTCGGCAGGGTCGGGCAGCGCCGCCAGTACAAAGAGTCCCAAGTCGCCGAAGAGCCCGGACGCACCCAAGGCACCAGATAAACCCAAGAATCCAGAGATCGCCGACGACGGCAGCAAGTTCAGCGAGATGGGTTAACACGGAAGAAAGCAGAGGAGCCGGAGAAACAGGTCCATGCCCCCAGCAGCACGCATCACCGATATGCACACCTGCCCGATGGTCACGGGCATAGTGCCGCACGTTGGCGGCCCGATTCTTCCGCCCGGCTGCCCGACTGTGCTGATCGGCATGCTGCCCGCCGCCCGCGTCACCGACATGGCGACCTGCGTAGGTCCGCCCGACATCATCGCGATGGGTTCTCCCACCGTTCTTATCGGAGGTCTGATGGCCGCGCGCATGGGGGATCCCACGGCGCACGGCGGCGTGATCGTACTGGGGGAGATGACGGTGATGATCGGCGAAGTAGGCCAGGGTGTTGTGCTTCAGGCAGCAGCCAAAACGGGTGCCCCGTTCTGCAAACATTGACAGAAATAAATTGGCCTCGGTCGAGGCCTTTGCCGAAGGGCCGCGAGCCCTTCCCCTATGCCCGTTTTTCTCGAAGTGCGATCCGGACCAAAGGCAGGCAACCAAGTCCGGCTGGAGCAGGGACGCATTCTGCGCGTGGGTCGCACTGCGCGCGCGGATCTCGCATTTACGGAAGACTCGCACATGTCCGGTCTGCACTTCAGTCTGGGATGGGAAGGCGCAGACTGCCGCATCAGTGATCTCAACAGCCGCAATGGAATTCTGGTCAACGGCCAGACCGTGACTGCAACGGTTCTGCGCGATGGCGATTCGATTGTTGCGGGCGAGACCACGTTCGTACTTCGCATCGAGCCGGACCAGCCAACCCTCGCCAGTGCTTCTGCCGCGCTGGCCTCCCCAGCTGTGGCTACGACTCCGCAGGATCGATTGCTGCCGTTGTTGCGGCGCGATCTGCAGCCATTGTTCGCGATTTTGGATGCGGCCCGCGACATTCGGATTCTGGCTTTGCTGGTGCATCACAAGGAAGAGTGCTTGTCGCTCTACGAAGGCCCGGAGGGCGCGAAGCTGGCCCAGGTTGCGCCGTATTTGGTGAGAATTGCGCCTGATTCGAAATTGCTGGAGGCGTTGGTGAAAGAGGGATGGGGCAAAAGCTGGGGAGTGTATTTCACCTGCGCTGGCGACTTCCACGAAATCCGCCGCCACCTGCGGCATTTCCTGCAGGTGAAACTCCCCGACGGCGAGCAGGTATACTTTCGTTTTTACGACCCACGCGTCATGCGTATCTTTCTGCCAACGTGCATCGCCGAGGAAGCGAACCAGTTCTTCGGCCCGATCAAACGGTACGTTCTGGAAGGAGAAGAACCAGATCAGTTGTTAGAGTTCACCACGCTTGGCCGGGGTGCAGAGAAGAGAGTGTTGTCGTTGACTCAACCCGCGTTCCAAGATGCCAGGGCCATGTCGGCCAAGGCGCGTCCGGAGCAGGCGCCGCTGATCGAAAAGCCCGGTCCCGAGGGGCAGAGGTAAGAGGCCATGTGGACGATCCGCCAGGAGCAAACCGAGGCCTTTCGCCAGCATCATCTTCAGAAGTTTGAGGATCAGATGGTGGTGCATCTGCAGAAGTTTGCCCCGAGACACTGGCAAGTCATCGGCGAGCCAACCGGACGAGAAGTAATCCGGTTGGGAATCGAGCAGGCCAAGAAATACGGATTCACGAACCGCGGACCGGTGCGTTTTTACCTCGAGCTGATGTTCATGTTCGGGAGCTACTTCGACGCGGACCCGCAGTATCCCTGGGTACGCGCTGTCTTATGCGATCCTGAGCCTGTGGATCAGATGGTTCGTGCGGATCGTTTGTTCGATGCCATGAACGAATATGTTGCCAAAGTTCCCGGTCAGAAGCATAAACATTTCATCGAAGCGTTAAAACGGCTGAGCAGAACGAACGTGGAGGAGGTTGCGAAACCAGGAGTTCCGTTGGATGAGAGCGCAGCACAAGAATTACGAACAATTTATCCCCAAGCGTGCGACTATTTGGGCGAACCGACAGTTAGGCGACTGATTCAGCAAGGTTTCGATCTAGCGCGTGCGTACGGGCTGAACAGTTCGCGTGGAACGCTTCTCATGGCCGGACTGACGGTCTTTATGGGGCACAATTTCCCCGAGGATCCCCTTTGTGGGTGGATTAGTCGAAGGCTGGACGCCAAACGCCAGCCCGACCCGGCAGTGAGAACCAATGAACTTTATGCCAAAGCGACTCTGTATATGAAGCATGTTTTGGCGGAAAGCGCGAAGGATTAGACGATGCCAGGCTGCGGCTGCGGTTCATGTACGAGTCCCAGCGCGAGTACTCAAGACTCCGGCAGCCCCGACGCCACTACCCAGCAGACGAACAGTTCCGATGCCAATACGCCGGTCAACGCGGACGCAGCCTCGTGCCCTACCTGCAAACTGGTGAGCATCACGGTGATTCAGAATGCAACGCAGAACAACGTCACGGGCGCAAAGAATTGGGCGGCGGTGAAAAAGGGTAGTGACGATGTCATAGTGCAGGCCAAGACCGATCCTGACACGCCTGATTGTTGGAATAAGATCAACTGGTCCGGAGACCCGGGCACAGCAGTGCCTGGCCACGCGAACCAGAGAAGCTTGTCTCGTGCAACGAGCAAGAAATTCCACGTGGAAGCGTCGCTCGGGGGAGTGAGTGATTCCGTGGATGTTTGGATCTTGTGGGCCACTGTCACCATTCTCACAAGCGGGACGACGCCCCCAAATGCTGTGCAGTACGGGGCGAGGTACGATGGCACCGAGAACTTGGGGGCCAAATCTTATGACGGCGGGAATTCGGGCGTAGGTAAGGTCGTGCCTGTCGCTGTGATTAGCCCGGCCGGAATGCACAGCGTGGTTACTTCCGGATGGAAATTCAAGCGGAAGGTCAAGAGTCACTTTTGGGTTGACGGTGCGAAGTTGACCGGCGAGCCTCGAGCATGGAGTGCGGACTGGGCCGGGGATGAGTCGTTACCGGCATTTCAGAAGTTAACGCCAGATGCCGATGACAAGATATATGATCGCGACGCTCCAAATGTCGGAGCATTCGCTACGACTGATGCTGAACGCTACGATAACTTCCAACAGTGGGTTGAGTGGAATGGCGAAGTCTGTTCAGATGAAGCCGGCTGGTACTGGTGGGGTCGGTGGCAAAAGAGCGCTTCCCCACAAGTGACTTTGAAGGATGTGGGAAACGGAAACAAGCAGCTCCCAGACAAGTCCTTCTTCCACCCATGAGATGTGGACCGGAGGGCAAAATGCGCAGGCCATGGATGATTCTAGTCGGGGCCGCACTGATGATTTTTCTTGTGGAGGGTTCAGTTGATGCCGGGAGAGGAGAAGAACAAATGATCGACCGACGCGTTATGGAAATGATGTCCAAGCTGGACTCATTGGACGATCGATCCCTCATGGAGTTGTTATCACAAGTGGATGAACAACGGGGCGAACTGCACGCGGCGCTTGTGAATCAGCTGCGCACCAGCCCATCCACTAGAGTCCAAGCATCCGCTATTTACCTGATGGGCCGAAATCGCCTGTCTGAATCTGTCCAAGATCTGATTCAACGCATTGATTTCGCTCCGGAAACGAAGCCCTGGGTCGGCTCAGAGCCGCTGTGGGAAAAATATCCGGCGATGGAAGCGCTTATCACCATTGACTTGCCGTCTGTGGCACCCTCGATTGAATTGCTCGCGACTGATTCCAACGATCTTCGTCGCAGCTTGGCCGTCAAAGTGATCCGTTACGTCGAAGGGCCTGACGTTGCCAGGTTTGTTCTTGAGAAGGCTTATCAGAAAGAGAATGACCCAAGTCGCAAACCAAAGTTGAAGGATGCCCTTGCGCGCTTCGACGAACTCGTCCAACGAACGAAGTAGGTGGCAGCAGTCTTGAAGTTCTTCCCCCTCAACCAATTCTCGGTCTGCGACTATCCGGAAGATATCGCCAACGCGTTGGCCCGAACGCGCTCGCCGAAACTCCCGGCCCAGACCGCCAGCCGCGTGAGTCCTGGACCGATCAGGCGTATTCAGTCCTTGACCAAAACCAACCTTCGTTGGCTAGTGGTTTTTCTCGCGGTGGGGCTCACCGCGAATCTCGCGGGCGCGGCAGACTCCTACAAATACTTTCGCATCGGAAACAAAGACGACGTTCAGACCAAGCCCGTGGCGGGCATCGCCATGATGGGCGGGGGGAGCGATCTGGACGAGGCGTTTCGGTGGTTGTGCAGCAAGGGGAACGGCGGGGATTTTCTGATTCTGCGCGCGCGGGGGGATGACGATTACAACTCGTATGTGAACGGGTTGTGCAAGGCGAATTCGGTGGCGACGCTGATTATTCCGAATCGCGAGGCGGCCAAGGATCCGGCAGTGGCGGAGATTATCCGGAAGGCGGAGGTGGTGTTCATCGCCGGAGGGGATCAGTCGAATTACATTCGCGGGTGGAAGGGAACGCCGGTCGAGAGCGCGATCAACGACAACATTGCTGCTGGGAAGCCCATTGGAGGGACCAGCGCGGGGCTGGCGGTCTTAGGCGAGTTTTCGTACGGGGCAATGGGAGACAAGCCGGACGACAAGGATCTTGCATCGACGTATGTATTGCCGAATCCATATTTTGAGCGGGTGACTCTGGTGCGGGACTTCCTGAAGATTCCGCACCTGGAGAATCTGATCACGGATTCGCACTTTGCCAAGCGCGATCGCATGGGGCGAATGCTGGGATTTCTGGCGCGCATTATGAAGGATGGATGGAGTTCGTCGCCGCGGGAAGTGGCGATCGACGAAAGGTCGGCGGTGCTGGTGGAGGCGGATGGAAAAGCGACCGTGGTGGGCACGGGGAAGGGGGCATACTTTCTGCGGCCGACGCAGGCGCCGGAGGTTTGCGAGAGCGGCGTTGCGCTGACGTTTCGCAATATCAGTGTGTATCGAGTCAAGGCGGGCGGGCATTTTGATTTGACTTCCTGGACTGGCGATGGAGGAGCCGCGTATTCGCTATCGGTTGCGCGGGGGACGATTGAGAGTACGCAGAAGGGCGCAGAAATTTATTGAAACGTGGCCCGCAAGGTCGTCGATCTCGCGAAGGCGAGTTGCTCACGGCTGTTGCTGTGGCGGGCGATTCGAAATCTCTGCGGATGAACGCAGTGGATTGTCGATAAGCCACTGCGGGTCGATTTCCCTCAGTCTAAGGTGCTTCTGAGCGAACCGAGCCATAAACAGCTCACCCTCTGGTGTCAACATGGAGTCGGTATTTCTCGACTCTGCTGGCGACGTTTGACCAAACCCCATCCACAGCCCGCCGGGCCAACAACGAGCCTTTCCAGATATTTCGATTGCACAGTGGCTCAGCCCGTCGGGAATCCAGCCGACCTTGAAATTGCCAGCGTCGGCTAGCCTGGTGAGATCGAGATTCACGTGGTGAAACATCCACTGTTCCGCGCAAAACTGGAACTCACGGGGGCGGATCGAGTCGTCGTTTGGCGTTAGCCACTCGATCGTCCCGTCAAGAACAATGGTGGCCGCGCCAGCGCGGGCGAGCGCCCATGCGAAGCGCAATAAGTCGGTGCTGTTATAAGGGCCGTGGATGGCTGAGTGTGAGAAGACCACGGCCGGCAGCGGTTCGTCACCGTCCGGAATGAAGACCGTGGCGTCCCTTGTGCCGCGCTTCTCGATCAGCGATACCCGCTGAATGGAAATGCCATCGGTGCGGCCCACGAAGGAAGTGCCGGAGTACTTGCATGTGTGGAGAGATTGCGCGGAACAGGTGGAGAGCAGACTGAGGAATGCGACGCAAAACATGACCAGCCGGCTCATCGTGTGACCTCGCTCTCGTCCAGTCGTATTCTAGCAAACTCAGGAGCAGGACGAACCGGTGAGGCGGTCATTGGAGATTGGGGTCATTTGATAGGCGTCGAGGAAGATGAGTTCGGAGTCAGCTTCGAGTTTCAGGCGGAGGGGGCTGGCCGGGATCTGATAGATGCGCGCGGTGAGCGCAGTCGCTCCGTTGGCGAAAACTTCCAGCACCGAGCCGTCGAGAAACATATGCAGGTGCACGGGCGATCCGGCGACACCAGCGAGCGGCGCGCTGGCAGTGTTCACGCGCAGTTGGCGGCTGCCGAATTGGTTGGCGCAGGAGATCGTGGCAAAGTTTGCGCCACCTTCGGATTGCAGAAGAAGAGTGAACTCGTCCGCCTTGGGGCGGAGTTCGAGTTCCAGTTCCGCGGCCAGATCGTGGATGCGAAGGGCGTCGAGCGTCTGCGGGTGCGGCGGAGTCTTGCTCGGGATTGAGACCGTTCATGGGAGTCCGGTTCGGGTGCGGAGCAGGGGGCGAAGTTCGAAAGAGCGAGAACCACGAAGGGCAAGAAGTTACACGAAGGTAAAGCCACACTGTGCCATCGCTATAAGTGATACCACACCGTTGTGAGATTGTGCGTTGGATATAATGCGAAAAAGATCAGACATCTTCCACATTCATCGTGTGCCAATCTTCCAGGTTCGTTTGCTTCATCGCGCTGGCGACTTTCGGTGTGAGCGCAGTGATGCAGGCGCAAGCAGCGCATCCGCCAAAATCTGCGGAGCGCCTCGCCCTGCAGCGTGGGCAGGACGCGATCAAGAGCCACGACATCGCGCGCGCACGAACTGAATTTGAAAAAGCAGTGCGCCTGGCTCCGAGTGACGCGGAGGCGCAGTCGGCGCTGGGCTGGGTGCTGGCACAGCAAGGCGAATTGGATGCGGCGGTTTCGCATCTGAAGGCCGCGGTCAAGGCCATGCCCGGGTTCGTGGATGCGCGCTTGACCCTGGCGGGCGTGCTGGGGCAGCAGGGAAAGCCGGCCGAAGCCGAGCAGGCAGTGCGCGCTGCGGTGAAGGCCGCGCCGGACAATCCGGAAGCACATCGTGTCTTAGGCAGAATGCTCAGCCAACGAGGTTCGCAAGATGAGGCTCTGTCTGAGATGCGACGTGCGGTCGAACTGGCTCCCGGGCGCGCCGATCTTCGGGATGACCTTGGTTCTGTTCTCGCGCAGCAGAACCAGTTTGCCGAAGCGGAAACCGCGTTCAAGGAAGCGATACGTTTGCAGGCGAACCTGGAGCCGGCTCACTTTCATCTCGGGGTGATTTACTGGCAAGCGAAACGGATGGACGAGGCTGCCGGCGAATTGGGCAAGGCGGTCGAACTGGCACCGCAGGACGCGACTGCTCATGACTATTTGGCAAAGACTCTGACCGCCCAGTCAAAGAACGCGGAAGCCCTGCGGGAATTGCGGAAGGCCGCCGCGTTGAAACCGGACTGGTTTGATCTGCAGATTGAGTTAGGGCTAGCCAGCCAGCGCGCCGCGGACGCCGACGCCGCGGTGACGGCGTTTGGAGAAGCCGTCAAGCTGCATCCCCAGGATGCGGAGGCCTACAACGATCTCGGGCTGGCGCTCATTCAGAAGGGGGATGCCGAAAGCTCGATTGCGAAATTTCAAACTGCGACGCAATTGCGTCCCGAAGACGGCACTTTGCGGGGAAATTTGGCCATCGCGTATATGCAGCGGGCAGATTTTGATGCGGCCATCACGGAACTGCAGGCCGCGATCAAGCTGGCGCCGGACAACGCGTCGCTCCACTACAACCTGGGACTCGCTTACAAGCTCAAAGATCAACTCGACAAAGCGGTTCCCGAGTTTCAGAACGCGATTGCGTTGCAGCCGGATTTGGCGGATGCGCACTACACATTGGGAGTCTTGTTCTGGCAAAAGGGAGAATTCGACAGCGCGGCCGTTGAGCTGCAGAAGGCGATCCAGGGCCAGCCCAATTATGCCGAAGCTCATTACACCCTGGGCACGGTTTTCAAGCAGCAGGGGAAGCTGCCGGAGGCTGCGGCAGAGCTGCGAGAGGCGATTCGCCTGCAGCCTGACTTTGCCGGCGCGCACACGACGCTAGCCGCCGTGCTGCGTCAGCTAGGCGACAGCCAGGGCGCCTCCGAGGAAGCGCGTGCGGGCGCGAGGATTGCGGCGTCCACGAATAATCTGCAGGCGGCGACATTTGCCACGAACTCGGGGAAGAGATTGCTGAGCGTAGGTGATGTGGAAGGAGCGATCGCACAATTTCGGTCGGCCATTAATTCAGAGCCTACTTACGCTGCGGCGCATTATCATCTCGGTCTGGCATTGACCCAGAAAGGCCAGCAGGACGAGGCGAAGAAAGAGTTTCAACGAGCGGTGGAACTGGACCCGCACATGACGGTGCCGGGGAAATAGCGCAGCCCGGCGGAAGTTCTCACTTGCCGCGATTGCGAACCGCCACCAGATCGGTCATGACGGGAACGCCGTGAGCGATTTTCACGTGGAGAAGCGCCTCGAACGGCTTCAGCTCGCCCGGTTTTGCAACGTTGAGGCGTTGCAACAACTCCCTGACGGAATCTTCCCGACAAACATACTCAACTGCTGCCTGAGTTCCAAAGGTCGAGTTTCCAGCGAGGATCAGGATGGATCGCGACGGGTCCAATCCAGGGAGAAGGCTGACAACGGCGAAGTCTTCCGTGGTCGGCTGGTTCGCGGGTGTGGCCAGGAATAATCTTGGCTCGCCGGCTTGGGGATGAACGTTGAGGACGGCGAGGTCTCCCTTGCGGGGACCGGAATCGAGGCGCTGGAACACGAATTCCTGCGTTCCGGGAATATCGAGCAGCGTGAGATTTTCGGAGGGAGAGCCGACGAAGATCAAGTCGTTGTTCTTGGCGTCGTCAAGAGAGAACAAGGCGCCACGCTTAACGCGAATCGGGCGATTGAAGAGCGCGAAGACATGATCAAGTTGGTGGACGGCGAGTACTTCGCCAACGCCGGTGTAGTGATCAAGGATGAAGGCGCGCGTGTCGGATTTAGGGTTGAAATACCGCATGCCGGTCTCGGGCCTTCCCACGAAGCTGCCGTTGCTGAAGATCACCCAGGGTTGCTGCGGGCTGGTCACGAAACCATTCCAAAAAATCTGATAGGCAGGCGCGACGGGCTGGCTAGTGGCGGCCTGGGTGCGGGTGCGCTGCGACAGCAGGACTCCACTCGTCACCAGAGAGGCTGCCAGAAATACGGAGAGGACCAGAACCGCAATGGCCCAGGAGCGAGTCCATGTGCCCACCTCTCCCTTCCTTACCCTGTGCTCAAGGGTGAAAGTCGGACCAGGCTGCTGGGCGCCCGCCTTGGCAGGGCGCAGGTGGAACGTGAGCGCGTACGAACCCTTGGGAATCTCAACAACGATGGGATCGTCGGGGCCCTCTTGAGCGTAATACTCGGCTAATTTCACGCGCAGGCGTCCCGCCTGAACTCGGACCGTGGAATCGCTTTGCGGATCGAATCCCGCGGGGCGGCCCAGGACTTCGGTGGCGATCTGGTACTCCTTGAGGGCAACGCCGGGATGATCCAGAGAATGTTCGCCCAGATAGCGGAGCAACTTGCACAGGGATTCAGAGGTGTGCAGGCTATGACTATTAATAAGTTTATCTATTTGCTGGAAGCATTGCTCCCGCCCAAGCGCGAAACTGTGCGTAACAGCCATATAACGCGGACGTAACAGAACAACGTATCTTACTGCAACAGTGGCACTTTACACCCGTAACGGTATCAAACCTAGTGAAACTTATTCCAGATAATTGTTTTGTATTACGACTGCACGCTACTCGATCAAGTCTCCCCTCTGCATTTCCGGGGCACAACTGCTGTTGCCAAAGTTCTGAGGAGGAAGTTCATGAAAAGGTCAGTATTTGCCGCCGTGGCGGCGTTGAGTCTACTGTGCAGCCTTTCGGTACCCAGCGCACTCGGTCAGGCCGTGTACGGCAGCATTCTAGGTTCGGTGACGGACCCGTCCGGCGCGGCTGTGAACGGAGCCAAGATCTCGGTCACCAGCCAAACCAAGAATGTGACCACCGATGCCACCAGCAACGACAGTGGCAACTACTCGGTAACGCACTTGATCCCGGACGTCTACACGATCCGCATCGAAGCTCAGGGATTCAAGGTCTTGGAGTTTAAGGACATTCAGGTTTCTGCGGACGCTGGGTCGCGCGTGGACGGCCAGTTCCAGGTTGGCGGATCCTCAGAGACGGTAGAGGTCACCAGCGAAGCGCCTCAGCTTAAGACTGACCGCGCCGACGTCTCAACCGAGTTCAGTGGCAAGCAGCTGGAAGAGCTTCCCATCTTCAATAGAAACTTCCAGAGTCTCGAATTGCTCACGCCAGGCACGCAGATCATCACGGGCTGGGGCCACGCCGCGACGGAGAATCCTCAGGGCAGCAAGCAGATCTTCGTGAACGGCCAGCACTTCAGCGGTACCGGCTACGAGTTGGACGGCACCGACAATCAGGATCCGATTCTAGGCATCATCATCGTCAATCCGAGTCTGGACTCGGTGACTGAAACCAAGATCACCACCCAGAACTACGACGCTGAGTTTGGCAAGGCGCTGGGCGGAATCATGACGGCGCAGACCAAGTCGGGGAGCAATTCCTTCCACGGCAGCGGCTACTTCTATGATTTGGACCCGGTGGATCCGGCGGTGAATCCGTTTTCCGGCGAGCCCGCTCCGAACAACTGGAAGCAATTTGGTGGCGCTGTAGGTGGACCCATCATCAAGAACAAACTGTTCTTCTTCGGCAACTACGAAGGGACCCGGCGTGTATCAGGTGTGTCGCTCCAGATCGCGGTTCCCACAAATCTGGTTCGCTCGACCTGTCTTACTGCGGGTAGCGCGACCTGCGATCTGAGCGAATATACGAACGCGAGCCTGGGTGGCGGAGCCGGCCCCGTTTTCAATCCATATCAGGCTCAAGGCTCGCGGCAATCCTACACGACGTACAACGCTGGCTCCGACAACACGAAGCCGTGCTCTGTAACCAACCCGTGCACAACCCAAATTCCCATGACCGCCCTGCAGGCCGCCGATCCGGGTGGCGTTGCCGAGCACATCCTGTCTCTGTTGCCGCAGCCTAATGCGACCGGCATTAACAATGGTACGGGCCAAAACTATACTGCCAATGGCAGCGGCAGCTTCAACGACTACCAGTACACCGGGCGCGTCGATTACTCTGCGAGCCAGAAGCTCCAGATCTTTGGCCGCTACACGCACGCCCACTTCAAGCTTTCCGGTGCACCCGTTTTCGGAACCAAAATTGGTGGACCGGGACTGGGCTACCTTGGTCTGGCGGGTCAGTCGGTGATCCAAAACTACAGCGTGGCCGGGGGGTTCAACTACACGCTGAGCAGCAGCCTGCTGACGGACTTCCGATTCGGCTACTTCCGCTACAACCCGCATTCCACAAAGTATGACGCCAGTGCAGCCGGGGCAACCAACCTGGGGCTGCCCGGTTTGAATACTTCCGATCCCACAACCGGAGGTCTGCCCGCTCTTGTCTTTGACCAAACGATCGGTGTCAACAACGGTGGTTCCAACGGCATAGGAGAGGGCCTTAACATCAGCCGCTGCAATTGCCCGCTGACAGAGAAAGAGCAGGGTCTGCAGTTCGTAAACAACTGGACGAAATTGAAGGGCAACCATCAGTTCAAGTTCGGTGTCGATTTGCGGCACGCGACCAACTTGCGGATACCCTCGGACTCGAACCGCACTGGCATCCTCAACTTTAACCATCAAGGCACCTCCGACAACGGTACGGGTGGCTTGGACATCGCCACTTTCTTGTTCGGGGAAGTGACCTCCTTCAACCGCTACGTCGGGTCGTCCACCGAGACGACTTCGATAGAAACTCAGAACCGGTACTTCCTGTATGGGCAGGACACTTGGCGCGCAACTCAGAAGCTGACCGTGAACTACGGTCTGCGCTGGGAGTTCTATACGCCAGAGTATGTCAATGGCAAGGGTAACGGCGGCTACGCGGTGCTACCCGAGGGCGTGATTCGAGTTGCCGGTTACGGCGGCATCGGCATGAACGGAAACACCGCCAGCAACTACAAGCTTTTTGCCCCGCGGCTGGGAATCGCGTATGAGGTCAATCCCAAGACCGTGGTTCGCGTGGGCTACGGACGCAGCTTCGACATCGGCGTCTTTGGATCGTTGTTCGGTCACACGGTTACCCAGAACCTGCCGGTCCTGGCCAACGAGCAACTGAATTCGCCCACCAACGACAACAAGACTCCCGCCTTCAATTTCACCGGAACACCGGGTTCTGCGCCTGGGTCTCCGGGGTGCTTGCCCGCTCCTTGGGACACCTCGATCTGCGGGCCGACTCCGAACCAGTTCCCTGTAATCCCCGCCAATGGGATCCTCCCGTTGTTTGGGCCGCAGGGTAATGTCTCGCCACACATCCGGCCGGACAAGCTCGTAGCGCCAACGGTGGATGCGTGGAACGCAACCTTGCAGCGGCAGATTACCAACAAGACCAGCCTGGAACTGAGCTACGTGGGCAACCATGGGAGCCATGTGTTCAAGGGCACCAGTACCTCCTACAACGCGAACCAGGCGACGGTAGCGAATTTCCACGTAATTAACCCTGCCAATCCCATCGACCCCCACACCGGGCAGCCGGGATTTTGGACTTACAACCAAAGGTCACCCTACAACACGGCCTTCACCACCAACTACACCGACCAGAACGGCGTAACTACCGCCGTAGTCTGCTGCTCAGGACAGGGGCTGAACCTGAACGGGGACGACGGCACCAACCGGTACAACGCGCTCCAGATCAAACTGGACCAGCGGACGGCTGCCGGATGGACGCTCACCGGGTCCTACACCTACTCCCGAGCCTATGACAACGACGGCAGCTACCAGCCGGATCTGACGCAGGGCTGGGGACGTCAGGATTTCAACCGCGATAGCGTGTTGATTCTGACTTCGCTCTACGAATTGCCAGTCGGCAAGGGCAAGCACTTCCTGGGCAATATCGGCCGTGGAGCAGACATGCTTCTGGGCGGATGGCAGTGGAATGCAACCATGATCATCGGTAGCGGTCTGCCGTTCTCGCCCGGATACAACAATTGCAATCTCGACAGGGACACCGGACCTTGCCGGCCCACTCTGAATGGCGGTTTCCACATGGGGGCAGGAAGCTTCAACAATCAAACCCGGCAGGTAGTCTACTTTACTCCGGCGAGTACCTCTCTGTGCGACAGCCCCTATACTCACTATGATTCGACGGCGAATGCATTGGTGCCGGACTGCCCGACCATCGTCACGCAAAGCGGCCCGTTCACCGCTCCGGGAGTTGGCAAGTTCGGCAACGTCCGGCGTAATCAGTTCACTGGGCCGGGCGAATTCATGTCCGACATGTCCATCTTCAAGAACTTCAGCATCACTGAGTCGGTCAAGGCTCAGTTCCAGGCGGAGTTCTTCAACGTGTTCAACCACCCGGTGTATAACCTTCCCAGTAATACTTGCATTGACTGCAGCGGGGCTGGCATCATCAGCAGCTTGCAGGGCGACAGCCAGATGCGGCAGTTCCAGATGGGCTTCCGGGTTACCTTCTAACCCAAGCCGTCAACAACAAAGTACTCTGGGGGAGCCAACGGCTCCCCCAGATTTTCTGATACGCACGTACGGTCTTTCCTCCTTGCTTCCGGTTGGAACCGCCGGAAGGGCTTTTCAGGACGAACATCGCCGGGAATGAACGATGAAAAAGAAAGTGGTCGGTCTGGGGGAAGTACTCTGGGATGTTCTGCCGGAGCGCACGTGTCTCGGCGGGGCACCGGCGAATTTTGCCTACGTCACGACGCTGATGGGCGATCAGGGCATCGTGGCCAGCCGCGTGGGCGAGGATTCGCGGGGCGTCGAAGCCCTGCAGCGTATGGAGGAACTGGGGCTCAACATCGATCATGTGCAGACGGACCGGCAGCGTCCTACTGGCACGGTTAAGGTCGAACTCGACGGCAAGGGGCAAGCACGATTTGAGATTGCGCATCCGGTAGCCTGGGACGCTCTCGAGTGGATCCTGGATTGGCAACACCTTGCCGAAAAGGCCGATGCGATTTGTTTTGGATCGCTGGCGCAGCGTTCGGAGGAGAGCCGCAGCACGATTCGACGTTTTCTCAGGGCTACTTCACCGGGCGCGGTGAAAGTTTTCGACGTGAACCTCAGGCAATCCTATTACTCGCAGGAAATTCTTTCCGAATCCATGAGGCTGGCGGACATCGTCAAGCTGAATGACGAGGAACTGCCGAAGATCATGAGCCTTGCCAGCTTTCTACACAAGGATGAGCTGTCGTCGGCGCAGCGGTTGATCAGCGCTTTTGACTTGAAACTGGTCTGCATCACGCGCGGCGGGCGTGGAAGCCTGCTGGTGCGCGGTGGCGATTCGGCCGAGCATCCAGGGTTTCAGGTCCGGGTCGCGGACACAGTGGGATCGGGCGATGCGTTCACCGCGGGACTGGTGCACGAGTACCTGCAGGGCGCGTCCCTTACGCTGATGAACGAAGTTGCGAATCTCGTGGGAGCCTGGGTTGCGAGCGAAGTGGGCGCCATGCCCACCCCGAAGCGCGGGGCGTTGGAGAACTCGCTGGCGGAGATTCGCTGACACATATCAACTGACAGTCATAATTCCAACTTCCTCGACAAGGTCAGGGCGGGCTCTCTCGCAAAGAACGCGAGAAGGGTGGGGGCACCCTCTTTTTATCGGAAAAAGTGCGGAAGCTCCCTGGTTGCGGTATAGTTACGAAAGATTGTGTTTTCTTTCGTTCTGCACGGATGATTGAGAGGGAACTATGAAGCGCATCGGGTCTTGCAGTCGGGGCAGCCTACCTCAGTTGTATTGCTTTCTTGCAATCCTTGCTGGAGTTGCTTTGCTAACAGTCAGTTGCTCGAAGCCTCCCGCTCAGCCAAAGGTGGTGCCTTCGCGGCCGTCCGACATCAAGGTAGAGGCGCGCGACGGAGGGCCGGTTGTGCTGACGACCAGCGCGGCTGAGTTCCAGATTCTGCCTTCTGGCTTTCTGCAGGCGACTCTGCTGAAAGACGGCAAGCGGTTGACGCTGGACGAACCGGGCGAGGGATCGACTGGTGGCAGCGACTCGATCGTGCACGAAGGGAAAGAACTGGATTTCGTGCCCGACTTTGGACAGGCGAAGGTTTTAGAAAGCAGCGGCAAGCTCGGCCGCGGAAAACGCGTAGAAATTCCCGCGCGTCCGCTGGCGCCGGCGGGAGTGCCGATTGAACGCATGCTGGTTGTGGAAGCGTATGACGACTTTCCGAACATAGCGCTGGTCAGCACGGCGTACAAAAACGTGGGAACCGCGGATTTTCAGGTTGATCAAGTGTGGATGCAGCAGCACCGCTTCAGCGCGAAGCAGGTGGATGCCAAAGCGCAGCCCTATGACATGTGGTCGTTCCAGGGATCGAGCTACGATTGGGGCAAGGACGATGTGCAACGGCTGACGCGAACCTCTTCTCAGCCGAACGCGATGGGCGAGGCGGTGAAAGGAGGCTACGGTGGCGGAATTCCGGTGGTCGCGTTCTGGACTGCGTCGGTGGGCGAAGCGATCGGGTATGTAGAAACCCTGCCGTGGACGCTATCAATGCCGGTGAAAGTGGAAGCCGACGGGCGCGTCACGGCGAGCGTGACGATTCCGGTGAATCGAGCGCTCAAGCCGGGGGAGAGCTATTCGACTCCGCGCAGTTTCGTGGCCGTGTACAGCGGAGACTTCTACGAACCCCTACGCATGTGGTCGAGCGTGTTGCAGAAAGAAGGATGGGAGATTCCGAAGCCGTCGAACGAAGCCTACAACGTGAGCTGGTGCGGATGGGGATACGAATTCAACGTGACGCCGGCGCAGATGTTGGGGACCGTTCCCAAGCTGAAAGAACTCGGGATCAAGTGGGCGACGCTGGACGATCGCTGGTTCGATACGTATGGCGACTGGAAACCGCGGGCGGAGACGTTTCCCGGCGATTCTATCAAACAGATGGTGGATGAGTTTCATAAGCAAGGCATGCTGGCGCAGTTGTGGTGGCTGCCGCTGGGCGTGGAAGACGGACAGGGCAAATGGGAGTCGCACAAGTATGTCGTTGCCAAGGTCGCGCAGGAGCATCCGGACTGGCTCATCCTTGACAAGAATGGAAAGCATGCGCGGATGACGCGAGATTTGGCGGCGCTGTGTCCGGCAGTACCCGAGGTGCAGGCATATCACAAGCAGCTCACGGAGAAATTTATTCGCGACTGGGGCTTCGACGGGTCGAAGCTCGACAACATTTACAGTGTGCCGGCGTGCTACAACCCGGCGCATCATCATAAGTCGCCGCAAGATTCTGTGAACGCGATGGGCGACGTGTACAAGACCATCTTCGAGACGACACGGGCGATCAAGCCGGAGAGCGTGACGCAGGCGTGTCCGTGCGGGACGCCGCCGTCGTTGGCGTGGTTACCGTTCATCGATCAGGCGGTGACGGCCGATCCAGTGGGAGCGGTCCAGGTGCGGCGGCGGATCAAGATGTACAAGGCGCTGCTCGGGCCGCAGGCGGCGGTGTACGGAGATCACGTGGAACTCTCGGCCATGACGCCCGTCGGCAAGAATGGTTGGAGCGAACACGGAAATGATTTCGCTTCGACGCTGGGAACTGGCGGAGTACCGGGAACGAAATTCGTGTGGCCCGACCCAGGTCCGAAATTCAAGCCGGTCGCGCTGACCAGCGAGAAGGAAGCGCACTGGAAAAAATGGATTGGACTCTACAACGAGAAGATGTTGTCAAAGGGCAATTTCCTGGATCTCTATGTGTACGGCTATGACTCGCCTGAGGCTTATGCCATCGAGAAGGATGGGAAGATGTATTACGCGTTCTTCGCGGGGGAGAAGGGTTTCTCTGGCGAAGTTGAGTTGCGCGGGCTGAAGGCGGGGTCGTATCGCGTGGTGGACTATGTGGACGGGAAGGACATCGGAGCTGTGCAAGCAGACGCGGGGAAAGCTCCGAGGTTGAAGACAGAGTTCAAGGAACATTTACTGCTGGAGGTGAGTGCGAAGTAGGCGAGCGGTCGATCCGGCGTTTTGAGGGTAATCGCCCCGACAGCAACAACTACCGACCTCCAGTGCCCGAGTTGGATAAACTGGAACGAATATGGGCCGCACAGTCTTCGTGCTCCACTCCGCCCCTAGTCCGAATGCATTTGCCGACGCTCTGCGGCGTTCAATTGATGAAGAACGCTGGACGCCATTTTCCATGTCTGGCTACCGCGGCAGCCGCCCGGTGCTGGGCGAGGTTGGCGACAATACATTCAGACTGCAGAAGCGCAAGTATTACCGGAATGATTTCGCCGGGCAATTCTACGCTCGGTTCGCACCTGAGCCGGGCGGAACAAGAATCGAAGGTTACTTCGATGCTCAGCGATGGGCCAAATACTTCATGCGTATTTGGCTTGTGTTCGCAGTGTTGTTGGGCACACCGATTTTTGTCCGAGCCGTGGTCGACATAGTCACAGGCAGCCATTACATGAGCGGCGGTGAATGGATCGGGTTAGTAGTACCTCCCGGCTTGGTGTTGTTTGGAACCTCGTTGCCGAAGGTGGGACGACTCCTCGGGAAAAGCAATGAACGGTTCATCTTGGAATACGTTCAAAATACCGTTGCTGCGCGCATCGAGGCAACCAAGCCATGATTGCGATAGGACCGGACCAAGGATAGTTGTTGAAACATCGCCTTTCCACTCAGATGCTTCGCTGCCGGAAGAACTCTTGCCGGTGAGCCGCGTTGCGGAAGGCTTCGGTGCCGCCGGGACGCGTCGTGGAGAATGGGCCAGATCAGACAGTCTTTTGACTACGGACTTCCCAGAAAGCTCTGTGACTTGCTCTCACTCCTGCGATCACCTATGCATCGGTGCCCCTGGCGCTTCCACTTGACCGCGCCTCCTCCACACGATCCAGGCGCACAAAACGGTGAGCGGCAACATTGCGCAGCCGAATTCGCCGATCAAGTATCTAGTCCGTCCCAGATCAACAGTCAGCGGGTCGAGATAGCCCTGGATGATCGCGTTGTGCGAAGCGTGCAGGAGCACGGCAGGCCAGACGGAGCCTGACTTGAGCCGTAGCCAGGCGAAAACGAAACTGGTCGAAATCACCATCACGGCGAAGCAGGCAACGGCGTACCAAGTGGGCGTCCCGGAGTTGTAGTCGCTCCAGACGATGAGCGGAACGTGCCAGGCGCTCCAGATTACACCGCTGATCAGAGCTGTACTGGTGAATGAATTGAATTTCCGCAGTTCCGGAACGAGAAAGCCACGCCACCCGATCTCCTCACCTGCCGCGGAAAGGCAACTAAATAGGACGGCGCCAACGGAACCGAGCAGATAATATGCAATGAGCAAGACCCACGTGGGGGTGGAAGCCATGTGCAGCAAGGCACGTATCTTGTCCACTGCCTGCTCCTTGGGGAAACCGCCCAGTCCCGTCGCCCACACCAGCAGGTAGGCGGGCCACGAATACGCCATGGGGATAGACCAGCCCGCGAGGAGGTATCGCGGTTTTCCGAAACGCCATCCGAACTCTTGGAACGGTCGTTTCGTCAGAAGAGTGGTTAGCAGACCGGCGACGGCAGGGCACCACATCAGTCCAAAAATGTACACCGTCTTCATTCCGTTGCGGAGGCAGAGGATGTAGAAGATGGAACTGATAGCGAAGGTAAGGACCAGGTAAGTGACGACGCGAACCCGCGGGCTTGAAACCATGAGTACGACTCCAAAAAGTCGAGGATAGGGTACTCTTGACCGGTTACAAAGCAAATTGTCAACGACGCATGAAAGTCTGTTTTGGGATCGCCAGTGCGGGGACCAGTCTGTACAGAAGGAATGACACAGCGTAGTCAGGGGAAAGGCCATCGATTCCGTGTCGACAAATCGCCGTGGGGCGGCCCTTGATCTTGCCATCCTGATTGCTTTCTTTCTCGCGTGCGACCTGAGCGAACCGGTGTTGGACCCAATCCTGCGGAAGGGGCGCGGCTTGGCCATGGTATTTGCACTTGCCGCCTACCAGTTCACGTTTGAAGGTGTCGCTCCGCTCATGATCATGGCAATTCGACGCGAGCGCTTTGCGGACTATGGGTTAACGCGGCGCAACGCTGGGAGGTCCGTTGCATTGGGATTGGCTCTGGCAGGAATTTACGATCTTTCCAAGTCATGGTACGCCAGTGCTCTGCTGTGGGTTCCTTTGCGCCGACAGCCCGCGGTTCGCATGTCGCTGGCTGCGGGATTTCCACAATATCTCGCGGGGCTAGCGGTCACCGTCCTCGCATGGGGCGTCTTCGAGGGATTTTTCGGGGTCTTTTTTGCGCGAAAATTCAATCAGGCAGTCGGCCATAGTGGTTACGGATGGCTGGCTCCCGGAGTTCTAGGCTTCGCGCTGTTTAACGGATTGATTCACCTGACGGTTGGCCAGGGTATCGAAGGCTTTATCGAGAGCTTTGCTTCGGGCTACGCCATCGCCGTGATCCCTGCGGTTACAAGAAATGCATGGGGCAGTTCGCTAGTGCAAACGCTGACAAACGCGGTCGGCAAGTTGTGACTTGTCAGTGGCGCTCCCGAAGAAATGTCTCCCTGTGTTGGCCATCGCGAAAAGCTTCTGTGCCGCCGGGGCGCGTAGTGGAGAGAGCTCCGGCCAGATTGCCGCTTGCGAGACAGGTCGGCAAGTCGGAGCCGCGAACGTATTCATGCAGGAAGCCGGCGTCGAAGCTGTCGCCCGCGCCGACCGTATCCACCGGGACAACTTCTTTTGAAGTGCTCGTGAAACGCTCAGAGCCCTTCTGAGCCATCGCACCTTTCCGGCCCAGTTTCACCACGACCAGCGGCACTAACTCAGACAGCTTTCGCACTGCTGCTTCCAGATCCTCTGTACCAGCGGCTTTGCAGGCTTCGCGTTCGTTGGGCAGGAAGACATCGACGTGACGCAGGATTTCGCGCAGGCCGCCTTCCCAGCGGTCGTCGGGATCGTCGTTGGTGTCGAGAGAAATCGTGAGTCCCCTCGATTTCAGGAGCTGAAATAGTTCTCCCACTCGCGGACGCAAGCCCTTCTGCAGGTAATAAGAAGAAAAGTGAAAGTGACGCGAGTCGGCGAGGTAGTCGAGGTCGAGGTCCTGCCACGTGAGTTCCGCAATCGTTCCTGAATAGGTGAGGATGTTGCGCCACTCTTCGTGGTGCAGGATCACGGTGAGTCCCGTGGTGGTCGAGCCGGGAACGCGGCGCACGAGCGACACATCCACCCCACCTTGATGCAGGCGATCAAGCGCGATCTGGCCCAGAGGATCGTCTCCGATGCGGGATTGAAATCCGACGCGGCTGCCGAGCGCGGCCAGGTTGTGCGCCACGATTGCGGAGGACGAACCCAGCGTGAGCATCATCCGGTCGGCGAGTAGCTCCCGTTCGGGCGGAAGCTGCTCAGGCAACCCGTAGAGGATGAGGTCGAGATTCAGTTCGCCGGCGATGGTGACATCAAAACGTGGCATATGGAATTTGGCTAGCGGATCGGCCTGGGTGATTGAAGGGGAAACAAGCATGCTGCACCGGGAGAACGCCTCGGATCTTTGGCGGATGGATTGGCGAAGCAGGGATCCTTCGACTGCGTGGCTGCTTCGCTTCGCGAACCAGCCACTCCGCTCAGGATGACAACGGTAGTTGATAGTTCGTGCATGATCTCAGACCAGCGTGACCTCAATTCCAGCCTGTTTTAACACGCGCAGGTCCGGCTTCGGGATGCCGCGGTCGGTGATCACTTCCTGCAGAGCCGACGGCGGAGCGATCAACGACAGGCTGCGGCGGCCGAACTTGCTCGAGTCGCAGACGGCGACGGTCTTTCTTGCGACTTCGACCATCACGCGATTCACCTTCGCCTCTAGCAGATTCGGCGTGCTCAATCCGAACTGCACGTCGAAACCATCGACCCCGAGAAACAAAAGATCGGCGCTGAGACGCCGCAGCGTTTCTTCCGCAATGGGCCCGACCAGGGAAAACGAATTTTTGCGCAACGTGCCGCCAGTCAAAATTACTTCCACGGCGGTCCCAGCCAGCTCGGCCGCAATGTTCACGGCATTGGTAATGATCGTGAGGTTCTTGAAATTGCGCAGAGCGCGGGCAATCGCGGTGGTAGTAGTACCGGAGTCGAGAATCAACACCTGGCCTTCCTTCACCTTTTCCGCAGCGCTTTCCGCGATGCGCAGTTTTTCCTGGCGGTGGAGTTTTTCCTTTTCCCGCAGTGTCGGATCTTCGAGCGCACCGTCGCGCGCCGGTAGAGCCCCTCCGTGAGTACGGTGAACCAGGCCGTGAGCGTGCAGGATCTCGAGATCCTTACGAATCGTAACCTGCGAGGTTTCGAACTGGCCGGCGAGTTCGGTGACCAAAACCCGTCCCTGGTGGGTTAACAGCTCGAGAATGGCGCGACGACGTTCTTCGTTGAGCACTTGAGTTCGCTACGAGGCGAATCTGCCGCAGAGCTATAGTTTCTATACCGATTTCTTTTTATAGCGTTTTGTTTCGTTTGTCCACTGGAAAGGTTGAGGTTCGCAAACGCCGGTGGTTGTGCCGCCCACGGTGCCAGGCCGCAAGCCCTGAGCCCAAACCGGACTCGAGTCAACCCCCTAAAGCCCTGTTTTTATGCGTAGTTGGGAACCATTGGCGGTGATAACCAACCAAGTACCTACCCTGACTTCCGATTGCTCTGAGGGTAGAGCTTTGACGTAATCTCAATTTGGGATGGAAGTACGGTGGGTTTCGATGAGTACCGTTTGTTACGAAATCCGGAACAAGGGAGGCGTCAACTTGGCAACCATGTCAACAGAACAGATCTTTGTGCGCTCCCAGTCGGTGGTCGCGCGCGTGGTCGCCGGAGAAACGCTGATCGTGCCGGTGCGCGCCAGAGTGGGCGACCTGGCGTCGATCTACAGCTTCAACGGCACGGGCTCGCTGATCTGGAAATTGCTGGAGTCGCCGAAGACGGTGGCGCAGCTCGCGACGGCTGTCGCGCAGGAATATGCAGTCGACCTGACGCAAGCCGAGCGGGATGTCGCGGAATTTGTGGGTGAGATGAAGGCGGTTGGTCTGGTCGAGGTCCCGGCAGCGCTTGCCATGGCAGGGGACTGAAAGGCCAGTGGGGCGGGAAGGACTGGCGGCAGCGGGCGCGTGAGATCGCGTCCGCTGCTTTCAGACTTGTTTCCGAAGCATGGAGGGGGTCTTGGAGCAGCTAAGCTACGGCGCGTTCAGCGCGGATTTGCACCAGCGTCAGGCTGGCGAGCGTGTGCCGCTGCAGGTTTCGATTGAAGTCACGCGGCGCTGTCCGCTGGAGTGTCTGCATTGCTACAACAACCTACCCATGGGCGACATGGAAGCCAGGCAGCGAGAGTTAAGCAAGGAAGAGCACTTCCGCATGCTCGATGAACTGGTCGAGATGGGCTGCTTCTGGATCCTCTACACCGGCGGCGAAATCTTCGCGCGCAAAGACTTCCTTGAGATTTACACCTACGCCAAGAAAAAAGGATTCCTGATCACGCTGTTCACCAACGGCACAATCATCAACGAACAAATCGCGGATTACCTGGCGGAGTGGCCGCCGTTCGCTATCGAGATCACGCTGTACGGGCGCACGCGTGAAACTTATGAAGCGCTCACGGCGATTCCGGGTTCCTATGACCGGTGCCTGCGCGGGATCAAGCTGCTGAAGGACAGAGGGCTGCCGCTGAAGTTGAAGACGGTAGCCACCAGCATCAACAAGCATGAAGTGGTGGCGATGCGTCAGTTCGCGGAAGAAGAGCTGGGCGTGGAATTCAAGATGGATGGGCAAGTCAATCCTCGCATTGACTGCTCGCAGAGTCCGCTGGCGGTGCGGCTCACGCCGGAAGAGGTTGTGGCGCTGGACATGCAAGATCCGAAGGTGGCCAGTGAGTACCGCAAGTTGGCGCAGCGCGACTTAGGCAATCCACCCAACCTGTCAACGGTCGATACGGTGTATATCTGCGGCGGCGGGTTCAATTCCTTTGCAGTGAACGCTTACGGGGAGGTTGGCATTTGCGTTATATCGCAGCAGGAAACCTTCAGTATCCGAGGGGCAGGAATTGAGCGGGTATGGAAGGAGTCGCTCCGGCAACTGCGAGATCGTAAACGCACGCGTGTGACGAAGTGCATTGAGTGCCGCATTCAGTCGTTGTGTGCGATGTGCCCAGCGAACGGCGAGTTGGAGAACGGGGACCGTGAGAGCCCGGTGGCGTTTCTGTGCAATGTGGCTCACCTGAGAGCTGCGTCGATTGGAGCCGAGGTTCCGGCACATGGCGATTGCGAATTCTGTGCGGGCGGCAGCGAGCACGAGGCGCTGCTTGAGTCGGCGCGCCGGATTTCGAATAAAGAGATCGATGTTGAGAATTGGGTCGGACCGCAGCATATCTTGCCGATCCTGAACGATGCGAGCACAACAGCAGGGGGCTGCGGGAGTTGTGGGAATCACTGAGCGGACGACGAGAGGTGACGCTGAATGGATCGCGAATTGAAACAAGGCGACGGCAAGAGACCTTACGAATCGCCGCAGCTCGTCACGATCAATCTGCGCCCGGAAGAGGCTGTTCTGGGGCATTGCAAGAACGCCTCGGGAGGTGGACCCACTCCGGGCTGCGGGATCATTTTGGGCGGCTGCCAGAGTCTCGGATCGTAAGAGGGCATTCGCATTCATGGAATTGGCTGCGCGATGAACGACAATGCGATACAGGTACTGGCGACTCCGTGGACCGCAGCCAGCGCGGTCTGCTGCGACCACTTCTGCGTGGGTGGGGTTTCCGTTCGGCTCACGGGCGATGACAGCGCGGCCGTCACTCTAGTTCCATCTCTAATGCCGTTTCGGGCCAAGTCGGGATTCCCTGACATTGACCTCCGAGTCGAGTGGGTCGACAAGCTGAGCTCGGCACCGGGACTTCAATTGTTCGACTCCGGCGCCCTTTGGCGATTGTATGAGTGTGACGATGGTTTTCAGTTTGACTTCAGTGCACCAGTGTTCGGCGACCAGCCCTACAAGAGACTTCTCGTCGATAGTGATTTTTCCCTTGCAACCCTGCAGGTGAGCGAGAAGGTGTTCGCGGCGTTCCCCTGTGCGGCTCCTTTGGATTATCCGCTGGATGAACTCCTGATCATGCATCGGCTCACGCAGGAGAAAGCGATTGAACTGCATAGTTGCGGGATCGTCAGGCCGGATGGAACGGGGAATCTGTTTGTCGGGCATTCCGGGGCGGGGAAGAGTACGACGACGCGGCTGTGGACTGCGCGCGAAGACGTTGAGGTTCTGAGCGACGATCGGATTATTGTTCGGCGGGATTCAGAGCCGCGGACAGACACAACGGTGGAAACACCTTTTGGGGCCCCAGACAGTGCGAGCGCGAAAGGGATCCTTCGACTCCGTGATTGCTCCGCTTCGCGGACCAATCACTCCGCTCAGGATGACAAGAAGAAAAGCAAGATGCGCATGTACGGCACTCCGTGGCATGGCGAGGCGGCATACGCGTCGCCGGAGAGCGCGCCGCTGGCGAGGATTTTCATCCTTGAGCACGGGCACGGGAATGTGCTGACGCGGCTTTCTCCGAGCCAGGCTGTTGCGGAGTTGTTTGCGCGCAGTTTCGTGCCATTTCACCGGCATGAGTATGTGGATTCCGCACTGGAGTTTTTGCAGGAAGTGGTGGATGCGGTTCCGTGTTACCGCTACTCTTTCGAGCCCGACGAACGAGCCGTAGACAGAATTCTCGATTTTCGGGACTAGTCCATTTTCGTGACTAACCCATGACGAATTGCGGGCCTGATTCAGAAAGATTCGAGGCGCTCAGCCGCGAACTGCTGAACAACGGATTGTGCGTCCGGTTTGAGGCGCGCGGCGCGAGCATGTCCCCCAGCATTCGCGACGGCGAGGTGGTCTATGTTACTCCCGTAATCGTGAGCAAATTACGAAAGGACGATATTGTTCTAACGAAAGGCCATAGCGGCTTTCGTGTTCATCGGTTGGTGATGGTGGACCACGATAAGAACTTGTTCATCACGCGTGGAGACTGTGGACAGCAAGATGATGCTCCCGTGCGCAGCGATCAAATTCTGGGTGTCGCAGTTGCCAAAGAAGTGCGGATCGGAAAAAGAATTGTGCGGACGAAACTGAGAGGCTTCGGCAGAGTGCTGCAGGGCATAGCGCGAGTGCAGGCCGCGCTGGGGAAGCGTCTGCGAGTTGCCACCGGTAATTCCGGGTTGCCCGCGGGCTCGCCACTCTCGGCGCGCAGAGGCGTGCGCGGATTCCTCAGCATCCTCGGCGTGCTGGCGCTGCTGTTTGTGGCGTCGTACTCTAGAGGCCAGGTCGCGGTCGATGCGACAACCTCGGGAGTTGGCCAGTTTGTGGGGCCGGGCACCACGACTGGCACCTTCAACCACACGACCACCGCCACGGCGAACCGTCTGCTGATCGTGGGCGTCTCCCTGAACATCACGAACTCCACAACCGCAGCGCTTACGGGTGTGACCTACAACGGCACGGCGTTGACTCTGTTGGGATCGCACAACGACGCCGGGCTTACTCGCCGGGTGGAGATGTGGTATCTGCTGAATCCGGCTTCCGGAGCCAATCTGCCGATCGTGATTTCGGTAAATGTTCCGGCGGCGGCAACGGTCGGCGTTGTAGCTGGCGCCACCACATTCACAGGCGTGGATCAAACCGTACCGTTGGGAACGTTCGTTTCCGCGGACGGGGCCCTTGGCGGTAACTCGCAGCTTGATGTGCCGAGTGTGATCAACGGGATGGTGCTCGACACGCTGGCCACGGGCGGAAATCGAACGATTACGGTGCCCGGTCCGCAAGTTGCGCAGTGGAACGTGAGGAGCGGGGCTACTGCAACTCCGGACGTTCGCGGGGTGGGCACCAGCCGAACCGGGGCGCCGAGTGTGCCAATCTCGGAGACTTTCAGCGGGACTTCCAACTGGGCGCTGGGCGCGGTATCGATCAATCCGAGCACGGCGGATATTGGAGTCACAACCAGCGTCAGCGCGGTGCCGCTGGGGCAGAACTCCACGTACAACATCACCGTCACAAACAACGGTCCGTCAGCGGCGAACAACGTGGTGCTGACCGATACATTTGCGGCAGCCGGATTGTCGCTAGTGTCGGCGACGCCGAGCGCAGGAACGACGTGCGTGATAACGGCCGTCATCACCTGCACGTTGCCGACTTCCCTAGCCAGCGGCGCGACGGCGACAGTGGCAGTGGTAGTGTCGACTACGGTCGCCGGTTTCTATCCGAACACGGCGACGGTGACCGACTCCGGAACGCCAGCCGACCCGAATACCGGCAACAATACTTACGTTGCGCTGGCGCCTGTGGTGAGCGTGGTTTGTTCCACGAATACTCTGAGCGCGGCTCCGGCGCCGCTGACGGGCGTGCTGAATACGTACTTTCCGGGTGCAGCGACCGTGCTCAAGGGCGCGACAGCGATTCCCGTAGGCACTGCGACCGGCGCGGGAGGCACGATCGCGGCGGGCAGCCTGCTGCTTGTGATCCAGATGCAGGATGCCAGCATCAACACCGGGAACACTGTCGTTTACGGAAACGGGAGTACGGGCACTGGCTTCACGGCTATCAATAACGCCGGCAACTACGAGTTCGTAACCGCGACCGGAGCGATCGGCTCGGTGACCGCTGGGTCCGTGCCCATCTCGGGAGCCGGGCCGGGCGGCGGGCTGGTGTTCGGATACACAGCGGCGGCCGCTTCCGCGACCAAGGGAGTCAGTACTTATCAGGTGGTGCTGGTGCCGCAGTACACCTCGGCCACACTCAGTTTGGCCACGCCGCCTACGGCTACACCGTGGAACGGGACGACGGGTGGAGTTCTCGCGTTGGATATCGCCGGACAGCTCAATTTGGGCGGAGCCGCGGTATCCGTCAACGCGCAGGGCTTCCGGGGCGGCGCGGGAATGCAGTTGATCGGAGGAGTTGCAGGCGCCACAAACACGGACTATCGGCAAACGTCGCCCACAGCCTACACGGGCGCTGTCGGAGGTGCGACCGGCATTGATGCCTCGAAGGGTGAAGGCGTTGCGGGCACGCCAGAGTGGGTCGAATCGGGCGGAACTTTCCTGCAAACCACTACTACCATCGGGTATCCGAATGGCGCGGCGGACGGCAGCATGGCGCACGGTGCGCCAGGGAATGCGGGCGGCGGCGGAACTGACAGCGATGCAGTCAACAACACCCAGAATGCAGGCGGCGGTGGCGGCGGCAACGGAGGGATGGGCGGATTCGGTGGGGACTCGTGGAACACGAACCTCAGTTCGGGAGGCGAGGGCGGATCTCCGTTTCCGGCGACCATTGACCGCATCGCGATGGGCGGCGGAGGCGGTGCCGGGTCGCGGAACAATTCCGACGGCGATTTCCAGGCCAGCGGCGGAGCCACCGGCGGCGGAATCATTTTCATTCGCGCGGACAGCCTGACCGGCACCGCGACTCTTACCGCGAACGGCGCGAGCGCCTACAACGGGACCGCCAACGATGCGGGTGGTGGAGGCGGCGCTGGTGGAAGCATCATCGTGCTTGCGGCCAACGGCGGCGAGGCTGGGCTGACACTGCAAGCCAATGGCGGACGAGGCGGCGATGCGTGGGACACAGACCCCTATATTTTGGCTGATCGTCACGGGCCGGGCGGTGGCGGCGCGGGCGGGGTGATTCTTGTTTCTGGTGCTCCGGCGAGCAGCAGCGTGAGTGGCGGAGCCAACGGAACGACGTTGACGCCGGGCGTAGCTTACGGATCCACTCCAGGTTCAGCCGGGACGATCGCGACGAATGCCACGCTAGGCCAAGTGACCGGAATCCAGTCTGCTTCTCTGTGCACTCCCGACATGACTCTGGGCAAGAGCCACGGGGGTGGCAATTTGGTGCGAGGTTCGACCGTGACCTACACCATTCCTGTTTCAAACGTGAGCCCTTACGTATCCACGATTGGCATTGTCACGGTCAATGACACGCTTCCACTCGGTCTGACTCCTACCGGCACGGCTCCCAGCACTGGCTGGGCGTGTTCGATTGCCTCCCAGACAGTGAGCTGCTCCCGCTCCGACGTGCTGGCGGCGAATAGCAGCTACGCGGTGCCAATCACCATTACCGCGAACGTGGCTCAGACTGCTCCAGCAACTATTACCAATACCGCCGTGGTCGGCGGTGGAGGCGAAAGTAACCTCCTCAACGACACTGCCACTGACGTGGCCAACGTGGTCTCGAGCGCCGATCTCAGCGTGACGAACGCCGGGTCGCCCAACCCGGTGGCCGCGGGAAGCAACATCACTTATACGCAGGTCGTGACCAACAACGGACCGAGCGCCGCCGACAACGCCACGGTCGTGGAAACGATTCCGGCGAATACGACACTGGTGTCGTTCGTGACACCGGCGGGATGGACCTGCATTTCACCCGGAGCCGGCGGCACGGGCAACGTTGTGTGCACCGATGTCAACATGCCGGGGTCGACGGCGGCCACATTTGGTCTCGTAGTCAAAGTGAATAGCGGAACTGCGAATGGAACCGTGATCACCGAGACGGTCTCCGCAAATTCATCCGCCATCGATCCGAATTCCTTAAACAACACCGCCTCGGTCGCGACGGTTGTGGGCACAACGGCGCCGGATTTGACGGTGACCAACGTGGCCTCGCCGAACCCCGTGCAGGCGGGCACCAAAATCACTTACACCCAGGTGGTGACGAACACCGGATCTTCGCCAGCGACAGCGGGCACGTTCAATGAAGCAACGCCTACGAATACGACGTACTTTTCGATGGCGCCCCCTGCGGGTTGGACTTGCCTGACGCCGCCGCCCGTGAGCTGTACGAATCCAAGTGTGGCGGCGGGTGCCACGGGAACATTCACAGTCGTCTATACAGTAAATGCAGGCACGGCTAGCGGCACGGCGATTACGGATACTGCAACGGTTAACGCGGGGAACCAGTCCTTCGGCGCCAACTCCGCGACAGCCACCGACGTGGTGGCGACGGCGACTCAGGCGGACCTTGCGCTGAGCACGGCGTCCACACCGGCTACCGTTTTCTCCGGGAACGACATTACTTATACCCAGACGGTCACCAATAATGGTCCGGCGGCGGCTTCGGGGGTGCAGTTCACCGAGGCGATCCCGACGAATACTACATTCTCTTCCGTGTCCGCGCCGGCTGGTTGGACGTGCACGGTGACCACTTCGGTGACGTGTTCGAACCCGACCCTGGCGGCGGGGGCGTCAGCCGACATCATCGTGGTGGTGAACGTTGCAGCGTCGATTACGGCGAGCCCGATCACCGCGAATTCTTCGGTTGGTGCTTCCGGAACGACCGATCCCAACTCGGCGAACAACAGTACTACGGTTACGACGCCGGTCACCCCAGTCTGCGATCTGCAGGTGACAAACAGCGGAACTCCCAACCCGGTTGCGGCGGGCGGCACCATTACTTATACGCAAGTCATTACTAACACCGGTCCCAGCAATTGCAGCACCGGGATGTTCAACGAGGCGTTGCCGACGAATACCACGTTTGTGTCCGCGACGGTTGTAAACGCCGGTGGCGGAACGTGGACTTGTCCTAACGCCTCACCGATTGCCTGCACCAGCGCCAGCGTGCCGCCGGGCTCCACGGGAACGATCACTGCGATCTACACGGTCAACGCGGGCACAGCCGCAGGGACGATCATCACCGACACTGCAACCGTGTCCACCACGACGCGGGACACAAACCCGGCGAACAACTCGGCCACAGTCAACATTGCCGTAGCCTCGGGCGTACAGGCTGATCTGAGCGTGACGAATTCGGGCAGCCCAAATCCGGTGACGGCCGGCAACAACATCACGTATACGCAGAACGTGACCAACGGCGGTCCAGCCACGGCCGCAGCTCCCGTGTTCACCGAGACCCTTCCCGCCAATACCACGGCCGTGTCGTTGATAGGACCTGCGGGATGGACGTGCGTCCTCGCGGGCCCCACTTGTACGGACACGGCGGCGATGGCGGCTAATACCACGGCGAACTTCACTTTCGTGGTGAAGGTGAACACGAACGTGGCTTCGGGAACGATCATTCCGCAAACCGATTCAGTTACCTCGACGACCGGAGATCCCAACGGCGCCAACAACAGCGCGACCGTAAACATTCAGGTCGCGGGTTCGGCCGATCTTTCCATCACGAATACGCCCAGCCCGGTTCCGGTGCTGGCGAACGCCAACATCACCTACACGCAGGTCGTGAGCAATGCGGGACCGAGCACCGCGACGACTGCGACGGTGACCGAAACCCTGCCGGCGAGTACCACGGGCGTGTCGCTCACCGGGCCGGCGGGATGGACTTGCATCCTGGCTACGCTGACCTGTACCAATCCGGCTCTCGCCCCAGGTGCGCCAGCGACCATCACATTCGTGGTGACGGTGAATGCGGGCACCCCGGCGGGGACGGCGATCAGCGAAACTGCGACAGTCGCGTCGGCCGTTACTGATCCGAACTCGGCAAACAACAGCGCCACTGCAGCGGACGTGGTTGCGCTTGCGACGCAAGCGGATTTGGTTACGACAAATTCAGCCGCGCCTGCTTCCGTGGCCGCGGGAAGCAACGTTACTTATACGCAGAGCGTCACGAATAATGGTCCGGCGGCGACGACTGCCGGAATGACCTTCACGCAGATCACGCCACCGAATACGAACTTCCAGTCGATTACTCCTCCGGCAGGATGGACGTGCGGGACCGTGCCGCTCGTTGGCGGCACTGGCACCATCACCTGCACAGACAGCGGAAGTCTGGCGGTCAACGGCACGGCGAACTTTACGCTCGTGCTACAGGTGAATGCGCTGACGCCGTCGGGGACGACCATCACTGAGAACGACACGGCCACCGCGGCCAACATCGTGCCCGCCATCACGACCAACAGCGCCACCGCCACCGTGGTTGTTGCCAACGCTAACAGCGCGGACATGGCGATCGTGAAAACGGCGACTCCGAATCCCGTGACGGAAGGAACTCTGCTCACGTATACGCTCGTGGTCACCAACAATGGACCAGCGTCGGCGACAAACGTTACGGTCATGGATATTCTGCCTTCGGTCCTGACCTATCTTTCTTCGACGATAACGCCGACAACACAAGGATCGTGCTCGGAGGCTGATGAACAGGTGACGTGTTTGCTGGGCACGATGGCCAATGCGGCCACGGCCACTATCAACATTCTGACGATTCCGGGGCAGCCGGGCGTGGTTCAGAATACGGCGACGGTCAAGGCGGACCAAACCGACTCGAATCTGGCGAATAATTCCTCGACGCAGACCGAAACGATCACGGCTCCGACCACGATCACGCTGCAATCGTTCTCGGCGCATCTTGGCGCTGACAAGAACGGTGCCAGCCGGGTCGTGCTGGCGTGGAAGACCGGTGGAGAATCACACAATCTCGGATTCAATGTGTACCGCGATCAGAACGGGAACCGCGTGCGCATGAATTCGTCGATGATTGCAGGCTCGGCGCTGCTCATGAGCGGTGCGCTCCCCAAGCACTCGGGCCGAAGCTATACCTGGATCGATCCGTCCGCCTCCCTTGCGGGCACTAATTACTGGCTGGAAGACATCGATGTGAACGGCACACGCACAATGCACGGACCAGTTTCCGCGGAAGCGGGAACGCAACTCGGAAGCGACGCATCTCCGGCAGAGACGCGGATGTTCAGCCAACTGAATCAGGCTCAACCTTCAGCACCGGGCAGCCAGGAAAGCCACGTCGTCGAGACCATTCCCATGCAGTCCACGCCAACTTCCGGCCAGATCCAGAAACAGTTTGCACTGGCGGCGAATCCGGCGGTCAAGATCTTGGTGCGGCACGAGGGTTGGTATCGCGTGGCTCAACCGGATCTGGTGAAAGCTGGGCTTGATCCGAATGTGGATCCGGCGCTGCTGCATCTGTTCGCGGAAGCAACGGAGCAGCCTTTGCAGATCACAGGCGCGACGGCTGGCCCGGGCGGCTTCGGACCGCAAGCGGCCATAAGCTTTTACGGCACCGGCATCGACACAGTGTTTACGGGCACCCGAGTCTACTGGCTCGCGGCTGGCGAGGCACCAGGCGCGCGTATCGGGCGTTTGCAGGCTTCCGCGGGATCGAACCTGCCTCCGCCCAGCTATCTTGCTACCGTGGAACTGAAGCAGCACACCATTTACTTTGCGGCGCTACTCACGCAGACCGGAGAGAACTTTTTCGGCGCATTCGTGTCGCCTACGCCGGTAGATCAGGTGCTGTACGTCCCGCACCTCGACACAACGTCAACGCAAACCGCGCGCCTTGAGGTCGACTTGCAGGGCGTGATTAAGGCCTTCCCGCACGATGTGAAGATTGCTCTAAATGGAACGACCGTCGGAGACGCTACGTTCACGGGCCAGGAACGAGGTAGATTCAGCGTGGCCTTGCCGCCAGGCTTACTGCAAGAGGGCAACAACACAGTCACATTGACGTCGCAGAATGGAGACTACGACACCAGCCTCGTCGTATTCATCCACATCATGTATCCGCATACGTACATGGCGGATTCCGACGAATTGAAGTTTACCGGACGCGCGGGCGACGAACTGAAGGTCGGCGACTTTACCAGCGCGCCGGCTGTCCTCGACACTACTGATCCAAATCGTCCGGTGCAACTGACGCCGCAAGTTGCTTCGACCAATGGCAAGTATGAGATCGCAGTGCAGGTGCCATGGACAACCACCGCCTCGGCATCGCCGGCACGGCATACGCTTCTGGCCGTGGCCGATGATCGGGTAGCCGTTGCCGCCGGGCTGCGGCCGAACCATCCGTCTCACTGGCACAGCGTTCAGCCGGGCGCCGACATTGCCATGGTCACATACGAAGCGTTTGAGGGAGCTCTCGCGCCGCTAGTCCGGGCTCATCAGGCGGAGGGGAAGACGTCTGCGGTCGTGCCGATTACGGACCTGTATGACGAGTTCAACTTTGGCGAGCGCAGTCCGTTTGCGATCCGGCAGTTCCTGCAGACGGCCACTCAGAATTGGAAGAAGGCGCCCACATACCTTCTGCTGAACGGTAGAGCGTCGCTCGATCCGCGGAACTATCTTGGCCTCGGCTACCTCGACCTGGTGCCGACACGAATTCTGCCCACGACCAGCCTGATGACGGCGTCGGATGACTGGTTCTCCGACTTCACCGACACCGGCATGCCGACCATCGCTACCGGTCGCCTGCCGGTCGGCACCGCGGACGAAGCCAAGACTGTGGTCGGAAAGATTGTTGAGTACGAAGGGAAATCCACCGACGGTTCGTGGACGTCGCAAGCTCTCATGGTTGCCGACAAGGACGACACGGAGAGCTTTACTCAGGACACTCAGAAGGTTCAGTCGAAACTCCCAGCGACCATGGTGGTCACAGACGTATTCAATGGCACAGTCGGAATCGCGACGACCCGACAAGACATTATTGACGCCATCAACTCCGGGCAATTGTTGGTGAACTACCTTGGGCATGGTTCGGAAGAGCAGTGGTCCGGGTCAAATATATTCGACACGAATTCCGTGACCTCGTTGACCAATGGATCGCAGCTCCCGGTGTTTCTGATCATGAACTGTCTGAATGGATTCTTCCAGGACGTGTACGCACAGCCGCTGGGCGTGACGCTGCTGCTGGCACCGAACGGCGGCGCTGTGGCCGTCCTGGCCTCCACCGGCCTGAACCAGCCCATGCCTCAAACCAGGCTCGACGCGATGGTCATAGAAAACTCTCTGAATGCCGCGCACGTGACGTTGGGCGAATCGATTCTCAAGGCTAAGGCCCTAATCGGCGATCCGGGCGTGCGCAGAACCTACGTTCTGTTCGGCGATCCAGCCATGCACGTCAAGCAGTCCTCGACGACGCCGACGGGACACTGAGTACACGGCGATCTAGGCTTGGGCAGACCGTCTGCGTGGTAGGAGGCGGCACGATGACGCAAGACCGCGCATCATCGCGCGCTCTTCGAATCGAAGATCTGGAACTCCCGGATATGTGCCTCCGCAGTTGACGACAGGATATTCAGGCGCGCACGGGAGGCGGTCACCGGCGCAAAGAGATCGATCTTCTTGTGTCCAATTGCCTGCCCTCTAGCGACCTCGACCCACTTACCTTCGTTGTAAATTTCGATGGCGTATTTCTGGACATGCTGCCCGCCATTCAGCCACTCCATGGTGAGCACATGATCGAAGGTGGCCGGTTTGCCAAGATTCACCTCGAGCACCGCGTGATGCGAGCCCGCTGGGGCCGACCAGAATGTGTCAGGATTCCCGTCCAGCGCTAGTTCCATCTCCGGTGTCGTCGGAGCATGTTTTGCAGCCAGGTTGTTGCCGTATCGCTCACGAATCGCGGTGCCGAACTCCTTCAGTCGTTGTACGTCGGCCTCGGGCAGCAGCCCGCGACTGTCGGGAGCAATTCCCAGCATGAACTGCCCGCCGCGGCCGACGGTTTGCTCGTAAGTCGAAACCAGTTCCGACACGCTCTTGAGGCTCGACTCGTCATTGGGATGCCAGAACCAGTGCGCCTTGCGCAGTGGAGTGTCCGCTTCTACCGGTCGCCATCGCAGGTATCCATGGCGGTCGATCACGTTCCAGTTCTCGTAAGTAATGAGTCCCTCTTCGTTGCCCACCCAGCGGGCGTCTCCATATTCGAAGAGGCCGACATCGGCAAAGACCAGCGTGTTCGGTTGGTAAGTCCGCAATTCCTCAATGATATGCTGGAAGTTATAGACGTGGCCGCCGCTGCCGGCGCCGTCGAGCCAGAACTCTTCCATGTCACCGTAGCCCTGCGCCAGTTCGTCCAATTCTGCCGCGTAATACTTGTCGTATTCGGCGGAGTTGCTGTAACGAGGCTCGTGGCGGTCCCAGGGAGACAGGTAGACGCCGAACTTCAGGCCATATTTTCGTGCGGCCTCCTCAACTCGCTTGACCACATTTCCGTTGCCGTTTTCCCACGGACTGCTCTTGACGCTGTAATCGGTTTGGCCCGTGGGCCACAGGCAAAAGCCATCGTGGTGCTTGGCAACGAAGACCACGTATTTGATTCCGGCGGATTGCAGCGCTCGCATCCATTGTTCAGGGTCGAATTGCGTCGGATTGAATACCTTCGCATCCGCAGTGCCGTCGCCCCATTCCCGGTCGAGAAAGGTGTTTGTGCCGAAGTGGATGATTGCGCCCATCTCCAGATCCTGCCACTCCACCTGCTGCGGAGTCGGCTTTAGATCGATGAAAGTCTGGGCGTTGAGGTTGGCGAGAAAAATCGTCAGGAACAGAACAGCACTTAGTACTTGCATGATCCGAGGCATGGCCAAAATCGTAGCATCCCCTGCGGCTGGACGCATAGGTTGACTCTCAAGCGCTGCTGGATCGTCCGGACGAGCCTCGCCCTTAAGACGCTGCAGACACGGCGGTGGGCAGGCTGGCAGTCTGTCGTAGTGGCTCTGCCAGCGCGCGCATGACTTTTCCAAATCCAGCGAAGTCGAGAGACTGAGGACCATCCGACAGCGCGCGTTCCGGGCAAGGATGCACCTCAATGATCAGGCCATCAGCTCCCACAGCGATGGCAGCGCGCGAAACCGCCGCAATCAGGCTCTGTTTGCCGGTTCCGTGGGAAGGATCGGCAATCACCGGAAGATGCGACAGATCACGCGCCAACGCGACGGCGGCCAAGTCGATAGTGTTTCGCGTCTCGGTTTCGAACGTCTTGATGCCGCGCTCGCAGAGAACGACATTAGGATTGCCTCCTGAGAGCAAGTATTCCGCGGCCAGCAGCCACTCTTTGACGGTGGCTGACGGGCCTCGCTTCAGCAGGATGGGCTTGTTGACCGTGGCCAAACGACGTAGCAATGCAAATTCTGCATGTTGCGCGCGCCCACCTGCAGCATGTCCACGTGCTCGCAGATAATGTCGATATCTTCCGTGCTCATCACCTCCGTAATCACGGGCAAGCCGGTGACTTCCCGGGCCTCCCGCAGAATCTTGAGGGCTTCCAGACCGAGTCCCTGAAAGTCATACGGGGACGTGCGTGGTTTGTAGGCTCCACCACGCAACATCGCGGCTCCGGCGCGCTTTACCGCGTGAGCCGTGTCGAGCAGTTGCTCGCGCGACTCCACAGAGCAGGGCCCGGCAATGACTACGACTTCGGGACCGCCGATGGCCACGCCGTTCACTCTTACGACAGTGCGCTCCGGTTTCACCTGGCGGCTCACCAGCTTGAACGGCTGGGCGATGGCGACGACGTTGTCAACGCCGGGCGCGACCTGCAGCGCCACGATCTCGTGCCGGCGTCCGGCGCCAACGGCGGCGACGATCGTGCGCTCGGTGCCGCGGGTGACGTGAGGCTGGTATCCGGCTTCTCGGATGCGTTCAATCACGTGGTTAATCTCCTGCTCAGTTGCTTTTTCGGACATGTTGACGATCATCGCGGTTCTCCTTGTGGGGTTCTTGCCCAAAACAAAAGCCGCGATCTCTGGATCGCGGCTTGCGGCTAAGCTTGTCTAAGTCTGGATCGCCGTTTAGTGGCTCATCCTTACTCCAAGCTGCGCCGCAGCCGCTACTCCTGGAAACCAGTAGTAAACGGCAAATGCCGTGCCTGAAGTAAATCGTGTCATAGAATCTTTTCGTTCAATCCAAATCCGACAGCATCGTACAGCTGAAATCCGCCGGTTACTGGAGGGAGCTGGCTACGCTCGAGAAGGCGGTGTTGGCATTCGAACCGATCAAGCGGACTGTCCCTACCACCAGAACCAGAATAACCGCCAACATCACCGCGTATTCCGCGATGTCTTGCCCCGCATCTTCCGACCAAAGCCTGCGAATCAGTCTGGACATTTTGCACTCCTCCGGCCTGCTAGTCAGTTCCTTTGAGAGGGTAGGACTGAACTTGGTGTCACCCATGATGCACGTGCCCCAAGGTACTTGTCAAATACGCGCTTCGGACATTTTCGCGCGAGGAGTCAATACCGTTCGAGGCCCTTGGAGGGCTGGGTTTGGGCAGTGTTTGCCGGGGTTTGCGCCGGATGGAGCAGTTCGTGTGCAGATTCTTGCGCATCCTGCAGAACACGGTTCGGAAGCAGCCCGAGATAGAGAGTGGCCGTGACGCTGATGGCCAGCGCCACTCCCAATCCGAACGGAATTGGGGTGACCGGGACTTCCCTGCGCGACTCACGCATATACATCATTACAATGATGCGCAGGTAGTAGTAGGCGCCGATTGCGCTGTTGACCACGCCAATCAACGTGAGCCAAATCAGGTTGGCTTTCAGCGCGGCGCTGAAGACGTAGAACTTGGCGAAAAATCCCCCAGTCATGGGGATGCCGATCAGTGAAAGCAGAAAAATGGTGAGCGTCGCGGCCAGCAGCGGGGAGGTCCGGCCCAGGCCCTCGTAGTCCTCGAGGGTAACGTACCGCTCGCCCGCGTTGGCGAAATGGCTGACCACGGCGAACGCGCCCACATTCATGGCGGCGTAGGCCGCGGTGTAGAACATGGCGGCGGAGATACCAATGGCGGAATTCTCCGATGAAGTCATCGCGAAGGCCACAAGTAAATAGCCTGCATGAGCGATCGAAGAGTAGGCCAGCAGGCGCTTGACGTTCGTCTGGACGAGAGCTCCCACGTTGCCCAGCGTCATTGACAGCGCCGCCGCTACCCAGATGAGCCAGAAGCGGCCAGGCGCATTGATCGCAAACACCACCCGCAGCAGTACGGCGAATGCCGCAGCTTTGGGGGCCGTCGACATGAAGCCGACAATCGGTGCCGGGGCGCCCTCGTAGACATCGGGTGTCCAGATGTGAAAAGGCGCGGCGGCGACTTTGAAGCCCAGGCCGACGAACATCAGGGCCATAGCCACGTACACCAGGACTTGGACCGGTCCGGCCCGCAGTTTCTGGCTGATGAGGTCTATATTCGTCGATCCTGTAGCGCCGAACATCATCGCCACGCCGTACAGGAAAAACGCGGTGGCGAAGGAGCCCAAAAGAAAATACTTGAGCGATGACTCACTGCTCGAGGCTTCGTTGCGGCGGAACCCAGTCAGAATATAGGTCGAGATCGAGGAGATTTCGAGCGCAACGAAAATCAGTACAAGTTCGACCGCCGACGACATGAGAGCCATGCCGACCACACCGAACAGGATGAGCGCGTAATATTCCCCGGCGCGAATCCGCTGCACCGCCATGTATTCGAACGAACTCAGGATGACTACAGCGGCGATGGCAATGACCAAGAAGTGGAAGAACACGCTGAAGCTATCGACACGCACCATGTTCGAAAACGCCAGTCCCGGAGACTGCGACATGTACCAGGTCGAACCAAGGCCGGCCAGCGTTCCGGCGAGCGCGATCAGGCCAAGAGTCTTCTGGCTCTTTTCCTCATCCACGAGCGGATCGAGCAGCATGACGACGATGCCGAAAGCAGACAGAATGAGTTCAGGCAGGATGCGGATATAGTCCACACTCTGAGGAATAACCTGAGCCAACACGGTGGTCGTCATTGCCCCACCACCTTGCTGACCACTTGTGTGAAGGGAGTCAGCGCGGCCTGCACTGCCGGATCAATCGCGCCCAGCCACAGAATGGGCGCGACGCCCATCACCAGCGCTGCCGCCGCGCATGGCCAGACTGCAGCCTTCTCGAATCCGAAAAGATCGGGCAGGGAATTGTTCACCGCGTGTGTGACTTTGCCGTAGAACACTCTCTGGTACATCCACAAGAGATAACCCGCGCTCCAGATCACTCCGGTTGCGGCGAGGATTCCGTAGATCGCCCGATCCTGGAACGCTCCGCTCAGCACCAGGAATTCACCGATGAATCCGTTGAGCAACGGAAGTCCGACCGAAGCCAGCACGATAAACAAATAAGACGCAGCATAAACCGGCATGGGTGAGGCGAGGCCGCCGAACTCCGAGATCTCATAGGTGTGCCGGCGTTCGTGCAGAATTCCCGCCAGCATGAAGAGAGCGCCGGTCGAAACTCCGTGCGCCAGCATGACGAACATCGCGCCGTTCAATCCCGCTTGGGTAAAGCTGAAGATGCCCAGTACCACGAAGCCCAAGTGGCTGACCGACGAATATGCGATCAGCTTCTTCATGTTGGGCTGCACCATGGCCACGAGCGCGCCATAGACGATGCCGATCAGAGCCAAAATCATGATCCAGGGCGCGTTGTGGCGCGATTGCTCGGGGAACAAGCCCAGGTTGAAGCGCAGCATGCCGTAGGTGCCCATCTTGAGCAAAACGCCCGCCAGTAGCACCGATCCGGCGGTGGGCGCTTCGACGTGGGCGTCGGGCAGCCACGTGTGGAACGGGAACAGCGGAACCTTCACCGCGAATGCCAGGAAGAATCCGAGGAAGAGCCATTGCGCGGCCGCCGGGAAATTCGGTACCGCCCCGCGCGCGATCTGATCACGAATCTCGACGAAATCAAAGCTGCCCGTGTGAGCGTAAAGCCACAGGATCGCCGCCAGCATAAAGACGGAGGCGATCATCGTGTACATGAAAAATTTCACCGCGGCGTAGACCTTGCGCTCGTGCCCGAAAACGCCGATCAGCAGGGCCATGGGGATCAGCGTCGCTTCCCAGAAGAAATAAAAGAGGAAGAGATCGAGCGATGTAAAGACGCCGATCAGCGCAGTCTCCATGATGAGCAGCAGGATGAAGAATTCCTTTACCCGGTCGTGCACCGACTTCCACGAGATCAGCACGCACAGCGGCGTCAGAAACGTGGTCAGAACCACTAGCCACAGGGAGATGCCGTCGATGCCCATGTGGTAGTGGATGTTGGGCATCGAAATCCACTGGCGATCGACCGCGAACTGGAAGCCACCCTCTCCGCGATGGAAATGCACAGGCAGATGCAGCGAGAGAACAAACGTCAGCAGCGAGATCACGAGCGAAAAAATGCGGATATCGCGATCGCGGCGCGGCAGCAGGACCAGCAAGAGTGCCCCAGCGAGCGGCGCGAACGTCACCAGGGTCAGAATGAAGGGGCTGAGGTGGTCGATGGTCATCGTCCCACCCCCAACCAGATCATGTATGCGATCACGACCGCGGAGCCTGCGGCAATCCATCCCGCGTACGAGCGCAGGTTGCCGGATTGCATGTGGCGCACTTCGTCGGAAACATGACGCGCGCCGTCGGCGGCGTTGTTCACCGTGTCGTCAATCACCTTGCGGTCCACTCCTTGCCACAGGATGCTGGTCGACCCGTCAACCAGCGGCTTGACGAAGAGCTTCGCGTAGAGTTCGTCGACGTAGTATTTGTTCAAGACGGCGTTGTAGAAACCGCCTAGGCCGTCGGCAATTTTCTGAGGGAGATAGGGCTTGCTGATGTACAGCACAAAGGCTAGCCACGCGCCTAGGACGGCGACACCCACCGACACAAACATGAGCAGCAGTTCCATGCCATGGCTTGCGCCTTCGCCTGCGGTCTGTGTGGCTTCCGCTGAGCCGAAGACGGGTGCAAGGAAGTGCTCGAAGTGATTGCCAAGGCCCACCAGTCCACCGAACGTCGACAAAAAGGCCAGAATCACCAAAGGAACCAGCATGACCATCGGGCTCTCGTGCGGTTGGCCGTGGTTATCGTGGCCATGTGACGAGTGTGCGCGTCCGTGCTCGTCGACCTGTATCCCGCGGTAATCGCCCCAAAACGTCATGAACAGCAGCCGGAACATATAGAACGAAGTGATGAAAGCGGTAACCAGGCCGATCAGCCAATACACCCAGTTGGCCCGATAAGCCTGCCATAGGATTTCATCCTTGCTCCAGAAGCCCGCGAACGGCCAGATTCCTGCGATGGCGAGTGTCGCGATGAGCATGGTCCCAAAGGTGACGGGGATATAAGACTTGAGGCCGCCCATCTTGCGCATGTCCTGCTCGCCGCCCACGGCGTGGATCACCGAGCCCGCGGCCAGGAACAGCAGGCCTTTGAAGAAGGCGTGAGTCATGAGGTGGAAGATGCCCGCAGAGAACGCTCCCACGCCGCATGCCATGAACATATAGCCCAGCTGCGAGACTGTAGAGTAGGCCAGGACCTTCTTGATATCAGTTTGCGTGATGCCAATGGTCGCGGCAAACAGCGCGGTGAGCGTGCCGATGACCGCGACGACGGTCAAAGCCATCGGCGCGCGCTCAAAGATCATGTGCGAACGGGAAACCATGTAGACGCCAGCCGTCACCATGGTCGCGGCGTGGATCAGCGCAGAGACCGGAGTAGGTCCTTCCATCGCGTCGGGTAGCCAGACGTAGAGCGGGATCTGAGCCGACTTGCCACACGCGCCCACCATCAGCAGGATTCCGATGGCGGTGAGCAGCCCGGCGCCTGCAGTCTCCGGCGCGAGCGGTCGCACCTTCTCGAACACGTCTGCGAAGTTCAGCGACCCGAAATGCTGAATAATCAGGAACAGGCCGATCAGGAATCCAAAATCGCCGATGCGGTTGACGATGAATGCTTTCTTCCCCGCCGAGGCCGCCGAGTCTTTCGTGAACCAGAATCCAATGAGCAGATACGACGCCAGTCCCACGCCCTCCCACCCGATGAACATCAGCAGGTAGTTGTTGGCCAGCACCAGCGTCAGCATGAAAAACATGAACAGGTTTAGGTAGGCGAAGAAGCGGTAGTAGCTCGGGTCGTCCCACATGTAGCCGACGGAGTAGATGTGAATCAGGAATCCGACCCCGGTGACGACCAGCAGCATGACCAGCGAGAGTTGATCGAGATACAAGGCGAAGTCAGCGCTAAAGTTGCCTGAGCGGATCCAGTGGGCCATGTATTCCTGATAAGGAAGGGCGAAGGACGAAAAGCGCCACGCAACCGACAGCGCCCACGCGAAGGCCGCGCCGGAAAACACCATCCCGATCGTGCTGACCGCCGTTCGCGAAGATTTCTTCCCGAGAAACCCGTTGATCGCGGCGCCCGCCAGGGGCAGCACCGGGATCAGCCAGAGATTGAGAGATGACGTCATAATTTGAGCAGGTTCACCTGGTCCACGTTCAGGGTTTCGCGCGTGCGGTAAACCGCAATGATGATCGCCAGTCCGACGGCCGATTCCGCCGCCGCCACCACCATCACGAAGAAGACGAAGACCTGTCCGGCCAGCGCGTGCCAATGCGCGGCGAAGGCAACGAAGGAAAGATTCACGCCGTTGAGCATCAACTCAATCGACATGAAGATCGTGATGATGTTGCGCTTGATCAGAAAGCCGGTGACACCGCAAGCGAAGAGGAATCCGCTGAGCACCAGGTAATACGAGAGCGGGACCATCAGTCCACCTTCCTTGCCGGTGCGGATGGAGGTTTGCTGGCTAGCACCACCGCGCCCATGATGGCGATCAGAATTAAGATAGAAGTAATCTCAAACGGTAGTAGGAATTCGTGGAAGAGCAATTGTCCGATGGTTTTGGGATCGCCGGGCAGAGCGCCTGCGGCAACCGCCTCGGTCCCCGAATGCCGCAGAACGACCCAACCGACCAGAATGCTTCCCAGCAACATTCCGGGGATGCCAAACATAACGGCGACACGACTGCCCTTCGTGCGTTCTTCCACTCCCGCATTCAAGAGCATGATGGTAAAGACGAACAACACCATGATGGCCCCCGCGTACACGATAACCTGCACGGCCGCGACGAACTCCGCACCCAGCAGCAGGTATTCGCCCGCAAGCGCCGCCATCACCGCAATCAGCGAGAGCGCGCTGTTAATGGGATGAGTCTGCGCCAGCAGGTTAATCGCGCCCGCCACACAGACAGCCCCGAAGGCCAGGAACAGGATTAAATGCACACTCATGAAATCAGTTCTCGGTAGCCAGTGATCAGAGGTCAGGGGCTAGAGGTCAGTAAGATTGCACTGACCCCTAATCCCTAGCCCCTGATCCCTGCTTTCTCACCACGCTACTGCGATCGCGGTAGCGATCAGATTCACCAGTGACAGCGGCAGAAGGAACTTCCAGCCAAACGCCATCAATTGGTCGTAACGGAAGCGGGGCAACGTGCCCCGCACCCAGATATACAAAAAGAGAAACGCGAAAATCTTTGCCCCGAACCAGAACAGAGGCAGAATCGCCCGCAGAATCGAAGGGCCGAAGATCGGCCCGTGCCATCCGCCGAAAAACAACAGCGTGGCCAGGCACGCGACCGTGATCATGTTCGCGTATTCGGCCATGAAGAACATGGCGAACTTCATGGCACTGTACTCGGTGTGATAGCCGGCCACGAGTTCGGTTTCGGCTTCCGGCAGGTCGAATGGGATGCGGTTCGTCTCCGCGTAGGCCGCCATCAGGTAGCAGAAGAAACCGATGAACTGGGGAAAGACGTTCCAGCGCGGAATGAATCCCCAAAAATGGCCACCTTGCGCGTTGACAATATCGCGCAGGCTGAAACTGCCCGCCATGATCAGCACGCCCACCAGAGAGAGGCCGAGAGAAATTTCGTAGCTCACCATCTGCGCGCTGGCGCGCAGGCCGCCGAGCAGGGAATATTTGTTGTTCGACGACCATCCGGCGAGCGCCACCCCATACACGCCAATCGACGTGACTCCGAGAATTAGGAGCAGTCCAGTGTTCACATCAGTGATCTGAAACGGAATGCTGTAGCCGCCAATTGTGACCGCATTGCCGAACGGAATGACCGCGATCGAAGTCAGCGCGAAGATGACCGCAATCAACGGCGCCGCAATGTATAGCGGCTTGTACACGTGCGGCGGAGTCAGGTCTTCCTTGAAAAGAAACTTAATACCGTCGGCTGCCGGCTGCAGCAGGCCAAACGGGCCGACCCGCGTGGGTCCCCATCGATTCTGCATGTGGCCAACGACCTTGCGTTCAAGCCACACCGTGTACGCGACTGCCGTGAGCAGCACGACCAGAACGACCGCGGACTTGATGACCGACGCGAGTATGAAGAGCCAAATTGGCAACGCCTTGCTTCCTCTCTTACTCTGGACAGCTTCTGGACAGCGACTCCGGACAACCACTTCGGACAGGCACAGCTTGGATCTTAGTCCGCCGCGACTTCCGCGGGTTTGACTTCGTGACTCTCCATCACCGATTTCAACGTACGCGAGTACCGCCCGAGCGTGCCCGACGTGAACAGGCCGTCATTGGCCGGGGAAATCAACTCCGGCTTGTGTGCCGCGCCCGGGCCACTGTTCGTGAGCGACGTGTGCTCGCTGTTCCCCGCCAGAAGATTCATGCGCGATACGTCATAGCCCGGAACCAATCGCTGGATCTCGTCGAGAATCGCCATGGGATCGAGCGGGCTCAACTTCGGCTCCAGGCCCTGCATTTCGAGCCACACGGCGTGGCGGTCCGCCTCACCAGACTGCGCTCCACGCGACTGCCCCATATCAGCGCGCGTGCCGCCGCCAAATGGAACAAGTTTGCGAACATCGAAGCCCATGGCGTCGGCGATGCGGACGATCATTTCGAAGTCGGCCTTCGTGCCGGAGATTTCGCCCGCCTTCTTGACCAGTTGCACGTCACCGCAGGTGTTGGTCATCGTGCCGGCTTTTTCGTAAGCATTGGCCGCTGGCAGAACCACGTCGGCCATGACCGCGGTTTCGGTCACGAACATGTCCTGCACGACGACGAAGCTCTTCGAAAACGCAAAGGGATCAATGTTCAGCCGTCCGACGGGATTGGAGCCGACAACGTAGAGTGCTCTCAGCTTGCCGTTCTTGCCGGCATCCACCATGCTGGGAAGGTCGAGTCCGGCAGTTTGCGGAATGGTCCACTCCCTATGGAGGTCGCTGCTTCCGGCCGTTGGGCAGTAGCCTGGCAGCAGGTCGGGATAGAGGCCCATATCGGCGGCGCCACGTGAGTTGGCATAGTCCGCGAGGCAGATGAACTTGGTGCCAGCAATGCCAGAGCCGAAGGCCACGAGGCTGGCGATGTCGTTGCCGCGAATCTCCGAACCAAAAATGATGATGAGATTCCGCTCGCTGCGCAGCTTTTCGCGGAGGGCGATCCAGGCGTCTTTACTGGTTGATGTGCTCGCCAGAGCATCTGCCGCTCCCTCGTCGCCCGACAGGAAGCTCGCGACCTTGCCTTCTGCTCCCGCTGGGATTTGCGTGAAGGTCGTGGCCTGCCGTCGCAGCTTGATTGGCTGCGAGTTCACCACGTAGAGCTTTGCGTGGTGGAGGCGCACATTGTTGCGGATCTGCCAGGCTAGCAACGGATGCTGCTCCGTCGGATCATTGCCAATCAGCAGAATCGCTGGAGCACTGTAGACGTCAGCCATACTCGCGGTCGCGTCTGGCTTGCCACGCAGCGCTGCGGCCAAGGCCGGGAAGTCTGCCGTGCGGTGATGATCGACGTTATTCGTCTTGAGTACCGTGCGCGCGAACTTCGAAAGCAAGTAGGACTCTTCGTTGGTCGTCCGCGTCGATCCGATCACGCCGATTGCCGAGCCGCCATCTTTGTCGCGAACTTCAGTGAACTTTTTTCCGACCAACTCGAACGCCTCTTCCCATGTGGATGGAGTCAGCTTGCCGTTCTTGCGAATCAGCGGCTGCGTCAGGCGTTCTTCATGATTGGCGAAATCGAAGGCGTAGCGGCCCTTAATGCAGAGGAAGTCGCCGTTAGTGCCGCTCTTGTCTCGGTTGTCGCCGCGGACGATCTCCATGCCAGTGTCGGAGCGCCGCACGCCCAGCGTGGTCTTGCAGCCGTCTCCGCAGTGCGTGCAGACTGTGCCCACGTGCTTCATTTCCCAGGGACGCGTTTTGTAGCGATACGCACCGGAGGTGAGCGCGCCCACCGGGCATATGTCAATGCACATGCCGCACTCTTCGCATTCCAGATGATCCTGCTTGTTGGGAGCGATGAGCGAACTCACGCCGCGGTTCTGCACGCCGAGAGCCCAGACGTCCATGCCCTCGCCGCACACGCGCACGCAGCGGTAGCAGAGAATGCAACGCGGCCGATCGAAGAAGACCACCGGAGACCACTGCTGCTCTTCTTTGTGGTTCTTTGCCTCCATGAACTTCGATTCGGCGGCACCGTAGGAGAACGTCATGTCCTGCAGTTCGCACTCGCCGCCGGCGTCGCAGACCGGGCAATCCAGCGGATGGTTCCCGAGCAGCATCTCCAGCATCGACTTGCGCGCCTGCTTGATCTCGTCGCTCTCAGTGGTGACGATCATGCCCTCGCCGACGACCGTAGTGCACGCGGTCTGCAGCTTGGGCATCTTCTCGACTTTCACCAGGCACATGCGGCAAGCGCCCTGCAAAGAGAGGTTGGGGTAGTAGCAGAAAGACGGCACTTCGATGCCCACGCTTTTGCACGCCTCAATGAGCAGCGTCCCCGCGGGAGCCGTGAGTTTCTTGCCGTCGACAGTGAGATTTACGTCAGCCATAACTAAAAGTGAGATCCGCGGTCTCCGTCGATCAATTTCTCCTGATCTACCGCACCAGTCCGAGCGCCAGCAGTGTTGAGACCACAGCCAAAAACAACCCTAACGAAACCGACACAATGCGCCATCCGAGGGTCATCGGTACCGCCGGCTTGCCACTTAATCGCATCGGCAACGACTGATGCAGCGCCGATCCGCGCAAACCGCGCAAAGCAAAAAGGACCCCAAGAACAGCGAAACCAACGTGGCTCAACAGCCCCAGTCCCGACTCAGGGTGCACGGTACGTCTCCTGCTACTCAGTGCGTAAGCGCCAACTCCACCGCGCCCTCTTTTTCGTAGGGGCACGGCTTGCCGTCCAAATGGTCTTCAAATTCTTTTCTGAACTTTTTCACGAAGCCGATCGTCGGCATCGCGGCCGCGTCGCCCAGCGGACAGAACGTCCGCCCGAGCATGTTCTCGGCGAGGTACTGCATGTTGTCGATGTCTTTCTTCATTCCGCCTCCGTTATGGAAACGAATCAGCGTCTTTTTCAGCCAGTCGGTTCCTTCCCGGCACGGGATGCACCATCCGCAACTCTCATGCTGGTAGAACTTCATCGTCCGCAAGGCGAATTTCACAATGCATTGCTGGTCATCGATTACCACCACACCACCCGAACCCAGCATGGATCCAGCCTTCGCCACCGAATCGAAATCCATAGCGACGTCAACCTCATCCGCAGTAAGACAGGGACAAGACGATCCGCCCGGTACGACTGCTTTCAACTTGCGTCCGTTCGGAATGCCGCCTCCAACCTCGTACAGCATTTTCTTCAGGTTGTAACCCATGGGCAGTTCGTAGACGCCGGGCTTGGCGATGTTTCCGCTCAAGCAGAACAACCGCGTGCCGCCGTTCTTCGGCGTGCCCAGCTTGGCATACCAGTCCGCGCCGCCAAGAATAATGTGCGGCACGTTGGCCAGCGTCTCAGCGTTGTTGATAACCGTGGGCCCGCCCCAAAGACCAACCACCGCCGGGAACGGAGGCCGGATTCGCGGCACGCCACGCTTGCCTTCGAGCGATTCCATCAGTGCCGACTCTTCACCAACTTCGTAGGCGCCTGCGCCGCCGTGCCAGTAAATGTCCAGGTCGCGCCCGCTGCCGAAGATGTTCTTGCCGATGAAGCCCTTGGCATAGGCGTCGCGGATTGCTTTCTGCATGATGATTGAGAGATACCGGTACTCGCCGCGAATGTAGATGTATCCACTCTTCGCGCCCACGGCCAATGCGCCGATCATGACGCCTTCAATCACCGAGTGCGGATCGTGCTCGAAGATCAGGCGGTCTTTGCAGGTGCCGGGTTCGCTTTCGTCGCCGTTGCACAGAACGTACTTGGGTTTGGCCGACTGCTTGGGTACGAATGACCACTTCATCCCCGTCGAGAAACCCGCGCCGCCGCGCCCGCGCAGGCCGGAATTCTTGACCTCATTAATAATGGCGTCCGGCTCCATGGCGAGCGCCTTCTGCACGGCCTTGTAGCCGTCCAGTTCGAGATAGCGGTTGATATTGGCCGCACCCTGGCCAAAGCGCCGGGAGACGACCTTTACCTCGTCGGGATGGGACACCAAGTCAGCCATGGGAAAATTGAGCGATTGTGTAATTTGGTAATTGAGAAATTGAAAACCAGTGCCGAAACCGTTCTAGCCTCCCGGTTTTCAATTACTCAATTGCCAAATTTCCCAATTGCTCAATCTCGTTCACTGCGTTCCCTTCTTCCTATACTCATCGAGAATCCGGTCCATCTTTTCGGTGGTCAGGTTCTCGTGAAAATCGTAATTCACCTGCGCCGCCGGAGCCCAGCTGCAGGCACCGATGCACTCCACTTCTTCCAGCGTGAACAGTCCGTCCGGCGTAGTTTGCTTGCGACCGATGCCCAGTTTCTTCGCGCAGTGATGCAGGATGTCTTCTCCGCCGCGCACCATGCAGCTGATGTTGGTGCAGACCTGCACGTTGAACTTGCCGCGCGGCCTGGTGGTCAGCATGGAGTAGTAGCTGATCACGTTGCGCACTTCGAGTTCAGTGAGGTCGAGGCGGGACGCGATTTCGGCGATCACCTCGTCGGACAGGTAGCCGACTTCGTCTTGCGCGTACAAAAGCGTCGGCACCAAAGCCGACCGCCTGGTCGGATAATGCGGAACCATCTCGGCGAAGCGTGTTTCGAATTCGTCAGAGAACTTCATTGAGTAATTGGGTAATCGGGTAATTGCGCAATTGCAAACCTAAGCTGCTCCCTTTGCCGTTCGACGCGACGCCGTGAAGATCGCCGTCAATTCATGGGCTTCAGACAGCAGAGATTCCGTTTTCTCGGTCCGCACAATCCCTGACTCGGCCAAAAGCTCCAGCCAGAGAATTGTTTCGTCCGCTTCTTCTACTACTACACCCATCTTAGCGACAAACTCCGCCTTCGTCCGCGCCCTGCACGCCGCACGATAGTTTGCCGCCACTGATGTTGCACAGCGTAACAATTGCTTGCCCAGTACCTGGCAATCCGTCCGGTAAGGCAATGAGCGAAACAGCCGGATCACGCGCAATGCGAATGCCTTCGTCCGATCCCGAAGTTGCTCGGGTTGTGAACTCACTGCAACCCCTCAATTGCTCAATTACCCGATTACCCAATTCCTACCGGTCGATCTCTCCCAGCACAATATCAATGCTCCCAATCGCCGCGACCACGTCCGCCAGCAGCCGCCCTTCGCACATCTTCGGCAGAGTCTGCAAATTCGCGAAGCAGGCCGACCGCATGTGCACGCGGTACGGCTTGGCTGTTCCGTCGCTGACGATGTAGTAGCCCATTTCTCCGCGCGGCGATTCGACGGCCTGATAGACTTCGCCTGCCGGTACCGCAAATCCTTCCGTGATGATCTTGAAGTGGTAGATGAGCGACTCCATCTGCGTCTTCATCTTCTCGCGGTCGGGCAGCACCACACCCGGAGCATCGGCCTTGATCGGGCCTTCGGGCATGCCGTCCAGCGCCTGTCTCACGATCCCAATGGATTCGCGCAATTCCTGTACCCGGCACATGTACCGGGCGAAGACGTCGCCTTCCTGCGACACGGGTACTTTGAACTGGAACTTTTCGTAGCTCGAATAAGGCATGTCTCGGCGCAGATCGATATCGACACCGCTTCCCCGCAAGGTCGGACCGGTCGCTCCTAGTGCGACCGCGTCTTCGGCGGTCATCTTGGCCACGCCCTTGGTCCGCATCATCCAAATGGGATTGCCGGTCAGTAGGTTCTCGTACTGGTCGATCCTCTCGGGGAAATAGCCGGCAAAATCGCGTACGCGGTCAAAGAATCCCAGCGGCGGTTCCAGAGAGACGCCGCCCACGCGGAAGTACGAGGTCATCATCCGCTGCCCGCTGACCATCTCAAACATGCGCAGGACTTCTTCGCGCTCACGGAAGCAATATAAGAAGACGGTCAGCGCGCCAATGTCCATGGCGTGCGTGCCCAGCCAGACGAGATGCGAGTTGATGCGCGTCAGTTCGTTAAGCAGCACGCGCAGCCACTGGGCTTTCGGCGGAATCTCCAGTCCCAGCAACTTCTCCACTGCCAGCACATAGCAGAGGTTGTTGGTCATGGGGCACAGGTAGTCGATGCGGTCGGTCAGCGGCACGACTTGCTGGTAGAACTTGGCTTCGCAGGTCTTCTCGATCCCAGTGTGCAGGTAGCCGATGTCGGGCATGAGGCGGACGATGGTCTCGCCGTCGATTTCCAGCAGCACGCGCAGCACGCCGTGGGTCGACGGGTGTTGCGGGCCCATATTCAGGATCATCGTGCGATCCTGGCCGGGCTCCAGCACGGGCGTGGGGTTCAGGTGGGCCATCTTTATCTCAACCTCAGCGGTAGCCCTCCACGGGATAATCCTTGCGCAGCGGGTGGCCTTCCCAGTCCTCGGGCATCAAGATGCGACGCAAATAAGGATGCCCGGTGAAGCGAACTCCAAACAAATCGAAAACTTCACGCTCGAAATAGTTGGCGCCGGGCCAGACCGAAGTCAGCGACTCGACCGCCGGACTGGCGCTGTTGAGCCGAACTTTCAGCCGGATGCGCTCTTTCTTGGGGATCGATAGCAGGTGATAGACAACCTCAAACCGAGGCTCAGCCGGATACCAGTCCACACAGGTTACGTCGGAAAGGAAATTGAAAGGGCAGGCGGGATCGTCTTTCAAGACGACGCAGGCCTCGCGAATGTAGGCCCGATCCACATAAATCGTCATTTCTTCGCGATCAAACTTCACGCCCGTCACCGCTTGTGGGTTCCATCCCACAAGGCGGGCCACCGCCGGATGGTTCTTCAGTTGTTCCAGATCAGTGATCGCGGGGGCGAGTGGCATCAAGCTTTCCCCCGTCCGGTCTCGCCCCAGTCCAGAACGCCCTTCTTCCACACATAGAAGAAGCCGACGAGGAAAATCCCGATGTACACCAGCATCTCCCACAGGCCGAAGCGCTTCAAATCGCGCAGAATTACCGCCCAGGGATAGATGAAAACCGCTTCTACGTCGAACAGAATGAACAGCATGGCGACCAGGTAGAACTTCACCGAAAAGCGCTCGCGGGAGTCGCCTACCGGGGTCATGCCGCATTCGTAGGGGGACAGTTTGGCGCGGGTTGGTTTACGTACCCCAATCAGCCAGGAAAGCAGGACAATCGCAGTCGCAATCCCGCCCGCCATAAGAATATGGATCAAAAACGGGAGGTAGCGTGCGAAGTAATTGTCGGGCATAGGACGGGGTATATATAATTTGCGCCAAGTGTTGCTTAAACGTTCTAGATTATGGGCTTACACTCAACAGTGTCAAGCGAAGCGGCGGGACATCTTGTGGAAATGGAGAAAAGAATTTCGTAATTGGGTAATCGGGTAATTTTGTAATTGAAAACCAAATGCCGCCAGCTTCGAGACGCTGGTGGTCCAATTACAGAATCACAGAATTACACAATTGCCAAATTGCCCAATCCCTATGATTTTTGGCTTCAACACTGACGTTAAGCACGGCGACACCATCTATCACGTGCAGAGCGAGGCACGCGAAAGCGAACGTCTGCTGCAGACACAAATTTTTGTACGCGGGCGCTGCATCGGCAAGAAGGCTACCTCTTACGCCGGTAAGGCCAGCAGCGACAAGACCGGCGAAGGGCAGCTCGGCGACACGCAGAAGGAACAGCAACTGCGCGAGCAGCATCGTCTGGTGCTTGACGCGATCCGGGAAGGGAAGCTGGACAATGTGCTGGACCGTCCCGAACCGGAAGTTCTGGCCGCAGTGAAAGAGTTGGAAGTGCAGTGGCTCAATGCCGAATCGATTCACGTGGACCGCAACCTGACCATGCAGTTGCGCGTCACCGAAGGGGGCGCGGCAGCGTCCGGTGCGCGACTGACCTTCCGCTTTGCCCGTCCCGGGGCGGCGCCGTTCTACACTCAGGCCGTTGCCGATTCCGGCGGTGCGGCGGAAATCAAGATTGAAGTCGAGGAAGCCTCTCTGCCCGATTCGTCCCTGCTGGTCCAGGCGAACTACGGAGGAAGAACCGCCACGCGAAAATTCACGCTGCGCCGGGCAGAATAGAGGAACAGCATGCTTCCTCCGCTGAAGGCACTTCACCCCGAGAGCTCTCTCAGCCCAGCAAAGCTGAGCCAGATCAGCCGCGTTCCCACCGAGATTCTGCTACATTCCCTCCTGCCTGGACAAAAGGACTCGCTGAAAACACGCCCGGACGGCACGATTCTCGACGGCCACCACCGCATCAAGATTCTCAGATCTCGCGGCGTGGATGTTGACGCTCTTCGGCGCGAGACAATCGTGAGAGAATAAGCTGGAATACGAAGGTTAAAGAGACGAATGAACCCCAAGCTCTACTGGATTGACGGACCTTGGCCGGGTAAGCTGGCAATCTCTGCGCGCCCTCGTGGTGGCGACTGGCTCGAAGACGAGATCTCCGGCTGGCGAAGAGCGGGAGTGGATGCCGTGGTCTCTCTCCTCACTCCTCAGGAAAATGAGGACCTGCAGCTTGGTGCGGAATCGGACCTTACCCAGGCTCGCGGCCTTCGTTTCGTGTCGCTCCCAGTAGAGGACCGGAGTGTACCTCCCTCTTGGGATCAGGCGTCCCAGGCGGTCGCAAAGGTAGGGGAAATGCTGCGCCAAGGAAGAAACGTGGCCGTTCATTGCCGTCAGGGCATTGGCCGATCCGGCATGATTGCCGCTGCGCTCCTTATCAAGGACGGCAGCACGCCAGGCAATGCACTAAAGCGGATCAGCGAAGTGCGAGGTTTACCTGTGCCCGAAACCCCCGAACAACTGGAGTGGATAAGAGAGTTTTCCATGCGAGAGGCTCCGTCCGCGGCTCCGTTGACCCGAGCTTCTGTGAAATGAAACTTCAGATCAATGGGGAAGAGCGCATATTCAGCGACGCTCCCGCTCACGTCACGCTCGCCGCGCTCGTGGAACTCCTCGGCATGAAGGCCGACCGCGTGGCCGTGGAACTGAATCGCGACATCGTGCCTCGGGACCGCTGGGGCGGGACCGCACTCAAGGAAGGGGACCGGCTGGAAGTCGTTCACTTCGTCGGCGGCGGCCTGGAATCGAACTCCGCGCAGGAACTCTCCTAGTCACCCCTTTTCCACCGATTCTCTGCTTGACTCGCGCCGACCCACGCCTAAAATGTTTGAAACATTTTACTTAAGCGTTGTTTCAAACATATTCGGGGGAGCATGCAAGACCGCTTTACATCGCAAGAGGTGATCGCGCTGACCGGAATCACGCCGCGCCAGCTTCAGTGGTGGGACGAGCGCGGTGTGGTGAAGCCGGGGCGGGAAGGGCATCGCCGTTTGTACTCGATGCACCACTTGACCGAAGTGGCCGTAATCTGCGAACTGCGGCGCAAGGGATTTTCTCTGCAGGGTGTGCGCAAGGTCATGCGGTTTCTCGAGCGCGAGATTGGCAAGGGATTGGCGGAGATTGTGAGCCGCAGTTCTGACTATCACCTGCTGACCGATGGAACTCATCTTTATCTGGAGACCTCCGCACGCCAAATTGTCGACATCCTCAAGAACTCGGACCAGCCCATTCTGGGCGTGTGCCTGAGCGACGCGGTGCGGCAGGTGCGGGCTGGGGTCATCTCCGGAAAGGCGAATACTTCAGTAACGTCGCCTGATTACCGCAGGCGTGCTAAAAGGGTTTCGTAGACAAGGGTTGGTATAGCAGCACGAGCAAGGGACTACGGACACAGGAGGAAGACATGGTCGGTGAACTGGACCTTCTCAATGAGTGGATTCCGGAACAGATGCAGCCTGGTACCGTCTTCGTGCTGGAAAATGCCGGCGAGATTGGCGAGAAGGAAGATCCCTACTGGGCCGTGCTATCCTGCCCATCGTGTGGCATGCTGGGGCTAATTACCCGCAAACAAATCAACGGGTTCCTGCCTGTCATCTGTGGGTCGGAGACCTGCTCGGCGCAGTTCTTCATCCGTGACGCAGAAGTTGTGGTGCGCAAACCCTTCTAGGCATATCGCTGAAAATTGGGCCGCGGGCGATTTGCGGCCCTTAGTTCTTTCCCGCCTTTACTTCTTTCAATTCCACCGGAACCTGCTCGACGATTTCGATGCCGAATCCTTCGAGCGCCGCGACTTTCTTGGGGCGATTCGTGAGCAGCCGTATGCGCCGCAGGTTGAGGTCGGAGAGAATCTGCGCTCCGATGCCGATTTCGCGCTGAATCTGCTTCTCGGTTTCGAACAGCGAGGGCAATTTCCGGCCGCGGTGGAAGCTGAGTGCGGTGCGGTCGCCGACCTTTTCTACTGAGAATCCCTGGGAGGTCTGGTGGAGGTAGATCAGGGCTCCGCCTTCCTGCGCAATGCGGTGCAGAGCGCCTTCGAGCGTGGCGTGGCATTCGCAGCCGGTGGCTCCAAACACGTCGCCCATCAGGCAATGCGCATGCATGCGGACCAGTACCGGAGCATCGCTGTGCTCGACGTCGCCACGAGTCAAGGCGACGTGCGACTCGCCTCCGTCGATTTCGCTTTCGTAGGCAATCAGGCGGAATTCCCCGAAGCGCGTGTCCACCAGCGCTTCGCCGACGCGGTGCACGTAGCGTTCGTGCTCCATGCGATAGCGGATAAGTTCGGCGACAGTCAGCATCTTGAGACCGTGTTCGCGGCAGAATCCGATCAGGTCGGGCACGCGAGCCATGCTGCCGTCGTCTTTCATGATTTCGCAAATGATTCCAGCGGGGACCATTCCGGCAAGCCGCGCCAGATCGACCGAGGCTTCGGTCTGGCCTGCGCGCACCAGCACTCCGCCTTTGCGGGCGCGAAGAGGGAAGACGTGGCCAGGTCGCGCCAGGTCGGAAGGCTTCGTTGCCGGGTCGATCGCGACTTGAATCGTGCGGGCGCGATCATAGGCCGAGATGCCCGTGGTGACGCCCTGTCGCGCGTCGATCGCTTCGCAGAAAGCGGTGCCGTACTGCGAAGTGTTCTCCGCCGTCATGGGGCCGATGCGCAGATGCTCGAGGCGCTCTTCGGTCATGGCGAGGCAGACCAGGCCGCGACCATGCTTTGCCATGAAGTTGATCGCTTCCGGTGTGACTTTTTCGGCGGCCAGAGTGAGGTCGCCTTCGTTCTCGCGGTCTTCGTCGTCGACGACGATGATCATGCGGCCAGCGCGGATTTCCTCGATGGCTTCGGGGACATCTGTGAAGGGGGGTTGGGAACTCATCTTGAGGCGATTGTAACAATAGGGTGGATTACCCTGCCAGATCGCGCTCGGCGCCAAGAATGTGGGAACGGCTCTACAAGAGACCCGTGCGGGGAGATATCTAATGCAACTTTTTTTGCCGAGTTCCGTAAAGTCCGTGGTTTCTTTGGCTTAGCGATATGGGACAGGGATGTCTGGCGGTGGAATATCGAAAATGAATGAGTTGCTGGCAAGATATTCCGGAATAAGGAGTTAGAGCCGCCGGTGGAACGGCGGATCGTGGTAGGCCGACAGCTGGCTTTGTTTTGAGGAGACTTTGCGCGCACGAAGCAAGTATGCGGAGTTCTGAATCCTCGGTAAAGGTTGTTCGTCACACTCCTGATGTTGAGGCTGTGGAAAAGCGGAAGGCCGGAGAGTTGTTTACCTCCACCAAAGGGCCTCGCGTTAATATACCGGCGGACTAAAGGCGTATCGGCTTTCACAGTGTGAACCGAATTCCATGAGATCCTTTCGTAGATCGAGTCGGCGTAGTTCTTAGTTTGTCGACCCAACCCGGAGCTCCGACGCAGAGAAGGTGTGTGCCGCCCGCCGCTGAAGGGCCGCTCCTCCACGGTGCTGCTCGCGGCCGTGGAAGTCCCTTCAACAAAAACAAGTGCGAAGTCAAAGGCAGCGGACAGGAGTTGTCCGCTCCACACTTGCTGGGCGCGCTTCGCTCGACCGGACAGCCGAGGCTGTCCCCACCATAGAGAATCAACCGGCGAGTTCGTGTTCGGCGCTGCGGAATAGGGCTCTTAGGGCGCGGATTACCCAGCGGGTCAGGATCACGATAATTACTACGAAGATTGTGGCTAGAGCGCCTGCTACGTAAGGATGCCGCGCGGCCAGCCAGGTCAGGGCGATGGCGAGAACATCTTCTCCCAGGCTCAGCGTAACGTTCGAGAGCGGTTCGGGCGAGGGCGTGACCGCAGCGCGGACGGCCGTCTTGCCGCCGTGGGCGGCCAGGGCTACGGCCGCTCCGAGCAGCGTGGCCAAGAGTTGGTGCTCGGGAGAAAGCTGGCGCGTCGCCTCGTACGCGAGGAGCCCGGCGACGGGGACTCGGATGAAAGTGTGCAGGGCGTTCCAGATCAGATCGAAGGCTGGAATTTTGTCGGCGAAGAATTCGATGGCGAAGAGGGCGCTGCTGGCGGCGATCACGGGCCAGCCTTCGAGCAATTGCAATCCAGGGGGGAGCGGCAGGTGTCCGAAGCGGGCCAGCAGACCGAGGACGGCTACCGTCGCGTAGAGATTCAGGCCGGCAGCGAAGCCGATCGCGGCCAGCATTGCGAAGAGTTCGCCGGGCGGGATTTGCAGGATATTGAGCATTCGTTGGGCAAGACATTATCACGGAAGTGGTGCAGGGTGAGCGCATCCGACCATGCTTAAACGCGTGCCGCCCTAGGGAGTTCCTGCTGTGGGTTTCCGGCGCCGGGTGCGGCTGGAGTTTGCTGGCTCTGTCCTTCGCTTCTTTCAGGACTTCAATCTGGAGGCGGGGCTCGGCGAGCTTCGCCCGGCCGGACAGCCGAGGGCAGCTATCCCCACACAATTCCAACCCGGCTGGACAGGCTATGGCTGCCCCACATATGTCCAAAAATAGAAAGGGTCGCTCTCGAATCTAGTGAAGGAGCGACCCTCAAACCGTTCTCACATCAGTCGTTACAGCGTGGACTCGATCTCGAAGCCCCAGGCTTCCAGAAGGGGCTCGGGGATGTACTTGGAGTTCTTGTTGCGGCGCGCCCACTCACGGAGACGAGTCGACCGCAGGTATTGGTCGGGGGAGAGCTTGTACTCGCGCACAACCTGTTCGAATTCGGTGATGGTCGGGGTGATCGGCCCGATCGGCTCGGGCTTGCCCCAGTTCGGATTTCCGCGTCGCTTCGCCATGAAAAATGCCTTTCCACCTAGGGGGGATAAACTGCTTCTTACCTTAAACTCGCTATCTATATGATTCTCCAAGTAGTCTTCAGGATTCAGCAGGCACGTGCCCGAACTGCGGACAAACCTAGACCGGCTAGAAAATCCACAGCGACCCAAAGCTAGTTGGAGACTCAATATGTTACAGCTGATTTCATGCGAAAGTCAATGGGAATTTCGCCGCCGAGGCGCGAGAGATCCGTATCAAGTACATATAGATCAGAGGTTTACGGCATCCTGGGACGTGGAAACATCCCGCTAGACGATCTGCATCATTGCTCGATTCTTTCGTCCCGCTGGGGCGCGGTCGGTTGCCGTCATCTTCAGCACGGTTTGCGCCGTGGGCTGAATTCCATCGCCATTCCGCGGCTGGCTTTGGGCGGATTTCAGCATTTCACCCCCCTTCCCGAATCACGGCAGTCCTCACAGAAGTTCCCATTTCTCACGCATAATGCCACGCGCGCCTCACGGACGCGCTGACTTGCCACGCTCTTTCCAGCCGGGCGGCCCTAAGGAGGCGTCGATTACGGTCGTAACCTCCGTTCACCTACAGCCGTTGATCCGTCCCCCCGATAGACATAGAGTGCAGACAAGGGGTCCTGAAGTGCGGTCCTCCGGGCGGACTCCAACGCCCGAGGGAAGACATTCTCCTGGAAGCGGACTCCAAGCTTACTTGGAATAGGCCCAGCTATGAGTCTGAAATCGTTGGTGTTGTGCTCGGACGAGAAGATCGTGCGAGTGTTGCGGCGTGTGCTGGGCGACCTGGATATCGAAGTCGACTTGTGCGGTGACTCCGACGCCGCGTTGCGCAAGTTGACCCGGCAGCGGTTTGAGGCGATTATCGTCGACGTGATCGACGACGGCGCGTCGGACGTGCTGCGCAGCGCCCGCAGCGCTCCCTGCAACAAGCAAGCGGTCGCGGTCGCGATTGTTGAGCCCGTCATTGGCCTGAAGGCGGTGTTTCAGATTGGCGCCCACTTCGTGTTGTACAAGCCAGTGTCGAGCGAGCGCGCCAAGTCGAGTTTTCGCGCTGCCCGGGCCCTGATGAAGAGCGAGCGCCGCCGCAATGCACGGGTGGCTGTGCAGATTCCCGTAGTCATGCGAAACCTGGCCGGCGGCACCAACATGAAGGTGACCACCACCGACCTCAGCGAAGGAGGCATGGCGGTCAGCATTCCCGGCGGGCGGCGTCCCACGGGGCGCTGGCAGGCCGTCTTCACTTTGCCCGGAACAACGACTTCGCTGGAACTTCTTGCGGAGTTCGCGTGGGAAGGAACTAGCGCTCAAGCCGGATTACGCTTCCCGCAGGTCTCGCCAGACGCAACACGGCAGTTGCGCGATTGGCTGCGGCAGAATTCTCCGGACGCCGAACAAGACGATCCACCGATCCGTTGCCAGCTCACCGATTTGAGCCTTGGGGGATGCTATCTTGAGATTTCGTCGCCGTTCCCCGTGTCGAGCCGGGTGACGCTGTCGATGCGAGCCGGCAGTGTGGAAGTGCGTGCCCAGGGTCTGGTGCGGATCATGCATCCGGATAAAGGTATGGGCGTCGAGTTCACACAAGCTACGTCGGAACATCGCGCCGCAGTGGAAAAATTTCTGGGAGTGCTCAGTGAGAATCGTACGCTGCTGCCGGAGTTGCTGGTCGAGCCTGAGGGGTTGGAGTCGGAACCCAGCAACGGCAAACCACGTTCCACGGAAACGGACGATCCTTTACTCCAGCTTTTCTACGGGGAGTCTCTCACGCTGGAAGCCTTCCATGAAGCCCTGCGCAAACAACGAGCCGTCCAGCCGACCGCTGCCAGCCATGCAACGGCTGGCGCTTCCGCGTAGTTTCACCAGACCTGCTTCTCCTATGCTGACTTTCCCCCATCATGCTCTCGCCTTTCCGCACACCTACGCTAGAATAAAACGCGAGCCGGGATGGCGAAATTGGCAGACGCAGCGGACTTAAAATCCGCAGGTCCGAAAGGACTGTGGGGGTTCGATTCCCCCTCCCGGCACCACAGTTCTCTGGCTTACATACCTGCTGTCTTCCGTAACCTGCCTTGGCAGTTTCTTACTGTTTTCCCACTAAAACTGCGGAACAATTGAGGCCATGCCTAATAGGCGCGTGGCTCTTATACGAGCGGTCAAAATCGACGGGAAGTGGAAGTATCTCAGCCCAGTGGTGTCCGACAAGGGCACCGTCAGCCCGGAGTTCGTCTGGCTCAAGGGCAAGAAAACCTACGCCTCAGGCGGTGTCTGGTATATCCGCTGGTATGAAGGCAAGCGGCAGATCGGCAAGATGTGTGGTCCGTCCCTAACAGACGCACGAATCGCAAAGAGCCGACAGGAGCAGGTGCTCTCTCGCTGGTCGGCTCGGCATTTGGGCAGGATTCAGCCCATTGCTACAACCCCACGCCAGCGGAGACGGTCGTCGCCACAACCGTTTGCGAGTTCACCAGCGGTCGGGTCAACGTGACGACCGTGATGGACAGCGACGTTCACTCAGACTGGTACACTCCTGCCGAGTGGAGCCAGCGCGGTCCAGAACTCCACAAAATGTGGGACGCCATAAACGCCTCGACGACTGATTTGCTGAAGCAGCAGACAGCCGAGTGGCGTGCGCTCGCCGCCAAGCATGGCAGTCCGAAGGACAAGTGCGAAGCAGCAGGAGGCAACTGGAGCAACACCCGCTTTCACAAGTGCCAGATGCCCCAAAGGGAGCAAGTAGTTTTTCCCCTCTTCAGACGCCTCCCAACTCAGGCCGCTCTCCGGAGCGGCCTTCTTTTATTGCGAACACGACATGCGACATGACCATGTCAAATCGGCTCGGTGATCTCAGGAATGATGATCGGCTCACCCGGCTCACCTGCGCACGGGTCCTCCGGGAGTGCGATTCTGATGTTGCACTTCAACCTGCGTGGGCCTAACGACTTATGCAAGTTCTCCAGCGAAGGCGGATGGAGGTCGGGCCAGTACAACGCAATCAGTCGGCGAAGTTCCGTGGTGCTGATGCGCAGCAGGTTCGTGATGTAAGCGTAGTTCGGTCTCGACCGCGCCAGCGATGCAATCAGTTCCTTGCGCGGAGTTTCGTAGTCCATGCCGAACACGGGCTACCCTTTGTTGTCAGTAGGAGTGTGGTGCTGGAGCAATGCGAAGCCACCAGTGGCGATGTTGCGGCCTGCCTCTTCATGCTTGAGCGCGATGAGAGCGGCTCCGACCACAATAGCGAACACGGCGTAGATGTTTGTCGGGATGTCTTTGATGGCAGCCGTGAGCCGCTCGATTTTGTCGATGATTTCTGGCATCAGAATGGGAAGTGGGCAGGGCAATCTGGCACCGTGTTGGCTAACGGCTCAGCCCAAAGTTGACCTGCCCTCTGCCGGACCACTGATTTATTACGCGGTTTGTGACTTGATGACTTCGAGTGCGCTGGCGATTTGCGTCTGCACACGGGCGTCTTCGAGCACGTGGTCGTGGAAGTCGCGCTGCATCAGAGTCATATTACTGACGAGTTCGCGCTGCTGAACCAACATCTCCTTGTGGTAACCAGCGAGTTCGATCACGGCTTTGCTCGCCTGCTCAGAGGATTCTTGAATGTGGGCCATGTGATTGTCCAGCATGGTGTTCGCCCACGTTTGCGTGGCCTTCTTTGCCGACAACCAAGCCTTGATGATCAGAGTGATGACGGTCGTCACCGGGAGCCAGAATTTAAGTTGTTCGTACAGTACGGACAGTGTCATGTGATGAGTCCCGTCAGAGTGGGCGATATGCGCCACCGGATTGCCTTTCTCTCACTATTGCGTTTGAAAGCTGTTTATTCCACTCCGGTCGGGAACAGTTGGCCCTGCAATGGTGGCGTAAAGCCGGGAGTGTTGGCGTAAGGCACTCCCGCGTTTGGAATCGGGCCAGAGCCGGGATTCGGAGACTTGATCAACTGCGTACCGTTGATGATGGGATTCAGTCCGGCTGGTCCAGCAGTCGGTCCTGTCGGATTTGTCACAGCGTCGTATGGCGCACCAGCGAATGGCTTGAGTTCGAGCACGAGCACGCCCCACGCGTCAGAGCCAGCGATGGTGGCTTGGACGGTGTCAGCCGTGTTCAGTGCGATCGTGTTGCTGTCCACCAGCGCGAGCGCAACTGAGCCTGCCAAGTTGGTCTCGCGAAGGTTGCTACCACCGATGGCGGTGAAGCCGTCACTGGAGTTGTCCATCATGCCAGCCACGAAGATCGAGTTCGCTTGGGTGGAGGTCGGAGTGATAGCCGGAGTCGTGCTCGTGCCGCTCGCGTGGCTCACAGTCAGCGTGAAGTCGATGGAGCCGACGGAGCTATATTCGCCCAGCACGATGGCTGAGTCTTGAGCCGTGCCCCACGTCGCCGTGTACGCATTCGCGCCAGCAGCAGCCAGTCCCCAGAAGGAATATAGATAGCCAGTGCCAGCAGCTTGGTAAGGCGTGCTCGCTCCGGTCGGACCGGGAGCGAGGTAGTTGCCGAGATTGTCCTGCACCTGTAGGCCAGTGACTGCTCCACCCAGAGCGACAAACACCACGACGAGATCGTTCGTGGCTGGAGAGTACGTTGCCACAACCGACGTGGCTGCCGCTGCCGCGTTAGAGGTTCCGCCTACCCAAGACATTGCTTACTCCCACCGCATCAGAAGGGTCGTGTTGCCGTTCTGAGCCGCACCTGCATACGGCGAGTTCGTGAGCGGACGCATGGCGATGTAGTTGTGGTTCACTCCATAGACCAAGATGGTCGCTGGCGTGTTGAACGGGAAGTCGTTTCCAAAGCCGACGAGCAAATCCGGAGTCGGATTGCTCAGTCCTCCGACGTTCTGGAAGACCGGACTGACCATGGTGACTCCGTTCATAGCTCCCGTGGTCTGCTTACCCAAGCCGGACATCAGGTAGCCCGTGGAGTCCACGACGTTCATTCCACCCAGTGGAGGGAAGACCGTCTGGAACAGATTGAACAGTGAGGCACCTTGCGAGAATCCTTCCCAGTACATGACGTAATTGGCAGTCTGGTTGCCGTTGTTGTCGCGCGAGCGAGCGATGATGACGTACTGTGGGCCGTACGAGTCCACGTTGCCATCCGTGCCCACTGGCAGAAACAGCGCAGCGCGGAAGGAGCCTGCGTCTCCGCTGAGGTAGCAAGGGTGCAACGTGCTCGTGGTGGCCTGATAGCCAGCGGTTGCCTGTGAGAGAACAGCGTTCGTGTTCAGAATGCCGAAACCGTTGGAGCCGCCAGAGCCAATGGTGAACCTGAGCCATGGCGCGTTCGAACCTGAAACACCAGCCAGTTCGACCTTGACGTAGATCGGGCAGGCTGCGGTCAGAGAATCCTGCGACTCGAAGATCATGAACGCTGGCTGGAGAAGAACGGAGCCAGTCGTAACTTGATAGCTGAAACTCCAGCCCATCGGAACCTTCACCGTGATGCTGGTGCTCGCCGCCACGGACGTGATGGTGAAGATCATGCCGTTGTAGCTGGCGACTCCAGCGTTCGCTCCAGAGCCAGCCAAGTTCTGCATCAGGACAGCTTTGCCCGGATACATACCTGTGGTGACCGCCATGTTGATGGTCAACGATCCAGCGGACGCGACGAAGCCAGCCGCTCCGGTGTCGATGGTCGAGAAGCCGACGTAGCTGGTCCACGTGCTTGGCGAACTCGACTGTGGTACAGCGGATGACGCGGCGAGGTCGGTCCAGTTGACCTGACCGTAATCAGCCGTCTGTGCCCAACCAAACGTGACGAAGGTGTCCGTGATCCACTTGGCCCACGCTGCGAATGTCGTGTAGCCAGAGGCATCAGGGAATACTGATTTGACTGCGGTTGCCATATGTGTCCTTTATGCGGTGAACGTGCCTGTCGGTAACTCGGCGACGACGGCTTGGATTGCAGCCACCATCAACGGAGCGACGTAAGCTTTCACCGCTGCCGCTCCACCGCGAGCGAACTCTTTCTTGATACGCTCGTGCGACGCCACGCAACTTGCCGTGGTGCCGTTGACCGTGCCCGTGATGGTGACGATATCACTCTTGTGACCGACGAAATTACGTGCGTGTTTGCCATAGTTATGCCGCCACGATTCTGTAGATGTCGCTCTCAGTCGCAGGTTGGTCGACCGCCATGCCAGCAGTCTTGCCTGTCTTGTCTCCAGCGATGTAGCCACCGTACTTTTGGCCCAGACCGTTCGCACCGGGAGTGGTGTTGCCCGTGTAATATGTACCCGTCGTCAGATACACGACGATGTAGTAATCATGCGAGCCATCCAGCGCGAGCGAGATCGGGTCGCTCCACAACTCTCCAGAGCCGCCAGCCGTGTATGGGAAAGACGCACCGCTGCCGAAAGTCACCTGAGTGACATCCACAATGTTCGTGTCGTTGAGCAGCGTGCGGTAGACCACAGCGTTCGCGATAGTCGGCGTGTTCTGGAAAGACTGCGAGAACTTCCACGACGTCGCGAAGGCAATGATCCCGCCAGCCATGAGCACGCCGTACTGGCTGTACCCACCGTTGTTGTCGGTGCTCGTGGTGCGAGGAATCGCAAGCCAGATGTTCTGGCCAGCCGAGACTCCTCCACCCGAGCCTGTAGCTCCAGCCGTTCCCGTGGCTCCCGTGGCCCCTGTTGGCCCAGTTACACTCGCTCCAGTGGCTCCAGTGGCTCCGGTAGCCCCGTTTGTACCATCGGCTCCCGTAGGCCCGGTAGGTCCGACCGGGCCACCCGAAGGGCCAGTCGCTCCCGTGACTCCTGTTGAGCCAGTTGGTCCTGTTGCGCCAGTCATTCCCGTCGGTCCAGTCGGACCGGGAACCGTGCTTGTGGGTCCAGTCGCTCCTTGAATTCCACCCGTGCCTTCGACGGGCACGTACGTCAAAGTGACGTTGATGATGGACGCACTGCCAGCCATGTTCGTGATCGCGATGTAGCTGTTGGTGCTGGGGGGATTGTCATTGTTGAAACCGTAGGCTGCTGGCGACATCGTCCAGTCGAGTCCCGTGTTGCCGTTGAGGAACAAGTCTGCAATCAGTTCACTTTCGCTGCCGATGGGAGGATTGGTTCCAATGACGCGGTTGGCATCTGCATCCCGAGCCGCAGCCGTGGAGTACAAACGTACGCGACAGAACTGATCCACCGTCACCGACAGCAAGGTGAAGGACAGAGCGATGGTCACTGTGTCGTGTTCGGTCACCTGAGGAGCAAGCGACAGCGTCGTAACGGTCACTGACTGACGCACACCACCACCGGGACCAGCCGGAGTAGCCGGGACTGAGCCGATGGCCGCGATGGACGTCGGAAACGTCGTTCGAAATAGTTTGATCGGTCCTGCCATTATTTCGCCTCGTGTGTCTTGGTCTGCTGAACGATGGTGTCGAGCAGGCTCTTGCCTGTTTCCATGCCGTGGCACTTGCTCGCCACTCGGTCGTGATGCGCGTTGATCTGCGCGCTGAGTTCGTCAGCCGTGATCTTGCCGATGCCGTAGATGGTGAGCGTGCTATCGGACTTCGGATTGCCGCAGCAGCGAACGGTGACAGAGACAGCCTCGTCACTCTCCTGTTTCTTGCGTACGATTTCAGTTGTGTGGCTCATAGTTATCCTGCCGTCGCTTCTACCCAGACTTCGTACATCAAGATTTCGCCAGCAGGGTTGACTGGCAGATTGTTGATCAAGCCATAGCGAAGCTGGATCAGTCCAAGGTTCTGGTTGAGACCCAGCGTGATCTCATCCGTGGTCGCTCCTCGCGTGTTCGCGGCTCCCGGTGGCAGATATGCGATCGGCACCGTTGCGTTGCGCACGCTGAAGTCGAATGACGTGGTTGCGGTATAGCCACCATCGTTCAGCCACACCAGTGAGGAGCCATCGTTCGTCCTCGCGTTGAGGACGATGCTCCAGCTTGGTGCAGTGCCACCGGACACTCCTGCCCGATATGGCGATTCCTTGAAACCGTTGGCATCGACAACCGTGGTGTCAGCAGCAGTGAAGAAAGTGCTGGCGTGCCACGCAAAGTCGGTTGCCGGACCACGGTTGACCCAGATGAAGTTGCCGCTCGCGTCAGCGACAGACGGCCACTTCGGTGAAAGGTTCGGCGTCCAAGCTGGCCAAGCCGGAGTTGTCGTGCCTGTCTTGATCGGAGTGCTGACTGGGACGATGTTCTGGTAGACGCCGTTCACATCAGCGCACGTGATCTGCATCCTGCCGGAGTGCTCCCAGTTCATGTAGCCGAGTTCGTAGTCGACCACGATCGGTGACACGCCGTCGTAGCCCATTGGAGCCAGTACCTTGAACGTGAAGTACGAAGGGTTGCCGTTGTAAGCCGTCTCGCCGTTGCCTGAGTAGTTCGTGCTGGCGTTCTGGCCTGCCTGCCATGGGAAACCGTACACAGGCGAGCGGCTGCTGGCGTTCACATTCCAGAGAGTGCCACTGAGCTTCGTTGTCTTGGCAGGATCGAAAGCGATGATCATGCCGTCGTCGTGCCACAACTGGAAGGTCCATGTACCCGGTCCGGGAAACTGCATCTGCCCGACCTGTAGTCCTTCCCATCCACCAGTGGTCGAAGAAGAATCCTCGCCCATGGCAGTCCCGACTCCCAACGTGCCGTCGCCGTTGATGGCGTACCAGTAGAAGCCGTTGCCGTTCGTGTAAGGAATCGTGTTGTGCCAGTACAGCGATTTAATTTGTGATGCACCAGCAAAGACCTTTGGAGCCGACGGTGGGTTCGCCATCGGGTACTGGAAGTCAACGTAGCCCTGATTCTTCACGCGCCAGATGTAGGTGGCGGTATTGCCCAGACGCGGCATGGAGCCAGCGGTGAGCTCGAACACACATGACGTGCCAGCAGCAGTGGCCGTGATGAAGTGAGGCGTGTTGATGTTGCCGTTTGGCTCGGAGCCATTCGGAGCCACGTTCGGATCACCGGGATTCCAAATCTGTCCAGCGGACCATGTGGAGCCGTGCTGGTAGACTGCCCACTCCAGCGTATCTGGACCTTCTGTTGTGGTGGCAGCCAGCGTGGTGGCCCACGTCGGAGCCGAGCCACCGCTCGTGCCAGCGGTAACCACGATCTGATAGTTGCCGTTGGAGTCGATGATCATCGCCATTGGCGAGTAGTAGGTGGTCGCAGCCCACGCGTTCAACGCTGTCGGCGTGACGGCTTGAATCTCAAAGCCGAAGTTGGTGTCAGCAGGATCAACATCAGCCCACGTGGTTCCCCACAGATCAGCGTTGTTGCCGAGTCTGATGGTGCCTGTGCCCAAACCGTTGACAGTCTTGGGAGTGCCGACCGGAGTGCCAGCCTTCAGCATCTGAACCGTGAACTGGCTCTGCTCCAGAGGCTCTGCGCTGCCAGCATCGATCTCATCGAACAGAACCGTGATGCCGTCAATGGCTGAGCCCAACGGGACGTTTGTGACGTAGGTGAAGTTAGTGGCCTTGACGTTCTGAGACTTGGAGCCGTGAGCCAAAGCCGTGATGGTTGCGTAGTTGGTCGGGTCAGCAACGTTGCTCGGATTGGTCCAAGCCGTGCCTGCTCCACCATCGTTCGCTCCGGCTCCTGCCAGACCAGTCGTGTCACTTCCATACACGACGTTGAACTTGTTGGTCCACGTGGCTCCGTCGTCAACCGAGTAGTCGCAGAAGGCCGCGCCACCAGCAGCAACGCTGAGCACTTCGGAGTGCAGCTTCAGCTTGAGCGAGGTCCACTTGGACTGGATGGTTGGAATGCCACCAAGCCAGATTGTGTCGATGATCGTCAGATCGTGGAACGTGCTCGTGTCGCCATCGGTCTCATCAGCGTTGGCTGGATACCAAGTCTGGTTGTTGTTGGCATCGTAGTTGGCACGCAGCGTTGGCGAGAGGATGTAGGTCTGGCCGGACTGTGCTCCAGTTCCACCGTCGTTGTTGCCAACCGTGGGCAGACCACCAGTGATTGGCGTCAGGATGGAGCCGACGTAGAAACGTCCCTCAGCGTCGAGCGCAACGGCCTGATCTGTGTTGGCGAAGTACGTGACCGCGCCACCCGCGTAAGTCGGGTCGTCGTAGTAGACGTGATAAGTCGTGCTCGGCAACAGGCCAGTAATCACACCGCTGTGGACGGCCATGTCGGTTGGTCCAATGGACGAGCGCATGGTGAAGGCCGCGATGTCAATCTCAACGTGGTCGGCTGGCGGACTGCCTGACAGACCGTCGTCGTGAGACGAGAGAGGATTCGTCAGCGGACGGTAGCTGCTGTTCGCTGCCGTGATGGCTCCACGGCTCGGACCGTTGACCACTTCATCCTCGAGCGATGCCACGCGGAAGAGGACGATGCTGTCGAATTCAAGCAGGGTCGTGGTAGGTGGGCTGCTGACAGAAGTCGGCAGCATGTTCTGGAGATACACGCGAGCGTAGACCGCACCTGAATACACAGGGCCAACTGCCGAGTAGAAATTCCAGCTTGCTGGAGTGGGGTTGCCACCGTCAGCGATGACCGGAGTGCCAACCTCGGTGTCGGTCGCGTCGAAGAATCTGAACACGATGGCTCCGTGGCCCGTGCCATCACCTTTCAGGAAGCCACCGACCTTGTACTGCTCGCCCGTGTACATGTCACCGGGAACGACTTCATACTTCGCGTGAGTGCGCACGCCTTCGTACTGCACGCTGCTCGTGACCTTCAGTGAGCGAATGCCCTGCTGTTGAGAACTGATCTCGTAGTCGAGCGTTGGAGTTCCAACCTTGTCCCAACTGACTGGAGGCAACGAGGAGGAAGCTTCGAAGTCATTGTTGGCCACTCCCACTGGCCCTGCCCCACCACCAGTCACAATGCTCGAAGCCGAGCCTGAGCAGACGATGGAGCCGGACAAACCTTCGCTGTGGCTTCCAGCCGCGTTGAGCGACTGAATCATGACGTCGTAGTCGATGCCGTCCACGATGTTCTTGTCGATAAAGAAAACGGTAATGTTGCCTGCGACTGAGCCAGCGAAATCGAAGATCGGGTCGCTGACCTTCTTGATGAAGATTTCGATGTAACCACCGTTGAGCACGTGCGCATCGGTCGGAGCCGTCCACGTCACCTTGATCTGGGAGTGGGCGATACCGTCAGCGCGGGTGATGGTGGTGCTGGAGTCCGACTCCAAGCCGAGCACTGGCGGCGAGCCAACACCTGTCGGTGCGCCAACATTCGTGTTGTCTGGAAGCAAGGGAGCCGTGACAATGGTCACCGTGCCTTCGTCCACGTCTGGGTCCCACTCGTACACTGCGGAATCAGTCGGCAGGCAGGTGAGGTCATAGCCGAGTGTTGGGCCAAGGCCTTTGTCGTCGAAGACCAGCGCGGTTGCTACAACTTCATATGTCGCTGCGGTCAGTCCCCAACGTGCGTGAGTGAACGTGACGACATCGTGAACCTGAACTGGGTAGGCCATCATCTTGCATGGCAGGATGAGTGGGTTCTTCCGACGCAGCTTCTCCACGCGAATCTTTGCCAGCCGTTGAGCCTGAATCGAATCGCTCACAAAGTCGAGCGCGAGGTCGCTGAAGACCACGCCTGTGTAGCTGTTCAAGCCTTCCACCAGCGTGACCGTGCCGCCATCATCCACGACGTAGGTCGAGTTCACGTAGGGTGGATAGTCCGCAGACTGCCAGTTGTTGTCTGGCGAGATGAACGTGCCCTTCACACCGTTGACCAAATCCTTACGCGACACAGCCGTGTCGATCTTGATCGGGCCACGCAGGTCGCTGTCGGTGATGCTCAGGACTGAACTCGTACCAATGCCTGCATAAATCTGCCACAGGTCGCCGGGAGGGACGAGTGTGCCGCTCATCGCGTCGAGCAGCTTCTGCACCACATCGCCACGATTCACCGTTGCCTCGATCACACCATTGCATTCGTAGCGTGGCTGGAAGCCACCTTCCCGCAAGGCCATCGCTTCGTCGCAGACGTTCGCTGCGGTGATGAGAAGGCTCTGGTCCACAATGCTTGGATCAACCGCCATGCCGAACTTGGTGTCAGTCAGGAAGTCGTACAGGCAGAGCGCAGCATTCGTGCTGTAGGCGTAAGCAGGAGGACTGAGACGTGGGTCCCAGACCTTCTTGCCAGCGACGCTGAATGTGATGTTGGGTAGACCGTTGTTGAAGCGAGTCGCATCCCAGATGAGCTGGACGTGCGCCTTCGCGCATCCACCGTAGAGATTCAGGGACTCCGGAGGAGCCACACACTACGCTGTGGCGGACGAGACTCCGGGACGCGGAGGAGTGCTGGTGCTGATCTTCACTGCACGTTCTCTTTCCTCGTCTTGATCGAATGGCACGACTTGCATAGTCCTTGGAGATTCGACACATCCCAGAACGATCCACCTTGAGCTACCCAGATGCGGGCAGGCACGATGTGGTCAACTTCCTGTACCGCTCGATGTCCGCAGTCCTTGCACAGCACGTCACGCAGCTTGACGAAGAGCCGGACTGCTCGCCAACGCGCCGTGTTGCGTAAGGCCTTGAACGGGTCGTTGGCTCTGGCCCTGTCGTACTCTCGCTGTGCTTCACCTTTGCATGCGCCAGTGCACACGCCTTGACAGCGAGCGCAATAGTGCATCGGTGCAGCAGGCACACTATGTAATACTGAAGTCAGTTGGTTGCGTTGCAGGAGCGGAAGAGTTTCATGACATCAGACTCAGCAACGCGACGGTCGTGGGAGTTTCCACCCGTGTCACCGGGCAGCGGACACGGCTTGTCGTAGTCAGGTGAGTCTTCGCAGGCGAGACGTTTCTTCACTGGCGGCATGATTGCTGCTTTTCCTACAGCCATGCTCATCAATACTTACTCCGCCAGAGCCGCGAGTGGGAATGGTGGACAACGCTGCACGCGAACGGGCTCATCGTAGTCGTCTGATTCCAGCTTTTCATTTTCGACGAGCGGCCTGCGAGGATGTCGGGTTTCAACCACCAAGCCGCCAGACGCCAGAGCCATTTCCAAGTCGCTCGTGGAATAATCAGCCATCACATCAGTTGTTTCCAAGTGCTTCCTCTAAGGGGAGACAACAGAACCTGTTAGTGCAAGGATCAGAAAACGTCGCAGGCCAGTCATAGCCCTTCCAATCTTGGATTTCAGCATCAGGAATCTCTACGAAAAGCTGGCGACCATCTGCATACGTAGCTGAGTGAACGATCACACCAGACAATACTTAGATGACCCAGACCATCTGCATTTTCCCGCTCTCGGGATTCCTACGCTTGCCGTTGTGCCGGATGCGGCCTGCGCGTTCCATCTTCGTGAGCAGGCTCGATATCCATGCAACCTCGACGTTCAGCTTGTGGGCGATTTCAATTCCCATGAGGCCATCCGGGTACATGCGAAGCAGGGCGACGATTTCGTCCGCGCGACGCCCGGCACTTCCAGATGCATTCACTTCCGCAGCCGCGTCCTTCGACGTCTGCGGGTCGTTGCGGCGAGTCGTGGCCTTTATCAGATGACCTTCCGAGTCGAACTTCGGGCCGCCCTGCGGTGGGATGAAATCCTCATCTTCGAAATCAGAGAATGGATTGCTCATTTCGCCGCCAGCTTCCGCCGTGGACGCAGCCGCGAGTTGAGCATCAGCTTGATCAGTTCCTTCACGGAACGCGGCAAGCATCGGTGCGAGCAGACGTGAGGTTCGTCACCACGAGTGCAGACGGACAGGAGCCGTTCGTAGTTGGCTGGATCGGCTGCGAGTTGAGCGACCACGAGCGCGAGGTCTTCTTGGGAGTAATCCGGGTTGACTTGTTCGCAGATGTAGCGGGCTTGCTCAGTCGAGTCCATCGGTGTCTCCAATCGCAACATCTTCAACTTTGAACGACTCCGGCTCATCCAGACTTGCTGCTATCTCCTCGGCTCCGAACTTCTCATTAGCGCACGCTCTGCAATATGGTTTGTCGTAGGCGATAACGGAGACTTCACCGGGACATCGTTCCTTCCCTGAGCAGCGTTCCTCGAACTCCTCAGGTGGGCCGACTCCAAGTTCTTGACGGGACCACTCCACCTGACCGGGAGCCAGTTCGTCACTGGTTTTGCTTTTGCTGTTGCTTTTGCTTCTGCTCACCGCAGGTGAATCGCCGTCGTGTTTGTGGCTGTTCTTTCGAGGTCTTGAGGTCTGTGAGGTCTTGTGGTTTTGAGGTCTTGAATACGGTGTCCTGTGCTCACTCCCCACTTCACTCCCTGTCTCACTCCCTGTCTCAGTCCGGCCACTTATCACGGGACGTCGCCAGTCAACAGTCTGTTCTGCATTTGTCAGTCCTCCCTTCAGTTCGCCCACAGTGATCTCGTACTTGTTGACGAGCACGGGGTACGTACTGCGGCTACCCTGCTGTTGGAACGACTTGATGTAGCCCTTCCGCTTGAGCGCGGCGAGCGACGCCTGTGCAGTTTTCAGGGGCATGTCGTGGAAATATTGGGAAATGATGAGCGGTGCATCGATCCAGACAACCCCGGTGGCTTTGTCGGCTAAGAGGACGAGCAGTTGGAACACGGCGAACTGGCTCGTGTTGAGCCTGTGCTCCTTGAGATGCTGGAGAATACCACGACGAGATTTGACAAAACTTTCGACGACCATCTTGACCTGACCGACAGGGAAGCCGGGTCAAGTCGGCTTCCCCATCATGATGGCTCTAAGCTTGAGGGCACAGAGCCGCGCACAATTCAATACTCACTTCGCAAAACTGAGACGCCTTTCCTGTCCGACCACGCTGGCATGCCGAGCGCATCGAGCGCATGGCGAGTTCACCTTAATCTCAGCAATCTGCTTCTTGGTCGGCCTGTCTTTGTCCACCCAGATCATGGTGAGCGGCTTGCCGCAATCCGGATTGCAACATCGCGTCAGGATTCTAAAACTCATGGACTCCTCCGCTCACCTACTACGACGCGACTGGCGAGGACGGGTCAAGTTAGCTCCCTATCGTCAAAGTAGTCTTCGCAGCCCGGACACCACCAGTTGCAGCCGACTGGGAATCCTAACGGGTCGCAGAACCTCAGTGGAACTCTGCACTTCGGGCAGAGCGCGAGATTGACTGACTTGTCATCGAGTTTGACTGACTCGTCATACTCGGCCCGGTCCTCCGTGGGATCGTCAGTCATCACACGTCACCGTTCTCATGGTGCCACGCAATCACGCATTCCAACTCCTCGCACACGTTAGGATCGTTGCCATGTTTGCAGGGCTGATCAAGCGTTCCAGTGACCCATTCTTTGCAATGAGGACACCACCAGTCACGACCATCCTTCGCCAAGCGTTCTTTACACTTCAGCAGTTCTCCACACTCAGAACAGGACACGGCGAGTTTGATCGACTCGTCATACTGTGTCCGGTCCTCTGTGGGATCGTCAGCCATGCCCTCATTCTGCCAGCCGAGCCAAAGCCGACGCTATGGTACTTCCGTAACTTCGTATCTCTTATCAGAGCGGTTGGACCCATTGTTCTTTACATCGGCGTGCCCGTCGTCTCCCGATGACGGAACGTATCACGATTCAGTGCGCGTCTCGCGCAATGGTTCGCTCCTAAGATGGACTCTATCGCACGCCAGCTTCACCGGGCCAGCTGCTCGCAAAATCCATATGAAGAATGCTGACTTACCTTTGCGTGTCGGAAAGTTCGCTCCAGACCAAGAGCGCACACCACGCAGGCCTGCTCCGCATCCCGGCAGGTCGAAAAGCACCAAGCCTACGAAGGTTGATGACACACCCTGCTGCTCTGATTATCCGGACTGCGATTGCGCGGCTTGGGTTTCTAACTTTTCTCACTAAAACTGAAGTCAAAACCGTACAGGCAGAGCAAACATTCCTCGGGCGGGAAAACGGGCAGAACCCTGTGTCCGGGCGGTAGAATACATTCCTAATGTCGGGGCTGGCCTGAGCCGAAACGAGTCCCCCTCCCGGCACCAAGAAAGCTGGGTATCTACGCGCCTCCCGCGCATCCAGTGCGGTCGCATCTCCGATATGTCTGGGCTGCAAAGCGTGCAACGAGGACTCCTTAGATTCGGCTCGTGAGCTACCCAAAGACTCACGCAAACTGCCGTAGACCTCCATCGACGGACGCACGAGCGGCGACCGAATTCCTTACTGCACGTAACCTCTCGCGCTCGGCTCTTGTGGTACAGGCGCTGCAGACAGAGCTGAAGAACGGGATGTGCAGGCGGATTCGAATTCTTCTCAGCAGTCTATTCCTTTGCACGGACTCTCCATAAGGAAGAATCACCTCATGATCTCCTGCAGCTGAGCTAGCGCGCTTCGTCAGCCCGGGCCGTCCGCACACCAAAGACGCCGCGGATTCCGTTCCCATCTGTCGACTGGAAACGCACTGTTACTTTGCTCTTCCCTTCAATTAGTTCCGCCGGGATTGCGTAATTGGCATCAACAAATTGGGCCTCCTGCTCGGGGCTGCGTGGCAGCGCAACGTAATCACCAATCTTCTTGCCATCAATCAGGATGTCGAATGTGCTTTTTCGCCACGTGTCGCCGCCATACGTTACCCACAGCGCAACTCGGTGCGTGTTCTCGACGGGCATATCGAACGAGAACCAGCCCTTACCTGCACGTCCGTGCCGGCCGCGCCAGAGAAGCGGAGCGGAGTCCTCTCCCTGCTCATTGAAGTCGCGCTCCGACTGCATCTCGCCCGGCTGGGCAAAAGCTATCGTGGCTGCCTGAAGCTTCTGCTCCTTCTCCTGCTCGGCCTTATACTCGGCGGAACGCTTGTTCCACTCTTCCGGAGTGAAAACATCCCAATAGACCGCGTATTTTCGGCGAGGAAGTTCGTAGAATGGAGCAAATTCGAGGTCCGGGGCGAGGCCAACGCCGGTCGTCTTAAACCATCCTGACTTTCCGGACTCCGGCTTGAGCCACTGCTGCAGAGGTTCATCGGCGACGACAATAGGAGGAGCCGACGGCGCAGGAGGATTCTCTTCATCGCTTTCATTTCCCTGCACCTCTGGTCCGAGATCGCCCGCGAGTACCAGCGGGCCCCACATGAACGCCATGCGGTTAGGATTGTCCGGCAGCGGTTCCTTGCGCAGCACCTTCGGAAGCGTGAGGTCAACCGTGTCGTCTTGCCGCCACACGCGGGTGATTTTGACGTAGGAATCCGCCGGCGGAAGATCTTTGAGTGATTGGCCGTTTACTTTAACGCTGAAGCCATCCCCCGCCCAATAGGGTCTCCGCAAAACGAGCGTGAACTGTTTCGGCGTCTTGGTTCGGATTTTGACAGAAGCAGATGGACCGATGGGAAAATCGGTGGCCATTTCCACTTCTACTCCAGCGGAATCCCAGCGCGCGATGGATGGAGCGTAGAGGCCGATCCAGAATTCCCCGGACCCTTTGTAGTAATAAATTCCCGCCCCGTGCAGTGCGTGGCTTTCCATGCTCGTCCCCACGCAGCAGGTAAAATCCTCGAACATGTGCTGATATTCGTGTTGCACTCCGCGGCCGACGGGAAGCATGTAGGTGACGGTTCCGTCCTTCGGATCCTGCGACGCGAGAATGTGATTGAACAACGCCCGTTCGTGGAAATCCGCATAGCGGATGTCGGGGGCGACGGAAAACAGAGTACGAGTCATCTTCAGCATGTTGTAGACGTTGCACGTCTCCGCGGTTCGGCCGTCCACCATGTCGTCTAGTTTGTCGGGTTCGCCGAAGTATTCGTTCTTACCATGCCCGCCGGTAGCAAAGCTGTAATGGCTGACCACTCGGTCCCAGAAAAACTCGGCCGTCTCGGCATCCGCCTTATTGCCGGTGTACACGTAGCGCATCAGAGCCCCATAGACTTTAGGAACCTGCGTGTTTCCGTGAGTATGCGCGAGGACATCGTGATCCTCTGCAAGAGAATCCAGCATGGTTTTCTGATGGAATTTGTCGGCCAGGGCGAGCCAGCGTTCGTCCGCAGTGTCGGCATAAAGCTCGGCGAGGACTTCATTCATGCCGCCGAATTCGGTCGCCAGCATGCGTTGCAACTGATCATCGTTCAGCTTCGACAGAGTCTTTTCGACCCAGCCGGCAAACTTGATCTCCAGTTGCAATGCAGTGGCATTGTCGGTGTACCTGTATGCATCTCGGAGGCCGGCAAAGAGTTTGTGCTGGACGTACCACGGAGACCAGAGACCGTTAAGATCAAAGCCTCCAGACCTGATGATTCCGTTGCTCAGATCGATGAAGCGTTGTTTTCCGTCGACGCCCTGGCCGTCCTGCAAGGCGCCGATGTATCCGTCGCCCTGAGCGTCTTGAATCTCTTTCAACTGTTCGACAATGTAGTTCGCCCGCTCTTTGAATCGGATATCGCCAGTCGCCGCCCACATCAGACTGACAGCCGAGAGGTAATGCCCTGCGATGTGTCCGGTCAGGTTTCGTCCGGGCCCATCCCATCCGCCGTAGCCTTCCGCTTTGGGCTTGAGTCCGGCACGCTGACGAAGGAACGCAAGCATGCGGTCGGGTTGGAGTTCCAATAAATATTTCGCGTCGGCGTCCTGGGCCGCCTTAAGCGGACCTCCCGTCAGCCTCACATGACTCAGCGGTATAGGATTCAGCTTGATTGTCTTGCTGCTCTCCAGTTGAGCAGGATTTTCATTCTGGGCAGATGCCTGCGCCTGTAGGATTACGCAGGCCACCAAGCAAATGAAGAGGACACTCATCTTCAGACGACTACCTACGACGTACAGTCTTTCGCCATTTAACATTGCGGACCTCGCGACTCGACTCTGCACACTTGAGCGCACTCATGCGGTTCAGCGTTCGTGAATAGCGGTTCTTTGCGTCTGTACCTTTATTTTCACCGGTAACTGCACTACACCTTGTCCGAAAGTGGTGGCGTAGATGCTGCCGTTGGCCCACTTCACGTCGGTGAAGGCGATGGGCAGCGCGTTCCCCTGCGCGCTGACCCAATGGCCACCATTGTCACCGGATAAGTAAATCCCGTCCCAACGCGCTGCCGCTGCCAGCCCCGATCCGCTCCAATCGTAGGCAACGGCAAACAGAGGATCCGGCCTTGTCCGATTCGCTCCACCAGTTGATGGGGATATTTCTGGTTGTAGTTGACGGCCCGGCGACTTGGAATTCGTCGTCACACTCACCCAGGTGAGGATATTGTATATAGAATACAGACAGCGTTGATAATCTGAATGACATGGCCTTGTCAAGCGGAAAAAACCAGGCTTCGGCACTCGCGACAAATGACCAGGGTTTTGCTGGGGGAGATCAGGTTAAAACGTGGCACACGGCATGGGGAGCATCCTCGCGATTTTGTTTTTGCGAATCTCGCGGAAAGGAGTTTTTCAACAGCCACGTCTGATTACATCAATCATCCCATCCGGTGCTTATAAAACCATTTCTCGGCCAGGCGGATAACTTCCTGTTTGTCCGTAACCGAGGACTTATCCCCAATCTGATCGGCTGAACTTAGCTCTGACACGGAGATGACGCGCTCTCCCGGCGACAAACTCGGTCCGTGTGAAACTGTTGCTCCTATTGGTAAAGGCGGCATGGGGGCGCGCGAGGCGCCCCCGCGAGCCAGGAAAAGCGACGATCTCGGTTTAGCCGATCCAAACAACAGCAACAGCACGAAGCTGCCAGCGTTCTTTTTCGCCGTACTCAGACAAGATCGTAGCGATCAAGGTTCATTACCTTGTTCCACGCCGCCGCGAAGTCCTTCACAAACGCGTCCTTCGAGTCGTCAGACGCATAGACTTCTGCGAGTGCTCGGAGCTGGGAGTTCGAACCGAAGATGAGATCGACGCGCGTGCCGGTCCACTTTGTTTTGCCCGTCGCCCGATCGCGCCCCTCATACACGCCTTCGGATGTTGAAGAGGGCTCCCACTCCGTATTCATGTCGAGCAGGTTGACGAAGAAATCATTCGTCAGCGTCTCGGGCCGGTTGGTGAAGACGCCGTGTTTGGCCTGCCCTAAGTTCGCATTCAGGGCGCGCATGCCGCCGACCAGAACGGTCATCTCGGGGGCAGTCAGTGTCAGCAGTTGCGCCCGATCCACCAGCAACTCCTCGGCCGACAGGACCTGTCCGCTGCGGAGATAGTTGCGGAACCCGTCCGCGATCGGCTCCATTACGGCGAAGGAGTGCACGTCGGTCTGCTTTTGCGAAGCATCCGTGCGCCCCGGCGAGAAGGGAATCCTCACTTTGTGTCCGGCCTTTTTCGCAGCTTCCTCGACAGCTGCGCAGCCGCCCAGCACGATCAGGTCGGCGAGCGAGACCTTCTTCCCTTTGTGCCCGGCTTTGCTCCCGTTGGACTTGTTCCCGTTGGATTGGGAGCCGTTGAACTCCTTTTGGATCGCCTCCAGCTTCTTGAGAACTTTCGCCAGCGCGGCCGGCTGGCTCACTTCCCAACTCTTTTGCGGCTCGAGACGAATGCGCGCCCCGTTCGCCCCACCGCGCTTGTCGGAGCCGCGGAACGACGCCGCCGACGCCCAGGCAGTCGTGACCAGTTGAGAGATCGACAGTCCGGATGCGAGGATCTTGGCCTTGAGAGCAGCAATGTCCTTCTCCCCGATCAATTTATGATCGACGGCGGGAACAGGGTCTTGCCACAGCAGGGGCTCCTTGGGAACGAGCGGGCCAAGGTATCGCGAGATCGGTCCCATGTCGCGGTGCGTCAGCTTGAACCACGCCCGCGCAAACGCGTCTGCGAACTGATCCGGATGCTCGTAGAAGCGCCGTGAAATCTTTTCGTAAGCAGGGTCGAGCCGCAAGGAGAGGTCCGTGGTCAACATGGATGGCGAGTGATGCTTTGAGGGATCGTGCGCATCCGGCACCGTGCCGTTGCCCGCGCCATTTTTCGGTGTCCACTGATGTGCACCGGCTGGGCTCTTGGTCAGTTCCCATTCATACTCGAAGAGATTATGGAAGAAGTTGTTGCTCCACTTCGTCGGCGTCGTGGTCCAAATGACTTCGAGGCCGCTGCCGATCGCGTCACCGCCTTTGCCGGTTTTGAATTTGCTCTTCCAGCCCAGGCCCTGCTCCTCGACGCTGGCGGCTTCCGGCTCTGGGCCCACCAGTTTCGCATCGCCGGCGCCGTGGGTTTTTCCGAAAGTGTGACCGCCAGCAATGAGCGCGACGGTCTCCTCGTCATTCATCGCCATGCGGGCAAACGTTTCGCGAATATCCTTGGCCGCCGCGACTGGATCCGGCTTTCCATTCGGCCCTTCCGGATTCACATAGATTAAGCCCATTTGCACGGCAGCAAGCGGATTCGCAAGATCACGGTCGCCGCTGTAGCGCTCGTCCGCCAGCCACTTGCCTTCAGGCCCCCAGAAAATGTCCTCTTCGGGCTCCCAGACGTCCTCGCGCCCGCCGCCAAAACCGAACGTCTTGAATCCCATCGACTCCAGGGCAACGTTGCCGGCGAGAATCATGAGGTCGGCCCAGGAGATTTTCCGCCCATACTTCTGCTTGACTGGCCACAGCAGGCGGCGCGCCTTGTCGAGGTTCACGTTGTCCGGCCAGCTATTGAGCGGAGCGAAGCGCTGCTGACCGGATCCGGCCCCGCCGCGGCCGTCGCCGATGCGGTACGTACCCGCGCTGTGCCACGCCATACGAATGAAAAGTGGCCCGTAGTGGCCAAAGTCGGCCGGCCACCAATCCTGCGAGTCCGTCATCACGGCATGCAGATCCTTGATCACGGCCTTCAGGTCGAGACTCTTGAATTCTTCCGCGTAATTGAACTCCTTGTCGATCGGATCGGACAGGGGAGAGTGCTGGTGCAGGATCTTCAGGTTCAGCTGATTCGGCCACCAGTCGGCATTCGCCGTGGCCCCAGCTGCGGTGTGTGTGAACGGGCACTTTGCTTCGGTTGACATGTATTGCTCCCTTCGTTAAGAAAACTTTGACGAACTACCAACCCATCCCGACTCTTCCATTCGCGCAATCGCTGATTCTTATCAAGACTTCAGCCTCAGTTTAAGTTTAAGTAACGGTTCGATGCGTACTGGATGATGACAACCGCTATTACAATCGAGAAGGCGAGCGCGAGAAAATCGGCGTTCCAAACAATGGAGCTAGAAAACCACGCATCTGGCCATCGGCGACGAATGGCGATGGCACAGAGTTCCCCCGCTGGCTGCATCAACCCGCGAAAGAGTATGAGTGTTATGGGCACCACTGCTATCGGGCGCAAGATACGCACTGCCCACTTTTTCAAGGCGCAACTCCTTAGACCCTTTTCTTGTAAGGGCCGCGCTTCAAACTGAGGCACTACCCATCAACCAACTATCGGAAATGTGGGATAGGAAATCCATTGAGTACCGACTGTCTTGCTCAGGTTTTTGCACGGCAGCGGCGGCAGAGGCCAAAGACCTCGACCAACGGCTGCGACAGATCAAAGCCGTCCGGCACGTGCCGGGACAGCCGTTTGAAATCGATGAACTCTCCTTCAATGTCCTGCACCGATTTGCAGCGGGAGCAGACCAGGTGGTGATGAGGTTCGAGATTGCCGTCCACGCGCAAGGTGGACGCATGAGGAGTGACCTCCCGCAGCAACCCGCACTCGATGAAAAGCCGCAGATTGTTGTAGACCGTGGCGAGAGAAATGGATGGAATGCGACGCCGGACCGCGGCGTAAATGTCTTCCGGGGAATAGTGTCCGTGGGAAGCGATGACAGCCTCATAGACCACCTGGCGCTGATGCGTAACCGCCAAACCGTGCTTCGCGGCCAGCTCACGGAACTGTTCATGGCTGAATCGCATAATTATCGGATGAGAATGATTATAAAACGATCCAGAGCAGTGTCAACCGAAATTGTTCCTGCGACCTCGAAGAGGGCGGGCGGACGGCTTCACGATCTGTGACAACTATTTTTGCTCGGTAATCAGCCCGACCGACCCGAATCGCCTCTATACGATGGCGCCTTGATGCCGGGGATCAGCAGCATGTTGGGCGAGCGCTGAAGGAGCCACGCAAGCGCAACCTGCATCGGCGTGGCCCGCAGCGATGCTGCGGCTGCATCGAGCTTTGACGACTGCAACGGAGTGAATCCTCCTAGAGAGATGCGCTCTATCTCGTGTACATGTTTACGCACGAGACGCTCGTGCTTCTTGTGCAAAAGCGTGACGCCGCCATGCGCGAGTTCGCCGCGTATCTTTGACAGGGAGATGTCGCCATCCGAGAAAGCCTCGAACAACAATTTCAGATACGGATGATTCTCTCCAAAACTGGCTAAGGCATCAACAATGATCTGTCCAATACCCTTCGTGATAAATGGAATTGGTTTGCGGTTTCTACCAATCGACTGGCACACATAGCCCAGTCGATTGAGAAACTTTTGGACTGCCGGATAGTAGACTGACTCCTTCGGGCGCTTAGGCATTCCTGTTCGCCGCTTTCTACTATTATGTGATCTCTATCTTCACAGTCTCCGCGAGGTTCAGGTCACGCAGGATTTGCATTAGTTCCTGCTGGAAGCCTTGAGCGTGTCGCTCTCCACCCGGGTCAAGTACAAGAACTTTGTGGACGAGTTACAAAAGGCCAAGAACCGGGTGAAGGCCCGAGTGCGAGCGAAGGTGGAACATCCGTTCCGGATACTGAAGCGCATCTTCGGTTTCGAGAAGGTGAGATACCGAGGGATCAAGAAGAACCATCATCGACTGTGCGCCAGCTTTGCGCTGGTGAACCTGTACCTGCACCGTAGACGGCTGGCGGTGAGGATGGCGTAGTGTCTCTGAACCTCGCGTAAATAGCGGTTTCCGGTAAGGTGCCAAGCAATACAGAGAAATTCCTGGCCTGTGCAGATCTGGAATTCCTGCCGCCTTCAAAATTGATGGTTGCTCAGAGCTTCCTTAACTAACAAGCCGCTCGTAAGAGCGGAAGAGTCTGGAGTGCCAAGCGTAGGCGAAGCCGGAGCGGGAGTCTCTTTTAATACCTGAGTAGTGCCGCAATTTGCGACACCAACCTTTCTGCATTTTGCGGCACACACCTTTTCGTATTTTGCGCAAAGGTAGGTTTCTGCATTTTGCAACTGCTCGATGTGCAGGTTGTACACCGTGGTGTAGTGCCCCCACTTGCCTGTGAAGTGCGTCGCGCCCTTGTTGCAGTTTTCTACCCGGCAGGTGTGCGTCTTGGCGATTGAGAGGATTCCGCACGCCAGCAAATCCGGGGTCTGGCGGTACACTGTGTTCGGGCTGCATCCGGCTTTCTTCCCCAATTTCTCCTTAGACGCGAAGATGTTCGTGCCGTCGTTGTTCGCAAACGCGGCATAGGCTTCAAGAACCCTCTTGTACTTGCCGAGGATCGGCTATCACAGACCGCCTGCTGTCCGCTGCCCCCTGATTCGATCCAGTCCAAGATTGATGACATGGCTCGCTTCGTCAGCGAGGGGATCGAAAAGCTCTCCGAGGCTCTTAACGAGAACAGCCCTTTAGCGAAGCAGGAGTTGCGCCGCCACTTGAGCGCGATTCGCATGTTCCCCACCGAAGATGGGGAAGGCTGGTATTACATCGCCGAGGGAACGTGGGATTTGCTGGGTACTGACCCCTATGCCCCGATGTTCGGGGTTCCCGCAGACGGGCGTATTCGGATGGTTGCGGGGGGTGGATTTGAACCACCGACCTTTGGGTTATGAGCCCACAAACACTAGTATTTTCAACAACTTACAAGACGCGGGTGGCCCTTGAAAACCCTTGTAAGTGGCGTTAAGGAATCGTTATTGGACAGTTAAAGGACAGTCGCGATTCCAAACGAAATTCTGCGATTTCGAAGAGATTGACTGCTCGTCAAACAGGACTATCGACATCTTCGGTCCAGTCTGCGGAGAAGCGGTGGATCGTTCCGATTCCGGGTACGACAAAAATTCACCGCCTGGAAGAGAACCTCGGCGCTGTGAACATACAACTCACGGCCGACGACCTCCAGGGATCAACTCTTCGGCAGCGAAGATCGAAGTGCAGGGTGCGCGGCTGCCAGAGGCTGTGCTGAAAATATCAGAGCGGTGATGCGATCCAGAACCGAAGCGATGCGCTGCGAATACAGCAGAGATAGCGAGGCGATTAAGCTGATCCGCGCAGCCTATGAACGTGGCGTGACGTTCTTAGGTTTAGGGAAAAAAGCTCAACAGCCTCGATCCAACTCAATTGGTTGCAAACGGGATATCGTCAAGACATTGCTTGAGGGTCAGCGATCCGATTTGTGTAGTGGTCAGTCGAATAATCACTGCGGCCGATACTCAGCCGACGCATCTTGTTCTGAAGAGTTGTTCTCTTAAGTCCGAGGCGCTCAGCCGCCCCGCCTTTTCCGGCTATCCTGCCGGACGCGTCGCTCAAAGCATCGATAATCACGCGCCGCTCAGCTTCCCGGAACGATGATGCGACCGGTACTACCTTTCGCCCAGCAGAATCGTTCGCCTCTAGAGTCGGCACATTCAATTCGTTCCCTTGCGTTAGAATCACGCAACGCTCCATGAAATTTGCCAGCTCACGAACATTACCTTTCCACGGGGCATTCGTGAGAGCGTCCATGGCATTTCGGGAGATGAATCTGATGCCCTTACCCATCCGCCGCGCAAACTTTGCGACGAAATGATTCACGAGCGAAGGAATGTCTTCGCGGCGTTCCCGCAGAGGCGGGATCTCGATCGGGAAAACGTTGAACCGGTAAAAGAGATCCTCCCGGAACTCGTGCTCGCGGATCATGGTTGCAAGGTCCCGATGCGTCGCGGCAATCATCCGCACGTTGACCTGGATTGTCCTTGCGCTTCCCAAACGCTCGAACTCCTGTTCCTGAATAGCACGCAATAGTTTCGGCTGCAGCTCCAAGCTGATGTCGCCGATCTCATCCAGAAACAACGAGCCTCCATCTGCCAGCTCGAATCGACCCTTTCTTTGCAGCAACGCGCCGGTAAAGGCTCCCTTCTCATGACCAAACAGTTCGCTTTCCAACAGTCCCGTTTCGCGTGCGATCAATCGCGTTCCCTCGGTCAACCCCGTTCTGGCCAGACGCATTCGCAAGATAGTTGATCAACATGGGTACTACCCGAACACCAACGCCCGCGCGCTGGTTCGTGGTCACAGTCGTAGTCTTGGCCTGATCGTGTCCGAGATCACCAACCCCTTCTTCCCTGAGATCATACAAACATTCGCGAAATTGGGCGCTCAGCTCAATTACGAGATCTTGTTGAGTTCAATCGACCACGATCCCCGATTGCTGGAGATAACCGCTCGGCAAATGATTGAGCGTAGGGTGGGAGGCGTCGCGATTCTGACCTTTGGCGGCGAGGCGCCACTCATCAACGTTCTTACTGCGCGAAACATTCCCGTGTTCGCGGTCGATGCCGATCCAGGCGGTCCGTTGCTCAAAACCGCTCAGATTAATTACGAGCGGAATCCGCGAGGCTGTACAGCACTTGGCGGCCTTGGGACACCGGCGCATTGCCTTTATCGGTGGACCACAAAAGATGAAAACTGCCACCATGCGCAAATCCGCCGTAGAAAAATGCATGAAGGAAATTGACT
>Ga0116223_10000033_pt1 | contig 176809 bp, 147 predicted proteins | sample Sb_taG_3_FD_90092 | JGI IMG/M metagenome (GOLD analysis project Ga0116223, IMG submission 90092) | Peat soil microbial communities from Weissenstadt, Germany - Sb_50d_a_PC metaG | ecosystem: Environmental > Terrestrial > Soil > Wetlands > Peat | place: Germany: Weissenstadt | collected... | reverse complement strand
CGGGGACGTCTTCGCCGAGGACCTGATCGAGACGTTCATCGACTACAAGCGCAAGAACGAGGCGGATGCGGTGCGGTTGCGGCCGCACCCGTACGAGTTCGCGTTGTATTACGACATTTAAGCCGGCCTCGCGGCGGCGGCCGTTCCAAATGGTATCCTGAGGGTTTCTTTACGCCTTCTTTATGCCTTCGCCCGTAGAATGCTGTTGATGAACAGCCTTCATGCGAACGGCAGTGATAACATAAGCGTTCGGCTAATCCGTATTCGGAGCCCAAGGCGCGCCGGGAGGGACCGTGGCTAGTCCTTCCAGCATCGAGGATCCGGTCTCCAGCGTCCCGCCTCCCGCTCCGGTGGTGTCCATGGCGGCATTGCGTCCCGGCGATCAACTCAGCCACTACCGCATCGAGGAACTGATCGCGCGCAGCGGAATGGCGTCGATCTATCGCGGGACGGACATGCGCAGCGGCCGCAAGGTGGCCATCAAGGTCCCCCATCCGGAGATGGAAGCGGACCCCGTGCTCTTCGACCGTTTCAAGCGCGAGGCGGAAATCGGCGAAAAGCTCGACCATCCGGGAGTCATGAAGGTGCTGGACAGCGGCGAACCCGGCCAGGTTTACATGGTGATGGAGTGGGTGGACGGCCGGCTGCTGCGGAAACTGCTGGCCGGAAGCACCAAGCTACCCACAGACCGGGCGCGCAACATCACCATCGCGATCTGCGACGCCCTGGACTATATTCATCGGAACGGAGTGGTGCACCGCGATCTGAAGCCCGAGAACATCATGATCGGCGACGAGGACCGCATCAAGCTGATCGACTTCGGCATCGCGGGGAAGGCGGGCGCGAGACGCCTCACTTTCGGCAAGCTGTCGCAGATCGCCGGGACGCCCGATTACATCTCACCGGAGCAGGTAAAGGGCAAGCGCGGCGACGGCCGCAGCGATATCTACTCGCTGGGAGTGATCCTCTACGAGATGCTGACGGGGACAACGCCCTTCGGCGGAGACAATCCGTTCGCGATCATGAACGACCGGCTGCTAAACAATCCCGTGCCGCCGCGGGAATTGAATCCCGAGATTTCGCCCGAGCTTCAGGAAGTGATCTATCGCGCCATGGAGCGCGAGCAGCAAGACCGTTACTCGACGGCCAACGAATTCGCATGGGACCTGGAGCACCTGGACCAGGTCACCGTGGCCGATCGTACGGAGCTGCGGAACTGGAAGCGGCGGCGCAACCCGTGGTTCAAACGGATCCTCTTTTACCTGGCGATGATGATGATTCCGGTGGTCATCATCGGGTCACTGTGGCTGGTTGCCCGGCGCCACTGAGACGAATTCATAACGGCCCGACCCGATCTCCCGAACCGTGCGCGGGCTCCCCTTCGCCGCGGGAAGCGAAACCTGGGCCGTGATGCCGGGAGGAACGCTCACGCCGAGTCGAAAAGACTCTCCCTGGATGGTCCAATGGACTTCAACGGGACCGCGGAACGTGTCCCAGGCGGCTTCCACTTCCTTCAGGCCGCCCACCGGTTCGGGCTGGATGCGGATACGCCGCAAGCCCGGCACATCGGGATCGGGGCGGATGCCTGCGAGGCCGGCGTAGAACCACTGCTCGATGTGACCGAGCATCAGGTGGTTTTGGGAGCTTGACGGGTTGGCATCCCAGGCCTCGGTGAGCGAGGTTGCGCCGGCGGAGAGTTGCGCGCCGTAGCTCGGCGGATCGGTGCGATTGGTCATGTCGAAGAGCGTGTCGCTGCGGCCGCCCTGGAGCAACGCCTGAATGACATAGGTGTATCCGATATCGCCGGCGCTGGTGTGGTTGCCGCGGCTGCGGATATCGGCGACTAACTTGTCGAGCAGGCCGGGGCGCGCGGATTCCGGAGCCAGTCCCAGCGCCAGAGGCATGGCGAGCGCGGTCTGGCTGGAAGTACCGTAAGTGTTCTGCTCCGGCTTATAGAATGTCTTTTGGAAAGCCTCACGCACCTGGGCCGCCTGGTCCGCGAAAGACCTGGCATCGGCTTGATGACCGAGCAATTGGGCGATGCGCTCCAGCGTTTGCAGATCGGCGAAGTAGCTGGCAGTGGCGGTCATGCCCAGCGGAGTCAACTTGGACGGCCCCGGGCCGCCCGGGCCGATGTCGTACCAATCGCCCAAACCGTAAGTGAGCAGGCGGCCCTCGGACCGGGAAGCCAGGTACTCCGCATACCGCTTCATGGAGCCATAGGATTCTTCGAGTGGCTTGCGGTTGCCGTACCACTGCCAATCGAGCCAGGGCGCCAGGACGTCGGCGCTGCCCCACTCCGGGGAATCGCGGAAGCCGACGTTGGACCACCCGAACTGGACGTATTCCGGGGCGATGCCCGGAATGAGGCCACGGGCGTTTTGCGACTCGCGAATATCCCGAATCACTTTGGGGAGCCACGCGCGCAGGTCCCAGTTATATAAGAGCGAGGGGCCCATGAGGTACAACTGCTCCAGCCAGCCGAGTTTTTCGCGATGCGGGCAGTCGGTGAGGACGTGCTGCAAGTTACTGCGGACCGCGGCGTCGATCAAGGTGTGAATGCGATTAAAAAGGTCGTCGGAGCAGTGGAAGCGGCCCACGCGCGCGGCGTCGAGGTGGATGAACTGTCCCTCCAGGGCGTGCAGGACCGGCAGGCCTGTCCGGGCGGCGGCCTCCGGCGCTGCGCCTTCCACCTGAACGTAGCGGAATCCGTAATAGCTGAAGCGCGGCGCCCAGGATTCCCGGCCGGAGCCGCGGAGGGTGTAATTGAACGACTGCGGTCCGCCGGAGGAGCGCTGGGTAACGACACCGTTGCGGTCGAGCAGCTCGCCGGGGGTCAGCTTTACCTGCGCGCCGGCCAGTCCGCTGACCTCGATTCTCGGCCATCCGGCGAAGTTCTGGCCGAGGTCGTAGACGAAGACTCCCGGCCTGGGCTCGGTGACCTTTCGGGGGCGGAAAGTCTCATCCACGCGGACCGGCGGACTCATCTGGGCTCGCAGGTCGCCGCCCGCGGACTCGACCCCGGCGGGCCGCCGCCAGGCGCTGTCGTCGAAACCGGGCCGGTCCCAGCCCGCGGGCTCGAGGCGCGCATCGAAGTCCTCGCCGCCGTAGATACAGGAGAAGGTCACGGGGCCGCGTTCGACGCGCCACGAGGAATCGGTCGCGATGTCCCGAGCCGTGCCGTCTTCAAACTCGAGGTGCAATTGAGCCAGCAAGCGCGGATATCCGAACGATCCGGTGTACTTGGTGTAGCGTCCGCCGGCCACATTGTAGAAGCCGTTTCCCAGCAGGACGCCAATGGCGTTGGGGCCGGGCTGGAGCAGCGATGTCACGTCGAGCGTTTCGTACAGGACGGTATCGCGGTAGTCAGTCCAGGCGGGCGCGAGGACGTGATCGCCGGCTTTGGAGCCGTTGATCCGCAACTCATGGAAGCCGACACCCGAAACGAACGCCAGCGCGCGGCGGAGAGGGCGATCGATGGCGAATTCCTTTCGAAAAACAGGCAACGGACCGGAAGTCAGCCGGGTATCGGGATAGGCGATCCACGCGCCCTTCCAGTCGCCGCGGCTGAGGACACCCATGGTCCACTCGGCCGGATCGCTCCAGGGGGAAGCGGCGCCGGCCGCATCCCAGACGCGCACCTTCCACCAGCAGCGCTGGAAGGAGCGCAGAGCGGCGCCCAAGTAAGGAATCCAGGCGGACTCCGGGGAGGCGACGCGGCCCGAATCCCAGAGGTCGCCTTGCCCGGCGGCGAGCGTCGCGGGCGAACCGGCGACGACGATCTGGTACGCGGCCTGGTACTGATCGCGCAATTGAGACCGGAGCTTCCAACTCAATCGCGGGCCAGCCTCATCGATGCCGATGGGGTCGCGCAGAGCTTCGGTTTCCAGATCATATGCCGCGAGATCGGCGCCCATAGCGGTTCCCAGCGGCAGACAGGCCAGGAACAGCGCGGAGGCAACGTTCATTTCATCTCCTGTTGGGGACGTCACGTGTTGACCGGCGTCTCACCCGATCCTCATAATACACGCCGGTCACGGTAATTGGCTCGAGTCCGCCCGCTGGGGCCGAGGCCGGGTCTTTCGGAAGACGCTCCGGCCAGTTGTGTTCCACATCGCCCTTCAGCTTGGTGAATTTCTCGATGGCGTAGTTGATCATGCCACGCAGAGAGGCGGCATCGCCTTCGACGCCGAAACGGTTGCTGAGGCGATGGGTGGCTTCGAGGATCGCATCCAGGCGGGCGAACAGGGTGAGGATTGCGATGTATCCGGATTCGTTGGCTTTTCTGGTGGCGTTCAACTCCTGGCGCAGGCTTTGGATGGCCCAGCGGATCTTGGGTGTGTTTTGCGGAGTGAGGGGGACCTGGTGGCCATCGATTTCGATGCATTGGTCATGCACGCGGCTTTCGATCTGGCGGTAGGTTGCGGGCGAGACGCGGACGATTTCGGAAAGACGGAAGAAGTCCTCGCCGAATTCTTCGAACTGCTGGATGAGGGCGTCGGCGCGCGACCGGCTGATGCCGGCGTGCTGCTGACAGAACTCTTCCCAGGTCAACCCGAGGGCTTCGTAGGTGCGGGACTCCCTGATTTGTTTGAGGCACAGCGCCTGTGCGGCGGTGCACTTGCCGGCGATAGCGGCGAACGCCTGCTGGCGGCCGACGCAAGCGCAGGCGTCGAGCTGTTCGGTAGTCAATTTTTCCATACGGATCTCCCCGACCGCCTGGATGCAGGCGGTGGTCTCAGCGAGTTTTGTTGAAGGGAAAGGACTTGATTGCCGGGTGACCGCCTGGATCCAGGCGGTTCCAAACGCTCGCTTCCACCTTCAAGCTCATTGTCCCGCACAGGTGTCCCGAAAAAGGGGGTGGAGAGGATCGGCGAATTCCGTTAAATCAAGAGGTGTCAAGAGGTTAGGGGTGCGCAAAAAATAGTCCGAAGTGCCGTGACCGAGGTTTTGGGCAAATCGCAAGAAATGCGGGCCCGGGCGCGTCGTGGGGTGGAAGTCGAATCGGGTGTTGTGGTTACGAAGGGTGGCGGATGGTACGAGGCGTTGGCGCTAAGAAAATGGCGGCGCGCCAATCGATTGCCGCAGTTCCGGGGTAGGGGTGCTGAGGATAAAGAGGTTATGGAATGGAGGGAAGCGTGTAGGTACGGCACGCTATGCTGGATCGGCTTGCGGGGCAGTTGGAAACGTACATGGATCTGCTGAGCGTCCGGCAGAGGCTGGTGGCGTCCAACATCGCCAATGCCGATACGCCCGGGTACCGAACGCAGGACATCGATTTTCAAGCCGAGTTCCAAAGCGCGGCGGGGTCCTTTGCGGGAGCAGCGCCGCGGGTCACGGAAGTGGATGGACTGCCTGTCAAGAATGACGGCAACGACGTCAGCATCGATCGCGAGTCGCGTCTGCTGGCGGAGAACGCGCTGCGCTTTCAACTGGCATCGAACCTCATGCGCCAACAGATTCAAACCGTGCGGGAAGCCATCCAGGAGGGCAAAAGCTCGTGAGCCTGTTTTCGGTTCTCTCCATCGGCGCATCGGGCATGCAGGCGCAGCGGGTTCGCGCCGAGCTGCTCACCGAGAACCTGGCCAACGCCGAAACCACGCGCACGCCCGAGGGCGGCCCGTACCGGCGCAAGGACGCGGTGTTTGAAAGCGCCGCCGCCGTGTCGCCGTTTTCCTCGCTCCTCGACGGCGAGCTGAATGCTCCCGGGGGCGTGGCCGTGTCCCAGATCGTGGTTGACCAGGGCGAGCCGGAACGCCGCTATGTGCCCGGCCATCCGGATGCCGACGCGAATGGCTACGTGGCGTTCCCGCGTGTGAATCCGGCCGAGGACATGGTGGACCTGATGGGCGCGGCGCGCGGCTATGAGGCCAACGTCGCCGCCATCGCGGCGGTAAAGGACATGATTCAGCGCTCGATCGATCTACTGCGTTGAGGATGAAAAATGGCAGCACCGATTCTTCCGGTTTCTCCCGGCGTTTTGCCGGATTCCATCCGCCCCGCCACGGAGTCGCCCTCGGGCGGGGGGTTCGGCGAGGTGTTCGCCGGGGCGATTCAAGGCGTGGAGAGTCTGGGGCAGAATGCCTCGGCCAGCGTCCAGCGGTTCCTCACCGGAGAAGGGGAAGAACTGCACACCACGGTCCTGGCCACGCAGCGCGCCGAGCTGGCCTTCGAAATGTTCCTGCAAGTTCGCAACAAGGTAGTCAGCGCCTACCAGGAGATCATGCGAATGCAGATGTAGCAGGCTCAGGTTTTGGCCGCCTCCCGCCGATGTAATGGACAGGCGGCAACGCCAACATGAAAAAGATTCTGGCCAACCTCTCGATCCGCCAGCGAATCAGCATCGCGGTGGTCGCCCTGACGGTGGGCGGCGGCCTGTATGGTTTGGTCCACTACCAGAGGGAAGCCGATTTCAAGCCGCTGTTCACCGGCCTGGCACAGGAAGACGCCGCGGGCATCGTCCAAAAGCTCAAAGAGACCGGCGTGGAGTATCGCCTGCCCGAAGCCGGGGGCTCGGTGCTGGTACCGTCCGGGCGCCTGGCGGAGCTGAGGCTCTCGATGGCCGCGGTGGGCCTGCCGAAGGCCGGCCGCATCGGCTTCGAGCTATTCGACAAGACCAACCTCGGCGCCACCGAGTTCACGGAGCACGTGAACTACCGGCGCGCCCTCGAAGGAGAGCTGGAGCGATCGGTGATGTCGCTGGCCGAAGTGGAGCAGGCGCGCGTGCATCTCACCTTCCCCAAGGAATCCGTGTTCCTCGATCAGCAGCAGCCCGCCAAGGCCAGCGTGCTGGTCAAGCTGAGAGCGGGCGCCCACCTGGCGCCGCAAAACGTGCTCGCCATCGATCACCTGGTGGCCAGCGCGGTGGAAGGCCTCTCGCCGGACGCCGTGTCCCTGCTGGACATGAACGGCAACCTGTTGGGCAGCCCCAAACCGCCCGGATCGCTGGATGGGCCGGAGCCCTCCGAAGCGGGCCTGGATTACCGCCACAAGATCGAGGCGGACCTGCTGGCCAAGGTCAATGCCACGCTCGATCCGCTGTTGGGCGCCAACCGGTTTCGGGCGGGCGTGTCGGTGGAATGCGATTTTACCGGCGGCGAGCAGAGCGAGGAAGTCTTCGATCCGGCGCGCTCCGTGATGGTCAGCTCGCAGCGCACCGAAGACAGCAGCGGATCGGGGGGCGCCAACGGCGTGCCGGGAACCTCCTCGGCCCTGCCACGGCCCACCTCACGGCCGGGCAGCAGTTCGAAGAACATTTCGCGGACTACCGAGAACATCACCTACCAGACCACTCGCACCGTCAAGAAAACCAGGCTTCCCGCCGGCGCGGTAAAGAAGATGTCGCTGGCCGTCCTGGTGGACCAGGAGGTGACGTGGGAGAAGGACCAGAGCGGGTTCAAGAGGGTTCTGGTCCCGCCCACGGCGGAAAAGCTGAAGATCATTCGCGACCTGGTGGCGGGAGTCACCGGCTTCAGCGCCGATCGCGGGGACCAGATTGTCATCGACACGCTGCCTTTCGAAACCACCCTGCTGCTGGAACCGCCCCAGCCCGCGGCGCCTCCCACGCCGCCCAAGGCACCGGCAACGCCATTCAGCTTCTCGCTGAAGTGGGATCGAAAGACGCAGTTGATTGCCGGAGGCGCCGGCGGTCTTGTCGTCCTGCTGTTCCTGGCGATGTTCCTGCTGCGGCGCGGCAAAAAGAAGAAACCGGGGGCCGCCCAGATGACCGGCGCGGCCGCCTTGACCGCGGCCGATGGGACGACGCAACCGGCTTCGATAACGTCCGGGCTGGAGCAGCAGATGGAATCCAAACTGGCGGAACGGGACAAGCTCCAACAGAAGATGGAGGCGGAAGCCCTCAGCGCGCTCAAGCTCGCGCCGGTGATAACCAAAACCTCGGAAGTGCTGGCCAAGCACCTCCGCGACAAAGTACGCAAGGAGGCGGAGGTGACGGCGCAGATCCTGCGCACGTGGGTCCGCGAGGAAGAGAGCTGAGTCCCGATGATCGTCAATGCCACCAAGTCGGAAACCGAGACCCTGCCGTCGCTGCGCAAGGCCGCCATGCTGCTGATCGTCCTGGGAGAGGAATCCGCCGCCGACCTGATGCAGCACTTTTCGGAAGAAGAGGTGCAGAAGGTCAGCCGGGAGGTGGCCAAGATCACCGCCATCTCGGCGGAACAGGCCGAGGTCGTGCTGAACGAGTTCAACCATCTCGCCACGGCGGGCGAATACGTGGCTCGAGGCGGTGTGGATTACGCGCGCAAGCTGCTGATGCGCGCCTTCAGCCCGGACACGGCCAAGCGGATGCTCGACCGGCTTTCCAAGGCCCTGGGCACCGAGGCCGCGTCCTTCGACGTCCTCCAGAAGGCCGATCCGCAGCAGCTTGCCAAGTTCATCCACAGCGAACACCCGCAGACCATCGCGCTGGTGCTCTCGCATCTCACTCCCAGCCAGGCGGCCGCCCTGTTGAGCTCGCTGCCGGCGGGCCTGCGATCGGACGTGGCGCAGCGCATGGCCAGCCTCGACCAGATCTCTCCGGACATCATTCACAAGATTGCCGCGGTGATCGGGATGAAGCTGAAGGCCCTGGGCGAATTCAGCCGCGAATCCTACGGGGGTGTCCGCGCGGTGGCGGAAATGCTGAACCGCCTGGACTCGACTTCCAGCCGCGAAATCCTCGACCACATCCAGGCTCAGAACGCCAACCTAGGCGAGACCATCCGCCACCTGATGTTCGTTTTCGAGGACCTGCTGCTGATCGACCCGCTGGGGCTGAAGGAGGTGCTCAACAAAGTCGACCGCAAGGTGCTGACGGTGGCCCTGAAAGGCACCAGCGAGCAACTGAAGAACCAGATTCTGAGCTGCATGTCGCAGCGCGGATCGGAAATGCTCAAGGAGGACATGGAGGCGCTCGGTCCGGTCAAGATCAAGGAAGTGGACGCCGCGCAGCAGCAGATTATCGCCATCGTGCGCCAACTCGAGACCGAGGGAGTGGTGAGCCTGAAGGGAACGGTGGGAGAACAGTATGTCGTCTAAGGTGCTGGAGCCGGACGACTCGCTTCCGGTGACTCCTTTTGCCTTTCGGCGCGTCAAGGCGGAGGGCGAGGAGAACCGTGCGGGCACGGTCGAGATGCAGCGGGCCTTCCAGGCCCGCCTCGCGCAGGTCGAGCAGCAGTGCGAGCAGAGGACTCGCGAGGCTCACGCCGCGGGCGTGCGCGAGGGAGAAGCCGCCGGCCGCAGCGGGGCGGCGGCCGAACTCCAGCCGGTGCTCGAGCGCCTGGCTCACAGCATCGACGATGTCGCCGGGATGCGCCCGCGACTGCGCAAGGAGGCGGAGGCCGACCTGGTCCAGCTCTCGCTGGCGATCGCGCGGCGCGTGCTGCGGCGCGAACTGGCGGTGGATCCCGAGGCCCTGCACGGCCTGGTTCTGGCGGCCCTGGAAAAGCTCGCGGGCCAGGAGATCTGCCGCGTCAAGGTCCACGCCTCGCACGCAGCCATGGTGGCCGCGGCGCTTCCCAAGCCTGGGGGAGGCGCGCTGATCGAAGTCATTGCGGACCGCTCGTGCGAGCCCGGGGGCATCGTTTTCGAAACGGCGCGGGGGAACCTGGACGTCTCGGTGGAGTCGCAGCTTCGGGAGATCGAGCGCGGCCTGACCGACCGGCTGCGGAGATCGTCATGACAGAACCGGCTCCGGGCCAGATCTCGCTGGCGCCTTACTTTGCGGAACTGGACCGCATCGCCCCGCTCCGCTGGACCGGGGAAGTGACGGAAGTGGCGGGCCTGCTGATCGAGTCGCGCGGACCGCACGCCGCCATTGGAGATTTCTGCGAGGTGCGGACCTCGTCGGGCCGGCTGCTTCGCACCCAGGTGATCGGATTTCGCAACGGGCGCGTGCTGGCCATGCCGCTCGAAGAGGTGGACGGGCTGCAGTTGGGCGACCCGGTGGCGGCGCGCAGCGAAGACGCGCGGGTGGAAGTCGGGCCGGGGCTGCTGGGCCGCATCATCGATGGATTCGGAAAGCCGATCGACGGCGGGCCCCCGCTCGAAGGCGGGGAAGCCTACGGCCTGTACGGCGTGCCGGGCAATCCGTTGGACCGGGAGCACATCACCGAGCCGCTGGTCACCGGCATACGGGCCATCGATGGCCTGCTGCCCTGCGGCAAGGGACAGCGCATCGGCATATTCGGGGGCAGCGGGGTGGGCAAAAGCACGCTGCTCGGGTGCATGTCGCGGCACAACTCGGCCGACGTGACGGTGATCGCCATGATCGGCGAGCGCAACCGCGAGGTGCGCGGGTTTCTCGAAAACGAGCTGGGCGCGGAGGGGCGCAACCGGTCGGTGGTGGTGTGCGCTACGTCCGAACGCCCCGCGCCGCTGCGCGTGCGCGCCTGTTTCGTGGCGCTGGCGGTGGCCGAGTACTTCCGCGACCAGGGCGCCAGCGTCCTGTTCGTGATGGATTCGGTGACTCGGCTGGCCATGGCTCAACGGGAAATCGGATTGGCCGCCGGCGAGCCGCCCAGCCAGAAGGGGTACACGCCCTCGGTCTTTCACCTGCTGCCCAAAGTGCTGGAGCGCGCGGGCAATTTCCGGCGCGGCTCGATCACCGGATTCTTCACCGTCCTGGTGGAAGGCGACGATTTCAACGAGCCGATCTGCGACGCCGTGCGCGGCATCCTGGACGGACACTTCATCCTCTCGCGGCAGCTTGCGGCCCAGGGCCACTACCCGTCCATCGACATTCTGCACTCCATCAGCCGGCTCACGTCGGCCATTGCGACGCCCGGGCAAAAGCTGGCGGTGAGCCGCATGCGCCAGGCACTGGCGGCGTGGCACGATGCCGAGGACCTCATCCAACTGGGCGCATACGTATCGGGAACGAACCCCGCGCTGGACGCGTGCATCCGGCTACGCCCCGAGCTGCTCGATTTTCTTCGCCAGGACCATGCCACGACGTCCACGCTGGAGGAAACGTTGTTGCGCCTGGAGAACCTGGCCGCGCGGCTCGACAGCGGAACCGCGATGGTGGCCGCCAAATGACGCCCTTCCGCTTCCGCCTGCAAAAGGTCCTCGAATGGCGGCGCGCGCAGCTCGACCTGGAGCAGGCGAACTACCGGCGGCACGCCGCAATCCTGGCCGGCCTGGACCGGCAGGCCGCCGAACTCCAGGCCGCCGGAAGCTCGGCCGAACGGCAGGTGCGCTCCTGGAACCCGGTGGCGGGCGGCGAGCTGGATGCCTTGGGCAGCTTCCGGGTTCACGTGAAACATCAGGAGACGGAGATGGCGGTTCCGCGCGCGGAGGCCCGCAAGAGGCTGGCCGCGCAGCACGCCGTTCTGCTGGAGGCCCGGCGGCGCCTGCGCCTGCTCGAACGTCTGAAGGAGCGGCGCATGGCGGAGTGGCGCGCCGCGCTGGACAAGGAAACCGAAGAGACGGCCGCCGAGTCGTACCTGTCGCGCTGGGAAGGGCCGGCCCCGGCCCGCCTATAATGAAGGTCATGTCTCCCGAAACGCTAACCGATACCGCCTTGCCCGCCGTCCCGCTGACGGTGGAAGGCGCCAGCGTTCTGCACCAGATGATGCGGATTCGCCGGCCTCTCTGGCGCGGACTGCCGGAGCAGGCCCGCGCGGAAATCCTGGAGCAGGCATCCGGCGCGCTGGGCGGGATGGAGCGGTTCGCGGATGGCCGCCAGAGCGCCCTGTACTCGCTGCTCGGCCACAAGGGCGACCTGCTGCTGGTCCACTTCCGGCGCAACTTCGAGGAGCTGAACCAGGCCCAAACGGAGATCGCGCGCCTGCGCCTCTCGGATTACCTGGAGCCGGCCACTTCCTACGTGTCGGTGATCGAGCTGGGCCTCTACGAATCCACCGCCAAAGTCTACGGCGGCCTGGCGGCCAAGGGCGTGCAGCCGCACTCGGAGGAATGGAAGCGGGAGATCGAAGCCGTGCTGGAGCGCCAGCGGCAGGCCATGGCGCCGCGCCTCTGGCCCGAGATTCCGGCAGCGAAGTACATCTGCTTCTACCCCATGGACCGGCGCCGGGGCGAGCAGGTGAACTGGTACACCGAATCCATGGCCGATCGCCAGCGCATGATGCACGAGCACGGATTGGTGGGGCGGCGCTACGCCGGCGAGGTGCGGCAGATCATCACCGGTTCGATCGGTTTCGACGACTGGGAATGGGGCGTCGATCTGTTTGCCGAGGACTTCCTGGTATTCAAGAAGCTGATCTACGAAATGCGCTTCGACTACGTCAGCGCGGTGTACGCTCTTTTCGGGCCGTTCCACGTCGGCGTGCGGATTCCGGCGGCGGACCTGGGGGGGGTGCTGGCGGTGTAGGGGGCGCTGCGGAGCGAATAAGGCGAGCTTCGCTCGCCGGGCGGGTTGACAACCCGCCGCAGGTTGACAACTGTTGACAACCTGCCCCACAAGAGGCGCTAGGGCGTCTTCTGGCCGTGGGGGGCCGTGGAGCGGAGGTGGGCGTAGAAACCCAGGTCCCCGCCGGTGAGCATCTTGGTGGCGAACAGGATCTGGCCGGTGTGCATCGAGAAATGCTCGACCACGTGGTAGATGGCCTCGAGCACCGAGACCTCGTACTGCTGGATCACCTGCCGCTCGGAGAGTCGCTCGTGGGTCACGTTTTGGATCACCGCCACCGCTTCCCGGACGGTCGAACGCAGGCGCTCGGCGAGTTGGGGGATGGCCACCCCGCCGCGCGCGTCGAATTCGCTGTCGCGGTCGCGGACGTCCGGACGGCCGCCGACTGAAGCGATAATCCACTGCCGGACGTTGCCCGAGAGGTGCAGCACCAGGTTGCCGACGGCGTTTTCGTTTTCGCCGCCCCGCGCCCAAACCTGCTCCCCGGTCAGCATGCCCAGGCAGGTTTCGATCCGCGAGGTGTACTGCTCGAGTTTTTCGGCGGAATGATCCAGGAACTGGCGTTCCAGTTGCGTTTCCATCCCGATAGTATAGCCTCGGGCGGTTATCCTGAAGGGACGGGGAGCCTCTTTGCAACCGGTTCACATCATCGGCGGTGGCCTGGCCGGAACGGAAGCGGCGTGGCAGATCGCGCGGCGCGGCCTGCGCGCGGTGCTCTACGAGATGCGGCCGGTACGGCACACCGCCGCGCACCAGACCGATCGCCTGGCTGAGCTGGTGTGCAGCAACTCGCTCAAGAGCGAGCAGGAAAACACGGCGCCGTGGCTGTTGAAGGAGGAACTGCGGCGGCTCGGGTCGCTGCTGCTCTGCGCCGCCCAGACGGCGCGCGTTCCCGGGGGCCACGCGCTCACCGTGGATCGTGAAATATTCTCCGCCGAAGTGACCGCGGCCATCGCTTCCGAGCCGCTGATCGAGCTGCGGCGCGAGGAGGTGACCGCGATACCCGAGGACGGCATCGCGATCGTCGCCACCGGGCCGCTGACCAGCGACGCTTTAGCCCGGGAGATCTCGCGCCTCACCGGCTCGGACCGGCTGTATTTCTACGACAGCATCAGCCCCATCGTAGAGGCCGAATCGGTGGACACCAGCGTGGCGTTCTGGGCCTCGCGCTACGGCAAGTCGTCGGGCGGCACCGACGATTATTTGAACTGCCCGCTGGACCGGGAACAGTACGAGCGGTTTGTGGACGAACTGCTGCGGGGGGAAAGCGTTTCGGCCCACATCGCCGAAGATGCGACACCGTATTTCGAGGCGTGCCTGCCGATCGAGGAGATGGCCCGCCGCGGGCGCGACACGCTGCGGTTCGGTCCCATGAAGCCGGTGGGCCTGGCCGATCCGCGCACCGGGCGGCGGCCCTGGGCCGTGGTGCAGCTTCGGCAGGAGAACCTGCGCGCGGCGAGCTTCAACCTGGTGGGGTTTCAGAACCACCTGAAGTTCGGCGAGCAGGCGCGGATCCTGCGGCTCATCCCGGGGCTCGAAAAGGCGGAGTTCCTGCGGTTCGGACAGATCCACCGCAACACCTATATCAACGCTCCGGCGCTGCTCACGCCGACGCTGCAACTGCGGCGGCGCCCCGAGGTGCTGTTCGCCGGGCAGATCTCCGGGGTGGAGGGCTACGTGGAGTCGATTGCGACCGGCCTTCTGGCCGGGCGGCACGCCGCTACGCTGGCCTCGGGGGGCGTTCCCCAGCCGGTTCCGCGGGCGACGGCGCTGGGGTCGTTGTGCCATTACGTGTCCGGGGCGGACCGGGTGAATTACCAGCCGGCCAACATCACCTTCGATCTGCTGCCGCAGCTCGAGGAAGAGACGAGACATGCTCTGCGGCACGACAGGAAGGCGCGGCACGCCGAGGTGTGCCGGCGGGCGCTGGAGGCGCTGGAGGGTTGATGCTGGAAGAACAGATCCAGCGATACCTCGACGACCTGGCGCGGCGCGGCTCGTCCATCCACACGACGAGCGCCTACCGCGGGGACCTGCGGCAGTTTCTGGAATACCTGTCGCCGCCCGGCCTGGCGCCGCCGGACCCCGGGGACATCGACGTCCTGGTGCTCCGGGAATGGATGGGAAGGCTTTATCGCGACCATTCGGAAGCGGTGACGATCCGGCGGAAGCTGGCGGCGGTCCGGGGGCTGTTTCGCTTCATGCTCCGCGAGGGTGTGGTGCGGGTCAATACCGCCAAGCTGGTGCGGACGCCGAAAGCGCCCAAGAAGCTGCCGGAGGTGATGACCGCGGAACAGACGAACCGGCTGATCGACGACGTCGCGGCGGGGAAGCTGGAACGGCCGCTTCCGGAGCGCGACCGCGCCATTTTCGAACTGCTCTACGGCTGCGGCCTGCGGGTGAGCGAACTGGCCGGGCTGAACCTGGAGGATCTCGACCGGAGCCAAGGCTGGCTGCGGGTGCGCGGCAAGGGGCGCAAGGAGCGGCAGGTGCCGCTGCCCGGCAAAGCCGCGGGCGCGCTGGAACGCTGGCTGGGAGAGCGGCCGGTGGTGCGCGACGAGGCCGCTGTTTTCCTGAACCACCGCGGCGGCCGCCTGACGGTGCAGGGGATCCGGCTGATCGTCAAGCTGTACGCCACCTGCCTGGCCGGCGACCCGTCCATCCATCCGCACAGTTTCCGCCACGCCTATGCCACGCACCTGCTGGCCGACGGCGCGGATCTGCGCGCCATCCAGGAATTGCTGGGGCACGCGCGGCTTTCCACCACGCAGAAGTACACCCAGGTTTCTCTCACCGAGCTGATGGCGGTGTACGACAAGGCGCACCCCAAGGCCCACTCGAAGACATGACCATCCGCCGGGAGTTTCGGCCGATGCTGAGGCTGGGCGCGCCGCTGGTGGTGGCCGAGCTGGCGTGGATGGCCATGGGGTTCGTGGACACGGTGATGGCGGGGCGGTTGGGGCCGGCGGCGCTGGGGGCGGGCAGCCTGGGCAGCATGCTGTTCTTCCCCATCGTCATCTGCGGGGTCGGCATGCTGCTGGGCATGGACACCCTGGTGGCGCAGGCATTCGGCGCGAAGGACCTCGAGGAGTGCCGGCGCACTTTGATCAACGGGCTCTGGACGGCGTTGGGGATTGCGCCGCTGGTGGCGGCCGTGCTGTGGAGCACGCTGCCGGTGGTGCGGGCCGCCGGAGCGAATCCCAATGTGATGGCGCTGCTGGGACCGTTCTTAACGGCGCTGCTGCCGGGAATTCTGCCGCTGCTGTTCTTCGCGGCGCTGCGGCGCTATCTGCAGGCGATGGATATCGCCAGGCCGGTCACCTTCGCGGCGGTGAGCGCCAACATCATCAACTTCGTGGGGAATTGGGTGCTGATGTACGGGCACTGGGGCGCGCCGGCGATGGGGCTGACGGGGTCGGGCTGGAGCACCACGATCGCGCGGTTTTACATGGCGGCGGTGCTCGCGGCCGTGGTGATCTGGCACGAGCGGAAGTCGGGGTACGCGCTTTTCCATTTAAGCCGGCGGCCGGATTTCGAGCGCATCCGGGAACTGCTGAGGCTGGGAGGTCCATCGGCCTTGCAGATCCTGGTGGAAGGCGCGGTCTACAGCGTAGTCACGGTGCTGGCCGCGAGGCTGGACGAGGCGTCGCTGGCGGCCCACTCGATCGCGATCAACGTGGTGTCGATCACTTACATGGTGCCGCTGGGGATCAGCTCGGCGGCGGCGGTGCGGGTGGGCCAGGCGCTGGGCCGTAAGGACCGGCAGGGCGCCGCGATTTCGGGCTGGACGGCGCTGTTGCTGAGCGCGATGTGCATGGGGACGTTCGGGCTGGCGCTGGCGGCCGCGTCGCGGTCCATCGTGCGCATTTATTCGCACGAGGCGGCGGTGATTGCGATCGGGGCGGTGCTGCTGCGGATCGCGGCGTTGTTCCAGCTCTTCGACGGCTTTCAGGTGGTGGCGATGGGCGCGCTGCGCGGGCTGGGCGACACGCGAACCCCCATGCTGGCGCACCTGGCGGGCTACTGGCTGATCGGCATGCCGGTGTCGTACGGGCTTTGCTTCCGCTACGGTTGGGGAGCGCGCGGCATCTGGGCGGGCCTCTGCGCGGCGCTGATTCTGATCGGCGCGTCGTTGGTGGTGGTGTGGGAGCGGAGGATGGGCAGACCGGGTCAGAAGGACCACAGCACGCTGGTGTAGCCGGTGTGCGCGCGATAGTTCTGCCGGTACCCCAGAAGCCCGAAATCCTCGTGGTAGCCGTAATACTGCCAGCCCGCGTTCCAGCGGACTTTGGGCGAGATGCGGATGGATAGGCGCGCCAGCGGGGACTGGTACGTCAGGGGGAAGGTCTGGACGGAGCTGAGCAGCGCCTGGATGGGGTCCGTTGTGCCGGACGGCGACGCGGTGGCGCGCCCGTCGCCGGTGTCCTTGGTGATGCTGTAGCCGGTGAAGAGGTCGGCACGCTTGCGAATGCCGAAGTGCGCCCCGAGGTTGGCGGCGTGAATGTTGCTCAAGTAGAGCGAGGAATAGGCCGTCTGCAACTGCGTGCGGAATCCTGCGCCGGCAAAAAAAGCGAGCGAGGAAAGGGTGTCCAGGTGCAGACGGTTGTAACTCGCATCCACGGCGAACCAGTTATTCGGCGCCCAGGAGGCGTTGGCGGAATAGTTCCGCGAATGCGAACTGAACGAAGTAAACGAGAACGGCGCGTTCAGGTTGTACCGCTCGCGATAAGCCACCGAAAACTGCAGCTTCTTCAGGCGGTACTCGGCGCGGCCGTTGATGCTGTGGTAGTCCCGGTCGGTGATGGGGGTGAGCGGGTTGCTGGCGCGGCCGACCTCGCCATCCAGGTTGATGGTGAAGGGCTTCGCCGGGTGGAGACGCACGCCCAGCGTGCCGGAGCTGAGGTGGTCGCTTACTTCGTACAGGTCGTTGTTGAAGGAACTGTCGAAGGGCAGGGTCTGGGCGCCCTCGATGGTGCGGATCTGCCGGTCGGAATAGTGGTAGCCGGTGTAGAAGCCGATCCAGTTGGCGACGCGATAATTCAGATCGGTGGAATTGGCGATGGTTCGAACGCCCAGGTAGCGGAAAGAGATGGTGGTGCCGAGGTTGGCGCCGGTGTTGACCTCGGAGTAGCTGGATTGGCCGTCGATGCGGTTGCTGGTGATGGAGGTGTTGTTGACCACGGTGAGGCGCTCGGTGGGGAAGAAGCTGAGGTTGAAGTCGCCCGCGAGGCTCGGACGCTTGGCATCGCCCCCGGCCACGATCTGGCGGGTGGCTGCGCCGCCGAACTGGCTGACGCCGGCCGCCGATTCATCCAGCGCGAAATCGTTGTGGCCGCTCACGTAGGTGAGGCGCGCGTTCACGCCCCAGCTTTTGCGCCGCGAGAAAAGGTTGCCCAACCAGCCGGGATTGGCCCCGTGTATGGGGGCCGAGCGCTGGAACTGCTGCAGCGCCGTCTGGTCGGACGGATTGCTGATGCTGGGGCCCGCGGCAACGACACCCGCGGAGGTGAGGGGCGAATCGTCCTTGAAGAAATCCCAGCGGCGGAGAATGGTGAACCGGAAGCCCGCCAGCTCGACATCGGAGCCCAGGCGGTATTCGTTCCAGTGGCGCGCCACATTCAGGAACACGGGCAGGCCCGAGCCGGTGGCATCGAACTCCTGCGCGGTGGAGAGCGCGGGACCGTCTTCGGTGTCGCGGCTGTATCCCACGCGGAAGCGGACGCGCGATTGCGGCAGGAGAGTCAGCTCGTGATCCTGGAGGCGGCGGATGGTGTCCATGAAATGCGCGCCGCCGGCGGTGGTCAGCCCGGGATTGAAGTAGGCGTTCAACCTCCAGGTCATGTCGTAGCGGTAGAGCCCGTTCTTCTGGATGCGGAGCATGACGGCCTGGTAGTTGTCATTGCCCAGCCCGATAGTGTTGAGCAGGATTTCGTCGAAGTAGCGGCCGTGGCCGTCCTTGGAATTGACGGTGAGGCCGCTCGACAGCAGGCGGAGGCCGTTTCCGATGTTGTCGACGCTGCGGTACATGCCTTCATCGCCGCCCACGGTCTTGAAGCGGTAGCCCAGCTCGAACGACTGGGTCACGTTGTAGTTGTCCAGGGTGCCGCCGCGCGGCGAGCCAACCTGCTCCGTGGTGGGGGCCACCATCTGCTGCGCATGAAGCGCGCCGGCTATTGCGAGGAGGATGGATATTCGCGTCAGCATGGCGGTCACCTCAGGAAATACTGGTCGGCATTCGATCCGTGAAGCCGCACGTGACAGGTGGTGCACTTCTGGTACTTGGGATCGAGCAGGTTGTGGCGCGCCGACTGAATATCGACGCCGAAATCGCGGGTACCGGAGCCTCCGCTGTTGTGACACTCCAGGCACAAGGTGAAGACCACGGGCCGGCGCAGCAGCTTGGCGTTCATCGACCCGTGCGGATTGTGGCAGGCTTCGCAGCCCACCACGCGCACCGAAGGATGCTCGAAGACGAACGGCCCGCGTTTGTCCACGTGGCATTTGAAGCAAGCCGTTTCGTTGGTGCCCGCCTGCTCCACCATGGGCGGGCGTTGGCCCATGCTCCAGGTGGGAGCGAAAGCTCCGTGGGGATTGTGGCAATCGGTGCACTGCATGAAGCCTTCGTTGATGCGGTGCTTGGAGGGCATGTCGAACTGCGCGCGGATGGCGGCGTGGCAGGAATAGCACAGGTCGCGCTGCTGTTTGGCCAGCAGGTATTTGGGAATGGCGGCGTGGTGAATGGAGTGGCAACTGGTGCAGGCTACGTCGTTCAGGGTGTGCTCGGAGCGGCGGATATTGGCGCGCGAGAGATCGCGGGCGTGGCAGCCGAGGCAATCCTCGAGCACCTGCCTGGGCTCCATCAGGGAGAAGGCGTGCGGGATGGTGGTCTTGCCGCCGCGCGCCTGGACGTGCGCCTGGCCGGGGCCGTGGCAGCTTTCGCAGCCGGTGCGCTCGGGCGGCTCCTTGCCGGAAGCGATGCTCCGGTAGTGCGCATTCTTGTAGAAGCTCGACCACACGTCGGGGTGGCAGGTGCGGCAGACGTTGCTGCCGACGAAGCCGGACTGGGAAGCCGTCTGGGTCTGCGCCAGCATCACGCCGGCCGGCATCAGGAGGAAGAGAACAGCGGCGGCGCCTTTGCGTGCCATACTCAAAATGATACTGGAGCGCCGAGCGCGCCGAATCGAAATGACCAGAGAATTTACTTTAGTTCCGCAGCGGGTTGCACGCATCGAGACACTCTACCGAAAGATTGTGACGGATCTACCGGTCCCGGAGTCCGTTCCGATTTTGCAAAAGCTTTGTAAATACGAACCGCGGGCGATGCGCGGCCAGCCACCGGTGGTGTGGCATCGCGCCGAAGGGTTCCAGGTGTACGACGCCTGGGGCAACCAGTGGATCGACTGGTCGTCGGGCGTGCTGATCGCCAACGCGGGCCACGGCCGCGTGGAGATCGCGGAGGCCATCGCGAACCAGGCGCGGGCCCACATGCTGACGAGCTTTTCCTTCGCCAACGAGCCCCGCGCGCAACTGGTGGAACGGCTGGTGGGGATTCTACCGGAGCCGCTGAAGAAGGTTTTCCTGTTCAGCGTCGGATCGGAAGCCATAGAGTGCGCCATCAAGATGTGCCGCACCTTCGGGGTGAAGACCGGCGGGCGCAAGAAACACGTGATCGTCTCGTTCGACAAAGCGTTTCACGGGCGCACCATGGGGGCGCAGCAGGCGGGCGGCATCCCGGAGCTGAAGTCGTGGATTGTGAACCTGGATCCGGGCTTCGTTCAGGTTCCGTTCCCGGACGGGTTTCGGACGCGCGATGTGTCGTTCGACACGTTCGAGACCTCGCTGCGGGAGCAGGGCATCGAGCCGCAAACCGTCGCGGGCGTGATGCTCGAGACCTACCAGGGCGGCAGCGCGGCCTTCGCGCCCAAGCCCTACATGCAGGCCTTGCGCCAATGGTGCACGGGCCACAAGGCGCTGCTGGTGTGCGACGAAATCCAGGCGGGCTTCGGACGGACCGGCACGCTGTGGGGCTTCGAACAATACGGGGTGACGCCCGACCTGGCGGTGTTCGGCAAGGGGATCTCCGGATCGCTGCCGCTCTCGGCGGTGGCGGGGCGGCCGGACGTGCTGGATCTGCACGCGCCACTCAGCATGACTTCGAGCCACGCGGGGAATCCGGTGTGCTGCGCGGCGGCGCTGGCATCGGTGGACCTGATCCTGCGCGAGGGGCTGGCGGAGAAGGCCCGCATCACCGGCGCCGTCCTGCACCGGAAGCTGAACGCCATGGCGGGGCGCTATCCGCAGATCGGATGCGTGGCGGGCAAGGGCCTGGTGGCGGGAATCGCCTGTGTGAAGCCGGGCACCACGGAGCCGGACGGCGACCTGGCCTTCGACGTCGTGCGGCGCGCCATGGAGAAGGGCGTGCTGATGTTCGCACCTGTGGGATTCGGCATGGGCACGGTCAAGATTTCACCTCCGCTGGTGATCCCCGAGGATGCCATCGCGGAAAGCGTGGAGGCGCTGGAGGAGGCGTTCGCGGAATCGGTGCGGGAAGCGGCGGCCGTGGTGTGATGACGCCGGAAATACTGGTTGTCGGCGCCGGCATGATCGTGCACGATCAGATCCTGCCGTCGCTGTATCAAATGCAGCGGCAGGGGCGCATCGGCGAGATCGCCGTCTGCGATTCGGCCTATGCCAGGGTGCGAAAGCTGGCCGAGGCGGAGGCGCTGCTGCGCGCGTTCCCCGGGCAGCGGTTCCGCCAGATGCCCGCCACCGATGCGCAGGGCCGCCAGCCGGAGCTGTTTCGCGAAGCGATTTCCGGGATGGCGCCGCGGCAGATCGTGGTGGCGGCAGTGCCGGACCAGTTGCACAACGAGGTGATCCGCGCGGCGCTGGCGCACGATCAGCACGTCTGCTCGGTGAAGCCCCTGGTGCTGGAGCATCGGCAGGCGGTGGAGATCGCGGAGGAGGCGCGGAGGCGCGGCCTCATGGTAGGGATCGATTATCACAAACGGTTCGACGACCGCAGCCTGATGGCGCGCCGGGCCTACCGCGAAGGGCGCTTCGGCGAATTCCGCCTGGGCACGGCCTGCCTGCTGGAGAAATGGTATTACCGCAATTCCAATTTCCAGAACTGGATGACGGCCGAAAACTCCGACGCCTTCACGTACATCGGCTGCCATTACGTGGACCTGGTGGCGTTCATCACCGGGCTGACGCCGAAGTCGGTGAGCGTTTACGGCATCCTGGACCGCTATCCCAACGGGCGGGAGGGCTACCTGTGGACCGATGCGCGGGTGATCTGGAATAACGGCGCGTGCCTGAACGTGCAGAACGCCCTGGGATTTCCGGACGCGGCGCCGGGGACCAACACGCAGGGGCTGACGATGTACTGCCAGGGCGCGGACGGCGGCGCGCTGATCTCGCACTCCGACCAATACCGCGGGTTGAAGTACTGCTACACGGGGCCGGAGACCTATGCCGAGCCGAGTCCGGACTATCTCCAATACGTGGATCTCGGCGGGCCGGGGCTGGTCCCGGTGGGGTACGGCTACCGGTCGATCGAGGCGATCGTTCTGGCGGCGATCCGGGTGAATGCCGACGGCGCGGCCGCGCTGGACGAAATCGAGCGCGCCGGGATCGTGGCCACGCCGGGCAACAGCAGCTACAACGAGCGGGTGATCGAAGCGTGCCGGGAGTCGATTCGGAATGGAGGGCGGGAGGTGCGGTGTTAGGGTACCGGCCCGCCATTTTTTGCTTGCGGGTTCGCAACCGGATGCGCCATATTGGGAATGGCGTCGGAAAAGCCGTGTAGAGCGCACCCCAAGGACCGGAATCGAGAGTTGTCCCGAATGGCGCTCGGGCCGTCTGGCGCGCAGGGTGCTTTCGATGGCGGAGAACCTGCTCTACTTCACGGAACTGGTGTCCATGCCCGTGTTCGACCTCAAGGGCCGGCGCATGGGGCGCGTCAAGGATGCCGCCATCGTTCCGCTGGTGCATTCCTCGCGCATCGACCGGCTGCTGGTGGGCGGCGGCGAGGCATGGCTAACCATCCGCTACGACCAGGTCAGCTCCATCGTCCTCGACAAGGGAATCTCCCTCAGCGACGAGCAGCTCGTGCCGTATCACGACGACGAGTACCTGCTGCGCATCGGGCGCGACCTGCTCGATCAGCAGATCATCGACGTGAACGGGCGCAAAGTCGTGCGCGTCACGGACGTCACCATGGGGATCCAGCCCGACGGCGTCCGCGACACACTGTCGGTGCTCGAGGTGGACATAGGCGTCCGCAGCATTTTCCGGCGGCTTCTCCAGGGTGTACTGCCGCCGCGCGTCATTCGCCGGTTGCAGCATCCCATCCCGCCGAACTCGATCCGTTGGGATCTGGCCAACGTGGTGGAGCCGGACCCGCTGCGGCGCCTCCGGCTCAACATCTCTTACCGGAACCTGGAGGAAATGCATCCGGCCGACCTGGCCGACATCGTCGAAGAGCTGGGGCCGGCCGAGCGCGAAGCCATCTTCGAGACCATCGACAGCGAAGCGGCCGCGGACGCGCTGTCGGAGGTGGAGAGCCCCAAAATGCAGGCGAGCATCCTGGAGGCTTTGGAGCCGGAAAAGGCGGCCGACATCGTGGAGGAGATGGCGCCGGACGAGGCCGCGGATATTCTTTCCGAAATGGAAGAGGCGACCTCCGAAGAGATTCTGGACGAAATGGATACGGCGGAGAAGACCGAGGTGCGCGAGCTGCTGGAGTTCAAGGAAGACGTGGCGGGCGGCATGATGAACACCGAGTACGTCGTGCTGCACGACAACGCCTCGGTGAAGGACGCGGTGGCGGCCCTCAAGGGCAACGAGGACCTGCTGGAAGGCCTGAACACGGTCTTTCTGGTGGATGACGAAGGGCGTCTTTCCGCGTCGATTCCGCTGGCGCGCCTGTTCCTGGCATCGAGTGAAGCCAAGCTGAAGGACCTGGCGAGCGAAACCATGATTCAGGTGAGCGTGGATGAAAAGCAGGACCGCGTCACCGAACTGTTCGACAAGTACAACCTCATGACGTTGCCCGTCGTGGATGAAGACGGCAAGCTGGCCGGCGTCATCACGGCCGACGACATCATATCGGTATTAAGGCAGAAGTGACGGATGCGGGCACTACTGAACCGTTACCGCTACCACCTGGTGGTCTTCTTCGCGGTCATCGGACCCGGCTTCATCACGGCAAACGTCGATAACGATTCGGGCGGCATCTACACCTACTCGGCCGCCGGGGCGAAATACGGCTACCTTCCCCTGTGGACGCTGCTGCCGATCACCCTGGTTCTGATCATCACGCAGGAGATGTGCTCGCGCATGGGCGCGGTCACGGGCAAAGGCCTCTCCGACCTCATCCGGGAAGAGTTCGGCCTGCGCATAACGTTCCTCATCATGACGCTGCTGGTGCTGGCCAACCTCACTAACGTCATGGCGGAATTCGCGGGAATCGCCAGCTCGCTCGAGCTGTTTCACATCAGCCGGTACATCTCGGTTCCGCTGTCCGCGGTGGCGGTGTGGTTCCTGGTGGTAAGAGGCAACTACCGCAGCGTCGAGAAAATCTTCCTGTTCGCGTGCGCGTTGTACATCACGTACATCATCTCGGGCTTTTTGGTGAAGCCCGACTGGAAAGAGGCCGCGCTCTACAGCGTGAAGCCCAAGCTGATGCTCGACCCCGGCTACATTTATATGCTGATTGGAATGGTGGGCACCACCATCGCTCCGTGGATGCAGTTCTATCTCCAGTCCGCCGTGGTGGAGAAAGGCATCACGGCGAAGGAGTATGCCAAGTCGCGGATCGAAGTGATCGTGGGTTGCATCATGACCGACGTGGTTGCGTTCTTTATCATCGTGGCCTGCGCGGGCGCGATTTACAGCGTGGCGCCAAAGGACATCGACAGCGCGGCGGAAGCGGCCCTGGGCTTGAAGCCATTCGGGCAATATGCATTTCTGCTGTTCAGCGCGGGGCTCTTCAACGCCTCGCTCTTCGCGGCCTGCATTCTGCCGCTCTCGACGGCGTACTCGGTTTGCGAGGGCCTCGGGTTTGAAGCCGGCGTGAACAAGCGGGTGCGCGAGGCGCCGATTTTCTATTTTCTTTACCTGCTCCTGATCGTGGTGGGGGCGGGTGTGGTCCTGATCCCCGGCTTCCCGCTGGTGAAGATGATCCTGTTCTCGCAGGTGGCCAACGGAGCGCTGCTGCCCTTCGTGCTGATCTTCATGGTTCTGCTGATCAATAAGACGGACCTCATGGGCGAGTGGGTCAACCCCCGCTGGTTCAACCTGGTTTCGTGGCTGACGGTGGTGGTGATGATCGGGCTGACCCTGGCGCTCGTAGGGATCTCGCTGCGCGGCATGCATTAGACTGTTGGCGTGGCTACCGACAAACTCTTCATCAACGGCGGCTGGGAGAATTCGGCGTGCGACCGCGTGGTCGACGTCGTCAATCCCGCTACGGGCGAATTGCTGGCTACCGTGCCGGATGCCGATGCCTGCGATGTGGACCGCGCGGTGGCGGCGGCGCGCGCCAGTTTCGAGAAGAAGACGTGGCGCGGAATGGACCCGTCGAAGCGCGAGCGGATCCTGTGGACCATCGGCGACCTGCTGCTGAAACATCGCGACGATCTGGCGGCGGCGATCACGCGGGAGAACGGCAAGACGCTGCGCGAATCCGTGGGAGCCGACGTCGCGCCGGCTGCGGACTGCTTCCACTATTACGCCGGCTGGGTGCGGAAGATCTACGGCGAAACGATTCCCGTGGACGGACCCTTCCTCAACTACACGCTGCGCGAGCCGGTGGGGGTGGTGGGCGCGATCGTGCCGTGGAATTTTCCGCTGCAGATCGCCGCGTGGAAGGTGGCGCCGGCGCTGGCGTGCGGCTGCTCGGTGGTGCTCAAGCCCTCGGAGCTGACGCCGCTGAACGCTTTGAAGCTGGCCGAAATCGCCATGGAGGCCGGACTCCCCGAGGGCGCGCTCAACGTGGTGACGGGCTACGGGCCGACCACCGGCGAGGCGCTGGCGCTGCACGAAGACGTGGACAAGATCAGCTTCACCGGCAGCATCGCCACGGCGCGCAAGCTGTTGCAGGCTTCCGGTGTCTCGAACCTGAAGCGGCTGAGCCTGGAGCTGGGCGGCAAGTCGCCTGTCATCGTGTTCCCGGACGCCGACCTGGATGCCGCGATGAAGGCCGCGTTCTGGGGCATCTTCGGCGGCAAAGGCGAGGTCTGCTCGGCCGCCTCGCGGCTCCTGGTGCACGCGGAAGTGCACGACCGTTTCGTGGAGGAGATGGGCGCGCGGGCCCGCAAACTGCGTGTGGGGAATCCGCTGGACCCCGCGACGCAGATGGGCTCGCAGATCTCGGCGCGGCAGATGGACCGGATCCTGGACTACGTGGAGTCCGGCAAGCGGGAGGGCGCCCGGCTCGTGGCTGGCGGCGAGCGCGATACCGAAGGCGACAAAGCCCGGGGCTTCTTCGTGAAGCCGACGGTCTTCTCGGAGGTGAAGCCGGAAATGCGCATCGCGCGCGAGGAGATCTTCGGGCCGGTGGTATCGGCCATCCGTTTCAGCGAAGCCGAAGAGGCGGTGCGCATCGCCAACGGCACGGTGTACGGCCTCGCCGCCGCGGTCTGGACGCGCGACGTGCGGCTGGCGCACCGCATGGCGCGCGACATCAAAGCCGGGTCGGTGTGGATCAACACGTATAACGGCTTCGATTCCGCCTCGCCCTTCGGCGGTTACAAGCAGAGCGGCTTTGGACGCGATTTGGGCTCGTACGCGCTGGAGCAGTACACCAACGTGAAGTCGGTGTGGGTGGCGCTGTAGGGATTACGCGGCGATCCAGGGATTCACGACAGTAATGCCGCAGCCGTCGAAGTCCGCGGCATCGCGAGTAGCCAGCGTGGCGCCGTGCGCGCGGGCAATTGCCGCGATCTGTGCGTCCGCATGCGTGATCGGACGTCCCTGCAATCGCCGGCCGGCAGCAATTCGCGAGTACTCCTCGGCCGCTGCGCTGTCGAAGATCAGAACGCGCCCCGCAAAAACCTTGTCGAACATCCGGCGCGCTGCCAATTCGAGGGAACCCCGACGCTTCCCCCGCGGAAGAAGCTCGACGCCGTACAGGATTTCAGCTTGCGAAATCGAAGTCGTGTAGAGTTCCTGTCCCGGCTGGGCCAACATCCAGCGGGAAACCGCGTCTGCCGGCGACTGCTTCATCAGCTCTGAAAGGACGTTGGTATCGAGGATTGTCACTGGAAGTCCGGCGGCTCGCGAATAGGCTCGCGCTTCATCTCCGGAAGCTCGACTCCGCCCAGCGGCGCAAAGAGACGCCGAATCGCCTCTGCCGGGTGGAGTTTGGCCAGGTCGTCGTCATCGAGCGCATTCTCCAGGATCTCCCGCGCCTCCTCTTCCATGGAGCGCCCATGCTCAGCCGCGCGCACGCTAAGCCGCGACGTGATCGACTCGTCCAGATTGCGGATTACCAGGCTCGCCATGATTCAATCGTAGCAATGATATCAGCGGAGCCTTGAAGGCAAGCGGAATGGAGGCGATGAACGTCGCCGCTCAGTGGGGCGGCCGCAGGAGGCGCGAGGGAAGCTTGGAGAGATAAGTCAGCCGCTCGATGAGGGGCAGGAGGCGGCGCACCGTCCGCCCGTGCAGGATCAGGCTGCCGGTCACCAGCGCCGGATGCGGGATGGTCGTGCAGCAGCGCGAGCAGATGCCGATCTCGCCGGCGCGGCCCGCGGCATGCAGCCGGCGCATGTCGCGCATCGCGGCGGAATTCCAGATCTCCACCAGCGGCTGTTCGCCGATGTGCCCGACGGGCGCGCCATCCAGCATGTAGCTCTGGCAGCACGGATACACTTCGCCCGACTGCTTCACGTACATCGGGCCGCGCCAGAGGTAGTGGCACGGGTGCTTCCATTCGGCGGCGGCGTGGCCGGCATCGGGCCGCATCAGGTTGGTCTCATCGGCTTTGATCCGCACCTGGTCCACGCCCGGCACGGCGCTCCAGAACGCGAGAAAGTCGTCCACCTCCGACGCATTTCCGTCCATCCGCACCATCTGCACCACCACTTGCAGACGCGAGCGCCGCTCATGCTTCATGCGGGCAAAACGCACGAAATTGTCCCGCACCTTTTCGAACTTGGCGCCTTTGCGATAGAACTCGAAGCTCTCCTTCTTCGCGCCGTCGAAGCTCAGGGTGATCTGCTCCAGCGGCGAATCCAGAACGCGGGCGGAGAGGGCCTGGTCGAGAAACGTCCCGTTGGTCGAAAGCAGCGTGGAGATGCTGTGCCGGTGGCAGAATTCGATGCGGTCGAAAATGCCGGGGTCCATGAACGGCTCGCCCAGTCCGATCAGCATCATGTGCTCGGCCGTATTCCCGGATTGGGCGACGAGACTTTCGAACACCTCGTCCGTCATATCCGCTTTGGGCTGCTTGTGGGTTTCGCGCGGACACATCGGGCAGTACAGGTTGCACTTGGCAGTGGTTTCGACGATGTACTCGACGGGCAGCGCCGGGACCGTGGCGCGGCGCGCGAGGTAGCTCCACAACAGCTTTGCGCGGTTCCAGGCCCTCATGCTCGTATTTATTGTAACCGTGGCACAGAAGGTATCATCGGATGAGGGGTGTAAGCGCGCAGTGAACATCACGATTACGGGAGCTTCGGGATTCATCGGGCGGCGCCTCATGAAGACGCTGGCCGGGGAGGGCCACTCGCTGCACGTGCTGAGCCGCCACGCCGGAACCAACCTGCCGGCGGGCGTCCGGCTGTCCGCGTGGGATTGCTTGAAGGGCGAACCGCCCGCGGACAGCCTGCGCGACGCCGACGCCGTGATTCATCTCGCGGGCGAGCCGGTGGCGCAGCGGTGGACCGATCAGGCCAAGCGGCTGATCCGCGAAACCCGCGTGACCGGCACGCGCAACCTGGTGGCTGCGCTGTCCAAGCTCGAGCGGCGGCCGCAGGCCCTGATCTGCGCATCGGCGGTGGGGTACTACGGCTCGCGCGGCGACGACATCCTGGTGGAATCCTCCGCTCCGGGCAGCGATTATCTGGCCGAGGTTTGCCAGGCGTGGGAGAACGAGGCCTGCGCCGCCGAGGGGTTGGGTATGCGGGTGGTGCGCGTGAGAACCGGGCTTGTCCTGGGTGCGCGCGGCGGCGCGCTCCTGCGCATGCTGCCCCCGTTCAAAATGGGTGTGGGCGGGAAACTGGGCGACGGCCGGCAGTGGATGCCATGGATCCACCTGCAGGACCTCGTGGACCTGTACCAGTTCGCCGCTGAAAAACCGGTGCGCGGGGCCCTGAACGGAACCGCGCCCTCCCCCGTGATGAATGCCGATTTTACGCGCGCGCTGGCTTCCGCCCTGCATCGCCCGGCCTTGTTTCCGGTTCCGAAACTCGCGCTGAGCCTGCTGTTCGGCGAGATGTCCGCCATCTTGCTGGCCAGCCAGCGTGTGCAGCCGAAAGAAGCCGAGGCCGCCGGCTTCCGCTTCCGCTTCCCGCAACTGGAGGCCGCGCTTTCCGACGTCCTCAAGTGAGGCGGCGCCACGTCATCGAGTAACGCTATTCAGAACAGGCTTCTCCAAGCCGCGAAGCGTCCGCCCTTCTCCGCCGCCGAGATCGAAGACCACGATTTCATTCGCGCCCTTCCGAAGCCACGGGCCGGGCACGTAAAGCGTACGCTGCGGGCCGATGCTCCACACCCGGCCAAGCGCGCGCCCGTTCAGCCAGACCTGTCCCTTGGTCAGCGAGCCGACGTCGAGGAAAGTGTCCGCGGGATTCGCCACATCGAATCGCGCGCGGTAGAAACACGGGCCCTGGCAGGGAGCTTTTTGAAAGGGAAGACGCGCCGGCTCGCTCATGGGAAGCGGGTACACGTCCCAACCCGTGAGGCGCGCTCCCGCGTACGTCACCTGTTTCGTGATGCCTTTTCGCTCGCCCCGGATCACCGTGGTGAAGTTCACCCGCCCGGTGTTTTCCACGAGAATGTCGAGACGCGCATTCCCTCCCTTGATCTCGAGCCGCATACGATTTTGTGCCAGGCGCCGGTCGAGTGTGCCGGCGGGCCGGCCATCCACGTAAATGACGGCGTAGTCGTGGAGGTCTTCGATCACCAGCTCGCCAGAAGCCGGCCCGTGAACCTGCGCGCGGTAGAGGATGTAGCCATACGCCTGCCCCAGATCCTCCATCGAGAGCGGATCGGCGGAGCGCACGGGCCCCGACAGGTTTTGCCAAAGGGATGTTGCTTCGGCAAGCGGGAAAGCCGGCAGCGCAATGGGCGCCGGCACCGCGGGCACGGCGGGAGGTGTTGTGCTGGTTGCGTTGGCGATGGCATCGCGAAACGTGCTGTACTTCGGCGCCGGCCGCCCGCTTTCATCGAGGGCGGAATCGTAATCGTAGCTGGTGACGTCGGGCTGGTAGTCCTTGCCGTTGCTGTTGGCGCCGTTCAACCAGCCGAAGCTGGTGCCGCCGTGGAACATGTAAATGCTCACGGAGTAGCCTTTGCGCAGCATCCAGCCGAGTTCCGCGGCCTGCTGGGCGCCATTGGTCGCCGCGTGTTTGCCGCCCCAATTGTCGAACCATCCGGCCCAGTATTCGCCGTTCATGAACGGCCCTTCCGGCCGGAACTTCCGAAGCGCCGCGAAGCCTCTTTCCGCGCCGCCCGGACCGAAATTGATCACCGCCGGCATTCCGGGCAACGCGCCGGCAGGCAACTGTTCGGGGCCATCCGCGGTGTAGAGCAGGGACTTGGTGAAGCCCGCGCTCACCAGCGCGCGGCGGATCTGTTCCATGTAGGCGCGGTCGCTGCCGAACGAGCCGTATTCGTTCTCCACCTGCACCGCGATGACAGGTCCGCCGTTGCCGATCTCGAAAGGCGCGACCTCCTTCCCCAGGCGGGCCAGCCAACGCACCGTGGGCTCCATGAATTTCGGATCGGTGCTGCGCAGCACGAGGGCGTGGTCCTTCAGCAGCCACGCGGGAAAACCGCCCAACTCCCACTCGGCGCAAACGTAAGGGCCGGGCCGCAGAATCACGTAGAGGCCTTCCTGCTGCGCTTCGCGGAGGTACTCGGCGATATCGTTTTGGCCGCTGAAGTCGTAGACGCCGGGCTCCGGCTCGTGCACGTTCCAGAAGACGTAGGTGGTGACGGCGTTCAGCCCCATGGCTCTGCCCATTTTGAAGCGCGCCCGCCAGTAGGCACGGGGAACGCGGGGGTAGTGCATCTCGCCGGAGACGATCAGGAAGGGCTTGCCGTCGAGCGCAAAATGGCCATCCCGCACTTGAAACGTGTGCGGCTCCGCGGCGAAGCAAGTCACGCCCAAAAGGGAAGCAACGACCGATTTCAGAAACGTCATCACCGATTACCTTACTACCGTTCCGGTGCGGCCGGGTTCATTCCTCGAGCGCCCGGTAATTCACCAGGTCGATCCCGTTGGCCTCCGCCGCGGCCCGCACCTCCGCCGCCAGCAGGGCCTCGAGCTCCCGCTCGCGGCTCTCCTTCAGGCGCGTGCGCGCTTTGCGCAGCGCCTCGCCGCAACGTCCCGGGTGGCACATCAGCTCCGTGCTCCCCGCCGGCAGCACGCCGAGCAGCGCCACCAGCTCCGCGGCGCGGAACCGGCCGGTGATCTGAAAGCCCGCGAAATGGTCGGTGGTCCGGCATCCGTGTTTCGCCAACACGCGATGGAATCGCCGCCGCAGCAGGCCCATTGCGCCGCTGGTCAGGCGCTCGAAGCGCGGAACCATGCCGCTCATCGCGTTCAGGGGGAAATCGAACGGCCGCCTCACCCAGCGAATGCCGAACTCTTCGCTCAGCCGCGCCACGGCGTCGAGCACCGGGGGCGCCAGGTGCACGTGCTTGTGCGTATCGAGGTGGGTGGGCCGGATTCCGGCGGCGACGATGTGCCGCACCTGCGCGGCCAATTCGTCGTACACGCGAATCTCGCGCCGCGCCATGGCCGCCAACAGTTGAGCCACGGTCGGGGGCAAGGCTCGTCCGGTCACCAGGGAGAGCCCGCCGACCAGCACCAGGTGGCACCCGATATCCAGGGACGGCGTCTCTCCCGCCAGCCGCACGGCGTCTTCAAAAGCCGCTCCGTTGGCCATCAGGGTGGCGGCGGTGAGGATGCCGTTCCGATGCGCCTCCACGATGCCCGCGTTCACATCCGGCGTGAAGCCGAAATCGTCAGCATTCACCACCAGTTGTTTTCGGGGTTTCAAAACAGGGTCAGCCGGATGGTGAGGAATTTCTTGGGATTGGCGCGCATGTCCTTGGCCAGCGACTGGAACTCGCGCGTCACCTGGTCCAACGATTCGTAAAGCTGCGGATTCACCATGAACTGGCCCAGTGTGCCCTGGCCCGAGTTGATCTTGTCCATGGTGCCCGAGAGCTTGGCGATGAGGTCGTTCAGCCGGTTGGACAGCTCGTCGCTCTTGAGCAGCTTGCCCGCGGTGCCCTTGCCGGCGTTCACGTCGGCGATCAGGCCGCGGATCTCCGCCGTGGTTTTCTGCAGCTCGTCGAACAGCGCCGGGTCCTTCAGCAGCTTGCCCGCGGTCCCCTGGCCGCCCTGAATGTCCGCCAGGATAGCGTCGATACGGTGCAACGGGGCGCGCACATCCTGGTACAGATCGTCGTCGTGAATCAGTCTGCTGATGGTGCCGCGCCCGGTGTGGATCTCGTTCAGCAGAAGCTGCATTTCATTTTCGATCCCGGTCAGCCTGGCGTACAGCTCGTCGTCTTTGAGAAACAGGCCGATATTGCCCTTGCCGGCCTCCACGCCCGCCAGCAGCGAGTCTACGCGGTTGATGATGGTCTGGAACGAGTTCAGCATGTTGGCGCTCTGCGCCATGAGCTCGGGGATGTCCTGCACCAGTAAGCTCTTGATCTCATCGCCCTCTTTCACGGCCCTCTGGTCCTGGCCCCGCGTGATGTTGAGGAACTTGTCCCCCAGCAGGTTGGCGGCGGTGATGGACACGGTCGAATCCACCGGGATCTGCTTTAGGTATTCGCTCTTCACCCTCATGTCGAATTCCACGGCCCGTTTGGGATCGCGTGAATTCGTGAGGATCACCTCGTCCAGGTAGCCGACGGTGTAGCCGTTCAGCCGCACCACGCTGCCATCGGCAATCCCGGATGCATCGTCCATGTAGGTGCGCAGCACGGCGTTGCGCTGGAAAAGGCCCTTCGAGCTGGTGAGCAGGAAGACGAGCACGAACAGGATGAGGAACCCGGCCAGTCCCACCACCCCGACCTTCAACTGCGCCCATCGCACTTTGCTGCGATCCGCCATGGTTCTATACTCGCTTCTTGACGAACTTGGAAATATAGGGGTCCTTGGATAATTCCAGCCGGTCCTGGTCCCCTTCAAATACCAGGCGGCCTTCGCGGAGGACCATAAACGTGGTGCGCATTTTCTGTTTCGCCCCGTTCCGGGCCGGCTCCAGGCGCCTCAGCTCCGAATTGTAGCGGAAATTCGCGATCAGATTTCCGTCCTGATACCGCTGCGTCACCACCAGGGTGGTGGTCTGGGCCGTATCGCGCTCCTTGATCAACAACTGCATGATGGTGTGAGCGGTGATGGGATCCAGGCCGGCCGTGGGCGAATCGTAGAGGACCAGCGGGGGCTCGGTCACCACGGCCCGCGCGATGGCCGCGCGCCGCCGCATGCCGCCCGAAAGCTCGCTCGGAAACTTTTCCAGGGTATCCCCAAGCTCCACGAACTCCAGCGCCTGCGCCACCCGCGGATGCACCTGCTCCTTAGGGCAGTGGACGGACGGCTGGTTCAGCAGCGGATAGGCGACATTCTCCTCGATGTTGAGCGAATCGAACAGCGCGCTCTCCTGAAACAGCATGCCGATTTTGCTGCGGATGTCGAACAGCGCGCGCTCGCGCATCACGGTGAGGTCTTTTCCGAAGGCGTAGACTTTGCCGGAATCCGGCTTCGCCAGCCCCAGCGCGGTTTTCAGCAGCACGGTTTTTCCGCTGCCGGCCGCTCCCAGGATCACGCGCGACTCCCCTTCGAAGGCTTCAAACGACACGCCGGACAGCGCCTCCACGCCATCAAACGAGACGGTGACGTTTTCGAACCGCAGGATCGAAGGGAGCGCGTTGCCGGGCATGACTTATCCAGTGCCCCCGACGAACCAGAGTATGAACTTGGTGATCAGGAGGTCCACGATGAAGACCAGCGTGATGGAGGCCACCACGGCCTGCGTGGTCGCGCGGCCCACGCCCTGCGTGCCGCCCGTGGCTCGCAGTCCGTAGAAGCAGCCGGTCAGCGAGATGATGATGGCGAAGGCCCCCGGCTTCAGGATTCCGCCCTGCACCACGTCGTTCCACGACAGGGCCTGCCACACCGAGGTCCAGTACTGCTTGGAGGAGAGCCCCAGGAACCACTCGGCGATGATGAACCCGCCGAACATGCCGACAAAATCGGCGATCACGGTCAGCAGCGGCAGCATCACCAGGGTCGCGATCAGGCGCGGCGTCACCAGCTTTTGAATCGGGTCGGTGCCCAGGGCGCGCATGGCGTCTATCTGCTCGGTCACCTTCATCGATCCGAGCTCGCTGGCGATGCCCGAAGCGTTGCGGCCCGCCACCATGATGGCGCTCAGCACCGGTCCGAGTTCGCGCGCCAGGGTGAGAGAGACCAGCGTGCCGGTCTTGCTGATAGAGCCGTAGGTCGCGAGCGCGCGCGACATTTGCAAGGCCATCACCGCCCCGCTGAAGAAGCCGGTCATGGCCACGATCACCAGGCTGCCAACCCCGATGTTGTCCATCTGCAGGATGATGTCATCCCCGTAATGCGGGCTGCGCAGGATGTTTCGGAAGGCCCTTCCGGCGAGGAAAAAGAACTCCTGAACGGCGAGAACAGGCTCTTTCAACAGATCCAGCAAGTTAGGTCGGTCCCCGTAATCTCGATGCTACCATATTAGTGCCAGACAGGCCGCAACCGCGATGAAAGGACTCACCGACATCCCCGGCATCCGCGTCGGGCACGTATCCGATTTCGAGGCGATCACGGGCTGCACCGCTATCGTGTTCGAGCAGGGCGCGGTGGGAGGCGTGGACATTCGCGGCTCCGCCAGCGGCACGCAAGAGACCACGGCGCTCGATCCGCTGCACGTCGATCCCGTGGCGCACGGCATCCTGCTGGCCGGCGGGAGCGCCTTCGGGCTGGAAGCGGCCTCGGGCGTCCGCCGCTACCTGGAGAAGCGCGGCGCGGGCGTGGAGACCCCGGCGGGAAGAATTCCGATCGTGCCTGCCGCTATCCTGTACGACTTGGGCATCGGAAAATCGCACGTGCGCCCCAACCTGGCGATGGGCGAAGCGGCGGCGGCGGCGGCCACCACGGACGCGGTGGCGGAGGGCTCGGTAGGCGCTGGAACCGGGGCGACGGTGGGCAAAGCGCTGGGCATGAAGCAGGCCATGAAATCGGGTGTCGGCTCCTTCACCGTCACACTGCCCGGAGGCGTCCTGGTTGCCGGCCTGGTGGTGGTGAACGCGTTCGGGGATGTGCGCGACCCCTCCACGGGCAAGATCGTGGCCGGCGCCCGCAAGGCGCCCGGCAGCCGCGATTTCGCCAACGCGGAGGAAGTAGTAAAGCAACATGCGCCCGCGGGCCTGGTCCGTCTCAACACTACGCTGGCGGTAGTCGCGACCAATGCCAGGCTCTCCAAAGTGGAAGCCACCAAGCTCGCGCAATTCGCCAGCCTCGGCCAGGCACGGGCCATTTACCCGGTCAACACGCTGATGGACGGCGACACCACTTTCGCCCTCTCCATCGGCAGCCAGCGGGCCGACATCAACACGCTCGGCGTCGCCGCGGCGGAGGCCGTGGTGCAGGCCATACTGCGCGCGGTAAGGCTGGCGAAGACGCTGGGAGGAATTCCGGGGCTGGGGTAAGCGACTGCCGACGGGTGGCTTCCGGCCGGCGCTAGAATGGTAATTAAGATGGATCGTGTGCCCTCGCATCCCGTCAAAGATCCGCCCAATCTGGTTCGTGCCGGCTCATTCTCTCTGGATCGCCTGTTGAGCCATATCGACCCGGGATCAGCGGAGGAATCCGAAGCCTTCGTGCACCTCATCTATGAGCAGCGCCGCCTTGACGTCTCCTCCGATGGCGATCGCAAGACTCGTCGTTGACACGGACGTAGCCAGCTATGTTTTCAAGTGGCACCCGGAATTCGCGCCGCGCTACGTGGGCATCATTCGGGGGTCTGAGTTGGTCGTCTCGTTCATGACTCTCGCCGAGATGCGCCAGGGGGCGCTGGATGCGAACTGGGGCCGCGAAAATGCGATGTGCTGGAAGCGTATTTGGCAGACTTCTCGGTACTCCATTCTGACAGCTGTTGTGTTCTACTTGGGCTGCGGTCCGGAACGAGAGCGTGCGCAAGGGACGTCAAATGAGTTCGGCCGATGCGTGGATAGCGGCCACCGCCCTGGTTCTGTCGGCGCCGCTCGTGACGAACAATCCTAAGGACTACCGCCATCTGGACAACAGCTTGTTTCCGCAGCATAACTGTTTCCAGCAGACTCTCCGTGGGCCGAAGGCTCAAGCGCGGAGAGGACGCCGGCTGAAGTGCCCCCTTTATTTCAAGCTCACTACCGGGAAGTACGCGCCGCGTTCTTCGCGGGTCCACCAGCCGCGCTCGCCGGAATGCGTGAAGTGGTAGAGGTACAACCGGGCGCGCACGTATTCCGGCGGCGCGTTCGGAAATGGATTGGAGCGCAACAGGCGGAGCACGGTTGGCTCACCCTGCAAGAGCCGCATCATGAAGCCTACAAACCAGCGATTCTGCTGATAGGTCCCCAGCGCCGCGAACCACATTTGCCAGTCGAGCCGCGGCTGGTGCGGTGCCACGATCGGCGGGGCGCGGTTCAGGCCGCCGGGCTTGTAGCGGAACTCGTAGGCCTGCCAGTTCTCACCATCGTTTGAGCCTTCGACAATGATCTCCGGCCGCGCGGTCGTCATCACCGCGAACAGCCCGTACGAATTCACGATCCGCAACGGCGAGACGGCATGCAGAATCTGTGCTCCCCCGGGTGGGAGATCCACGGAGAACAGTTCCAGGCACAGCAGCCCGCTCACCACACCGATGAACACGGCGAGACCGATGCTGGCGGCGCGGTGCGGCACGCCGCGCTTCGACCAGTCGGGCTCGATGAACAGCCACAGGGCGAGGAAGATCGTCAGGAAGTTGAAGAAAGTGTAATTGCCGGAGAGCAGGATCAGCAGTTGGAACGCGATCGTAATCCACGCGGCCCGGCGGCGCACGCGCCGCGGCGCAAAGAACAGGAAGGGCACGATCAGCTCCACCACGAAGACCAGGATCGTCGACGCCTTCTGGAACCCGATCGGCAACTGGTACAGGCTCCAGGCGAGCGGCGTCGGCAGCGGCTGGGTTTCGTAGTGATAGCTCAGCGCGGTGAGGTCGCGCCAGGCCGGGTCGCCGCTCGACCATTTGACCACGCCGCTGAAGAACATCAAACGGAAAATCAGCCAGCGGAACAGCCACACGCGGACCGCGGAGGAATCCGCGAAGATCGCCAGAAAGCCGGCCTCCAGCAACAGCACGTCCCATTGAAACGACAGGAAGTCCTGCCCGGCGACGCACACCGAAAGCCACAAGACCAGGCAGACGGCCAACGCGGCGCGCTGCCATCGTCCGAGGATCGCCGCCAGCGCGCACAGGGCGCCGGCGATCCACACCGCCCGCAGAGCGCCGTCGCCGGAGTTCAGCCAGAGAACCGTCGGGGCATTCCAATACGCCGCGCCGCCCAGGGCCTCGCGCACCGCCTTCAGGTAGTCGCCGACGGGCAGAATCCCGCGCGATCCGACGAGCCCCATGGCTTGAATGCCGAAAGAAGTAAAAGCGATCAAATACACCGATCCGAGCAGGCGCAGGAATGTTCGCACGCTCACAAATGGAGCGGCTTCGACCGGCTGCGAGCCGATTTTCGGCCGCCACGCCCACGGAATTTGCCTCCCGCTCACCCCGTCAATTCCCCCATTCCGATTGGATAGTCGCCATTCGATGGATACCCATTTCTTTCAATTGGTTAAACCGGCATGATGACCTCAAACTGGGAAAGGAAGCACTCAATGAGCACTCAGACTGTCCCCCCCAAGAGCACACCGTCTCCGAACCTCGTTCAGATCGGCTCGGTCGAGAATGTCATCCAGCAACGCCTCGCCGAGGAGCGCGCCCGCCTGGAGCGGGAAGCCGGCCTGGCCAAGCGTGAGGTGCATCACTTCAAACGGCCCCAGGAAAAGCCGTTCACCAAAGACCAGCGGGCCAACACCACGCTGCTCTTCGGCGGGCTGACATGGAAGCATGAAAAACTCGTGCATGGGGCGCTCGAGGGCCTGGGATACCGTGCCGAAGCTGTCCCCACTCCCAACGTGCGGGCCTTCCAGATGGGCAAAGAGTACGGCAACAACGGCCAGTGCAACCCGACCTATTTTACCGTTGGAAACCTGGTCCAGTATTTGCAGAGCCTCGAAGAGCAGGGCATTCCCAAACAGGAGATCATCGACCGCTACGTGTTCTTCACCGCCGGCGCCTGCGGACCGTGCCGCTTCGGCATGTACGAGGCCGAGTATCGGCTGGCGCTGCGCAACGCCGGTTTCGACGGTTTTCGCGTGCTCCTGTTCCAGCAATCCGGCGGCTTGAGCCAGTCCGACGCCGAGGCCGGCCTGGAGATGAATCTCGATTTCTTCCTGGGCATCCTCAACGCCCTGAACTGCGGCGACGTGATGAACGAAGTCGCCTATGCCCTCCGGCCGTATGAAGTGAGCGCCGGCGAAACCGACCGCGTCCTGGACGAGAACATGGATTACCTCCACGAGGTGTTCCGCAAGAAGCGGCCGTGGAAGCTCGAGGGCGGCATGGCCAGGTACCTGGGCGGCTTCTCGGACACAGCGGAGTACATCGGCAAGTTCGTGAACCAGATCAAGGGCGACGACTACGTTCCGACCCTGGAGCGCTGCCGCGACCGCTTCGACGAGATCGAAATCGACCGCTTGCGCGTGAAGCCCATCGTGAAGATCACCGGCGAATTCTGGGCCCAGACCACCGAGGGCGACGGCAATTTCAATATGTTCAACTTCCTGCAGCGCGAGGGCGCGCAGGTGCTGGTGGAGCCGATCGGCACCTGGATCATGTACATGATCCACCAGGTCGTGCAGAAGTACAAAGACTTCAAGGGGCTCGAGGAGGGCGCGGTATTGCCGCCGCTGTGGAAGCTGGGTTCCCGCGCGAAGATCGAGTTCGGCTATCGCCAGAAAGTGGCCAAGCTGAAGCTGGCGGAGGCGATCTTCAAGAGCGAGTACCACAAGATTGTCCACGCATTGGGCGGAATCGCACACCACCTCGCGGATCAATACGAGTTGCAGCGGTTGGGGCACCCGTTCTACAACTCGCGCGCGGGCGGCGGCGAGGGCCACCTGGAAGTCGCCAAGAACATCTACTACTCCAACAAGGACCTGGCGCACATGGTCCTCTCCCTCAAGCCGTTCGGCTGCATGCCTTCCACGCAGTCCGACGGCGCGCAGTCGGCTGTGGTCTCGAACTACAAAGACATGATCTACCTCCCCGTCGAGACGTCGGGCGAAGGCGAGATCAACGCGCACAGCCGCGTGCAGATGGCGCTGGGCGAAGCCAAGAACAAGGCCAAGAAGGAATTCGCCGAGACCCTGGAGCGAACCGGCCTGCGGCTGGACCAGTGCCGCGTCTGGGTGGATGCGCACCCGGAGACCAAGCGGCCGCTGTACCAGGTGCCGCACACCAAGGGCGTGGTGGGCGCGGCGGCGAATTTCGTGATGCATGTGGCGGAGAGGATGAAGGCGGAACAGGCTCGCGCGAATTGAGCGAGATCATCATGCATAGAAACTTCCTCATCGGAATGGACGTTGGCTCGACTACCGTGAAATCGGTGGTGATCGATGCCGCAACCGACCAGATCCTCTGGCAGGACTACCAGCGCCACGACACCAAGCAACCCGAAAAGGTCCTCGAGTTTCTGAAGCGCTTCGAAGTGGAAATCGACGGCTTCGCGGCCGAGAACTCGCGCATGTTCATCACCGGTTCGGGCGGTAACAACCTGGGCAAGTTCCTGGGCGCGAAATTCGTCCAGGAAGTGAACGCGGTTTCGCTCGCCGTGGAGCGCATGTACCCGGAGTGCGGCTCGGTGATCGAGTTGGGCGGCCAGGACGCCAAGATCATCATCTTCAAAACCGATCCGGAAACCGGGCGCAAGAAAAAGATTCCGTCGATGAACGACAAGTGCGCCGGCGGCACCGGGGCCGTGATCGACAAGATCAACGCCAAGCTGCGCATTCCCGGCGACCAGCTTTGCGAGATGGGCTACAAGGGGATCAAGCTTCATCCCGTGGCAGGCAAGTGCGGCGTCTTCGCCGAAACGGACATCAACGGCTTGCAAAAGATGGGCGTCCCGCCCGACGAGCTGATGGCCTCGTTGTTCGAAGCCATCGTGATGCAGAACCTCTCGGTGCTGACTCGCGGCAACACGCTGCAACCGGTCGTACTGCTGCTGGGCGGTCCCAACTGCTACATCAAGGGCATGCGGGACTGCTGGAAGAGCAACATCCCGAAGATCTGGGAGGAGCGCAACACGCCGCTGCCGGAGGGCGTCGCGCCGCAGGATCTCATCAAGACCCCGGACAACGCGCAGTACTTCGCCGCCATCGGCTCGGTGGAATTCGGCAAGGCCGAAGACGACGGCGTAGGGCAGTATATCGGTTTGGACAAGCTGGAGTGGTATGTCACCACCGGGCGCGAGGAAGAGAAGGCCAAGCGCGGCGGCGGAGGCGGCCTGGCCAAGGACGAGGACGATCTGGCGGCTTTCAAACGCAAATACCGCACCAAGAAATTCGTCCCCGCTACCTTCCAGCCGGGCGATGTGGTGGAAGGCTTCGTCGGACTCGACGGTGGCTCGACTTCCACCAAGGCGGTGCTGCTTTCCAAGGACAAAGAGCGCCGGATCCTCGCCAAGACCTATCAGCTTTCCAAGGGCAACCCCATCGAGGACACCATCGAGGTTTTGCAGAAGCTCGACCGGCAGGTTCGCGACCAGGGCGCGGACCTGAAGATCCTGGGGGTCGGCACAACCGGCTACGCGAAGGACATCCTGAAGGACGTGATCGGCGCCGACGCCGCACTGGTGGAGACCGTGGCCCACACCGAGGCGGGGCTGCACTTCTACGACGATGTGGACGTGATCTGCGACGTGGGCGGCCAGGACATCAAGATCATCATCCTGAAGAACGGCCGCGTGAAAGATTTCAAGCTGAACACCCAGTGCTCGGCGGGCAACGGATACTTCCTGCAATCCACGGCGCAGGGCTTCAACGTCCCGGTGGAGCAGTACGCCGATACGGCGTTTGGAGCGAAGGGGTTCCCTTCGTTCGGCTACGGCTGCGCGGTGTTCATGCAGAGCGACATCGTGGATTTCCAGCGGCAGGGATGGAAACCCGAAGAGATCATGGCCGGGCTGTGCAACGTGCTGCCGAAAAACATCTGGCTGTACGTTTCGCAGATTCCGAATCTCTCCGCGATCGGCACCCGCTTCCTGCTGCAAGGCGGAACGCAATACAACCTGGCCGCCGTCAAGGCGCAGGTGGACTTCATCGAATCGCGCTTCAAGGGCAAGGACGTGCAGGCGGACGTGATCGTCCACGAGCACTGCGGAGAGGCCGGGGCGATCGGCGGGGCGCTGGAAGCCGGGCGCCTGTGGGACAACGGACGCCAGACGACGTTCATCGGCCTGGAAGGCTGCGCCAGCATCCAGTACAAGACCACGCGCAACGAGGCCACCCGCTGCTACTTCTGCAAGAACAAGTGCCTGCGCACGTTCATCGACGTGAAGACCAACGTGGTGAACATCGATTACAAGCCGCCCGTCAAGACCAAGGTGCCGCTGGATACGGGCGCGCAGCGGCTCATCATCGCCACCTGCGAAAAGGGCACGGTGGAGAACATCGAGGAGATGCGCCAGATCAAGGGCAACCTCGACAAGGTGAAGAAGGAGAACCCCAACCTGGTCGAGGTGGCGGCCAAGGCCGTGTTCCGCGTGCCGGACGCGCCGCTGGTGGCCGACGCGCCGCCCAGGATCCAGATCACCGCCGCGCAGAAGAAGCGCGCCGCGCTGATCCGCAAGCGCTCCGAGTTGCGCATCGGGATGCCGCGCGTGCTGAACATGTACTCGCAGGCGCCGGTCTTCTCGGCCTATTTCACATCGCTCGGGATCAAGGCCGAGAACATCGTGTTCTCGGATTACACCACCGAGGAGCTGTACAAAGAGGGCGCCAAGCGCGGCGCCATCGACCCCTGCTTCCCGTCCAAGCTGGGCATTCCGCACGTGCACAACCTGCTGTACAAGATGCACGCCAAGAAACCGCTGGACATTATTTTCTTCCCCATGATCGACTGCCTGACGAGCGATCTGCACTCCATCCAGGCCAGCCGCTCGTGTCCCACCGTGGCCTCTACGCCCGAAGCGGTGAAGGCGGCGTTCATCAAGGAAGGCGACCTGTTCGCCGAAAAAGGCATCCTCTTCCTGGACACCTTCGTGAATCTGTCCAGTCCCGACATCCTCGAGCGGCAGCTCTTCGAACAGTTCAAGGACATTCTGGGGCTGTCGCCCGAGGAGAATAAGCGGGCCATGCAGGAGGGCTACCGCGCGCTGTCGTACTTCGAAAACGTGGCCATGCGCGGGGCCGCGCGCGAGGTTCTGGAGCAACTGGAGCGCGAAGACCGCCTGGGCGTGGTGCTGCTGGGCCGCCCGTATCACAACGATCCGGGCGTGAACCACGAGATCCTGGAGGAGTTCCAGAAGCTCGGATACCCGGTGTTCGCGCAGGACAGCCTGCCGATCGACGACGACATCATCTGGCGCCTCTTCGGCGAGGAAGTCGAAGCCGGCGACATCCCGCATCCCATGGCCATCACCGATGTGTGGAAGAACTCCTACAGCGAGAACACCAGCCGAAAAGTCTGGGCCGCCAAGTACGTGGCGCGCCATCCCAACCTGGTGGCGCTGGAGCTTTCGAGCTTCAAGTGCGGCCACGACGCCCCCATCTACACGGTGGTGGAGGAGATTGTGGAGCACTCCGGGACGCCGTACTTCTGCTTCAAGGATATCGACGAGAACAAGCCCACCGGATCGATCCGGATCCGCGTGGAGACCATCGGCTATTTCCTGAAGCGGTACCGCGAGGACATGATCCGCAACAAGCAGAAGGCCACCGGAATCGAGCAGCAGCTCCGCGAGTTCGAAGCACGGCTGCGGCGGCAGATGCTGCGCGAAAAGCTGGACTCCATCGCGGACGCGTTCGAAACCGGCTCGATGCCGCAGATTCACGTGAGCATCGGCGCGCTGGCGGCCAGCCGGCCGGCCGCGCGGGAGTACGAAGCGGTCTCGGGCGACTAGGCGCCGCGGTTCAGAACGTCCTGCCCCCAGCGCTCCAACCGTCCTGGAGCGGTCATGACGAGACCATTCTGATGACGGCGCATTTTGCCGCCAATGCTCAACCGGGTCGCGGTATACTGTCTCACATTGGGTGAGGCCGGAATGCCAGTCATCTCCGCCTCATATCAAGACATGGAGGGGATATGCGTAAGACGGCATTAGCAGCAGTGTGCGGATTTGTCCTGGCGGGCGCCGGCGCGATGGCGCAGACAGGGGCGGACTATCTCGACATCACCAGGGTCCAGGTGCGTGCAGACAAGGGCAAGGAGTTTGAGGACAGCATCAAGAAACTGGTTGAGGTCAACCGTAAATATAAGGGCGATCATTGGATCGCTATGAGCACGGAATACGGCGATTTTGGTGGGTTCTCGTTCTCCTCGACGCGGGAGAATTATGCGGCCGTCGAAACCGGCATGGGGGCCTTCCAGAAGGCGCTGAAAGAGGGGCTCGGGCCGATGGGCGACAAGCTCATGCGCGATATCTCGAGCTACTCGGCATCGGGCTACAACCAACTCCGGCATCGCCGCTGGGACCTCAGCGTGCATCCGCCATCCAGCGCCGCGGAACTCTATAAAATGGTCGGCCAGACCAGGTGGATTCGGACGCTCAGGCTGGACGTGAAGCCGGGCGCGAATTTCCAATATATAGACGCCTGGAAACCGTTCCAGGCCGAACTTGCGAAGATCTCGCCGCCGGTGACCGTGTTGGTCTCGGAATCCTCGACCGGCACGCCCGCCATCTTCGTCGCGATCTATTACAAGTCTTGGGCGGAGATGGACGCTGGGGCCGCGGCACTGCCGAACGCGCTGGCGTCCCAGGCATACCAGAACCTGATGAGGGTCACCCAAAACACGATCTCGATGAGCAATTGGGAAATCCACCGGCTCCGGCCGCAGTTGAGCTATCCCCCGGACGAGATCGCCGGTGCCGACCCCGCGTTTTGGAATCCCAAGCCGGCGCCGCCGGCGGCTCCTAAACCCAAGACGACCGAACAGGCAATGAAGAAATAGCCGGCGGGCCGGAGGTTGCCGACCGCGAGCGGGAGCGAGCGGTAGCCTCCCCATTCCCCGAACCGGATACGCGGCTCCGAGTTACCTGTTAGAATAGCGGTTCCGTTTTCGGTGAGGAGGTATCCGGAGTGGCGGCGGTGAAGGCGCTGTTACGCTTGTTCAGTGTTCTGTTTCACGTGTTGTTGGCACTGTTTCTGATCGCAGTCTCGGGCCTGGCCCTGTTGTCCCGCGCCGGGAACCTGCACCTGGGCATGTTGCCGTGGACCGGTTCGACTCTGATTCTCGTCGTCTTTTTCAGCGCGCTTTTCGGGTTCGCCGCCGTCGCCCTGGCGGTTCTGGGCAAATGGCGGGCCCTCTTCCTGATCTGGAGCCTCGCGGTGGCCGTCTTCATGGTCAAAGGCTACTTCTTGAGCGGGTATCGTTTCGTGCCCGGCGAGGCTGGCCGAGCGCTATGGCTGTCCGTCGCCTCGTGGATTGCGGTGCTCGGGGCCTGGTTCCAGATGTGGCGGGAGCAGCGCCGTTACTGATGTACAAAGCCATCATCTTCGATCTCGGCAAAGTCATCATCCATTTCGATTTCAAACGCGGGTACAGCGCGCTCGAGGGTGTGTGTCCCTACGACGTGGCCGAGATTCGGAGGCGCATCGGCGCCAGCGGCCTGGTGGCGCCGTTTGAAACCGGCCGGTTGGAGCCCCGCGATTTCGTCGCGCAACTCTGCCGCCTGCTCGACCTGAGGGTGGACTACGATGGCTTCTGCGAAATCTGGAACTGCATCTTCAGTGAGACGCTGGTCCCGGAGAGCCTGCTGGAAGGCCTCGCTGCGCGCTACCGGCTGCTTCTGCTTTCCAACACCAACGCCATTCATTTCGAAATGGTGTGGGCCGCCTATCCCTTGCTGCGCCACTTCCACGAGAGGATCCTCTCCTACGAAGTGAAGGCCGCGAAACCGCAGCCGGAGATCTACCTGGCGGCCATCGAGCGCGCGGAGTGCCGTCCCGAAGAGTGCTTTTACACGGACGACATCGCGGAGTTTGTGGATGCGGCGCGCCGCCTGGGGATCGACGCGGTGCAGTTCCAGTCCGCCGCGCAGATCGAAAGCGAGATGAAGGCGCGCGGGATCCGGTGGTAGCCGGCCCTACTTCTCCAGCGCCAGATCCACCACTTCCTCCATGGACTTCACGTAGTGGAGGGTCACGTCCCCGATCTGCTCGCTCTTGAGGTCCTCGCGCACGTCGACCTCGTTCTCGAACGGCAGGATCACCTCGCGCACGCCACTGCGTTTGGCCGCCAGCACCTTTTCCTTGATGCCGCCCACCGGCAGCACCTGTCCGGTCAGGGTGATCTCGCCGGTCATGGCGAGATTCGGGCGCACGCGCCGTTCGGTCAGCATGGAGAGCAGCGCCGCGGCCATGGTGATGCCGGCCGAAGGCCCATCCTTGGGGATGGCGCCCGCCGGCACGTGAATGTGAATATCGCTGGTCTTGAAAACGTCGGGATCGATGCCGCACTTGGCTGCATTTGCGCGCACCCAGGTCAGCGCCGCCTGCACCGATTCCTGCATCACCGGGCCGAGCTGCCCGGTCATGATCAGCCCCTTGTTGCCGCCCGGCATGCGTCCGGCCTCGACGAACAGCACGTCGCCGCCCACCGGAGTCCACGCCAGCCCTACCGCTACTCCGGGCCGGCGCGTGCGCTCGGCCACTTCCGTATCGGTGCGGAACCGCGGCGCGCCCAGGTCCTTCTCCACCGTCTCGGGCGTCACTTCGGTCTTTTCGCGGGTGCCCTCGGCGATGCGCCGCGCCTGTTTCCTGCAAATGGTCCCGATCTCACGCTCCAGGTTGCGCACACCCGCTTCGCGCGTGTAACGCCGGATCAGAAAGCGCACGGACTCGTCGCTGAAATGAATATCGCCTTCGCCATCGAGCCCGTTTTCCCCGGTCTGCCGCGGCACCAGGTAGCGGAACGCAATCATGACCTTCTCCAACTCGGTGTAGCCTTCGAGCGAGAGGATTTCCATGCGGTCGCGCAGCGCGCCCGGAACCGGATCGAGCACGTTGGCCGTGGTGATGAACAGGACTTTGGAAAGATCGAAGGGCGCGTCGAGGTAGTTGTCGCGGAAGGTGTAATTCTGCTCCGGATCGAGCACTTCCAGCAGCGCCGAAGCCGGGTCGCCGCGAAAATCGCGGCCCAGCTTGTCTACTTCGTCCAGCATGAATACCGGGTCGTTGGTCCCGGCCCGCCGCAGCGACTGAATGATCTGCCCGGGCAGCGCCCCGATGTACGTGCGGCGGTGCCCGCGAATCTCCGCCTCATCGTGCATCCCGCCCATCGAGATGCGCGCGAACTTGCGCCCCAGCGCCCGAGCGATCGATCGGCCGAGGGAAGTCTTCCCCACGCCCGGAGGCCCCACGAAGCACAGGATGGGTCCTTTGAGCACCGGCCGCAGTTGCAAGACGGCCAGGTAATCGAGGATGCGTTCCTTCACTTTTTCCAGGTCGTAATGGTCTTCGTTGAGGATCTGGGCCGCGCGCTTCACGTCCACCTGAGAGCCCGAGGAGACGCTCCACGGCAGGTTGGACATCCACTCCAGGTAGGTTCGCGCCACGCCGTACTCGGGCGACGCCGGGGAAATCCGCCCGAGCCGCTGCAACTCCCGGAAGACTTCGGCTTTGACCTCCTCCGGCATTCCCGCGGCTTCCAGTTTCTTGCGCAGGTCCTCGGTATCGCGCGTCGATTCGTCGCCCTCGCCCAGCTCCTTCTGAATGGCCTTCAACTGCTCGCGCAGGTAGAATTCGCGCTGGTTCTGCGAGAGCTGTCCCTGTACCTGCGATTGGATCCGCCCGCGCAGCTCGAGCAGTTCCAGCTCGCGCGTCAGGTGGCGGTGTATGATGTTCAGCCGCGTCGCGCCATCGGGCTGCTCGAGCAATTGTTGCCGCTCCGCCGGGCTGAGCGACGGGACGTTGCCGGCCACGAAATCGGCCAGGCGCCCGGCCTCCGTGATCTGCCCCACCGAGGCCAGCAGATCGTCCGACAGGTTGGGCGACCCCGTCACGATCTGCTGAAACAGGCTCACGACGTTCTGCCGCAGCGCCTCCACCTCGGGCGTGATTTCCGGCTCGACGTCCGGAATGCGCTCCACCTGCGCCCGCAAAAACGGCTCCGTCACCGTGAATTTTCGCGTGCGGATGCGCTCGGTCCCTTCGCAAAACAGCAGCAGGTTGTCCCGCGGCACGCGGATGGCTTTGTGCATCACGCAAACGGTTCCTACCTGGTACAAGTCCTCCGGCCCGGGGGTATCCACGCGCGGATCGAGTTGCGAAACCACGGCCAGCTTTCGGTTTTCGCCCAACGACTGCACCAGCGCCACGGAGCTGGGCCGCCCCACCGTGATGGGCGCCAGCGCTCCGGGAAAGATCACCGTGTCGCGCACCGTGAGCACGGGGAGTTCTTCGAGTGCCTCTTCGGCCGGCGCCTGCACCTGCTCGGGTTCTATGGACATTACAGCTTCATGCTCCTTTCGGATAGCAGCCCAACACTCGCAGGAAATCGGCGATCTCCCGCAAATGGTTCAGGGCGTTGGCTGCCTGCGGCGAATCCGCACGGCCCAGAAAATCCACGTAGAAAAGGTATTCCCAGGGTTTGCCCCGGAGCGGCCGCGACTCGATCTTGGTGAGGTTGAGGTCCCGCAGCGCGAACGCGCTCAACGCGCGAAACAGCGCCCCCGGCATGTTGTGCAAGCTGAACACCAGCGAGGTCTTCCACGAAGCGTGATCCGCCGCTTTTACGGGATGGCGCCGCGCATATTCCGGCGTTCGCAAGAGGAAAAAGCGCGTGAAATTTCGCCGGTCGCTTTCGATGGACCGCCGCAGAATCCGGCCCCCATAAATCTCCGCCGCCACTGCCGAGGCCACCGCTCCGGCATCCGCCAGCCCCTCCTCCAGAATCATTTTCACGCTGCCGGCGGTGTCGTAGAAAGGAATTCTTTCGATTTGCGGGTTTTTTGCGAAAAAATCCAGACATTGATTGAGGGCCACGGGGTGCGAATAAACTCTCCTGATCTTGGAGAATCGAACGCTTTTCGGCGCAATCAGGTTGTGCACGATGCGGACGCTGGTCTCGCCCACGATGGGCAGCTCGAAATTCTGCAGGTGGTCGTAGTTCTCGTGCACCGATCCGGCCAGCGTATTCTCGATGGGGATCACCGCCCCGGCCGCGCGCCCGTCCTTCACGCTGCGAAAAACGTCCTCGAACCGCTCGCACGGAAGTACTTCGACACCCGCCAGAAGCTGCCGCGCGGCTTCTTCGCTGAATGCGCCGCGCGCGCCCTGGAATGCGATTGCCCGCGGCCTCATTTTTCCGGCCCCTCCCAACGTTTCACCCGCGCATCGGACAGGCCGATCAGATCGAGCACGCGATCCACGCTGTGGTCCACGATATCCATGACGGTCTGCGGATGATGGTAAAACCCCGGAATCGGCGGCGCCAGAATTGCGCCCATTTCCGCCAATAGCGTCATCGTTTTTAAGTGTCCCAGGTGAAAAGGGCTTTCGCGCACCATGAGGACCAGCTTGCGCCGCTCCTTCAGCGTGACGTCCGCCGCGCGCACCACCAGGTTCGAACTGATGCCGTACGCGATCGCCGACATGGTGTGGATCGAGCACGGGGCAATCACCATCGCGTCCGTCCGGCAGGATCCGCTCGCCAACCGGCAGCCGATGTCATCGTTCGGATACCAGTAGTCGGCCAGCGCTTTGGCGTCCGCGGCGAGCTTGCCCGTCTCCAAAAACAGAGTTTTCTCTCCGGATCTCGTCAAAATGAGGTGAATCTCCACACCCGGCTGGCTGCGAAGCCTCTCCAGTAATCGCAATCCGTAGATCGCGCCGCTGGCCCCGGAAATGCCCACGATCGCTCGCACTGCTTTTTCACCTGCCGTTCCGTAACCCTTGTTCCGCCGCCGGAACAAAACACCCGAATTCCAGCTTGCCGCATTTCGGATTCGAGGGTATAATTCCCTTGTCTAGCCGGAACCCGTCGCGGCGCCTGGCATAGCGAGGATCATAACATGGACCGCGCCGGAGAGTTGCTCAAGCGCGCGCGTGAGCGTCTCAAGCTTACCTATCGCGATGTCGAGAAGGCCAGCCAGATCATCGCCACCCGCCGCGGGAGCGATGAATTCGCCATCGCCCTGAGCCGTCTGGCCGACATCGAAAACAAGGCCACGGTCCCCAACATCTACCGGCTCTACACGCTCTGCGCCATCTACCGCCTGGATTTCGACGAGGTGCTGCGCTGGTACGGCGTCCCTCGCGACCTGCTGCCGTCCGAGGCCGTCCGCGTCGGCCTCCCTCAAACCCACGCGATCCAGTTCGGGCCCCGCGCCGCCTCGCCTGTCCCGCAAAACTCCAACGCCGAAATCGACTTGAATAAAACCACTTTCCTGAGCCATTTAATGCGCCGTTGGGGGAAAATGGCATTTCAATTCCTCGACGGGCAGGAATTATCGCACCACCGTTACGGGTTTATCGGATTGGAAGACTGGTCGATGTACCCGGTTCTGCACCCGGGTTCTCTGGTAGTTATCGACGAGACCAAGCGGAAAATCGCCACTGCGGGTTGGACCGATGAGCACGACCGGCCGATTTACTTCCTGGAGCATCGGCAAGGATATGTGTGCGGATGGTGCATGCTGGTTGGAAATCGCCTGCTGATTCAGCCCCACCCCGCCTCGCACCAACAGCCACAATCGTTTGGCTGGCCGGCGGAGATCGATGTACTCGGCCAGGTCACGGGCGTGGCGATGGTTCTGGAATCGAGCCAGCGCCGCCCTGCTCGAGCCTCAGCAGCTCGAGCAAAGTCTCCAGATCCGTAAGGTATAGCTGCCGTTCCACTTCGTGCGCCGTCGGCGGCGGCAGGTTCCGGTAGCGCCGGAAAACATCGGTTACCCCTCCGGCCAACCTCAGGTAATCGTCCAGATCCGCCTTCTGCTCCTCCAGGCTGGACGCGATCCACTGCGAAAAAACCTTGTGATGGCTGTGGCACAGCGCCCGGTCCGCATCCTCCCCACCCAGCATTCGGCTTAGTACCGGATGCATATAACGGCCCGTTCCCGAGTCACGCAACGATGACAGGTACACCAGGCGGCCGAAAAGCGTCGGGATTCGGAGAAGAACGTTTTGCCACATCTCCGCCGCTGGACCTCTGGACGACTCCGCGTTTATGGAAATTCCCGACACTTCTTTTCCCGGCCTGTGGGGGGCCCTCAAGACAAGTATAGCTCGAACTGGGGTTTTCACCTGCCCTGGAAAGGTAGTGTTCCACATTCGGAATATTTCTAGGCATAGGCCCCTATTACCGTACAGGGGGGCCTAGTATAGTACTGCGGTTACGCCCTTAACCAAGGATAGTAACCGCAACGGAAAGGACATTCTGAAAATGAAAAAGTTTATGCTTTTGGCCTTGCTTGCCCTCTCTTTTCTGGCCGCCCGGCCGATCAAGCATGACAACCCGACGCCGACTTGCGACCCATGCCCCTGGGTGCGCTAGTCTGCTAAAGAGAGTGTGTACAACGCGCGATACCCGGCGTTAAGCTGCGAACCAGGGACGGTTTTGCATGCCGGGTAGCGCGCTGGTTGTGTTTCTGCAGGCCACATCGGTAGCGGTCGCCGCCGCGATGGCGGCAAAGCTGCTGAGAACCCACCTTTATCGCCGCTACCGCGTTCTCTTCTGGTATTTTGTCTTTCGGGTGGCCAACGGGGTGTGGCCGCTTTTCCTGCACACCAAGTCGGACATGTACTTTTATTTCTGGGTATTTACGCTGCCCATAAATCTCCTGTTTTACGTCTGGGTGGTGCTGGAGCTGTGCAGCCTGGTGCTCGAAAGGCACAAAGGCCTCTACACTCTGGGCCGTTGGGCCATGTACTTCGGAATGGCCGTTTCCATAACCTTATCGGTGCTCAGCCTTCTTCCGCGCATCACGCCGGCCACGCCTCAGCGGTCCCGGGTCATGGTTTACGTCCTGGCAACCGACCGCGGTGTGACCTTTTGCATGGCCATCTTTCTGATCCTCATGCTTTTCCTGCTCAGCCGTTATCCCGTGACATTGAGCCGCAATGTCGTGTTGCACGCCGCGCTCTACACCGTGTTTTTCCTGAGCAATACGCTGGATGTGATTTTGCAGAGCGTGTTCGGCGTGCATCTCTACACCGCGATCGACACCGGGCTTATGGGCGTCTCGTGCGCCTGTTTGCTGACGTGGCTGCTGTTCCTCAGCCCCAGCGGAGAGGAGGCCAGGGTTCAAATCCCGCATTTCCGCCCCGAACACGAGGAACGCCTGCTCTATCAATTGGATGCGCTCAACGCGACAATGTTAAAAATATCACGGGAATAAGGCTGGCTCCATAGGAAATCTAGTACCAATATGACTACCAATTCATCTTGCAATCCCTGGGGAAGGCTTGTATCCTTTTTCTGTATATAGGAAAGCAATTACGCGATGGCTATCGTCATGAGCATGAGCCTCGTCACCTGCGCCGCCTTCGTAATGGTACTCTGCCTGCTGATCCGCAGGCTGGGGAATGCAGGCGGCCGCCTTCCCGTAACCCCGGAATGGATTGACGAGCTTTCAATCGAACGCTACCAACCGATGATGCGCCTGCTGGATGTGCGCGATCTGGAGTTCCTTCGCGCCCAGCCGGGCTTTACCCAACAAATGGTGCGCAACCTGCGCGCTCAGCGCTGCCAGATCTTCAGCGGCTATTTGCGCTGCCTGAGTGCCGATTTCGCCCGGGTTTGTTCAGCCTTGAGAGTGTTCATGGTGCAGTCCCGGCATGACCGGCCGGACCTCGCCAGCACTTTGATCCGCAGCCAGGTGCAGTTCGCCTGCGGCCTGGTGTCCGTGCGGTTCCGTGTGTTTCTGTACCGATGGGGCCTCTGCTCGATCGATGTGCGGGGACTGGTTCAAATCTTCGACGGGATGCGCCTGGAACTACGCAGCCTGGTGCCCGCGGCCGTCCCGGTTCTGTAGGATCGCGCGCGATTTCTCCGCGGAACTCGCGCGCTCGTTCCGTCTCGAAGACGCGCCTGAGTGCGCAGTGGCTTCCCGGGCCCTCCTCCCTCTACAGCTTTTTCAGGATTTGTTTCGCCTCTTTCAACCGTGGAAATTCTTTCTCCGCCTCCCGAAATTCCCGCGTGTGCACTCTTCTCCGCGCGCCGTGGTGGTCCACCGGATACCGCAGGTGCAGCATCTCGTGGAACATGACGTACTCCAGGGCCAACAGCGGCGCTTCCGCGCGGTCGAAAATCCGGCTAATGATGATGGCGTTGTGAGCCGGGTCGAAGTGCCCCAGCATGCTGCGCGAAGGCCGGCGGCTCCATCCCAACTGCGGCCGTCCCATCATCCCGCCAAAAAAGCGGCCATTCAACCGCTCGAAGACCTCATCCAGGTCCTGGTGTTCACCGCGCGGCCCCGAGATGAATTTGCGTCCCCGGATTTGCCTTACCAGTTGCGCCTGCCGCCGCACATCCCGCCGGTTCAGATACATCCGGTATCGGTGGGAATACATGCGGGCCACCGGTTTCCGGTACAGCTTGCCCAGCAGAATATGGGCCAGGGCCTCCATCACGGGCGCCGGCGCGCCTGCCAGCAGATCCGAAATCCGCACCTCCAGCCGGCCGTCCTCCAGGCGGATAAAACTGTCCGCATTCGCGAAGCCGCGGAATTCCACGCGCAGGACCGGCATGGCGGTCCGGGGTTTCAATTCGCGGAACACGCGCGCATAAATCTCCTCCGGCGTTTCGAAAAAGAGAGAAGTCTGGAGCCCCTGCAGGTCGAGCATCCCCGGTGGTTCCGGCATCTCCCATTAGGTTACCGCGTCCCCGCTCTCACGTCCCACGTGCGGCCACGTTCCGAATCCCCAAACCGCCACCCACGGGATGCGTTACTCTGAATTGGTAAAGGAACAAACGACTTTGGTCAAGGCGAAAATCACTGCTCTCGGCTGCTACACCCCACCTGGCCTCCTGACTAACCAGGACCTCGAAAAAATGGTCGAAACCAGCGACCAATGGATCGTCGAGCGTACCGGCATTCGCGAACGCCATATCGCCGGGCCGGAAATGGCCACCTCCGATATGGCCATCGAGGCGGCCCGCTGCGCCCTGGCACAGCGCGGCGTCGATGCGGCCGAAGTCGAGGCCATTATCGTCTGCACCGTTACCCCCGACATGCTGTTCCCTTCCACCGCCTGCCTGGTGCAGACCGGCCTCGGCGCGCGGGGCGCGTGGGGTTTCGATCTGATTGCCGCGTGCTCCGGCTTCCTGTACGGCCTCACCACCGGCGCGCACCTGATCGGCGGCGGCACGCACCGCAAGGTGCTGGTGATCGGTTCCGATACCATGAGCCGCATCATCGACTACACCGACCGCGCCACCTGCATCCTGTTCGGCGATGGCGCCGGCGCCATGCTGCTGGAGCCCGCCGGCGATGGCGACGATCACCTCGGGTTCATCGACTTCGTGGGCGAAGTGGATGGTTCCGGCGGCCCGGCCCTTTACATGCCGGCCGGCGGCAGCCGCCTTCCCGCCTCCCATGAAACCGTCGACAAGCGCATGCACTACGTCCACCAGGACGGCTCGGCCGTCTTCAAGTATGCCGTCCGCAAGATGTACGAATCCTGCCGCGAGGTGCTGGCGCGCAACGGGCTCACCGTAGACAACGTGGACATCATGATCCCGCACCAGGCCAACCTGCGCATCATCTTCGGCGCGGGCGACCGCCTGGGCATTCCCCGCGAGAAGGTCATGATCAACATCGACCGTTACGGGAACACCACCGCTGGCACCCTGCCGCTGGCCACGCGCGACGCCATCCTGCAGGGGCGCTTGAAAAAGGGCGACATCGTGCTTTATGCGGCGGTGGGCGCCGGCTACACCGTGGGCGCCACTCTCTGGCGCTGGGCCTACTGACCCTCACTTCAGGCGCACGCCCACATCCTTGCCGTGCGGCAACTCCAGTTCCAGGATGCCGCCCATATCGGCCGCCGCCTCGTACATCTCCTCATCGTCGATCTCGACCTCGTATTTGCGCAGGGGCTCCAGCCCCACCAGAAACACCAGCGCCTCGTCCTGCATCTCGAGCTGGAACTTCCGCGCCGTCTGGGCCAGGCAGACCACCGCCTGGTCGAGGGAAATCGGTCCCGCGGCCAACTGCGGGCTGATGGCGGTCACCCGGCCGTCCTCGAAGATCTGCATCACTCCGTCGAAGTAGCCGAACCAACGCGCCGAATCGTCCCAGCTCGATCGCACGAAAAGCCGTCCCATCTCCGCGTTGTAATAAACCAGGGGAGCCAGGTAGTAACTGAGCCCCGGCTGGTACGGATTGGCCCACAGGAATTCGTAGGGCGCCCCGAACGTGCCGCGCAGGATGAACTTGTCGTGCATCAGCCAGCCCTGCAGGATCTGGCTGGACGGCGCGTTGGCGTCGTACGCCACCATCGCCAGCTCCGCGGCGCGCGAGAGCGCGGCCTCCCGCAAGTCGGGCTCGCCGATCTTGCGGGTCATCCCGATATAGTAGTCCCCATCCGGCGCCGGGTATGGCGGCGGATAGTAGGTCATGAGATGCTCGATCGGATAATCCTTGAAGTACAGCGGGCAGGACTCGCGCAGATCCAGATTGGCGTTGTCGCGCAGGGCGTGGAGCAGTTCGAGCAGAGGGTAGGCATCTTCCCGCTTCAGCACGCTGCGGCCGCTCTTGAGGGCGGGCGCCATCTTGGCTTCCCACCAGGTGTGAACCACCCGCTCCAGTTCGCGCTGCGGAGTCCGCGGAACGTGGTCGAACAATGCCACGGCGGCCAGCACCCGCGACCGCACCGCCGCCACGGTGTCGGCGCCCGCGGTTTCGGCGATGCCCTTTTCGAGCCGCGATGTCAATTCGCGACGCTGGGCATCGCTCAGCAACTCCTGGCACCAGTCGAACACCAGCGCCTGTTGCCGGAGGTCGTTGTCCCGCCCGAGCGCCCACGCCACCGCCCGCCTCCCCGCCGCGGCATCGCCCGTGACCGCGTAGTACAGGGCGTCCGCGAAGCCGCGCTCGGGCATCGGGGCGCCTCCCATCACCAGCGCTTCCAGCTGCTGCCACCGCGCCGAGGTCCGGTCGCGTTCCCGCTTCAGCAGCCTGAGCCGCGCCGGCCTGAGAAACAGCCGCGGATGCTCGCTCGACACGGTGACCGGCTCATCCGCCGTCTGGGCCGCCGCCGCGGCCGGGCTCGACGCCATCAGGGTGGCCAGGATTCCCAGCAGCACAGGCGTGCCCGCCTTCCCCGGCCGATGATGGACAAGCCCGCCGGCCTGTCCTACCAGTGTGTCCATCACCCCGATTGTGTCATAGCGACACAGCCCCCGCCCACCGGTCCACACCCGGTTTTCCGGGCCGCCCGGAAAATATTTGATTCAAAACGGGTTCAATAGATTGACACGTGGTTGTCCGATTGCTATTTATGGTTGTGAATTGGCGAAGTAACCTTTCAAACCTGCCCTCTGCTGCAACAGGCAGGCGGAAGAAGAGTGAGCCGAAGAGACAGCGTGCTTGCGGGAGCCGGTGTTTGCAACAGTTTTTGCTCACTATTCTTCCCTTGTTGGTTGCCGCAGAGGGGTTTTTTGGCCAACGTCTTTATTTTTACGATCTCTCCGGGGGATCAGTGGTAGCGGTCGTTGTCTGGCATTTCTGGTGAGGAGAAAATTTGGACGCGGACCTGACCAGGAATGGACCGACATAATCTGTTCACCAGATAGCCCGACGCCGGATCCCAGCCCAACTTGGGCGGGCCGCATCGGATCCAGTTCCGAAAGTCATGGGACTGATCCGATGCGGTTTTTCATTTTGGGCGGACGCGTTGCCGCTTCGGGGCCTCAGTAGCTCAGCGTCCCCGTCCGCGGCGCCTCTTCCGGATTCGGCAGATATAGCGTTTTGCAGTGCTCGCAGCGGTAGATCTCGGCGTTCGCCCCGAACTTTCGCTTCACCTCGTCCCCGAAGAAATACCACCGCTTCAGGTGCCCCGCGCAGAGCTTGCCTTTTTCGTCTTTTTCGTTGCACGCCCTCATACGCGGAACGCGCCGCTTTACCTTGGTGCCGTCGCTCAGGGTGTCCACCAGCTCCGCCACCGGCACAGGCTTGTCGGAGGCCGCATATTTCGGGTTCGCCATATCGAGAACGACGAGTATATCAGGATAGAGTTGCGCCTGACACGCGCCGCGATCTACGTGTCGCGATCTACGCGCCGTCCCCCGCCCCGCTCGCCGCGAACGCGAACTCCTCCACTACCTTCCCCCCGATCAGATGTTCCTGAATGATGCGCTCCAGCACCTCCGGAGTCGCCGAGCAGTACCACACGCCTTCCGGGTAGACCACCGCGATGGGGCCCTGCTCGCACACCCGCAGGCAGTTCACCTTGGTGCGGTAGATGTGGTCCAGGAGCCCTAGTTCGGCCAGCCGCCGCTTCAGATAATTCCACGATTCCAGGCCGGCTTCTTTCGGGCAGCACTTCGGCTCCGTCTGATCGCTGCACAGAAAGATGTGCCGCCGGGTCCGCGGAATATTCAGGTTCACCGCAATCTGCCGCAGCCGCTCCAGGTCCGCCATAACCGTTACTGGACGCAGACCGCGGGATTCCGCAGCTCGCCGATCTCCGCCGCCTGTATGCTCACCACGTCGCCGGGCTCGAGCGCCGCCTCGCGCGGCACGATGATGCCCGTGCCCGTCAGCAGCACCGACCCCGCCGGAACGCGGTTGGCGCGCGTGAGGTATTCGATCAGCGTCTCCAGCCGCCGGTGCAGGCTGGCCGTCGAAGCCGTGCCGGAGAACACTTCCTTGCCGTCCCGCACGATCCGGCAGGTCATCTCCACATGATACGGGTCCGGCAGATCGCCGGCCGGAACGATCGCCGGGCCGAGCGCGCAGCAGCCGTCGTAGATCTTGGACTGCGGCAGGTACAGCGGATTCTCCCGCTCGATATCCCAGGCCGATACGTCGTTGGCCAGGGTGAAGCCCGCGATGCGCCCGCGGCTACCCAACACCAACGCCAGCTCGGGCTCGGGCGCGGTGAATTTCGAGTCGGCGCGGATTCCGATCGGCTGGCCGCTGGCCACGCAGACGCGCGCAGTGCCTTTGAAGAAGATCTCCGGCCGGGCGTCGCGGTACACGTGCGCATACATGCCCTCGCGCGTGCCGTGTTCGGCGTCGCGGAACGACGCGCTGGGCTCATACGTGCAACCGCAGGCCCACACTTCGGGAGGCTGGATCGGCAGCACCGGCGTGTGCTCTTCGGCATGGCGGCTGGCCAGCTGCGATGCCAGTTCTCCCAAGCTTTCCTTTTCCACCTCGGCGCGCCGGATCAGGTCGAGCATGGTGTGCCCTTGAATCGGCCGCGCCAGGCCGTTTTCGAAAACGGCGGCAATCACCGCCCCTTGGATTTTGATTTGTCCCAGATGCATCAGTACTTCAGGTAGACGGTCTTGTAGTCGCTGTAAAACTCCATGGCCGCCTGGCCCTGCTCCTTCGGTCCGAAACTGGATTCCTTGGTGCCGCCGAACGGGAGCTGGTATTCCACCCCGGCGCTCGGCAGATTGACGGTCAGCAGCCCCACCTCCGCGCGATAGATGTATTCGAAGGCCCGCGAGAGGTTGGTGGTCTGGATGGAAGACGAAAGGCCGAACGGGATGTTGTTGGCGATCCGCATGGCGTCTTCGAAATGCTTCGCCCGCATGATCGCCAGAACGGGACCGAAGATCTCCTCGCGCGCGATGATGTGCTCCTCCTCGACGCCCGCAAACACGGTCGGCTCCACGAAGTACCCCTTGGCCAGCGCGCCGTCCGTCATCCTGCGGCCCCCGCACAGCGGCTCGCCCGATTCCTTGCGCCCGGCTTCGATGTAGCGCAGCACCGTATCCATCTGGCCCTGGTCCACGCACGGGCCGATTTCGATCCCCGGCTCCATCCCGTTGCCCACCTTCAGCCGCCTGGTCCGCTCCACCACCGCCGCGACGAACCGGTCGTAGATGGCGTCTTCCACGATCGCCCGGCTGGTTGCCGTACACTTCTGCCCGGTGGAGAAGAACGCCGCGTTCACCACGTTCTCGACCGCGGTGGAGAAGTCCGCATCCGCCAGCACGACGGTGGGGTTCTTGCCGCCCATCTCGAGCTGGATGCGCAGGCGCCGCTTGGATGCCTCCGCGTGCAGCCAGTTGCCGATTTCGCACGACCCGGTGAACGACACGGCCTTCACCGGCCTGGCGCCCACCACTGCCCGGCCGAGTTCGCCGCCCGGACCCGCCACGAAGTTCACCGTGCCCTTGGGAATGCCGGCCTCGTGGAGCGCCTCCACCAGGCGCCACGCGCTCAAAGGCGCGGCCGACGCCGGTTTGAGCACCACCGTGTTCCCGCAGATCAGCGACGGCGCCATCTTCCAGGCCGGAATCGCGCTGGGGAAATTCCAGGGAGTGATCATCCCCACCACTCCCACCGGCTTGCGCAGCGCGAACATGTGCACGCGGTCGCGCTCCGACGGCACCAGCATTCCCGGCATGCGCGAGCCTTCACCCGCGAAATAGCGGAAGATGTTGATCGAGCGCCGCACCTCCCCTTTGGCCTCGGGAAGCGTCTTGCCTTCTTCGCGCGTCATCTCGGCGGAGACCTGCTCGAACTTCCGGTCCAGGATGTCGGCCGCGCGAAACAGGATGTTGCCGCGCGCCGGCCCGCTCATTCCCGACCACACGGGCAGCGCCGCGCCCGCCGCCGCGGCAGCATCTTCCACGTCGCGGGCCGTGCCCTTCACGAAGCAGCCGGCCACCTCGTCGGTGTCCGCCGGGTTGCGGTCCTCGAACAGGGCGGAACCTTTCACCCATTCGCCATCGATGTAGTTCGAAAAAGTTTCAGGCATGTCTACCTTTCAGGGTACCGGATTCCCAGCCACCCACTCGCCCACATTCAAAACGGCTCCGTATAGAAATATGCGTCGTTGCGCGCGAATCCCGCAATTCTCGCCACCAGGTTCTGCGGGAATTTCTGAATACGCGCGTTGTAATGCTCCAGCGTCTCGTTGTACTTGAGGCGGGCCACTGCAACCCGCGCCTCGCTGTCCTTGATTCCATCCTCGATCCGCGAAAAATTCCCGTCCGCCGCGGCGCGCCGGTCCGACTCCATGTATACCATCAGCTTGGCCAATGCTTCGGACAGTCGGTCGTTGGCCCGTATGCGGGCCTGTGGAGTCGCGCCTCCGAGCAACTCGGCCTGTGCGGCGGCAACTTCCGCAAAGACGCCGCCGGCCGAAAGCCGCGATGCTTTCGCGGCGTTCGCGAGATCGCGGATCCGGCCCGCCCGCTCCGCGAATGCCGAATCCACGCCGGCCCATTGGGCATCGATGGCCACCCGATACTGCGCCAGCTCGTCCTTCACTTTCACATAGGTGCTTACGGCCGTGCCCAATGCCACCACCACCACTGGTAGCCCGATCAGGACGATCTTCAGGCGTGATCTACTGTCTTCCAAGCCGGTCCACCGCCTCGATCACGGCCGCGATGCCTGACAGGTATGCGGCCAGCAGCGCGGACGGATCCAGCTCGCGCGGCTTGATGCGCTCTTCCCGCAGGTCCAGCAGTTTCTCGAACGGCAGCGCGTCGATCCCGAACCGCTCGCGCGCCTGCTGGATCACCTCGCGCTTCAACGGCGGCGCATCCACGCCGTGAAGCGCCAGGGCATGGCGGAACAACACGCAGAATGTCGAAACCGAATCTGCCAGCAGGCGGCGCAAAAGGTCCGGGTCGGAGTATGTTCCCGCCGCTTTCTGGCGAAGCCGCAACAGCTTGGCGCGCAGATCGTGCTCCACCTGCGCGCGATAAATCGAAGGGTCCGGTTCCGCGGCCGTCACGTCTTTCCCGTACAGCACGCGGCGATGGCTCCGGATATCGCGGAACTCGATGGCGAAGCAGTCGCTCGACGCGGCCGCTTCCGCTTCGGTCAGCAGCAGGGGCGAAGGATTGCCCTGCTTGCGCCACCACTGGAAAAGTCCTTCGCCGTCGGCCAGCTCGCGCGGCGAAATGGTCTGGAGCACGCACAGAATGTTGAGATCCGAGAACCTCGGATGGTAGTCGCCGCCGGCCCCCGAGCCGTAGAGCACCACCGACAGGAGCCGCTCGCCGTAAGCCTTTCGCAGGCGCTCCACCAGTTCCCTCAGCGCCTTCTCCATGGACGGGTGGTTACCAATCGTTGCAGGCGCCGCCACCGAAGCCTCCGAATGTGTCGCCCGAGTCGTACCCGCCGAAGCCCCCGCTGCCGCGGCTTCCCCAGGTGGAACGGCGCATGGCGGAGCGGCGGATCAGCCCCGGCAGAAGCCCGCGGCCGCCGAAGCCCCCGTAGCCCGCCGGTGCTCCCGCCCACATCAGCCAGGCCAGGATGACGACACCTCCGATCACCACCGGCCACGGCATCGCCTCCCACAGCGACCAGCGCAACCGCCGCGGAAGGCTCGCGGCCAGCTTCACGTGCGATGCCCGCGCGGCCGCCTCGCCGATGGTTTCCGCCGCCGCTCGCAGGGCTTCGTTGTAGTCCTGCCGCCGCAGCGCCGGACGGATCTCTCGAAAAATGCGGCCTTGTATGCCGCTGGCCGCGGGTCCGGCGCCGCCGCCGGCGACGGCCCAGGGAAGCCGGTCCCCGGTCGCCAGCAGCAGCATGATTCGCCGATCGCCAGGTTTGTGCGGATCGCGCCACGCCTCGAACAGCGCCCGCGCGACCGCTTCCACAGGCTCGCCTTCGAGCGAGGGCAGCGTCACCAGCACGATCCGGATGCCCGTAGCGTGCTCCACCGAGCCGCAGTACTCTTCCAGTTGGGATTTGCTGCCCGGGTCGATCACCCCGGCAAAATCGCTGACACAGCCCTGTGGCCGGTACGCCTTCCAATCCACCGCCTGGCCGTCTGCCGCGCACCACCCCATCGCCAGGCAGAGCCAGAAGCACGTTCGCATGTCGATGTCTCAGTGTACTACGCGGCTCGGCCGACCCCGGAGCGGCCCCAGCCAGCAGCCGGACTTGATATAGTAAACCGCAATGACCACTGGGGGACCAGGTAGCTGACCGGTGGCGCGGGCTGGAGGTCAATTTTCCATGAAGAAAACGAGAGTAGCTGTCATTACGGTGGCAGTGGCGGGATCGGCACTCCTGGCTTTCGCGCAGGCTCCGGCGCAACAGCAGGCGCAGCCGGGTGCGGGACGGCAAGGGGGGCGAGGCGGCGGCCAGCAGCCCATGCCTCCCGGCCCCAATCCCAATTCGCAATACCGTCTGGGTCCCGACTCGATGCCGCAGGAAGGAGTGCCCAAGGGCGAGATCCGCGGGCCGTACACGCTTCCCAGCAGCGTCTATCCGGGGACCCAGCACACGTATTGGGTGTACGTCCCGGCGCAGTACGATCCGGCGGCGCCGGCGAGTCTGATGGTTTTCCAGGACGGGCAGGCCTTCAAGGACGAGAATGGCGATCTCCGCGCGCAGAATGTGATGGACAACCTGATCTACCGGCGCGAGATTCCGGTGATGATCGGAGTCTTCATCAATCCCGGCCGCCGTCCGGATCAGCCGGAGCCCAGCCCGCAGACCGGTTGGGGGGATGGCACCACCAATCGCGGCATCGAGTACAACACGCCCGACGATAAGTATGCTCGCGTGATTACCGAAGAGCTGATGCCGGCGCTCAATAAGGAATACAGCATCTCGAAGGACCCGGAACAGCATGGAATCGGCGGATCCAGCTCCGGTGCAATCGCCGCGTTCGCGGTTGCGTGGGAGCGTCCCGACGATTTCCGGAAGGTGCTGAGCAATGTCGGCAGCTTCGTGAATCTGCAGGGCGGCTATGTGTATCCGGAGCGCGTCCTGGCGAGCGCGAAAAAACCGATTCGCGTCTTCCTGTGCGACGGGCGGAACGATAACCGCGGCGTCCGCAACGGGGTTTACGACGAGAAGCGCGACTGGTTTTACCAGAACGTCCGCCTGATGAAGGCTCTCACGCAGAAAGGTTATGACGTGAACTACTCGTTCAGCATGAACCTTCACGGGCAGAAGTTCGGCGGCATGATTCTGCCGGAGATGATGCGCTGGCTGTGGCGCGACGGTCCCGTATCCACGGATCCCAACGACATGGTGGAGCGCAGCTTCCGCCAGCCCGCGGCGAAAAAGCCGGCGGAGACCGAGCAGAAACAGTGAACGGCCACGGGCCGGGATTCGATCCCGGTGGCCGGGGAATCGATCCTCCGGCGACACCCGGGGTATAATCGTTCGAAATCGATGCCCTTGGCAACGGGCAGCAAACTGGGTCCGTACGAAATCCTTTCGCCCGCAGGCGCCGGCGGCATGGGTGAGGTGTACCGCGCCCGGGACACGCGGCTGGGGCGCGAGGTCGCCATCAAAGTCCTGCCCGCTGGAGCCGTGACGGCATGCGGATCTTCTACATACAGCCCGACAAGAAACTGATGGAAGCGAGTTTCGACCCGCGGAAAGGGTCCGCCGGCGTGCCGCACGTGCTTTTCCATACCCGCATCATCGCCTCCAACCGGGTCCTGTTCCAATACGATGTTTCGCCTGACGGCCGCTTCCTCATCAATTCGTTCCCGTCCAGTGATACAGCCAAGTTGACGTGGCCGACGTTCGCGACCCATTTCGGGTTGGCACCAAAACCGGCAATCTTACATCCGGCTAACCTGCGCCTCGCCTTTCTCCCATTCCCCATCAAGATTGGGATGATCGTGCTATACTTCCCCTATGGCACTCGGACACCTGCGGATGCTCGAGGCGGAGAGCATCCACATCATCCGTGAGGTAGCTTGCGAGTTTCAGAAGCCGGTAATGCTCTACTCCATCGGCAAGGACTCGTCGGTGATGCTCCGGCTGGCCCAGAAAGCCTTCCATCCGGCGCCCCTTCCCTTCCCTCTGCTGCACGTCGATACCACCTACAAGTTCAAGGAAATGATCGAGTTCCGCGATGCGTACACGCGCCAGGTGGGGGCCCTGCTGATCGTCCACACCAACCGCGGGGCCATCGACCAAGGCGCCAATCCGTTCCGCCTGGGCACGCAGCGCTGCTGCGGCTTGCTGAAGACCACCGCGCTGCTCGATGCGCTCCGCGAGGGCGGGTTCGACGCGGCGTTCGGCGGGGCGCGGCGCGACGAGGAGAAGTCGCGCGCCAAGGAGCGGATCTATTCGTTCCGCGACGGGCGCGGGCAGTGGGATCCGAAGAACCAGCGGCCCGAGCTGTGGAACCTGTACAACAGCCGCGTGGAGCCGGGCGAGAGCATCCGCGTGTTTCCGCTCTCGAACTGGACCGAGCTGGACGTGTGGGAGTACATCCACGTGGAGAGCATCCCGGTGGTGCCGCTGTATTTCGCGAAGGACCGCTGGATGATCGAACGCGGCGATTCGCTGATCTCCCTCGAGCAGGAGTTCGTCCCGCGGCTGCCGGGCGAAAAGCCCCGGCTGGTGCGGTGCCGCATGCGGTCGCTGGGTTGCTCGCCATGCACCGGCGCGATCCGGTCGGACGCCGACTCGGTGCCCAAGATCATCGAAGAGCTGATCTCCTTCCGCCGCTCCGAGCGCGAGAACCGCGTGATCGACCACGACCAGGACGGCTCCATGGAGATGAAGAAGCGCGAGGGATATTTCTGGTGGCGGCGCTTTCCGAGATCGCACCGCAGTTCGACGTCGAGCGCTTCCTGGCGCAGGAGAAGCGCAAAGGCCTGCTGCGCTTCAGCACGGCCGGCAGCGTGGACGACGGCAAATCGACCTTGATCGGCCGCCTGCTCTACGATTCGCGGAACGTCTACGAAGACCAGATCCATTCGGTGGAGAAGGCATCCGTGAACCGGTCGGCGGGCCCCATCGATTTCTCCCTGCTGACCGACGGCCTCCGCGCCGAGCGGGAGCAGGGCATCACCATCGACGTGGCCTACCGCTACTTCTCCACGGCGCGCCGCAAGTTCATCATCGCCGACACCCCGGGCCACGAGCAGTACACGCGCAACATGGCCACGGGCTCCTCCACGGCGGACCTGGCGATCATCTTGATCGACGCGCGCAAGGGCGTCCTGCCGCAGTCGCGGAGGCATGCGTACATCGCGTCGCTGCTCGGCATCCGCGAGTTCGTGGTGGCGGTGAACAAGATGGACCTGGTCGCCTATGACGAGCAGGTGTTCGAGCGGATCCGGTCGGAGTTCGTGGAGTGGAACAGCGCCAGGAACCGCGTCTACTTCCTGCCCATCAGCGCGCTCGAAGGCGACAACGTGGTCACGCGCAGCGCGCGCATGCCGTGGTTCGATGGGCCGAGCCTGCTGGAGTACCTGGAAACGGTCGAGGTAGAGGCGCGGCACGGCGAGACGGCGTTCCGGTTTCCGGTGCAGCGGGTGATCCGGCCGAACCAGGATTTTCGAGGGTACGCCGGGCAGATTGCGGCGGGGTCGGTGCGGCCGGGCGACGTGGTCTGCGCCCTGCCCTCGCGGCGGCGCACGCGCGTGAAGGCCATCGCCACGTTTGACGGCGACCTCCCGGTGGCGCACGCGCCGATGTCGGTGACGTTGACGCTCGAAGACGAGCTGGATTTGAGCCGCGGCGATATGCTGGCGGCGGCGGAGCAGCCTCCGGAAGCCGCGCGGCGTTTCGAAGCGCACCTAGTGTGGATGAACGATCGGCCGCTCGATCCTTCCCGGCGGTACCTGCTGAAGCACACGGCGCAGGTCGTGACGGCCAACGTCGCGGTGCTGCGGCATCGCGTGGACGTCAACACCATGCGGGCGGAGCAGGCCGAAACGCTGGAGTTGAACGCCATCGGGCTGGTCGAGATGGAAACCAACAAGCCGCTGTTTTTCGATTCCTACCAGCGCAATCGCACTACCGGCAGCTTCATCCTGATCGACGGAGAGACCAACGCCACCGTGGCCGCCGGCATGATCGTGCAGGCGGTGGGCGGCCTTCGGACGACGGGCGCCGTGACGGCCAAAGAGCGCCGCTTGCGGTATGGACACGGGCCGGAAGTGATTTCGGTCGGCGGCAGGGAATCGCTGGCGGTCCTGCTGGAGCGCCGATTGTTCGAGCACGGCTGCGCGGTGGCGGTGGTGCGGGAGCCGGGGGAAGAAGTTCTGGAGTCGCTCGAAGCCGCGGGGTTGATTGCCATCGTCATCGACCGGAGCGATGCCGCACTCCCCCACGACGATCGCCGCGCGGCGGACGAAATCTGGGCGCGCCTCTTCGGCGAGGGTGAAATCAGCGGAGGAGAGGGGATATGAAATCGGCGGAAGCGGCGGATGTCATCAGCCAGGTGCTGAGCGAGCACCGCGGCGCGGCTTGCGTAACGTCCAGCTTTCAAACGGATTGCATGGCGCTGGTTCACATGATCACGCGGCAGCGGCCGGGCATCCCCGTGCTGTTCCTGGATACGGGCTATCACTTCGCCGAGACCTACCAATACCGCGACCGCATGGCGGCGGAAATGAATCTGAACCTGGTGAACCTGGTGCCGCGGCAGAGCGTCGCGGAGCAGGAAGCGCAGTTCGGTATCCTTTATAACAGCGCGCCGGACCGCTGCTGCGGCATGCGCAAGGTCGAGCCGCTGTTTACCGGCCTGGAGCCGTACGACGTCTGGTTCACGGCGCTGCGGCGGGAGCAGTCGCCGACGCGCGCCAACCTGAAGACAGTCGATAGCTTTGCGCTGCCGGGCGGGAAAGTGCTGACCAAGGTGAGCCCGCTGGCGGATTGGACGGCGCGCGATGTGTGGCAGTACCTGAGGGAGCACGGCATCCCTCCGCTGCCGCTGTACGACCAGGGGTTCACCAGCATCGGCTGCGAGCCGTGCACTTCGCTCCCGGTTGACCCGGACAATCCACGGTCGGGGCGCTGGGCGGGCCGCAAGCTGGAGTGCGGGATCCACCTTTCGGGGCACTAACTCATGCTCATCGCACTGGGCTTCCTCATTTCGCTGGTGATCGGCATGACGGGAATCGGCGGCGGCACCATTACGGTTCCGGTCCTGATGCTCTTCGTGCACCTGGCTCCGGACAAGACTGTGGGCACGGCGCTGGCATTCGCGGCGGTGGTGAAGCTGGTGGCGGCGCCGATGTTTCTAGTTCGCAAGCAGGTGAACTTCCGCGTGCTGGGGCTGGCGATTGCGGGCGGGCTGCCGGGGCTGCTGGTGGGGCTGTACTTGCTCCACCGCCTGGTGAATTCGAACCAGAACAGCCTGCTGACCGGCTTGCTGGGAATCCTGATCGTGGGCAGCGCGCTGGCGAGCCTGAAGCGGCCTGGCGTGGGCGCCGGCGCGCGGGACCGTTCGCACTGGCTGCCCTGGCTCATGCTGCCGATCGGTGTAGAGACCGGCTTTTCGTCAGCGGGCGCGGGGGCCATCGGCACCGTGGCGCTGCTGAAGTTCACGCTCCTGGCGCCGGCGCAGGTCATCGGCACCAACGTGATGTTCGGGCTGGCGCTGTCGCTCATCGGCGGCGGGTTGCAGATGAACGCCGGCGCATACGATGCCGGGGTGCTGACGCAACTGGTGATCGGCGGGGTCTTCGGCGCGCTGATCGGTCCCAACGTCACGGCGTGGGTTCCGGCCAAGCCGCTGCGGGTGGGACTGTGCCTGTGGCTGGCCTCGATGGGCAGCCTGCTTTGCTGGCGCGCGGCGCTGTAGCGCGGCGATAATGGCTGCATGTGGCTTGGCATCGATGTAGGCACCGGAGGCACGCGCGCGCTGCTGGTGGATGAACGCGGCGCCGTTCGCGCGGGGTTTACCGCACCGCACGAGGACATGCGGATGGAGCGCCCGCTGTGGGCCGAGCAGCGGCCCGAGAACTGGTGGGACGCGGCCGTGGATGCCATCCGCGGCGTGCTCGCCGAAGCGGGGCTTTCCGGCAAACCGGTGAGGGGCATCGGGCTCTCGGGGCAGATGCACGGCCTGGTGATTCTCGACAGCGCCAACCAGGTCATACGGCCCTCGCTCATCTGGTGCGACCAGCGCAGCCAGGCGCAGGTGGACGCGGTGAACCAGAAGCTCGGCCGCGAAAGAATCCTGGAGTTCATCGCCAATCCCGTGCTCACCGGATTCACGCTGCCCAAGCTGCTGTGGGTGCGGGACAACGAGCCGCGGAACTTCGAGCGCGTGCGCAAGATGCTCCTGCCCAAAGACTACGTGCGGTTCCGCCTGACGGGCGAGTTCGCTTCGGAAGTGTCGGACGCCTCGGGCACGGCGGTATTCGACGTGGTGCGGCGGCGGTGGTCGCACGAGATGATGGACGGCCTGGGGCTCGACCGTGCGATCCTGCCGCGGTGCTACGAATCGAGCGAGGTCACGGGAAAGATCACGGCGCAGGTGGCGGAACTGACGGGACTCGAAGCAGGCACGCCCGTGGTGGGCGGAGGCGGCGACCAGGCGTCCAGCGCGGTGGGCAACGGCATCGTGGAAGAGGGCATCGTTTCGTGCACGCTGGGAACGTCGGGGGTGGTGTTCGCTCACATGGAGAAGGTGGCGTACGATCCGGCCGGGCGGGTCCACACCTTCTGCCACGCGGTGCGCGACAAGTGGCACGTGATGGGGGTGACGCAGGGCGCCGGGCTCAGCCTGCAATGGTTCCGGAACCGGCTCGCGCCGGGAGCGGCATACGACAAGCTGACCGCCGAGGCCGCGCAATCGCCGGCGGGCGCGCAGGGCCTCTTCTGGCTGCCCTACCTGATGGGCGAGCGAACGCCGCACCTGGACGCCACGGCGCGCGGCGGATGGATCGGGCTCACCGCCAGCCACACGCGGGCGGATCTCATCCGCGCGATCCTCGAGGGCGTTTCCTACAGCCAGCGGGATTGCCTCGACATCATCGAGTCGCTGGGGGTGGCGGTGAATTCGGTGCGGGCATCGGGCGGCGGGGCGAAGAGCGCCTTCTGGCGGCAGTTGCTGGCGGGCATCCTGAACAAGAGGGTGGTGACGCTGGAGACGCAGGAGGGCTCGGCCTACGGCGCGGCGCTGCTGGCGCTGGCGGGGACCGGCGCGTACGGCAGCGTACCCGAAGTGTGCCGCGCGGCGATCCGCGAAACGGATTCGGTTTCGGCCAGCGCGGCGGATCGGGCATTCTATGAGAAGGGGCACCGGATCTACGCGGCGCTCTACCCGGCGCTGCGGCCGGTTTATGCGCAGATATGCTGCATGTGACCAACGGAACTTCGGTGTCGCTGGCCGAGTCGGGACTCGGCGGCGAAGTGCTGGCGTGGGTGGATGTGCTGCACGAAGGCCCGGTGCCGGCGGGGCTCGGCCTGGATGAACTCAGCCGGCTGCGCGGGATCTTTCTGGACTCCTGCTGGCCTTCCGCGGATTCCGCGGCGGAAGCTTTGGCGCGGCGCGACGCGGCGCTGGCGCGGTTGGGCGAGCACGAAGAAGTGGCGCTGTGGTTCGAGCACGATCTCTACGACCAGTTGCAGCTCATCCAGGTGCTCGACTGGTTCCGCGGCCGGCCCGGTGGCGCCACGCGGGTGAACCTGATCTCGATCGACGATTACCTGGGCCGCCTCACCGGGGCAGAGCTTGCCGCGTTGTGGCCTCGCCGCCATCCCGTCTCGCAGGCCGAACTGGACCTGGCGGCCGCGGCGTGGCAGGCGTTCCGCTCGCCCGATCCCACCGATATCGAGAGACTGCTGCGGCAGGACACCTCGGCGCTGCCCTTTTTGGCCGGCGCGCTGGAGCGGCACTTGCAGCAGTTTCCGGCGGTGGAGAACGGCCTGGCCCGCACGGAACGCCAGATCCTGGAACTGGTAGATTCCGGCGCGCGAGATTTCCATGCGTTGTTCCTGGCCGACCAGCGGCGGGAGGAACGCATCTTCATGGGGGATGCGAGTTTCGCGCGCTACGTCACGGGGCTGAGCGATTGCCGCCATCCGCTGTTGGAGCAGGAGGGCGGGGCGCTGGCCTTGACGCAGACGGGCCGGGAGGTGCTCTCCGGGCGAGCCGACCAAGTCCACATCAACGGCATCAACCGGTGGCTCGGGGGAGTACACCTCCAAGGCTTCGAAGCGCTGTGGCGCTGGCACGAGCGCCGGCGGCGCCTGGCGCCGCATTGATTACTTGGCGTTGCGGTTGGCCGCCCCGGCTGCTTGCTTCAGCTCCCGGTTGGCTTGATCCAGTAATTCCTTGGCCTTTTGGGCGTGACCCTGCATGTCAAATTCATTGGCCTGTTGCGCCTGGACGATTCTCTCCCAGGCTTGCTGAGTCAACCGCTGCGCGGCGGCGATATTCGGATGGCGTCCCGGATTGACATTTCTCGCCGGTGGTTGCGCGATGGCAATCCCTCCGGCAATCAGGATGGAGCCCAGAACGGCAGTGAGAACTCGGGTTTTGATCATAGCTTAAGATTCTAAGCGCTCGACCCGCTTCCCGCAATGAAAATGCAATTAAATTTCGCTAACCCCCAGGGCGGCGCTTGTGCCAATCGGTGTGCGACTGAAACTCGCGGCCGACGGCGAGCAGGGTGTTCTCCGAGAACGGCACCCCCACAACCTGCAAGGCCACGGGCAAGCGGTCGGCGAAGCCACAGGGCAGGACCAGCGCCGGGAGCCCGGCGAGGTTGCCGGCCTGGATGATGCCCTGGAAGCCCGGGGGTGGCTCGGGCGCGGAGGCGGCCGCGGGCGTGGCGCCACCGCCATCGAGGCGCTGCCCGATGGGGCTGGCGGGGCCGGAACGGCCGGGCGCGATCAGCACGTCGACTTCGGTGAAGAGGACCGAGAACGCTGCCTGGATCAGGCGGCGGAGGCGCATGGCTTTGAGGTAGTCCCTGGCGGGAAAGTCCAGGCTGGCTTTCAAGCCCGCGGCCTGCGCCTGGTCGGCGAGCTGATCTACCTTGCCGCTGGTGATGAGGGGCTCGAAGATGGAAGCCTGCTCCGCCGTCAGAATCGCGGAGAGGCACGGGCCGTAGGGGAACGGCGGCAGCTTCGTCTCGACCAGTTGCGCGCCGGCGTCTTTGAGAACCGCCAGCGCGGCGGCGAACGCGGGACGCGCGGAGGCTTCGGCGCGCTCGGCGAAATCGACGGGCGCGTAGCCCACTTTCAGGTCCTTCACGGGCCGCGCGTATTGCGGGGTGTAGTAGAAACTCTTGCCCGCGGAGCCCGGATCTTTGCCATCTTTACCGGCGATGACCTGGAGGATCAGACCGCAATCCTCGGCGCTGCGGGCGAAGGGGCCGAGCTTGTCGAGGGTCCAGGAGAGCGCCATGGCGCCGTAGCGGCTGACGAGGCCATAGGTGGGGCGAAGCGCGGTGACGCCGCAGAAGGAGGCGGGCGTGACGATGGAGCCCGAGGTCTCCGAGCCGATGGCGAAAGGCACGAGTCCCGCGGCGACGGCCGCGGCCGATCCGCTGGAAGAGCCGCCGGACCAGCGCGCGCGGTCCCACGGGTTGAGGCCCGGACCGGTGAGGGATGCCGAGGCATAACGGTATCCGCCTCCGCCGGCGAGCTCCACCATGGAGAGCTTGCCGGTGAGCACCGCGCCGACGCCATCGAGCTTGTCGACGACGGTGGCGTTGTAATCGAAGACCTGGCCGGCATACGGTTTGGCGCCCCAGGTGGTGGGCTGGCCGGCGTAACTGAGCAGATCCTTGACGCCGTAGGGAATGCCTTGCAAGGGGCCGCGCAGTCGATCGCGCTTGAGTTCCTGGTCGACCTCCTTGGCTTTGCGGATGGCCTGCTGGGGGAGGCCGAGAGCGAGAGCGTTGTAGCGCGGCCCAAGCTGCTCGAGGCGGCCGGCGAAGGCGCGGGCGAGGTCTTCGGCGGAGAACTCCTTGTCTTTGAGGCGCGCGTTCAACTCGGGGATCGCGGCGAAGAAAACGTCATCACCAATTGCGGCCATAACACTCTCAGGCTTTGAACTGGAAGGCCGGCTCGGTGGACATGGGGACGGCCTGTTTGGCCAGAGCCGCGCTGGTGGCCTCGAGGCGGTCGCGGGCGGCTTTGAGCTCGTCGTCGGGAGCGGCCGGCGTTTGCGGCAGAGCATTCCCGGCGGCGGCGGTGAGGACCGCGGCGGCGAGTTTGCGGCGGGTGAGCCGGGTGGTCATTTTTGGTGCACGAGGGCTTCGGCAGCGGCCTTCAGCATGACGGCACGCGGGGCCGATTCGCCGGTCCAGATTTCGAACTGCCGGACGGCCTGCTCGATGAACATTTCCAAGCCGGGGACGACAGCCTTGCCCTGCTGTTTGGCGCGGCGGAGCAGCTCGGTTTCGACCGGATTGTAGACCATGTCGAACACGACTTCCGCGGGAATGACGCCGTTGAAGAAGCACTCGTCGACGTGCGGAAACATGCCGAGGGGCGTGGCGTGGACCACGGCGTCGAAATGGCGCCCGGCGAGCTGCTCGCGCGCCAGGGCCTCGGCGCCGCAGACCTTGGAGAGGGCGCGGACGCGGTCGAGGTTGCGGCCCACGAGGGTGATCTTCGCGCCGGCGTCGGAAAGCGCGCAGGCCGCGCCGCGGGCCGCGCCGCCGTTGCCCACGATCAGCACGGAGGAAGCGCGCAGCCGCAACAGGCGGGAGAGCGGGCCGGTGATGCCGGCGGCGTCGGTGTTGGTGCCGCGCCATTTGCCGGCCTTGCGCCAGACGGTGTTGACCGCGCCGATGCGCCGCGCCAGGGGATCCACGGCATCGAGATAGCGGATGATCTTCTGCTTGTGCGGGATGGTGACGCTGAAGCCGGAGAGCGGGAGCTTGTCGGCCATGGAAAAGAAATCGCGCAGGTAGACCGGCGAAACGAGAAAGGGCAGATAGACCGCTTCCACGCGCCGCGATTGGAAAGCGCGGTTGTGCACGGCGGGCGAAATGGAGTGGCGGATGGGGTCGGCGATGACGCCGTAGATCTTGGCGTTTTTGCGCAGCTTTTCGACGCGGTAGAGATTCCGGAGGTAGCGCGCGCTGACCTGGCCGGCGGCGGTGCCTTCGGCGAACATGGGGGCGGCGTAGGTGAAAGCGGCGCCGAAGATGGGGGAGAGCACGCGGGTGGGGAAGCCGAGCTCGCCCATGGCCAGCACGATGAGCCGATGCTTGGGCAAGGCCCGGGCGGCGGAGAGGACGCGCACGTTGTCGGAGGGCTTGCGCGCCGTGGTGACGACCTTATAGGCGTCGGCGGGCACCCGCATGACGCGGCCGACGACCGTGTCCATGGGGGGCGTGGCTTCGTAGTTGTGATAGGAGACGATAACGTGGGCGCGGCCGCGGAACTGTCCCATCCGTTCCTGGGCGACCTCGGCGGTTTCGATTTCGACATCGATGGCCTGGGCGCCGTTGTGGACGGCGAGGTCGAGAACGGCGAGCTGTTCCTCGATGCTGCCGTTGAATTTTCCATGGTTCTGGTGGCGGCGGCAGGTGGCCAGGATCATGCAATCGGGAAACTGCTCGAGGAAAGGGCGAATGGCCTCAGCGCCGAGGCAAGGGTGATCGAGGAAGTCCAGGCGGAATTCGAGGAAAGGCTCGCCAGCCTCGGCCTCATGACGGGCGTGGTCGAGGAGGGTTGGAACGTCTGGAAGACCCAACGCGATGCATATGCGCGGGAGCGACCTGATCTGCGCCATCTTACCTTAAAGGAATCCCTAGAATACCACAGGGGAATGGGGGTACCCGGACGGGGTGGCGGGTGTGGCCGGCGGTGCCCGGACGAGGTGGCGGGTGTGGCCGGCAGCGGGGACGAGGAGCAAAATAAGCGAGCAAACCCAATCCCGAAAACGGATATTCAGGGATGGAACTCCTTTGCCGGCGAGTACAGGCCGGGAGATGATCCCGCTGCATGAGCTGCTGCTGGTTGAACGACTGGATCGTAGCGGCAATCCCGAGGGTGCTCGAACGCCGCGGGAAGACCTCGTCGCGAAGAAAGCGGTAGCCCTGGCGCCGCCTCCGATCGAGATCAACCGGCTCCAGGGTCTGCCAATAGTCCTGGATCTCACGTTTCAAAGCTTCGAACATCTGGTGGTCACCGGCGCCGGACAGCGGCCCGTTGTCGGCAAGCAAGGACTCGATTCGTGAATTGGCATCGATCAGCGCCCTCCTGCTCTGTTCCGCTTTGACCCGATCGGGCTCCAGAAGGTAATCCCGAATGTAAGTGCCGGAGAGGTATACCGCCGCGCGGATTTCGTCCAGTTGCTGGTTCTTCGCAAGAAACTGCCGCAGAGTGGTTTGATCGCCGACCGGGAGTTCGGAGAGCGCATGAAAAGCGCTCAGCCCCGACAGGATGAGGAGGACCAGCAGCACGCCAAAACCGAGGACCAGACCGCCTCGTATGGTCAGCAGCCGCACTCCCGCCCGCGGATTCGAAGAGGCGGATCCGCCGGGCGGCGCACCAACGCCCGCGACGTGGACACGCGGTTGCACAGGCGCGCCTTCAACCCGGCGCGGCACCGCTGCGTTGAGGGGGAATGACGCCTTTTCGAACGGCATACAGAATCAAGTCGGCCACGCTGTGGAGGTTCAGTTTCTGAAAGATGTGTTGGCGGTGGGAGATCACAGTGGTAGGGCTAAGGCCGAGAACATTTGCGACATCTTTGTTGGCCGCACCTTCCGCCAGGAGTTGCAGGATCTCGCGTTCGCGGTTCGTGAGAAGCTCGTAGGCGTCTTCTACGTCCTCACGCTGAAGATATCGTGTATAGTCGTCCGCCAGGATTCGACTCACTTTGGGACTAAAGAACGCCTTTCCCTGACTGACCGCACGCACGGCATCGACGATTTCGGATTCGGCCGAGCTTTTCAGGACATATCCCCGCGCACCAGCCCTGAGCGCGCTCAGGAGATAGCACTCGTCCGCATGGACGGTCAACACCACAATCTGAGTATCGTGCAATGTCGCGGAGATCTGCCGGGCCGCCTCAATACCGTTGAGGTTTGGCATTCCAATGTCAAGAATGACGACATGAGGGCGTTCGCGCAGTGCGGCCTCGATCGCTTGCCTGCCGTCGCACGCTTCGGCAATCACCTCGAACCCGGGTTCGTGCTCCAGCAGCGTGCGTAAGCCCCGGCGTATGATTGCATGATCATCTGCGATCAGTATGCGGATTGGGCCCATGGTGACACCAGTAGCGGCCGGACGATCTTTCCCGGTGACAGCCGAAATCGTCAGGCCAGCTAAGCTCGGATTCATAATACGTTATCCCAACCCGCCTGGTGAATACCATGAAGAGAGTATTTTTGACTCCGAATTCGGTGGAGGCAGGCCTGGCTTGTCCTCATCGCTCCATGGATTTTCGTCCAAAACTCCCCTAAGGACGGTATGGGCCGCAGGCCGCTCTTCTCATTACGATGGGAAGCGGCCTGGAAAACAGGCTGCCATGATCAAGAACGTGTTTTAACGCACATTCCTCAGTCCTGCTTTCGCATATGTTGCCATCAAACAGTGACCTCCCGCCCGAGGTGCTCGAGAGACTGAGGCAGTTCGACACCTGTACGCTGTCCAACGCCATCGAGCGGCTGGACATTCGCCCACGGAACGAAGGCTTCATCAGCGGGGCGATTACGTGCAGATTCCAACAATTGGAGCCAGTAATCGGATACGCAGTCACAGCCAGGATGCGGTCATCCATGATGCCGATCAAAGGGCGTTGCTATTACGAAAACCCAGATTGGTGGAGCTACGTGGCCAGTCTTGCCGGCCCCCGAATCGTGGTGATTCAGGACGCCGACCAACCAACCGGAGTAGGTGCGCTGTTCGGGGAGGCTTACGCACGTATCTCGCGCGCGCTGGGCTGCGTGGCTTGTGTGACCGACGGCGCGGTGCGGGATCTTCCGGGAATCGAGGCCCTCGGTTTCCAGTTGTTCGCCGGCGGTGTCTCGGTTTCCCACGCCTACGCGCACGTCGTGGATTTCGGCGAACCCGTCGAGATCGGAGGTTTGCGGATCTCTCCCGGGGATCTTCTCCACGGCGATCTGCATGGGGTGCACATGGTCCCGATCGACGCCGCCCGCCAGTTGCCTCCTATTGCCGAGCAGGTTTTGCGAGGCGACCGGGAGTTATTCGAGTTGACCGAACGAGAAGATTTCTCCGTGGATATGCTGCCCGCCCGGTCGGAAGAAGGAGTGGATAAACGTCTATGAAAACGAAGATCAGGGCCGCGAGCGAAGCGCCCTCCGTTGCGGCATGTCCCCCGCTGCCGGTCCTGGCCGTCATTTTGACGCTGCTGGTATGCCTCGGCGGATGCTCCAGACCCCAAGCCGTGAGTGCCGACAACGGAAACGAACCGGAGTCGGTTACGACCGTCGGGTTCACAACAGTCACGCGGAAGCCAATCATGAGACAGCTTACCGTTTCTTCGGAGCTCGTACCATTCCAGGAGATCGATGTGTATGCGAAGGAGGCAGGCTACGTGAAGGACCTGCTGGTGGACTACGGCACGCGGGTAGAGAAGGGGCAGTTGATGGCCGTCCTGGAGATTCCGGAACTGGAGATACAGCTGCAGCAGGATGCCGCTGCTATCGCGAGTGCGGCAGAACGGGTCGTTCACGCACAACACGAGCTGGACCGCCTGGAGGCGCAGCACCGCGTCGCTCATTTGCAGGCCGATCGACTGACCGGCGTGGCAAAGACACGCCCCGGCCTGGTGGCACAGCAGGAGATCGATGATTTCCAGGGCAAGGACCTGGCACTGGAAGCCCAGGTGGAAGGCGGAAAATCAGCCTATCAAACGGCCAAGAGCCAGTTAGACGAGGCTAAGGCGAAACAGCAACGCGACGGAGTGATGTTCGACTACGCCAAAATCACAGCTCCCTTCGCGGGCGTGGTGACTCAGCGATACGCCAACCAGGGAACCCTGATGCAGTCGGGCACCAACTCGAGCACACAAGCCCTGCCTTTGGTTCGGCTCTCTCAAGACGACAAATTCCGTCTCGTGATTCCCGTACCGGAGTCCTATGTGAAGTACATCCACGTCGGCGATCCCGTGCGAGTTCACATCCCATCCTTGAACAAGGTTGTCCCGGGCAGCGTCATACGATTCTCCGTGAACGTCACCGCCGATACGCGCACCATGCATACGGAAGTGGACGTGCTCAATCCTTCTCACGCTCTAATGCCAGGACTCTACGCCGAGGCGACTCTGACGTTGGAGCGGAAGAACTCCGCCCTCGTCCTACCGCTTCAGGCGGTAAACCAGGCAGGTAACCAGGCCACCATCTTTCTGGTCGATCCGAATAACACGCTGCAGGAACGTAAGATTGCGCTCGGATTGCAGACCGCCACCGACGCTGAAGTCTTGAGCGGCCTCAATGAAGGCGATCGCGTGGTGGTCAGCGACCGCAGCGGCCTGAAAGCCGGCCTGCATGTGAAGCCGCAAGCGATCGAAGTTGCCCAATATGAGACAGGAACCGCACAGTAACCGCTCCTCGGGATAAGTTCTCATGTCGCGTTTTTCCATTCGGAATCCGTATTTTATCGTGGTGGTCTGTTTGGCCCTCATGGTCATCGGGGCTACCAGCTTCGCGCACATGCCCGTGGATCTCTTCCCGGCTATTAATCTGCCGGAAGTTGTGGTGGCGACCTTTTATTCCGGAATGCCGCCGCAGGACATAGAAACCGATATCACCAACCCCCTCGAACGGTTCTTCACGCTGGCGTCGGGCATCGATCACATGGAATCACGCTCGCTGCTTGGCGTGAGTATCATCAAGGTGTACTTTCAGCCGGGAACAGACGCGGACGCCGACGTCACCGAACTGTCGAATCTCGCGCTCGCCGACTTGAAACGCCTGCCGCCCGGCACTTTGCCACCCGTGGTCTTGAAGTTCGACGCCTCCAGCCTACCGGTGTGTCTGGTGACATTGAAAGGCGAAGGGCTCACGCAGACCCAGTTGCACGACGTTGGGCAGTTTACCATCCGCAACCAGATAGCTGTTGTCAAGGGAGCCGAGATCCCGCCGCCCTTCGGGGGGAAATACCGCCAGGCCATGGTCTACGTCGATCCATACAAGTTGCTTTCACGGCAACTGAGCTTAATGGATGTAGTCACCGCCTTGAACAAAAGCAATCTCATCCTTCCGGCCGGCGATGTGAAAATGGGGCCGTTTGACTATTACGTCTACTCCAACAGCCTGGTGAAACGCGTTCAGGACCTCAATGCAATTCCGATCAGGACCAAGCGCGAGAGTTGGGTCTCCATCGGCGACATCGGCGAAGCGCGGGATGCCAACCAGATCCAGTACAACATCGTCCGCGTGGACGGCCAGCGTTCCGTCTATCTGCCCATTATGAAGCAGGGCGGCGACACCAACACGATCCAGGTCGTAAACGGCATCAAGGAGATGATCGGGGAGCTTTTCGATACTCCGAAGCAACTCGTACCCACGGTCGTCTTTGACCAGTCTGTGTTTGTCAAAGAGGCGATACTGACCCTTCTGGAAGAGGGCTTGATCGGGCTGGCGCTCACCAGCCTGATGATCCTCATCTTTCTGGGCAGCATGCGCGCAACGCTGGCCGTCTTCCTCTCGATCCCCCTTTCCGCGGTAGCGACTTTCGTAGTCCTCTTCTTCATGGGCAGCACCATCAACACCATGATTCTGGGCGGACTGGCGCTGGCCTTTTCGCGCGTGATCGATAACTCGGTCATCGCACTCGAGAACATATACCGGCACCTGGAAATGGGGGCGTCACCCGAAATGGCCGCGGAGCGAGGCGGCTCTGAAGTCAGCCTCGCCGTTCTCGCCGCCACCCTCACCACTGTTGTGGTCTTCTTTCCAGTGACCTTTTTGTACGGCGTCAGCAAGTTCCTGTTCTCAGCTCTGGCCGTTGCAGTGGCCATCTCCCTATTTGCGTCGTACTTCGTGGCGATGACGGTGATCCCGCTGTTTTGCTCTCGTTTTCTCAAAGGCTTTCACCAATCGCAAGAGGAAGAACGCGGCGGCGGCCTAAATGCGCGGTTCAATCGCATGTTCAACCATCTGCTGGATTACTATGAGCGCTGGGTGCGGCGCGCCCTGCGGCGCCCGATGGCCACGGTTGGACTGTTGACCGGAGTCTTTGGAGCGAGCCTTGCAATCTATCCGCTGCTGGGTGTGGCGTTTTTTCCCCAAACGGACGCGGGCCAGTTCACGATCAATCTAAAGGCCCCGACCGGTACGCGCATAGAAGCTACCGAAGCCTACGCCGCTGAAGTCGAGGCCCTGGCTCGCCAGGTCGTCAGTCCGGCCGACTTCAAAATGATCGTCTCCAATATCGGAGTCGTGCCCGACTTTTCCGCGCTTTACACCACCAACGCAGGACCGTACACCGCGACTATCCAGGTGGCATTGAGCGACTCTCACCGCGTGAGCAGCTTCGAGTATATGGACCGGCTGCGCCGCCAGATCAGCAACAAGCGCCCGGAGCTCCGCACATTCGTGTCCAGCGGATCGATGGTGGACGCGATTCTGAACATGGGCGCCCCCGCGCCGATCGACGTTCAGGTAAGCAGCCGGGACCTGGATGTTACTTACAACGCCGCCGCCGATCTCGCTGCAAAGATCCGCAGACTAGACGGGGTCGGCCAAGTTTACATTCCGCAAGACATGAACTATCCGGCCATTCGACTCAAAGTGAATCGCATCCACGCGTCCGAGCTCGGCCTTACCCAGAAGGAGATCGTCGATAACGTCATAACGGCTCTCAATTCGAACACCATGATTGCTCCTAATTATTGGGTGGACCACCAGACCGGCAACGACTACTTTTTGACCGTCCAGTACTATGAGACCGGCCATTCCGCGATCCACAACTTCGTCGATTTGACGCAAATCCCCTTGCGCCACCGTGAGGACGATAGCCGCCCGTCGACACCCGGCCGCGAGTTTCAGGCTGTCCAGGGCACGCGGCCGGTCACAACCCTGTCAGACGTCGCCGGCGTGGAGTTTGTCCAGTCTCCCACGGAGATCGATCACTATCAGATTCAGCGCGTCGCGGACGTGTATGTCACTCCGGCTGGAGAGGACCTGGGTAAGGTATCAGGACAGATCAACAGACTGCTGGCGGCGCAACAGCTTCCCGCCGGCATCCGCACCAATCTGCGCGGCATGGTGCAGGCCATGCATGAATCTTTTAACAGTTTCGCGCTGGGCTTGTCGCTGTCCGTGATTCTTCTGTACCTCATTCTGGTGGCGCAATTCCGGTCCTTCAAAGATCCCTTCCTGATCATGCTGGCCATCCCGATGGGGCTTATCGGGGTGTTAGTCGCCCTCCCCCTGACCCACACTACCCTCAACGTGATGTCACTCATGGGCGTTTTGATGCTGGTTGGAATCGCCGCTTCAAACAGCATCTTGATCGTAGACTTTGCGCATCGGCTGCGGGAGCAGGGCCAATCCGTGGAGGATGCCATCATTACCTCCTGCCGGGTCCGGCTGCGGCCGATCTTGATGACTTCGCTCGCGACAATCATCGGGATGGTGCCCATGGCATTGAAAATGGGCACCGGAAGCGAGCAATATGCGCCGTTGGCCCGGGCCATCATCGGCGGCCTGACGTCCTCGGTTTTGCTGACCGTATTCATCGTGCCAGCCGCCTACTTCCTTGTCTATCGCAGGAGGCCTGCCGCAGCAGAGTAATTCCGGATGCCACGCTTCTCCATTCGAAATCCCTACTTTATTATCGTCGTCTGTCTGGCCCTTGCGGTCATCGGACTGACCAGCTTTGTTCGCATGCCGGTGGATCTGTTTCCGGCCATCAACATGCCCGAGGTCATCGTTGCGACATTTTATTCGGGCATGCCCCCCGAGGACATCGAGACGGATATCACCAATCCGCTCGAGCGCTTCTTCACGCTTGCTTCCGGTATCGACCACATGGAATCGCGTTCCCTGCTCGGCGTCAGTATGATCAAGGTCTTTTTTCAGCCGGGAACCAACGCCGATGCGGATGTCACGCAGTTGTCAAACCTGGCGCTCGCCGATTTGAAACGATTGCCGCCCGGCACACTTCCGCCGGTAGTGCTGAAGTTCGACGCCTCGAGCCTGCCGGTCTGCCTGGTGACGGTGAAGGGGGAGGGGCTCAGCGAGAGTCAACTTCACGACCTGGCCCAATTCCAGATCCGGAACCAGATAGCGGTCGTGAAAGGAGCCGAGATCCCCGGAGTATTTGGCGGCAAGTACCGGCAGGCGATGATCTATGTGGATCCATACAAGCTGATGTCGCGGCAATTGAGCGTGATGGATGTTGTCGGCGCCGTCAATGACAGCAACTTGATTCTCCCGGCTGGGGACGTCAAGATCGGGCCGAACGACTACTACGTCTACTCGAACAGCCTGGTCAAGGACATTAAGGACCTGGACGACCTGCCACTAAAGACAGTGGGCACGAAGTGGGTATCGGTCAAGGATGTAGGGGAGGCCAAGGACGCCAGCCAGTTACAGTACAACATTGTCCGCATCGACGGCCAGAAATCCGCCTACATTCCCATCATGAAACAGGGCGGAGACACCAACACGGTTCAAGTCGTCAAGGACGTCCGCACTCTTACCAGTCATCTCTTCGATCTCCCCAAACAGTTAGAGACCGCCATCGTGTTCGACCAATCGGTGTTCGTAATACAAGCGCTGAAGACCGTGTTCCACGAAGGCGTGATGGGATTGATTCTGACCAGCCTGATGATTCTGATCTTCCTGGGAAGCATGCGGGCCACATTCGCCGTGCTGCTGTCCATTCCGATTTCCGCGATGGCCACCTTCGTAGTGCTTTATATGCTCGGCAGCACGGTAAATACGATGATTCTGGGCGGCCTGGCCCTGGCGTTTTCCCGTGTAATCGACAATTCCGTTATTTCGCTGGAGAATATCTATCGCCACCTGGAACTGGGTGAACCCCCGGCGATCGCGGCGGAGCAGGGAGGCGCCGAGGTGAACCTTGCGGTGTTGGCGGCGACACTTGTAGACGTCGTTGATTTTTTTCCGGTCACGCTCCTGGTGGGCGTGAGCAAGTTTCTGTTCTCATCGCTAGCCCTTGCGTTTTGCCTGTCGCTTCTGGCCTCCTTCGTGGTGGCGATGACGGTGATCCCCCTTTTCTGCTCCAAGTTTCTCAAGGGCGTCCATCATCAGCACGGCGGCGCGATGGAACATCAATCGCCGGGCGGCCGGTTCAACACCTGGTTCAACGGCGTGTTCAACAGGCTGCTGGACGTTTACGAGCGATGGGTCCGGCGGGCTTTACAGCGTCCCGCATTGACGCTTGCTTTGCTGATGTGCATTTTCTTCGGCAGCCTGGCGATTTATCCGTTTCTGGGGCGGGCCTTTTTTCCGCAAACCGACGCGGGACAGTTCACGCTCAACATAAAAGTGCCAACGGGAAGCCGCATCGAGGTGACCGATCACTACGTCGCCAGGCTGGAGGACCTGATCCGGCGGATTGTTCCGCCCTCGGATCTCAAGATGATTGTTTCGAACATTGGAGTGGTCAACGATTTTTCTTCGCTGTATACCACTAACGCCGGGCAGTACACTGCCACCATACAGGCGGCTCTGACCGAGGGGCATGCGATCAGCAGCCTGGTCTACATGGACCGCGTGAAGAACGAAGTGGCCGCCAGATTTCCCGATGTTCGCGCTTTTTTCCAGAGCGGCTCGATGGTGGACGCCATTCTCAACTCGGGCATGCCCGCGCCGATTGACGTTCAGGTCAACACTCGCGATCTGGAGACGACATACAACGTCGCCCAAGAGCTCGCCCGCCGCATCCAGCAGCTTCCGGGAGTCGGCGAAATCTACATTCCGCAGGATATGAATTACCCGGCCATCCGCCTGGACGTCGATCGGGTGCACGCGGGTGAATTGGGCCTTTCGCAGAAGGACATCGTAGACAACGTGATCACCGCTTTGAACTCGAATACCATGATCGCCCCCAACTACTGGGTCGATTACCAGACAGGCAACGACTACTTCCTGACCGTTCAGTACGCCGAGCACGGGGCGGCGGCCATTCACAACCTGGTGGACCTGAAGCAGATCCCCCTGCGAGCGCCCAACCTGAGAGAGCCCACTACCCTGGATGCGGTGGTGAAGCTGGAGAATCTTCAGTCCCCCACGGAGATCGATCACTACCAGATTCAGCGCGTAGTCGATATCTATGTCACGCCGTCGGGCGAGGATCTGGGCAGGCTGACCAGCGCGATCCAGCGAACCATCACGAATGCGAAGCTGCCTTCGAATATTCGAGTGAATCTACGGGGAATGGTCGAAGGCATGAATGCGTCTTTTACGAGTTTCGCCATCGGGTTCGGGATATCGTTCATCCTGTTGTTCTTGATCCTGATCGCCCAGTTCCGTTCCTTCATCGATCCGTTTCTGATCATGCTGGCGATTCCAATGGGATTCGTAGGAGTGCTCATCATTCTGCCGCTGACACACACCACCCTCAACGTAATGTCTCTGATGGGAGTGCTGATGTTGATCGGCATCGCCGATTCCAACAGTATTTTGATCGTGGACTTTGCGCACAAGCTGGAAGAACAGGGCATGTCGGTTATCGACGCTGTAGTTACGGCGTGCAGGGTGAGACTGAGGCCGATTCTGATGACTTCACTCGCGACGATCATCGGCATGATTCCCATGGCGATGAAGCTTGGCGAGGGCGGCGAACAGTATACACCGATGGCTCGGGCCATCATCGGAGGGCTGACTTCTTCCGTACTCCTCACGGTGTTTATCGTTCCCGCCGCCTACCTGCTGGTGTACGGCAGAAGGCGGACCGCCGCGAATCCACAATCGTGATCGTTTCCGGAGAGCTTTTTATGCGACATTTCTCTATCACACTCTTACTCGTACTGAGTACGGCCGACCGTGTTCCGGCGCAGCCTGGGGCGCCTGTAAAGCTGAACTTGCAGGAGGCCGAAGCGTTGGCATTGAAGAATCATCCGCAGGTTCAGGCGGCCCAGCACGCCGCTGCCGCCATGAACCACCGAATAGACGAAACCAGGGCGGCGTATTACCCGGCCCTGGCCGGTGACGTTACCGGCTCGCAGGGCAATCCAAGGGGGCGCATCGGAGCGGGTTTCCTGACGGACCCCAGCCTCTTCAATCGCGTCGGTCAGGGTATCACACTCAGCCAGTTGATTACGGATTCCGGACGCACCTCCAACCTGGTCGCCAGCTCGAGGCTGCAGGCCGGCGCAGCCGAGCAGACGACTCAAGCCACCAGGTACGACGTCCTGGTGCGCGTCAATCAAGCCTACTTCGGAACGCTACGCGCACAGGGGTTGGTGAAGGTGGCCCAGGACACGGTGGCGGCGCGCCAGTTGCTGGTGGATCAGATAACGGCGCTCTTCAATAACAAACTTCGCTCGGAATTGGATGTCAGCTTCGTGGATGTGAATCTGTCGCAGGCCAAGCTACTGCTGCTCCAGACGCAGGATCAGGTACAGAGTGCATTCGCTGAGTTCACCCGCACGCTCGGTTCCCAGCAGGCGGCTGCTTACGAGCTGGTGGACGAGCCCCTTCCGCCCAGCCCTCCGAAGAACCCGGAGGACCTAGTGGCGCAAGCAATCAGCAGCCGGCCGGAACTGGCGAGTCTGCAAATGAGCCGCGATGCCGCTTATCGGTTTGAGCGCGCCGAGAAGGATCTGTCGTATCCGACCGCCAGCCTGGTGGGCGTCGGAGGGTACATGCCCTATATCGCCCAGTTGTCGCTGCCACGAGTGACTCCTGGCGAATACGAAGGTGTTGCGGTGAATGTGGAGATCCCAATCTTAAACGGAGGACTGTTCAAGGCTCGACGGCAGGAAGCTCACTTCCGGGCGCTCGAAGCGGACCAGCGTCTGCGGGATGAGGCGGAAGCCATCGCCCGCGACGTGAGAACGGCGTGGGCCGGTGCGACCGTAGCTTATCAGCGTCTCGATGTCACGGCCCAACTGCTGCGCCAGGCCACTCTGTCGAAGGATCTGGCGGAGGGCCGCTACAACCTCGGCCTTTCCTCCATTGTGGAACTTACCCAGGCTCTGTTGGACGTAACCGCGGCGGAGATCGAGAACCTCAGCGCGAAGTACGACTATCAGAGCCAGTACGCCAACCTGCAATACACAATCGGAGCCTTGCGCTAATTGACAGCGACGTTATGGCCAAAAGCTCCCCGGTCCTTTTCCACGAAGAACAAGCATTCCGGCAGTGGCATACTGCGTTGGTGCTGGCCATGCCACCAGCGGCGCTTCTTTTTGTCACCACCAGGCAACTGGTCTGGCATCACCCCTGGGGAACTCCGCCCGTCTCGAACGGCGGGCTGCTCTTCCTGTCGGTGCTGCTCGTATCGGTGTATGTGCGGCTCATGACCGTGCGCCTGGTTACCGACCTGCGGCCCACGGAGATAGCCGTCGGACTCCGCGGCCTTTGGCGCCAACGAAGGATCTCCCTGGACCAAGTCCGCACCGTGAAAACAATCGAGTATGACCCGATTCGCGACTTCGGCGGCTACGGAATCCGATCCGGCCCGTGGGGCCAGGCGTATACTGCCCGCGGAACCGGCGGAGTCGAACTGGAATTGCAAAATGGCCGGAAGGTTCTGATTGGTTCGCAGGACCCCAAGCGCCTCGCAGGACAGATCAAAGCGTGCCGGCCAGGAGCGCCATCATGAACGACACGGCACCGAAGCCGGCCGAAGTGCTGCGTTGGCAGACCGGCGCCCCGAATGCTTCCCCGGTCAGCACGAACAAGCGGGCGATCTGGGACCTGGCAATCGGGGTAGCGGGCCTGATCTACCTCGACGCCGTCTTATTCGGGAGCGTGTACAGCCCGGCGTTCGGTCTGGTGTTGGCCGTGCTGGCGGCGTATGAAGTGCTCGAACCTCGCTGCGGCAAGCGTGGTGGCTGACGACTCGGAACTGGAGACCGCTTAACGGCGGTGGGCGGACGGGCGTTCGGGCAGGGCTGTCTCAGTGAAATCGCCGCCGAGTACGCTGGCACGATCGCGCACCGCCTCGTGGAGCGTGCGAATCAGTTGAATTGCGGGGACAAATTCGATTGGCTTCAGCAGGGCTCCGCAGGCGCCCCGGTCATAAGCGTCCGCCAGAGACGGCCAGTCGGCGGGATCGGCGACGATCAAGGAAGCGACGAGCGGATGTACCCTCCCGGCCATGATCAGGGCATCACGCCACGAGCCGTCCAGGAACGCAATGTCGGACAGGAGCACCGTGCTCCCAGTGACGGTCAATAGAAAGTCGGCTTCGTCCAAGGTTTCTGCTCGATGCATTCGGATCGCGGAATATTGCAGAACGACGGCCAGCACCGAGAATTCGTACCGGAAGCAGGTGAGATAGACACATTCGATCCGGTTGGCGCCCGGTACTTCTCGCGGGCGACTGAGACGCGTCTGCGACGATTTGTCCATACAAGAACACCCTTCCCGACGACCACCGTGTCGAGGATAGCCGGCCACGACTCGCGATTCCATCCCCCGGATACAGTAGTTACGCGGAATAGAACGAGTAAGGCCATTTGCCGAGCGGCGACCTTGCCGGGCGGCGTCTCCGAACCGGCAGCCTGCAAGAACGGCCTGGCCTCGCCGGTCACCTCAAAACCGGCTGCTTCCGAGTGATAAACTGGCCTCGTTATGACACGCCGCAAAGTGCTCCAAACCGCCATGCTCGGCACCCCCGCAGCCCTATTGGCCGATACGCCCCAGGGCGATCGCCCGTCCGCCCAATCAAGGCAGGTGAAGATTACGAAGGTCGAGGCCCTGCACCTCGAGAAGCCGTTGAAAGAACGCTTCTGGATGGCCAATTCCCCCATCGGAGGCTTCCAGCCGACAGCTTCCCGCCTAATTGTGACCCTCCACACCGACGCCGGGATTTCGGGTCACGGCGAAGGCTCCGGAGGCGCGGACCTATTCCGCAAAGGCTTCGCCGACCTGGTGATTGGGGAGGACCCGTTCATGGTCGGGAAAATCTGGGAGAAGATGTTCGCGGCCACCTACGGGCGCGAGCCCTCGACGCGAGGCTGGGCCGCAACCAGCGTGATCTCCGCGATGGCGCCCATCGACGCCGCGATTTACGACATCATGGCCAAATCCGCCGAGCTGCCGGTCTACAAATTTCTCGGTGGATATCGCGATACGGTTCCGGTGTACGTTACCGGCGGTTACTACCGCGAAGGAAAGGGCATTCCGGAATTGATTACGGAGGTGCGCGGATACGTGGACCAGGGTTTTAACGCGATCAAGCTCAAGGTCGGAGGCATCAGCGGCGGCTTTTCGATAGAGGACGACTACCAGCGCGTCAAGGCCGTCCGCGACGCAGTCGGGCCGAAGGTTAGTTTGATGCTGGATGCGAACCAGGGTTGGGACGTGCCCACCGCGATCCGGGCGTCAAATCGGATGTACGACCTGTACATCGTCTGGCTGGAGGAACCGCTGCACTGGTACGACGACGTCGAGCCCCTCAAACAGTTGAAGCTGAACACCCGCATCCCGCTGGCATCCGGTGAGCACGAACTGACGCGCTGGGGCGCCCGCAGGCTGATGGAGACCGGCGCCATCGACGTCATGCAGTTCGACTGCAACGCTCACGCCGGAATCACCGAGTGGCGCAAGGTCGCCGGCATGGCGTCGATGTCGTACATCAAGATGGCGCCTCACCACGAACCGGTATTGCACGGCCATCTTCTGGCGTCCGTCCCCAACGGCTACATCCTGGAGTCGTTCGCCAACCCCGACCGCGACCCGTTCTGGTTCGAGATCTACGATCGGAAGCCCCGCATCGAAAAGAGTATCCTGTACCTCGACAACACTCCGGGGTTCGGCATCGAGTTCAATCAGAAGGCGCTCCAGCAGTACGGCACGAAGGTACTGTAAGTTACCGGCACTCCGCTGTTTTTCCTGCCCGCGGCCGTGGCCGGCAGAAATTGTAAGAGTGGCCCGGCTGCGCTTCGATAAACTAAAGGCAGAGAGAGCTGTCTGCCGACGACGTGGAAGCCGCTCGAATCCCATGGCAGCGCTGATTTGACTTCGAATGGAGGACTGGTATGGGCACCCAACACCATGAAATCGGCATGATCGGCCTGGGCGTGATGGGGCGCAATATGTTACTGAACATGGCCGACCACGGCTACCCGGTGGCGGGCTATGACAAGGACCCCGGCAAGGTGGAAGCGCTCCAGAAGGAATCAGCGGGAGACGAGATACACGGGGTGTGCAACATCGAGGATTTCATCGGACTGCTCCGTGGGCCGCGCGCGGTCATGATGCTGGTGCCCGCCGGCCCGCCCGTGGATTCCGTGATCGCAGACCTGTTGCCGCACCTCCAGAAGGGCGATCTCATCATCGACGCCGGCAACTCCTATTTCAAAGATACAAATCTGCGTGCCCGTAACCTGGCCGGGAGTGGCATTCAATTCCTTGGCGTGGGCGTGTCCGGCGGCGAGGAGGGCGCGCGCCACGGCCCGAGCATCATGCCCGGGGGACCTCAGGAGGCCTACGAGCGGGTCCGCCCGCTGCTCGAAGCGGTGGCTGCCAAGGTCAACGGAGAGCCGTGCGTAACTTACCTCGGCCCCGGATCGGCCGGGCATTTCGTCAAGATGGTCCACAACGGCATCGAGTACGCGGTGATGCAGCTCCTGGCCGAGACATACGACCTGATGAGACGCGGCCTCAGAATGAGCGACGACGAACTGCGCGACGTGTACGACACGTGGAATCAAGGGGAACTCAACGGCTACCTGGTGGAGATCACGAGCCGCATCTTCGGCAAGGTCGACGAAAGGACCGGCAAGCGGCTGATCGACGAAATCCTGGATGTGGCCAAGCAGAAAGGCACCGGCATGTGGACCTCGCAAAGCGCGATGGAACTGCAAGCGCCCATTCCCACGATCGACCTCGCGGTCGCAATGCGGGATTTGTCCGTCTTTGAGAAGCAGCGCGAGACGGCCGGCGAGATCTTCAAGCGGCCCATCCCGCCGTTTGGCGGCGACCGCGGAGTCTTCGTCGATCAACTGGGCCACGCGCTTTATGCCGGAATGGTGATCGCCTACGCCCAGGGCATGACAGTGCTGGCGGCAGCGTCGGACAGGTATGCGTATCACCTGGATCTCGAGGCTGTGGCGCGAATCTGGCGGGGCGGCTGCATCATCCGCGCGGCGTTGCTGGAGGACATGCGGATGGCATATCGCAACCAGCCCGGCCTGGCGAATCCGCTCCTGGCCCCGGAGCTATCGAAGAAGGTAATGGCCCACGAGGAGGATTTGCGCCGGGTCGTCTGCGCAGCCATCGAGATGGGTTTGCCCGCACCGTGCTTCATGACGGCGCTGAGCTACTTTGACGGCTGCCGCAGTGCCTGGCTGCCGGCGAACCTGATCCAGGCCCAGCGCGACTACTTCGGTGCGCACAGTTACGAGCGAATCGACGTCAAAGGCACATTTCACACGGACTGGACGAAGGGTTAGCCGATGAAGACGAACGATCAACTCGAACCAAACATATTCGTCATCTTTGGCGGAGCAGGCGACCTGACCTGGCGGAAGTTGATGCCGGCCCTGTTCGACCTTTCCCAGAGCCACAGTATTCCGGCTCACTTCTCGATTATCGCGGTGGACCGCGTGGCACTCAGCGACGACGCCCTGCGCAAGCGCCTGCACGAGGGAGTCAAGAAGTTCGCCCGCTGCGGGAAAAACGCAGTCAAGGAGTGGAACGACTTCTCGCGGCACATCCGCTACCTGCAGGGCGATTTCAAGGGCAAAGCGACCTATACGGAACTGGGCGGCCAGTGCGCAACGCTGGAAAAGGAGTGGGGCTCCAAAGCCCAACGCGTATTCTACATGGCCACGCCGCCCTCCCTGTTTGGCGAGATCCCCCGCTTCCTCGATCATGCGGGCCTGGCGGCCGACCGGGAACGGGCGCGAATCGTGATCGAGAAACCTATCGGGTACGACCTGGAGTCGGCGCGGGCGCTGAACCGCACACTCGCCGCCGGCTTTCAAGAATCCCAAATCTTCCGCATCGACCATTACCTGGGCAAAGAGACGGTGCAGAACATCCTGGCATTCCGTTTTGCCAATCCGCTGTTCGAGCCGATCTGGAACCGGCGTTATGTGGACTACGTGACCATCACTGTCGCCGAAGAGGTGGGCGTGGAACATCGCGGGGGCTATTACGACGGGGCCGGCGCACTGCGCGACATGGTGCAGAATCACCTGCTGCAACTGCTCTGCCTGGTGGCCATGGAGCCGATGGTCTCCTTCGATGCGGACGAGATTCGCAACAAGAAAGTGGATGTGCTGCACGCGGTCCGGCCCATTCCGTACGATGCGGTGCATCACTCGACGGTTCGCGGGCAGTACAACAAGGGTTGGGTGGGCGGCAAGAAAGTGCGCGCTTATCGCGAAGAAGACGGCGTACCGCCGGATTCCCAGACAGAGACATTTGCGGCGTTGCGGCTGTTCGTGGACAACTGGCGCTGGCAGGACGTGCCATTCTACCTTCGAACCGGCAAACGGCTCCCCCGCCAGGTTTCGGAAGTCGCCATCCAGTTCCGCGCGGTTCCGCATCAGGCGTTTCCAGCCGAGGCGACCCTCGACTGGCAACCGGCGCGCCTGGTCATGTCGATCCAGCCCGACGAAGGCATCGTGCTGCGCTTTCAGGCCAAACACCCGGGGCCGAAGATGGTGCTGCAGCCAGTGGACATGCGGTTTAACTATGGCGAAAGCTTCGCCACGCCATCGCCGGAGGCCTATGTGACGCTGCTGTGGGACGTGATCAACAACGACGCCACGTTGTTCATGCGGGCCGACCAGGTGGAGGCAGCGTGGCGGCTGCTGATGCCGGTGCTGGATGCGTGGCACGCCAGCCCTCCCAACGACTTTCCGAATTATGCCAGCGGGACTTGGGGGCCGGACGCCACGCAAGGCCTGCTGGTTCAACAAGGGCACAGTTGGCCGGCCCCCGTGGAATTGGCCGGACTCCGCAAATGAGGAGACTCACGAGCGGGCGCCGCCGCTGTTACTGTGTCACGTCCTGGGGGGTGGGCAGCTTGGAAGCATCCCATCCGCCACCGAGGGCTTCGATCAGCAGCACGCTGGCGGTCATGCGGCGGGTTTGCACATCGACGGCGGAACGCTCGTCCTGCAAGGCGATGGTCTGCACCGTGATCACCTGCAGGTAGCTGGCGGTTCCAGCTTTGTATTGCGCGGTGGAAACGGCAACGGAACGTTCCGCCGATTTCACGGCCTGGTCCAGGATGGCGCTTTCATTGGCCAGGACGCGAAGCGCGGCCAGGTTATCTTCCACCTGTTGGAACGCGGTCAACACGGTCTGGCGGTAGGCGGCCGCAGTGGCGTCGTAGCCGGCCTGGGCCTGCGCTACCTGGGCGGTGCGCTTGCCGGCGTCAAACAGGATCTGCGCCAGTTGCGGTCCGATGGTCCAGAAACGGCTGGGCCAGGTGATCCAGTTGATGAAACTGGTGGATTGGACTCCGGCGGAGGCGGCGAACGTCAGGGCCGGATAGAATGCCGCTCGGGCGATGCCGATCTGCTGGTTGGCGCCGGCGGCCTGACGCTCGGCTTCGGCGATATCGGGGCGGCGCTCCAATAGAGTCGACGGCAAGCCCACGGGGATTTGCGGAGGAGGGACCTTAATCGGCTCGGGCGGGATGGAGAAGCCCGCGGGCGGCTTGCCGATCAGAATCGCGATGGCATGTTCCAACTGCGAGCGCTGGACGCCCACGTCCGTCAACTGCGCCTGCGTGGTGTAGAGCTGGGTTTCGGCTTGCGACACGTCGGAATCGGAAGCTACGCCGCCGGCGAAGCGGTTGCGGGTGAGCACCAGGTACTCCTGGTAAGACTGGGCGGTCTGCTGGAGGAGTGCGGCGTCGCCATCGAGCCCGTGCAATTGGAAATAGTCCTGGGCGAGCTCGGTCTGATAGAGCAGGCGGGCGTTCTCCAATTGCGCCGCAGTGGCTTGGGCGGTGTTGGCGCTGGCGGCGACGCCGCGGTGGATGCTCCCCCACACGTCGGCGGTGTAGGAAGCGCTCACCGGAATACTATAGGTGCCCACGGGGCCGGAGGAGAACCCGGAGGAAAGCCGCGAGGAGGACTGCGAGCCGGTGACCGAGGGCGAACCGGTCACCAGCGGGAATAGAGCCGCGCGCGCCACGCGCACCGCGGCCTTGGCTTCGCGGAACTGCGCCTCGAGCTGCAACACGTTCTGGTTGGAGACGCTCACCTGCTCTTCGAGTTCGTTGAGGGCGGATTCGCCGAAGATCTCCCACCACTTGCCGCGGATCACGCCGTCGTTGGGCTGCGCTTCCTTCCAGCCGGGGGGCGGCTCTTCTTTGTAGCCCTGCGGCACGGAAGCGGTGGGCCGCTGATAGGCCGGGACTTTGAGGCATCCGGTGGAAAGCAACACCAGAGCTGCGAGCAGTGCCGCGAGCGCGGCGGCGGCGAAGCGGGCCGTTGTGACCTGTGGGCGCATGGGTGTTTTAACCTTCCGATTCCACCGGCTCGGCCGGCCTGGGCTTGACGCCGCGCACGCGCTCCCACCAGTGCTGCAAGCGGTCGAAGTACAGGTAGACGACGGGGGTTGTGAACAAGGTCAGTGCCTGGCTCATCATCAGCCCGCCGATGATGGTGATGCCCAGCGGGCGGCGCAACTCCGATCCGGTGCCGGTGCCGAGCGCGAGGGGCAAAGCGCCCAGCATGGCGGCGAACGTGGTCATCAGGATGGGGCGGAAGCGCAACAGGCTGGCCTCGAAGATGGCGTCCCGCGGACTCTTGTGCTCGACGCGCTCGGCGGCCAGATCGAAATCGACGATCAGGATGCCGTTCTTCTTCACCAGGCCGATCAACAGGATGATGCCGATCATGGCGATGACGCTGAGCTCGGTGTGAGTGAGCATGAGGGCCAGCAACGCGCCCACGCCCGCCGAGGGGAGCGTGGAAAGAATGGTGACCGGATGGATGTAGCTTTCGTAGAGGATGCCGAGCATGAGATAGACCGCCGTCAGGGCAGCGGCAATCAGGTAGGGCTCGCTGCCGAGCGAATCCTGGTACGCCTGCGCGGTTCCGGTGAACATGGTCTGGATGGTCGGCGGGAGACCAATCTTGCGGGCCGACGCTCCGATGGCTTCGACGGCATCGCCCAGCGCGACGCCGGGCTGCAGGTTGAACGAGATGGTAACCGACGGGAACAGGCCCTGGTGGTTGACCGAAAGCGGCGCCACCGCCGGAGCGTAATGGGCGATGGCGTTCAAGGGAACCTGCTGGCCGTTGGGCGCACGCACATAGATATCGCGCAATGTCTGCGGGTTTTGCCAGTACTGCGGGGCTGCCTCCATCACGACGTGATACTGGTTCAGGGATTTATACATGGTCGATACCTGGCGCTGGCCGAAGGCATCATACAGCGTATTATCGATCAACTGGGGCGAGATCCCGAAGCGCGCGGCGGTCTGGCGGTCGTAAGTAACCATGGATTGCAAGCCGCGGTTCTGCTGATCGCTGTTGACGTCGACGATGATCGGGATGGATTTCAACTGCTGGAACATGCGGGGAGCGTACACGATCAGATCCTGCACGTTGTCGCCCCGCATGGTGAACTGGTAGAGCGCGGCGCTGTTTCGTCCGCCGACGCGCAGGTCCTGGGAAGACTGCAGGTAAAGGGTGGCGCCGGGGATCCTGGCGAGCTTCGGCCGCAGGCGCTGCATGATGTAATCGACGGTGATCTTGCGCTCCGCGAGCGGCCTGAGCGATATGAACATGCGACCCTGATTCAAGGTGGACGCGCCGCCGCCACCTCCGCCGCCGCCGCCGGTAAAGCCGTTGACGGTGTCCACCCCCGGGTCGGCGGCGACAATGTTCACCATCTGCAACAGGGTCTTATCCATGGATTGAAACGACGTGTCCTGGTCGGCGATGATCTGGCCGTTCATGCGTCCTGTGTCCTGCTGCGGGAAGAATCCCTTGGGAACGTTGGCGAACAAGTATACATTCAGGCCAATGGTGGTCAACAGAACGAGCAGGGTCACGAACGAATGGCGGAGCACCAGCGAGAGTAACCTTCCATATAGACGCACGTTCCAGTTAAACGCCCTTTCCACCAGCTGGTAGAGCCACCCATGGGATTCATGCTCCTTCAACAGGTGGGCGCACATCATGGGGGTGGCAGTGAGCGAAACCACCATGGAGACCAAGATGGCCACCGAAAGCGTGACGGCGAACTCGCGCAGGAGGCGGCCCACAATGCCTCCCATCAGCAGCAGCGGGATGAACACCGCCACCAGCGAGACGCTCATGGTGATCACGGTCGACCCGATTTCCCGGGCTCCTTTCAGGGCGGCGACAAACGGATTGAGGCCGGCTTCAAGGTAACGCGTGATGTTTTCGATCACCACGATGGCGTCGTCCACCACGAAGCCGGTGGAGATGGTCAGGGCCATCAGCGACAGGTTGTCGAGGCTGTAGCCGGCCAGGTACATGACGCCGAAGGTTCCCAACAGGGAGACCGGAACGGCGATGCTGGGAATGAACGTGCTGCGGACGTTCTTGAGAAACACGAAGACCACCAGGACCACCAGCCCCACCGAGATGATCAGGGTTCGCTCCACATCGTGGACGGAAGCGCGGATGGTTTGGGTTTGATCCATGGCGACTTTCAAATCGATGGATGCGGGAATGGCGGCGTGAATTTGCGGCAGCACGGCGCGGATACGGTCTACGGTGCCGATGATGTTGGCGCCCGGCTGGCGGAAGACGATAACGAGCACGGAAGGCTTGCCATTGGCATATCCGGAGTTGCGCAGGTCTTCCACCGAATCGACGACGTCGCCTACGTCGGAGACGCGCACGGATGCGCCGTTGTGATAGGCGATGAGCAGCGATTTGTAATCGACGGCGTTGAAGAGCTGGTCGTTGGCGCCCACCTCCCACATCAGGTGTCCGTCGGAGAAATGTCCTTTGGGAGTGTTGGCGTTGGCCGTGGCCAGGACCGTGCGGACCTGCTCCAGGCCGATGCCGTATTTGTTCAACGCGGCCGGATTCAGCTCGACGCGAACGCCGGGAAGCGCGCTCCCCCCGACGCCCACTTGGCCCACGCCCCGAACCTGCGCCAGTTTCTGGGCCATGATGGTGGACGCGGCGTCGTACATCTGGCCCTTGCTCAGCACGTTGGAGGTGAGCGCGATCATGAAGATGGGGGAATCGGCCGGATTCACCTTGCGGTAGGTGGGGTTGTTGGGGAGATTGGTCGGCAGATAGCCGCGCGCGGCGGCGATGGCTGCTTGCACGTCGCGCGCCGCGGCATCGATGTTGCGGTTCAGATCGAATTGCAGAGTGATGCTGCACGATCCGAGAGTGCTCGAAGACGTCATCTCGGTGACAGCGGCGATGCGCCCGAATTGGCGCTCCAGGGGAGTGGCCACCGACGATGCCATGGTCTCCGGACTGGCGCCGGGCAAGCCGGCGTTTACCGAGATGGTGGGAAAGTCCACCTGCGGCAGGGGAGATACCGGAAGAATGGCGAATGCAATGGCGCCGGCCAGCGCAATGGCGACGATGAGAAGGGTGGTGGCAACCGGCCGGTGAACAAACGGGGCGGAAATATTCATGCCGTTACTCCGCGGGAACGGGCTCCAGACCGGGACTCGGTTCCCTGCGGTGCGAGAAGCGCCTGGCCAGCCGGTCGAAGAACAGGTAGATCACCGGCGTGGTGAACAGGGTCAGCATCTGGCTGATGATCAGGCCGCCGATCATGGTGATGCCGAGCGGCCGGCGCAACTCCGACCCCGTTCCAGTACCGAGAGCCAACGGCACTGCGCCGAGCAACGCCGCCATAGTGGTCATCAAGATGGGCCGGAAACGCAACAGACAGGCCTGGTAGATGGCGTCGATGGGCTGCCTGCCCTCGTGCCGCTCGAGATCCAGGGCAAAATCGATCATCATGACGCCGTTTTTATTCACAATTCCGATGAGCAGGACAATGCCAATCAGAGAGATCACGCTGAAGTCGATGCCGCAGACTTTGAGGGCCAGCAGCGCGCCCACACCGGCCGAAGGAAGCGTGGACAGAATGGTGATGGGATGGATGTAGCTCTCGTAGAGCACGCCGAGGACGATGTATTCTGTCGCCAGCGCCGCCAGAATCAGCAACCATTCGTTGGAAAGGGACGACTGAAACGCCTGGGCCGTACCTTGAAACGCCGCTTGAATGCTGGCCGGCAATCCGATTTCATCCTTGACCTTATTCACGGCATTCACGGCATCGCCCAGCGAAGCGGTGGGAGCCAGATTGAAGGACAGCGTGACCACCGGGAACTGTCCCTGATGATTCACGGTGATGGGGACAGCCAGGGATTCCACATGGGTAAAGGCGCTGAGCGGAACCTGGCCACCCGTGGGGAACACCGTGGAGGACGCGATAGCGCCACCCGATGAGGTGCTGGCCAGGGCCGTACTGGCGGCGTTAGCGGCCGAGGTGGCGGCGGAGCTCGAGTTGCCGGGCCCTTGTGAGATGGTCGAAGAGGAGGAGCCGCCCGCCACGAGGCCCGCGGCGGTGGTGGATCCCACGCTCGTGCGGATAAACAGATTGCGCAGGTCTTCCGGATTCTGGCGGAACGCGGGCTTCACTTCGAGCACGACATGGTACTGGTTGAGTTGCGTGAAGATGGTGGATACTTCCCGCTGGCCATAGGCGTCGTACAGGGTCTGGTCGATGGTGGCTGGTGTAATTCCCAACCGCGCGGCGGTGTCGCGGTCGAATACCAGCTTGGCGCGCAGACCCTGCACCTGCTGGTCGGTGGCCACGTCGCTCAACTCCGGCAGGGTTCCCAGCCGGGCCAGCATTTTCGGGGCATAGGTGTTCAACTCGTCCGCGCTGGGGTCTTCCAGGGTGTATTGGAACTGGGTGCGGCTGACGCGGTCCTCGACCGTCAGATCCTGCACCGGCTGCATGAACAAAGTGGAGCCGGCCACTTCCGCCAAATGCGGCTGAAGGCGGCGAATCACGTCGGTGACGCCGACTTTGCGCTCGGCCAGCGGTTTGAGATTGATCAGAATGCGGCCGCTATTGAGCGTGGTGTTGGTTCCATCGATGCCGATGAAGGAGGACAGGTTCTGCACCGCCGGATCGGTCAAAATCACCTTGGTGAGCCGCTGCTGGAGCGCCGCCATCTCGGGAAACGACACAGTCTGCGCCGTCTCCGAAACGCCCTGGATGACGCCGGTATCCTGGATAGGGAAAAAGCCCTTGGGGATGGTGTAGAACTGGTAGCACGTGAGGGCGAGCGTGCCGGCCGCCACCAGCAGCGTGACGGTTTGCCAGCGCAACACAAACCGCAAAACCGTGCCGTAGAGCGCGATCACGGCCTCGAAGGCGTGTTCCGAGGCGCGGAAGAGGCGTCCCTGGGCGGCCTCGGGCGTGTGCTTGAGCAGCCTCGAGCACATCATGGGCGTAAGGGTAAGAGACACGACGGCGGAGACCAGAATGGTGACAGCCAAGGTGACGGCGAATTCGCGGAACAGCCGGCCGACGATGTCGCCCATGAACAGCAACGGAATGAGGGTGGCGGTCAGCGACACCGTCAGAGAGATGATGGTGAAGCCGATTTGCTCGGCGCCGCGCAGCGCCGCGCGCATCGGCGGCTCTCCCTGTTCGATGTAGCGCGCGATGTTCTCGATCATCACGATGGCGTCGTCCACCACGAAGCCGGTGGAGATGGTGAGCGCCATCAACGTGAGGTTGTTGAGGCTGTAGCCCAGCATGTACATCACCCCAAACGTGCCCACGAGCGAAAGCGGCACGGCCACGCTGGGAATTATGGTCGCCGCAACGTTGCGCAGGAACAGGAAGATCACCATGACCACCAGCCCCACCGTCAGCATGAGCTCGAACTGGACATCCTCGACCGACGCGCGGATGGTGTTGGTCCGGTCGGTGAGGATGCTCACCTGAATCGATTTCGGCAGCGTGGAAGTGAGTGTCGGCAGCAACTGTTTGATGCGATCGACCACCTGGATGATGTTGGCGCCCGGCTGCCGCTGGATGTTCATAATCACGGCGGGAACCTCGTTCATCCAGGCGGCTTGACGGACGTTCTCGACGTCGTCGATCACGTCGGAGACGTTGGTGAGTTTGACCGGGGCGCCGTTGCGGTAAGCCACGATGAGGGGCCGATAGTCGTCCGACGAGAGCAACTGGTCGTTGGCGCCGATCTGGAAGGCTTGGTGCAGGCCGTCGAAATTGCCCTTGGCCTGGTTTACATTGGCGGCGACGATGGCGCTGCGAAGGTCCTCCATGTTGAGGCCGTAGGAGGCCAGCACGGTGGGGTTGACCTGGATGCGGACGGCGGGCTTTTGTCCGCCGCTGATGCTGACCAGGCCGACGCCGGGCAACTGCGAGATTTTGGGGGCGAGGCGGGTATCGGCCAGATCCTCGACATGCGAGAGCTGTTCGGTCTTGGAAGTCAGGGCCAGCGTCAGAATCGGCGTGTCGGCCGGGTTGGTCTTGGCGTAGATCGGCGGGACCGGAAGGTCCGAGGGAAGAAACGTTCCGGAGGCATTGATGGACTGCTGCACCTCCTGCTCGGCAACGTCGATGCTGAGGCTGAGATTGAATTGCAGGGTGATGACCGAGCTTCCATCGGAGCTGGTGGAGGTCATCTGCTGCAGGCCCGGCACCTGGCCGAACTGCCGCTCGAGGGGAGCGGTGACCGAAGACGCCATCACATCCGGGCTGGCGCCGGGATAGAAGGTGATCACCTGAATCGTCGGATAGTCCACCTCGGGCAATGCGGAAACCGGCAACTGCTTGTAGGCCACGCCGCCCGCCAGCAGGATGCCAACCATGAGGAGAGAAGTCGCAACCGGCCGGAGGATGAACGTCCGGGAGGGACTCACCTGTTCTTCCCTCCGGATCGGCCGCCAGGCTGCTCGTCAGACATCTGAACCGTGACTGGGGTCCCTTCCTGCAGCTTGTCGACGCCGGTCATGACCAGGACGTCGCCGGGGGCCAATCCGCTGGTGATTTCAGTGCTGTCGCCTTCGGTGACCCCCTGGGTGATCTGCCGGACGCTCACGGTCCGGTCGTCCTTGACCGCGTAGACGTAGGTGGAACTGGTGGTTCGCTGAATGACGGCGCTGGCGACCAGCGTGACTCCGCGCTTTTCCTCCACCAGCAGGCGCACGTTGACGAACTGGTTGGGGAAGAGCTGATTGGCGCTGTTGTCGAAATCGGCACGCAGGCGGAGCGATCCAGTGGTTGGATCGATCTGGTTGTCCACCGTCACCAGCGTCCCGGTGCCGATTCTGGTGGTGTTGGTCCGGTCGTAGGCATCGGTCCTCAAGTGTTGGCCGGCGGCCAATTTACGGAGCACCACCGGAAGCTCATCCTCGGGGACGGTGAAGATGACGCTGATAGGCTGGATTTGCGTGATCACCACCAGGCCGTTGGTGTCGGTGGCATGCACGATATTCCCCGGATCCACCAGCCGCAGGCCGACCCTGCCGGTGATGGGGGCTTTGATGCTGCAGTACACCAGGTTCAGTTTGGCGCTATCAATCTGTCCCTGGTCGCTCCTCACCACTCCTTCGGCCTGCGCCACGGCCGCCTTCTGGGTGGCCACCTGCTGTTCGGGAATGGCATTCTGCGCCAGGAGCTTGGTGTAGCGATCCAGATCGACGCGCGCGTTGTCGAGCGTGGCCTGGTCGCGGGCCAGTTGCCCCTCCGCCTGCTCCAACTGGACCTGATAGGGACGCGGGTCGATTTCCAGCAACAAGTCGCCTTCGTGCACCGAGTCGCCTTCCTTGTAGTGGACCGTCATCAGCTGCCCGTCCACGCGGCTCTTCACCGTGACCGTGTAAACGGGGATTACCGAGCCGAGGCCGGTGATGAAGACCCCGATGTCTCCCCTCCGGGCCTTGACCGCCACCACAGGGACGACGCCCGATCCACCCTTCTTGCCGCCCGGCGAGAGCGCACTGGTTGAGGCGGAGGGCGTCGAGCCGGCCCTCGGCCAGAGATACCAGGCGCCGGCGCCCAATAAGGCGAGAACAGGCAGCCACAGCCATCGCAGGCCCGAGCGCCGCCGTTTCGGTGACTTCGTCTCTGGGGACGCAGTCAGTGTACCCCGCTCCATCGCTGGGGAAGAGTGTTCTTTCATGTCGCTACCCGCTGGATTCCTTGCATGTCTCGGATGTCCGCAAAGAGGATAGTCCATCCGAAAATCACGAATTCCCAAACTATTCTAATATGGGCCGGGTTCATAGCGCGATGGTTACACTCCTCTTCGGGCCATCCGAGGATAGCCCTTTTGGCTGATTCCGCGAGGAACGCATCGGTTCCTTCCAGGTCATGCCCATCCTGAACTTGAACCTCCCCCCGAAGGCCTGGATCGCAGCTCCCGTCTACCAACCCCAGATTGGAATATTACCTTGCGGGCTGCCCTCCCTCAAAGCCAATTGCAGCGCGGATTCGTGACAGTAGTCCCGAGCCTGTGCGCGCTCCACCCTCGCTCGGAGTAGCGATCAGCCCGTGCTGGAGCTGAGCTTGCTCCCTGAGGTGCTGGTTGCAACTCCCCCGATCGCGATCCACACTTTTTCGCCTCGGCACTCAAAACCCAGTATAGCAAGCCAACCGGAGTTTCCTCTCGGATTCTCCCCTAGGAGACCCTAAGAGAAAGGCCCCGAGGTTTCTCCTCACGAATGTGTGCGGCGCGCCGATTCGCGCGGCCATGGCCCTCTGCGCGCAACGCCTGTTTTCACACTGTTCCAAAGCTGGGAGAGCATCGCATATAGCTCGAAAGGGCCATGCCACCACAACTCGCGACAAGCATCCCAGGCGCCAACGGCGGATCGGATGGGACGTGACGACACGCCGCGCGGTTCGTGACGATCCATGCAATCGCCCGGCTCCGCTCAGGCGGCGGAGCCGGTGGGCACGCCGGTTCTGTGGCAGAATGCAGTGATGCTCCAAGCACTGACCGGGCGCAAGGAATGGAGGTTCTTCGCCGTGCTGCCGAAGGCGGACCCCGGCCTGGCTGCCGCCTGGTGGACCGCCCTCCTGCTGAGGGGGATCCTGCCGGCGGCGTTTGCCATCGCGATGGGCGTGCTCGTCGGCGCCGTACAACGCGGCAATTCCCTCGCCGGTCCCCTCGCGCTGGCCGGCACGATTTTCGTGCTGCTTCAGGTGCTCAGCCCGATCCATCAGGCGGTCAGCGCCAATCTCGGTGACCGCACCGCCGCATGGCTCTACGACCGGCTCACCGAGGCCTGCGTGCGTCCGCCGGGAATGGGGCACCTCGAGGATCCGACGCTCACCGGCGACCTCACCGTGGCACGCGACTTCGACCTCGGGATGACCGGCCCGCCGATGGCGATCTCCCTGGATTTCATCGCGAGCGGAATGGTCGAGATGATCGGCGGTGTCGCGTCCGCGGTGATTCTCGCCAGATACGCGTGGTGGGCGCCGATGGTGCTCGCCGGCGCGTGGCTGGCGACGCACTGGCTCCTGCGCGAGAGCGCGATCTGGCGCGACCGCAACACCGAGGAGGTGCGCGGCGCGCAGCGGGATGCCGACTACGCCTACCGGCTGGCGGTGGACCCGCCCGCCAGCAAGGAACTGCGCCTGTTCGGCCTCGCCGGCTGGACGATCGACCGTTTCATCGCCAGACGCACCCGATTGCACCAGCTTCAGTACGCAGCCACACGCCTGCGCGAGCGTCCGGTCATCTGGAGCCTGCTCCTCGTCGTCTCCGCCAACGTCCTGGTGTTCTGGTTACTGGCGAGCGCCGCCGCCGGCGGCCGCATCAGTCTCGGGGAAGCGGTGGTCTATGTGCAGTGCGCCGTGGGCGTGTCGATGATCGCGTTCGGCGGGTTCAGTTGGGCGCTCGACGGCGCGGCTGCCCCCGTCGCCGCGGTGCTGCGGCTCGAGCCGGCGATGCGTCCCGCTGGCGGGCTGCGCTCGGGCGATCGCCCAGCGGACGCGAGACCCGCGCGCGAGATTCGTCTCCGCGATGTCACGTTCGCTTACCCCGCAGGCGCGCCCGTCCTGGAGCATTTCGATCTCACGATTCCGGCCGGCTCGTCGCTCGCCATCGTGGGACAGAACGGCGCCGGCAAGACGACCATCGCCAAGCTGCTGTGCCGGTTGTACGATCCGCAGTCGGGCGCGATCGAGATCGACGGCGCCGATATCCGCGAGTTCGATCTCGCGTCGTGGCGCCGGCGCGTCACGGCCGTATTCCAGGACTTCATCCGCCTGGAGCTGCCGCTGCGCGACAACGTGGCGCCGGCAGGTGCGCCGGACGATGTGGTGCGCGCCGCGCTCGAGTCGGCGGGAGCGGCGAACCTGGCCGCGCTGGACACGGTGCTGGCCCGCGGGTACAGCGGCGGCACCGACCTGTCGGGCGGCCAATGGCAGCGCGTCGCGCTGGCCCGGGCGGTGGCAGCCGTCACGCTCGGCGCCGGCGTGGTGTTGCTCGACGAGCCGACCGCGCAACTCGACGTGCGCGGGGAGGCGGAGATCTTCGATCGCCTGCTGGCCGCGACGAGGCATTGCACGACCATCCTGATCTCGCATCGCTTCTCCACGGTGCGGCATGCCGATCGCATCTGCGTGCTGGAGCACGGCCGGGTGATCGAGCTGGGCACGCACGACGAGCTGATGGCGCTGGGCGGGCGCTATCGGACGATGTTCGATTTGCAGGCGCAGCGCTTCAACGTCCCGGACGACGAGGAGGGCACGACTTATGACGTCCTCTCCTGATCGGGCGATCGGGCCGCTGCCTCCGGCGCTATCGTCGATGTGGCGCCTGTGCAAGCTGGGGTATCGCCACGAGCCGCGCCTGATGGCCGCGGCGTTCGCGCTGTCGCAGGTCGCCGCACTGCCCGATGCGCTCCTCGCGTTGTGGCTGATGCTGCTCGGCAAAGGCGTCCTCGAGCACAGGCCCGGCATGGTCGAAGGCGCGGCGATCGGGCTGGGCGTGTCGGCCGCCGCGACGTGGTTTCTGCGCACGGTCAGCACGCGCGTGCAGCGCCGCTTCCGCGACAAGGTGACGATCGCGCTCGAGTCGCACGTCGCCCGGCTGCAGGCATCGGTCCCGACGGTCGCGCATCAGGAACGCCCGGAGTACCTCGATCGGCTGTCCATGCTGCGCAACCAGGTGTTCGTGCTCGACCACATGTACATGTCGCTGTTCTCCACTCTCGGGTGGGTCCTGCGGCTGGGCGTGACGATGGCGCTGCTGGCGTCGATTCACCCGGCGCTGATCCTGCTCGTGGTGTTCGCGGTCCCGACCGTGTTGACGTCGACGTGGCGGCCCGGGGTTGAAAGATCCGCGCAGGAGCGTGGGGCACAAAGCAATCGGCTGGCGCGTCACCTGTTCACCATGGCCACGACCGCGCCGCCGGGGAAGGAAGTGCGGGTCACGGGCATCGGAGAGCGCCTCATTCGAGAGCGCCGGGCGGCGTGGGAGCGCTGGTACGGACCGGTGGCGGCCGCCCGATGGGGCTCGGCGTTGTGGCATGCGCTGGCGTGGGCGATATTCGGCCTGGCGTATGCCGGCGCGGTGGTGTTCGTGTCGTCCGGCCTCCGCGCGCCGGCCAACCAGGTGCTGCTGGTGCTCGCCGCGGGTGCGCGCCTGTCGGCGTATATCGGCGCCACCGTCGGCGAGATTGGATTCCTGCGCGGATTCTGGATGGACGGCTCGCGGCGGCTTGCGTGGCTCGAAGACTACGCGGCCTCCGCCGCCCGGCCGGGCGATCTGCCGGCTCCCGATGTGTTGCGCCGCGGCATCCGGCTCGACCACGTGTCGTTCGCCTACCCGGGCACGTCACGCGTGGTGCTGGACGATGTGTCGGTGACCCTGCCCGCAGGCGCGGTGGTGGCGATCGTCGGCGAGAACGGCGCCGGCAAGACGACGCTGGTCAAGCTGCTGGCGAAGATGTACGAGCCGTCCTCCGGTTCGATCCTGGTGGATGACACGCCGCTCGAGCGCGTGCCGGCCGGCGAATGGCGGGCGCGGCTGGCGGGCGCGTTCCAGGATTTTTTCCGCTTCGAATTCCGCGCGGGTCACACGGTCGGTTTGGGCGACGTCCCCCGGCTGGACGACGAAATCGCGGTGGCAGCGGCGGTGGATCGCGCCGGCGCCGGCGACGTCGTCGCCCGCCTGGCGTCAGGCCTCGACACGCAGCTCGGTCCGACGTGGCCGGGCGGAGTCGAGCTATCGTTCGGCCAATGGCAGAAGCTCGCGCTGGCGCGCGGCTTCATGCGCGACGAGCCGCTGCTGCTGGTCCTCGACGAGCCGACCGCCGCGCTGGACGCGGAGACGGAGCACGCGCTGTTCGAGCACTACGCCGCGGCGGCGCGCGGCACCGGCGAAAGCGGGAGCGGCCGCATCACGATCCTCGTCTCCCACCGTTTCTCGACGGTCCGCATGGCCGATATCATCGTGGTGCTCGACGGGGCCCGGCTGGTGGAGGTCGGCACGCACGATGAGCTGATGGCCAAGAACGGTCAGTACTCGGAGCTGTACCGCATCCAGGCCGCCGCGTACCGCTGACCACTGGGTTGTTGGCTGTGGGTCGTCTGAAGACTCTCCGCCATCATGGCGGTGCCGGGAATTTCAGCGGCACGCGCGGACCGGACCTATCTGAACGGCAGTAGCGCGACGGGAGAGCGAACAGCGACGGTAAGTGCGATGACCAAATCCTGGCAGCCGATGTCACCTACGCGGCTCCCTGTGCACTGGGACTGTGCATCTTCATACATTCAATCGCGCGACGGGCGCGAAGTTTTCTTCATCGGACCTTGACATCCGATATTAATTAGCTATATTAAAGATCTGTAACTCTGAATATATTCGTCTCCACTCGAAAGAGCGGAGCGAACACACCGGCGGAAAGTCGTTCTGAACCGGCGTTCAGGGCGGCCGGCGCTGCCTCGGCTTTTGATCGCCGGTGAGGTACGTCAAATCAGGACTTGAGCGTGCGTCCGCACGCGCACACGAGGAGCGGTGGCATATGTTGGCGCAAAATATCGAACAGCCTTTCGACTCCATCGAGGGCGCCCAGGAGTATATGAACATCCTGGCCACCACGCTTTTGGACGTGATGAACGACCTGAAGCGCGACCATGACGTGGCTCTGCGCGATGGCGAACTGCGCCGCGCGCAGGCGATCGACCTGGCGATGTTCAAGCTGAAAACGTTGGTCTGTTACGTGTACAAGAGCCGGCGGACCCTGAATGACCTGCGCATTCTCCGGCGGCTGATTCTCAACGAACGCCTGTCCGTGGAGAGTGTCATCGCCACGATGTAATCGCCGGGCGATCGCCGGGAAGCCCTTCCCGGCAACCATTTTTATAAGCGGGAGATATCCGCGCCGTGGGAGAAAGTATTGACTCGATCGCGGCAGCCACGTACTGGCTGATCCGCGGGAGGGACCTGTTTCTGTTCCTCCACCTTTTAGGGCTCGCCTGCTTTGCCTATATCGTGGCACGGCGGCTGGCGCCGCTCCTCCGCGCGCAGCGGGACTTCCGTTTCGACCGGCCACTGGCACGGCTGGGCAGGGTTCTGCAATTCTGGCTGGCGCAATGGCGGCATCCGCGGTACCGGTTCGCGGGCACCATTCACATGCTGGTGTTTGCCGGCTTTCTGATCCTGGTGAGCCGCGCATTCGCTCTTCTCGGTCTGGGTATCTCGGACCGGTTCGCCGCCGCCGAATCCGGCGGTATCTACGACGCGATCCGGAATTACGCCTCGACGGTGGTCTTCCTGTGCATGGGAATCGCGATCGTCCGCCGGCTGGCCTTTCCACCGCCCCGGTACGGGCATCGCTCCGCGGACGCCATTTTCCTGCTGGCGCTGATCGGCATCCTGATGGCTGCGGACGGCGTTTTCGAGGGGAGCCAGGCCGCGTTTCACGCGCAGCTGGGACGCGCGGCAGTTTGGCTTGCGCCCTTGTCGCTGTCCTGGATCTTCGAAGCCGCTTTCGCCTCCGCTTCGCCGGCGACCCTGCACCACCTGCACTTGGGTGCGTATCTCGCGCATGAAATCACGTTCTTCTTCCTCCTTTGTTACCGGCCGTTCGGCATCCAGTTCCACATCGAGACGTCGCTGTTTTCGATTTACTTCGCAAAGCTGGACCGCGGAACGGTGAAGCCGGTGCGGTGGGGCGTCGCGGAGGAGCAACTGGACACCGTGCCGTCTTTCGGGGTCAAGAAGTTCGAAGACTTTACCTGGAAGCACATCCTCGACTTCTACTCCTGCGCGGACTGCGGCCGCTGCTCGGACCAGTGCCCGGCCAACGCGGTCGGGAGGCCGCTCTCCCCGAGGAACCTCTCGATCAAGGCGCGAGATTACGTCTTCCGGCATTACCCGGTGTTGGGCCGGACCGAAGACGGCATGGCCATGGCCGGCGGTCTTTATTCAGAGGATGAAATCTGGTCCTGCACGACTTGCGGCGCTTGCGAGGCTGAATGCCCGCTGCTGGTTGAATATATCGACAAGATCGTCGATTTACGGCGCGGCCTGGTCGACGACGGCAAGGCGCCGCAATCCCTGCACAAGCCGCTGAAGGCGCTCGAGGGCCGCGGAAATCCGTTCGGAAAGATGGAGAAGAAACGGGCCGACTGGGCGCAGGGCACGGTCCGGGCGCTGAACGGTGCGGGTGGGGCCAGTACGCTCTACTTCGTCGATAGCATCACCTCTTACGACGACCGCATCCAGTCGATCGGGCGCGCGACCGCCCGCATTCTCGGCCGGCTCCATGAGAACTTCGGGATTCTCGGCGCGAAGGAGCGCGACAGCGGGCACGACGTCCGACGGTTCGGTGAGGAGACGTTGTTCCTGGCGCTGCGGGACCATAACACGGAGGCCATTCGCGCCTCCGGTGTGCGCCGGGTCGTCACCGCCGACCCGCACGCCTACAACGCCCTCAAGCACGATTACAAGGACGTGCCGCCGGTCGAGCATATCAGCGAGGTGTTGGCCCGCGCGGTGAAAACGAGCCAAATCCGGCTGAATGGCGTGGAGAACGGCGTATACACCTACCACGATCCCTGCTACCTCGGCCGGCACAACGGCATCTACGAGGACCCGCGCGACGTGCTCGACGCGATCCCCGGCTTGCGGCGGGTCGAGATGAAGCGCTGCCGGGACCGCTCGTTCTGCTGCGGCGGAGGAGGCCTGGCGCTGTTCTACGAGGCCAAGGAGGAGCAGCGGATGGGCGTGCAACGGGTCCGGATGGCGGCGGAAGCAGGCGCGAACGTCATGGTGACGGCGTGCCCCTTCTGCATGGTCAACATCGAAGACGCCATCAAGGTGGCGGGCATGGAAGGGCAGATGACCGCGATCGACCTGGCGGAGCTGGTCGATCGGCAGATGGTCAATCCAACGCAAGGGTAAGGAGAGACGGAAGATGGAGATCCTGGTTTGCGCAAAGAGAGTTCCGGACACTTCGGAGAACGAAATCCAACTCGACGGCGACGGAAAGGATATCGAACGAGAAGACCTCGTATATTCGGTGAACGAACCGGATAACTACGCGGTCGAGGAGGCGTTGCAGATCATCGCGCGCACGGGCGGAAGCGTCACGGTGGTGACGGTCGGCGGCGAAGAGGACGAGGAGATCCTGCGCCGGGAGATGGCCATGGGCGCCACCCGCGGCGTGCTGATCTCCGACGACGCCTTCACCGGATCCGACGGCCGGGGCATCGCGGCGATCCTGAAGGCCTTCGTGCAGACGGGGCATTACGACCTGATCCTGACCGGCGTGCAGGCCGAGGACGGCTGCGCGCAGGTCGGCGGCATGCTGGCGGCCATGCTGGATTACCCGTTCGCGTCGCTCGTGACCTCGATCGAAGTCCTGGAGAGCCGGAAGCTCAAGATCGGCCGCGAGATCGAAGGCGGCAACAAGGAGATCAACGCCATCGATCTCCCGTGCGTGCTCTCCATCCAGACCGGGATCAACGAGCCGCGCTACGTGGGCATGCGCGGCATCCGGCAGGTCGCATCCGTGCCCATCCCGACGCTCGGAGCATCGGATCTCGGCGTAGACGCGGACGTCGTGGGCGAAGGCGCCGCGAAGATGAGGCGCGTGGACTACTTCGTGCCGCCGGCGGGCAAAGGCGCGGAGATGCTGGAAGGCAGCCGCGAGGAGGTCGTCGACAAGCTGATGGATCTGCTGAAGGCCAAAGGAGGGTTGAACTAATGGCACGGATCTTCGCCTACATCGTTCACAAGAGCGGCGTCGCGGACGACACGGCAGCCGAGTTGCCGGCCGCGGCGCGAAAGATCGACCCCGCGCAGCAATGCACGGCCATCGTCACCGGCTGGGGCGCCGACCTGGATCAGGTCTGCGAGAGCCTGCGCGGTACCTACAGCGAGATCTGGAAGATCGCCAAGGAGCCGCTCGCGTACCCCAACGCCGAACTCGTCCGCAAAGCGTTGCTGAGCGTGCTGCCGGCGGGCGCCATCGTGCTGGTTCCGCACGCGCACTTCGGCGTCGATCTCTCGCCGGGGCTTTCCATCAGGATGAACGCGGCGTACGTGCCGGACGTGCTGGATATCGAAGGCGTCGAAGGGGCGTGGCTCAAGGCGGTCCGCCAGGAGTTCGGCGGGCAGGTGAGCACCCACGTTCGATGCGACGTCTCGACGGGTGCGGTGTTGAACATCCGCCCGGGGGCGTTCCGGCCGTTTGAAGGCGCTCCGGCGGAAGGCCGGATCGTGGACAAATCGGCGGAGGCCGGCGCGCTGGCGGCGCGGCGACGATATCTGGAGACGATCGCCGCCGAGACAGGCGATGTCGATATCACCAAGCAGACGGTGCTGGTCTCGATCGGCCGCGGCATTGGGGAGCAGGAGAATGTGGCGATCGCCGAGGACCTGGCGGAGGCCATGGGAGCGGCAGTGAGCTGCTCGCGGCCGGTCGTCGATGCCAAGTGGATGGATAAATCGCGCCAGGTGGGGTCGTCGGGCCAGACCGTGCGGCCCAAGGTCTACCTGGCTTGCGGCATCAGCGGGTCGTTCCAGCACCTGGCGGGCATCAAGGGCAGCCCGTTCATCGTCGCGATCAACAAGAATCCCAAGGCGCCGATTTTCCGGGTGGCGGACGTGGGAATCGCCGACGACATGCTGGAGTTCCTGCCGGCGCTGGCGGCCCGGGTTCGCGAGGAAAGCTGCGTATCGGGGAAAGAGAGGCGGCGTTCATGATCACCGGCAAGACACTCAAGCTCAGCGTGAAATCGCTCAAGGAGTTCGCCAGAAAGCGGCTCCCGGACCAGGAGCTCATTGCGCTGGACGCGCGCGATGAATGCCCGCTGGAGATCGTGCGGCACATGTGCAGCCCGGACAAGCTCGGGATTCAGCTTCTGTTCATCCCGGAGGAGTTCGGCGGCTTCGGCGGGGGCGCCTTCGACGTGTACCGCATCTGCGAAGAGATGGCGCGGATCGACCTGGGGATCGCCACGGCCGTCCTGGCAACGTTTCTCGGCAGCGATCCGATCACCGTCGGGGCCACGCCGGAGCAGAAGAAGATCTGGCTCTCGCGCATCGCGGACGAGGGTCTGCTGTTCGCGTACGGCGCGACTGAGCCGGACGCCGGCAGCGACCTGGGCGCCCTGCAAACCACGGCGGACCGCGTGGTCGAAGACGGCCGCGTCGTGGGATACCGCATCAATGGGAGCAAGCAGTGGATCAGCAACGGCGGCATCGCGGATGCCTACACGGTCCTGGCGAATACGGTCGCTGGTCCGAGCTGGTTCATCGTGGAACGGGGCGCCTCGGGATTCACCAACGGCAAACCGGAAGATAAGCACGGCATTCGCACCAGCAACACGGCGGCGCTCTCGCTCGCCGACGTCTACGTGGATGCCGACCGGCTGGTCGGCGGCGTCGAGGGTCAGGGATTGCTGCAAGCGCAGGCCGTCTTCGGCTACACGCGCCTGATGGTGGCGGCGTTCGGGTTAGGGGCGGGATGGGCCGCGCTCGACCGGGCGATCCCGTACTCCACCAAGCGGATACAGGCCGGGGGGCCGCTTTCCGAGAAGCAGGGATACACCCACAAGCTGATCGTGCCGAACGTCGCCCGCCTGGAGGCCGGCCGCGCTTCGATCGAGGAGACCGCGGAGCGGATCGATGGCGGCGAAGGCAGCCTGAACACCGAGGGCGCGATCGCCAAGTACATGTCGACCGAGGCCGGCAACAGGGCCGCCGAGGCGAGCATCCAGGCGCTGGGCGGCTACGGTTACACGCACGAATACATGGTCGAGAAAATCAGCCGCGACGTGCGCATCACGACCATTTACGAGGGCACCTCCGAGATCATGGAGATGACCATCAGCCGCGACCGCTGGCAGTTGCACCTGAAGACGCGCGGCCAGCACTACCACGACCGGGCGCGCGAGTTCGAAGCGCTCGATGCGCGCCACCCCACCGTGGGCGCCGGCTACGCTGCTCTGGCTTTGCACGCGCTGGCCGAAGTGATGGAGCGGGCGCGGGCCGGCCGGTTGACCCGGCACCAGCATATCCTACTGCGCCTGGGCGAATGGATCGCGTACGCGGAGTGCGCCGGCAGCCTGGCGCGCCGCGCGGCGCTTATGGCGGAAGGGCGGCTCAACGAGAAGGCCAATGAGCGATTCGATCCGGCCGCCCTGGCGGCGATCTCTCGGATCTTCGCGCGCGAGGCGGCCCTCAAGGTGGCCAACGAAGGTTTGCGGTGGATCATCGGCGCCGGTCCAACGGGGCTGGCTGCCGGCGATGGCGAAGTAGCCGCTTTCGAAGCGGCGCTGAATCTCCCGGCCATCCACCGCGCGCAGATCGGGCTGATTTCCGATATGGATTTTGTTGCCGATGTGCTGTACGGCAGGGCCGCCAAGCCCGCCGCGCACGTCGCTTAGGCCGCGCCGGAATGCGGCGACAGTTTTGAGGAGCACCGTCATGCAGGACACAGCTTATCGAGCGATCGCGATCGTGGGGGCGGGTGCCATTCTCCCGGATGCCCCGAACGTATCGGCGTTCTGGAAGAACATCACGGCCGGACGTTACAGCGTCAGCGAGGTCACACCGGACCGGTGGGATTCGGCCCAATACTATGACCCCGACCACAACGCGCCGGACAAGACCTATTCCAAAATCGGCGGCTGGGTCCGCGAGTATGTTTGGGAACCCCTGAAGTGGCGCATGGCCATCCCGCCTTGCGTCGACAATGCCATGGACGGGGCACAACGCTGGGGGATTGCCTGCACCCGCGAGGCGCTGGCCGACTACGGCTACCCGGATCGGCCGTTGGACACCGAGCGCACGGCCGTCATTCTCGGCAATGCGATGGCCGGAGAGATGCACTATATGACGGCGATGCGCGCGCACTTCCCGGAATATTCTCGGGAATTGGACGAGAGCGCGACGTTTGCGGCTCTGCCCGCCGCGGTGCAGCGCGACATCACGCGGGAGTGGAGGGTTCGGATCGGCGACCGGCTTCCCCCCATCACGGAAGACAGCATGCCCGGCGAACTTTCGAACTGCCTGGCCGGGCGGATCGCCAACCTCTTTAACTTCCGCGGGCCGAACTTCGTGTGCGATGCGGCGTGCGCCTCGGCGATGGCGGCGATCCGCGCGGCGGCGGAAGGGCTGATCGCGCACGATTTCGACGTGGCGGTCACGGGCGGGATCGACCGCAACATGGGGGCGTCGACCTTCGTGAAGTTCTGCAAGATCGGCGCGCTCTCGGCGACCGGCTCGCGGCCGTACGCGGAGGGCGCCGATGGGTTCGTCATGGGAGAAGGCGCGGCGCTTTTCCTGATGAAGCGCCTGGCCGACGCCGAGCGCGACGGCGACAAGATCTACGCCGTAATCCGCGGCATCGGGGCGTCGAGCGACGGCAAGGGAAAGGGCATCACCGCGCCCAACCCCATCGGGCAGAGGATCGCGATCGAGCGCGCGTGGCAGAACGCCGGCCTCTCGCCGGCCACCGCGACCCTCATCGAGGGCCACGGGACCTCCACGAGCGTGGGCGATGTCGTCGAAGTCGAGAGCATGGCGGGGGTGCTCAGGGAGCAGGGGGTGAACGGCCGCCCGATCGCGCTCGGGTCGGTCAAATCGAATCTCGGGCATTTGAAAGGCGCGGCGGGGGCCGCGGGCATCCTGAAAACGGCACTCGCGCTGCGCGACAAAGTGCTGGCGCCCAGCGTGCGCTGCGAGCATCCCAATCCCAATATCGATTTCGCGCACACGCCGCTATACGTCAACCGGGAACTACGGCCGTGGACCGAGACGGCGGATGGAGTCCGGCGCGCGGGGGCCAGCGCATTCGGATTCGGCGGGACCAATTTCCACGTCGTGATGGAGGAATACATTCCGCACAGGCTTACCGGAAACGGCAAGCATTCGGTGGCAATCCTGGAGGCGCCGCACGAACCGGCGGCACCCGAAGCGCCGAGGGCGAGCCAGGCCACTGTGAACACCTTCCTGAAGGCGCCCCTCCGCGGGGCGCTGCTGGCTGGCGCCTCCTCGGAGGCCGGACTCGCCGAGCGTCTGCGCGCCGTCCAGAAAGCCGCCGAGGCGGGCCGTACGCCATCAATCGCCGCACCGTCCGAATCCGATCTGCGCGCGCAGGAACGCATCGCCATCGACTATGCCAATGCCGCCGAACTGGCGGACCGCTGCGCGAAAGCTCTCAAAGCGCTTCCGTCCAACCAGCCAATGGTGTGGAAGGCGCTACGCGCGCAAGGCATCTTCCGCGGCCACGGTCCCGCGCCCAAGGTGGCGTTCCTTTACACCGGGCAGGGGTCACAGTACGCCAACATGCTGCGCAACCTGCGCGCGGCCGAGCCGATCGTGGCGAGCACGTTCGAGGAGGCCGACCGGGTGATGACGCCCCTGCTCGGCAAGCCGCTGAGCGAGTACATTTTCGTCGATCCGGCGGACGGCGGCGCAGTGGCACAGGCCGAAGAGGACCTGCGCCAGACCGCCATCACGCAACCGGCGGTGCTCGCGACCGACCTGGCCCTGACGCGGCTGTTGGACGCCTATGGCATCCGGCCCGATATGACCATGGGGCACAGCCTGGGCGAGTACGGCGCGCTGGTCGCGGCCGGCGCCCTGCCGTTTGCCGACGCGCTCGAAGCCGTCAGCGCGCGCGGACGGGAAATGACGCGCGTGTCGATGGCGGATAACGGGCGGATGGCGGCGGTGTTCGCGCCGCTCCCGGAGATCGAGCGCATCCTGAAGACCATAGACGGCTACGTGGTCATCGCGAACATCAACAGCGGCCAGCAGGCGGTGATCGGCGGCGCGAGCCGCGCGGTCGAACTGGCGGTGGAGGCGTTCGGGAAGGCCGGATACAACGCCGTGCCGCTGCCGGTGAGCCACGCGTTCCACACCTCGATCGTCGCGCCTGCGAGCGAACCGCTGCGCCGGACACTGGAGCGGTTGGGCCTCCAGCCCGGGCGGGTGCCGATCGTCGCCAACGTGAGCGGGGCGTTTTATCCGGCGGGCCCGGACGCGCGGCCCGCAATGCTCGACATTCTGGCGCGGCAAGTCGCCTCGCCGGTGCAGTTCGTCAAGGGGCTGCGCACGCTGTATGAGGCCGGCGCGCGCGTGTTTGTGGAAATGGGTCCGAAGAAGGCGCTGCACGGCTTCGTCGAGGACGTCCTCGGGGAGAGGAGCGACGTGCTCGCGCTATTCACCAATCATCCGAAGATCGAGGACGCCACGGCGTTCAACCAGGCGCTGTGCGGCCTTTATGCGGCCGGCTTGGGGGCCGGACGGATCGAGACGAAAGTGGAAGCCGGGCCCCACCCGGTGGAACGGCGGCCGACCGACCGGCCTGTAGTGATCACCGGCGCGTCCCTGGGACTGCCCGGGACCGAGCGCATCTTCGATGACAGCAACGTGGCCCGGATCCTGCGCGGGGAGCAGTTCATCGACGCCATTCCGACGCGCTTCCGCCGCGCCATGCTGGACAAGCACATCACGCGCCTGGTGAAGAGCGACAACGGAGGCCCGACCTTCGAGCAGATCCAAAACACCGGGGAGGTGATCAAGCTGGCGGCGCGCGGCGGCGCGTTCGATATCGGCAAGGAGTTCGGCGTCACGCCCGAGCGCGTCGCGGCGCTCGACCGCGTCACCAGCCTGGCTATCGCAGCCGGCTACGACGCGTTGCGCGATGCGGGCATCCCCCTGACGATGCGTTACAAGAGCACCAGCAAAGGCACGCAACTTCCCGACCGGTGGGGGTTGCCCGATGCCTTGCGCGACGACACCGGCGTGATCCTCGCCTCCGTCTTCCCCGGCTTCGACTCGTTTGCAGACGAAATGGCGCGCTACTACGCCGATCACGCCCGCCGGGAGCAACTGGCCATGCTGACGGACCTGCGCGAGCGGCTGGCCGGACCGAACGGCCAGCCGGCTGTACGGCAGGAACTGGATCGGCACATCGCCGAATTGCAGGAGGCCATCGAGAAAGAACCGTACCAGTTCGACCGGCGTTTCCTGTTCCACGTGTTATCCATGGGGCACTCGCAGTTCGCCGAGCTGATCGGCGCCCGAGGCCCGAACACGCAGATCAATTCGGCGTGCGCAAGCACAACCATGGCAGTCGCGCTGGCGGGGGATTGGATCCGCGCGGGGCGGTGCCGCCGGGTGATCATCATTTCGGCGGACGACATTACGTCCGACCACCTGATCGAGTGGTTCGGCGCGGGGTTCCTGGCCAGTGGCGCGGCGGCGACCGACGATGTCGTCGAAGAGGCCGCAGTTCCGTTCGACCGCAGGCGGCACGGCATGATCATGGGGATGGGCGCGGCGGCGCTGGTGGTGGAGAGCGCGGAGGCCGCCGATGAGCGCGGGCTCCGGCCCATCTGCGAGGTGCTGAGCGCGGTCACCGCGAACAGCGCCTTCCACGGCACGCGCCTGGACGTCCACCACATTCACAACGTGATGGAGGATCTGGTCCGCCAGGCTGAAACGAGCGCCGGGATTCGGCGCGAGGAGTTCGCGCCCGGCACGGTGTTTATCTCGCACGAGACCTACACGCCGGCGCGCGGCGGCAGCGCGTCCGCGGAGATCCATGCGCTGCGCGGGGTCTTCGGCGACGCCGCCGACCGCATCGTGATCGCCAATACCAAAGGCTTCACCGGTCACGCCATGGGCACCGGGATCGAAGACGTCGTGGCGGTTAAGGCGCTCGAGACGGGATGTGTGCCGCCGGTCGCCAATTTCAAGGAAGTCGATCCCGAACTGGGGCCGTTGAACCTGTCGAAGGGCGGCGCTTATCCTGTCGAGTACGCGCTGCGGCTGGGCGCCGGGTTTGGCTCGCAGATCAGCATGACGCTGATGCGGCGGGTCGCGGGCGCCGGGGCGCGGCCGCGTCCCAACGCCTTGGGATACAGCTACCGGATCGCCGATCCCGTGGTGTGGCAGAACTGGCTCGACCGGATCGCGGGCCATGCGGCGGACCTGGAGGTCGTGCATCGCACTCTTCGTGTGCGCGATGCCGGCATGCCGGCCAGAATAGAGCCGGTGGAACAAGTTGCGGCACAGGCGGCGTCCACGCCGGTGGCGGCGCCCGCGCCGATGGTGGCGGCCGCGCCGGAGTCGAAACTCAGGACCCCGGCGCCGGCCCCTGCCACTCCCGTTTCCGAGCCGGGCGGGGACCCGGTGCAGGAACGAATCCTCGCGCTGGTGGTCGAAAAGACCGGCTACCCGCGGGACATGCTGGATCTGGATCTCGACCTGGAGGCGGACCTCGGCGTCGACACCGTGAAACAGGCCGAGATGTTCGCGGCGATCCGCGAGACGTACAACATCCCGCGCGACCCCAACATGAAGCTGCGCGATTTCCCGACATTGGCGCGCGTGATCCAGTTCGTCTACGACCGCCGTGCGGACCTAAAGGGCCCCGCAGCGGTCACGGCCGCCCCGGCGGTTCCGGCCGCCCCATCGGTCGCGGCCACCGCGGCGGTTCCGGCCGTCCCGCCGGTCACGTCCGCCGCGCCGGTTCCGGCAGCCGCGCCGGCCGAAGACTCCGTGCGGCAGAAGGTGCTTGACCTCGTCGCCGAAAAAACCGGCTACCCAAAGGACATGCTGGATCTGGATCTCGACCTGGAGGCCGACCTCGGCGTCGACACAGTGAAACAGGCCGAGATGTTCGCGGCGATCCGGGAGACGTACAACATCCCGCGCGATCCGAACATGAAGCTCCGCGATTTCCCGACATTGGCGCTGGTGATCCAATTCGTGTATGACCGCCGCCTGGACTTGAAGGGCTCCGTGCCGGTTCCGGTTGCGGCGCCGGTCAAGGCCGCCGCGCCGACTCCGGCCGCCGTACCGGTTCCCTCCACCGCGCCGGTCACGCCTGCGGCGCCGGTTCCGGCCGCTGCGCCCGTCAAAGCCACCGCGCCCCTTCCGGCCGCCGCGCCGGCCGAAGACTCCGTGCGGCAGAAGGTGCTTGACCTCGTCGCCGAAAAAACCGGCTACCCCAAAGACATGCTGGATCCGGATCTCGACCTGGAGGCGGACCTCGGCATCGACACCGTGAAACAGGCCGAGATGTTCGCGTCGATCCGCGAGACCTACAACATCCCCCGCGACCAGACGATGCGGCTGCGCGACTTTCCGACACTAGGTCACATCATCCGGTTTGCCGAGGAGCGGCGGGCGGCAGCAGTCGCGCCGCCGGCAGCCGTGGAGGAGGAAGAGCCGCGACGGCCCGAACCCGCCGGCTTCGAAGCGGCCGACACAATCCCGCGACGTGTGCCAATCCCGGTGCTCCGCCCGCCGCTCGCGGTATGCAAGCCAACGGGCGTATCGCTCGGGTCCGGCCGGCGCGTGTTCATAATGCCCGACGGGTCGGGTGTGGCCGAGGCGCTCTCCGAAAGACTGCGCGCGCTTGGCGTCGAAGTAGTAGAGGCTGCCGATGCGGCAGGCGCGCCGGTCGATGGCGTTTACTGGCTGCCCGCACTGGATGACGAGGGCGACCTCGACAAGATGACCTTCGCCTCCTGGCGCGAGGCTATGGATCTCCGGCTCAAGTCGTTCTACCGGAGCATGCGCACGCTCTACGGCCAGGTGGCGCCTCCGGGCACATTCCTGATCTCCGCAACGCGCCTCGGCGGGCAGCATGGTTACGGCGAGGCCGGAGCGACTGCGCCGCTGGGCGGCGCCGTTACCGGCTTCACCAAAGCATATAAGCGGGAGCGCCCCGACGCGCTGGTGAAGGCCGTCGATTTCGAAGCGGCCCGCGGCGCGGCGGACATCGCCCAACTGCTCATCGACGAGACGCTGCGCGATCCCGGCGCGATCGAGATCGGCTATCAGGGCGGACACCGCTGGACGATCGGGCTCGAGGAACGCCCTGTGGCTGACGGACAACCCGGGATGACGCTGGACAAAGATAGCGTGTTCCTCGTCACGGGCGCCGCGGGCAGTATCGTGTCGGCGATCACCGCGGACCTGGCGGCGGCCTCGGGCGGCACGTTCTACCTGCTGGATCTCGTGCCGGAGCCCGACGCGGCCAATCCCGACCTCCAGCGCTTCTCCTCCGACAAAGAAGCGTTGAAGCGCGACCTGTTCGCGCGCATTCAGGCGCGAGGAGAGCGCGCCACGCCGGCCCTGGTCGAAAAAGAACTGGCCGCGCTGGAGCGTGCGCAGGCCGCCCGCGCCGCCATCGAAGCGGTGCGCGCGGCCGGCGGCGCCGCGCATTACTACAGCGTCAACCTCACGGATGGCGAGGCAGTGGCCAAGGTCGTCGCCGATGTCCGGCAACGGAGCGGGCGCATCGACGTGTTGCTGCACGCCGCGGGGATCGACCGCAGCCATATGCTGCCGGATAAGGACCCGCGCGAGTTCGACCTGGTATTCGACGTCAAGAGCGACGGGCTGTTCCACCTGCTGCACGCCGTCGGCGAGATGCCGCTCGGCGCGCTAGTCGGGTTCAGCTCGATCGCCGGCCGGTTCGGCAACGGGGGACAGACGGACTACAGCTCCGCCAACGACCTGTTATGCAAGATCGCCTCGAGCTTCCGCCGGACGCGGCCCGCCACGCGAGCGATCGCGATCGACTGGACCGCGTGGGGCAGCATCGGAATGGCCTCGCGTGGTTCCATCCCGAAGATGATGGAGCTGGCCGGCATTGCCACCTTGCCACCCGAGGCCGGCGTTCCGTGGATCCGGCGCGAGCTGACCGCGGGCGCCGCGTCGGGCGAAGTGGTCGTGGCCGGGCGGCTCGGCGCGCTCCTGAAGGAATGGGATGCGACGGGCGGGCTGGACGCGTCCGCCGTGCCGCCGGGTCCCATGCTCGGCGTCACGGCGGGCATGGACGGCGACGGCAGTGTGACGGTTGAGACGCTGCTCGACCCCGCCGTCCAGCCGTTTCTTGACGATCACCGCATCGACGGGACGCCGGTGCTGCCCGGCGTGATGGGAATCGAAGGCTTCGCGGAAGCGGCGCTATCGATCGCGCCCGGCTGGCAGGTCGAAGCGGTCGAGGACGTCGAGTTTCTGGCGCCGTTCAAGTTTTACCGCGGGGATCCGCGCCCGGTCACGGTCGAGGCGCGGTTCCATCCCGAGGGCGGCGGTTTGGTAGTGGGCTGCCGGTTGACCGGGCGGCGTGTCCTCGCCAACCAGACCGAAGCGCGGATCGAGACTCATTTCACAGGCCGCGTCCGCCTTGCGAGGCAGCTCAGCGAAACGGCGGGCGGCCCCGTTCCAGGTACGCCGTACGGACCGGTGATCGATGCCGAGGACATCTACCGCGTTTACTTCCATGGCCCGGCCTACCGGGTGCTGAAGCGCGCATGGTGTGATGAGACCGGCGCCGTCGGCGAGATGGCGGCCGGCCTTCCCGGCAATCATCATCCCAGCGATCAACCCCTCGCCATCGCGCCGCGGCTGATCGAGCTTTGCTTCCAGACGGCGGGCCTTTGGGAAATGGCCGTACAACACCGGATGGGCCTGCCGCGGCATGTCGATCGGGTTTCGCTCTTTCGCGCGCCGGACGCCGCGGCCGGTCCGCTGTTCGCTGTCGTGACTGCGAATCCGGCGGCGGAGACCTTCGATGCCGACGTCGTCGACCGGGACGGCACGCGGTACCTGCATGTGAGCGGCTACCGGACGGTGACGTTCCGCGAAGATGTGGATGCCCTGGTAATGAAGTCGGCGGCAGCCGCGATGGCGTAGCGCGTGGACGTCTATTGGTTCGAACAGAGCGACCGCGATGTGCCTCTTGGGGAGCAGTGGCTGTGCGGGAGCGAACGTGCCAGCCTCGATCGGCTGCGCATTCCCAAACGGCGTACCGACTGGCGCCTGGGACGCTGGACGGCGAAGTGCGCCGTCTCCCGGTATTTGAACCTTCCTCGCGATCCGGAGGCGCTGGCCGGGGTTGAACTGCGGCCGGCGCACTCGGGTGCGCCGGAGGTGTTCCTCCACGGCAGGCCCGCGCCCGTGGCGCTTTCGCTCAGCCACAGTGGCGGCGCCGGATTTTGCGCTATCGCGCCGGCGGGCGCCCAGGTGGGGTGCGATCTTGAAACGGTCGAGCCGCGGAGCCCGGCGTTTCTCGCCGATTACTTCACCGATGAGGAGCAGGCGTTGGTGGCGCGAACTCCGGCCGCCAGGCGGGATCCGGTACTGACGTTGCTATGGAGCTCCAAGGAAAGCGTCCTCAAAGCCCTCGGTTGCGGGCTGCGGTCGGACACTCGTTCGGTGAACGCGACACTTGCCGGCTTCCTGCCGCGCGACGAGGAGTGGCACCCGGTGTCCGCCGCGCACATCGGCGGCAGGACCTTTTACGGCTGGTGGCGCGAATCACGCGCTTTCATCCGGACAGTTGTTGTGGATCCCCCGCCGCTACCGCCCGTCGAACTGGGGCATCGGACCGCGGTTAAGGTGCGCGCCACTTCCTGATCCGTCCGTATGCTACAGCTTTACTCATCCGTCAGCTCGAGGGTACAATTCTCGACAGCATGGCAAAGACCCGGCTGACGCGTCGAGGTTTTCTGGATCAAGCCGGCAGCGCGGCGCTCGCGGCTGGCTTGCCGGGCGCCGCGCTCGGGCAGGTGCGCTCCGGCCTTCGAAAACCCAACGTTCTGTTCCTCATGTCGGACGACATGCGCGTGGAACTCGGCTGCTACGGCAGTATGTTTCACGCACAGACTCCCAACCTGGACTCTCTGGCCAGATCGGGCGTTCGCTTCGACCGCAACTACTGCCAGTTCCCTTTGTGCAATCCGTCCCGATCCTCGCTGCTCACCGGCCGCCACCCGACCACTACGGGCGTGCTCGGCAACCGCACAGCGTTCCGCAACCTTCACCCCGAGTGGGTCAGCCTGCCGCAACTGTTCCAGGAAAATGGCTACGTTTCGCTGCGCATCGGCAAGATCTTCCACGGTGGATTCGACGACCCGAAGGCCTGGACCGAAGGCGGAGGCCCGTCCGAGGGCGATGGCGGAGCCGGTGGCCACACCCTGGCAATCGCCAGGCAGACCACCACGCCCGCCCCCGGCGATATTCTGCCGCCTCTGCCCCAGGACACCAGCCAGGCGGCCCACTCCGACCGCATCGTGATTCTCGACGGCAACGGCGAGGGCCACCCCGACTACCACACGGCCGACCGTGCCATCGAGTATCTGCGCGAATATAAAGACCGGCCGTTTTTCCTGGGCTGCGGGTTCGTCAAGCCGCACAGCCCTCCTTGTGCCCCGCAGAAATTCCTCGACATGTACGACACCGGCAAGATCGAGCTGACGCCGGACTTCGCGCCGTGGCCCACAGTGCCGCCGGGATTTCCCAGCGCAGCGATCCGCAAGCGCAACGCCGACCTCTTTATCGGCCGCAACGCCACGGTGTCCGAAGCGAAAGAAGTGATCCGCGCCTATGTCGCCTCCATTTCGTGGGTGGACTGGAACCTGGGGCGCGTCGTCGCCGAATTGGATCGTCTCGGCTTGCGCCAGAATACCATCATGGTCTTCACCGTGGACCACGGGTACCAGTTGGGGGAGAAGGGAAAGTGGTCCAAGGCGGGTTCGCTGTTCGAGATGGGCACGCGCGTTCCGCTCATCATCGTCGCGCCTGGCGCCAGGGGCAACGGACAGCCTTGCATGCGCATAGTCCAGTCGTTGGATATCTATTCCACGCTTGCGAAACTCTGCGGCTTGCCGCTGCCCCCGGGCAACGAAGGCCGAAGCCTGGTGCCCTTGCTCCACAACCCCAAAGCACGATGGGACTCGCCGGCTTACAGCGTTTGGAGCGAAGACGGCAGTACGCTGCACGGTGTAATGGTTCGCAGCGAAAATTGGCGCTATGTCGAGTTCGGCGCCAATGGAGCGAACGGCGCCATGCTCTTTGACATCCAGGCGGACCCGTACGAGATGAAGAACCTGGCGAAAGATCCGAAATACGCCAAGGTGCGCGCGCAGCTTTCGCCGCTCGTCAGGGCTTACGCGGCCAATCTCGGCAAAACGCAGCTCTGACCTCCGGTTGCGCTCGGGTGCGGCGCGAAGGGGGAGAGACTCATCGCTTCGGCTCACGCGATCCGGCATTCGACCCGATCAAAACTGGAAGCGCGCGACGATCTGGCCGTTGCGCGAAGTGGGGATGATACCGCCGGTCTGCACGTTGGCCGCGGCCGCGACGTTGTAATACCCGAAGCCACCGGTGGTGAGGCCGTTCGCGCCGACAGTCGGAGTGGTGACCGGATTGTTGCCGCTCAGGGCCGGATAGACGAGCCGGTTGAACACGTTGAAGAACTCGACCCGAACCTGTAACGTCATCTTCTCGCGGAGGCGGAACATGCGGCCCAGGCTCATTTCTTCATCGGGCGCCCTGCGATTGCGGTAGTCCTTGTAAAAGGCTGGGCCGTAGCCCCACTGGCCATCCGCCGGATCGGACCAGGCCTTCGGGTTCAGGACGAAAGTCGCGCCGGGATCGAAGCAACTGCAGTTGAGGCTGGGAACCAGAAACAGCGGTTGGCCGGGCACGCGGTTCATGCGAGTGCTTTGTTCCAGGAGGGTGCTGAGGCTGTTGTTCGAGCTTGGAACGGCGATGGGCGTGCCGCTGGCGTAACGGAGCACGCCGCCAAAGGTCCAGCCGCCGGCCACGGCGCGGATCAGCTTGTTCGTAGTGACTCTCGGCAGTTCGTAATTGTAAGCCGTGACGAACATGAAGGGCTGGGAAGCGGCGGAGATGTTCTTCTGGTTTGCCCGGTTGAACACGTCGTTGATACCTTCCATTGTGTCCAATTGCCCCTGCCAGGTGAACGAAGAGGTCAGTGTCAGGCCGTGGGAAGTGCGCTTGGTGACCTTGGCCTGGAGGGCGTCGTACCAGGAGTTGCCCAGCGGGGCATAGGAAGGAGCCAGGGCGCCGAACTGGGGGAATGGGCGCAGCGCCTGTTCGAGCGTCTGACCGGTCGGGAAGGCGGCGTAGGGTAGCGTGAAGCCGCGCGCCACAACAGCGGGGCTGGTGATGGTGCTGCGAAGCAGAGCGCGGTCCGTGGCACTGTTGATGTCCAGCCCGTCTTTGGCCAACTGCGCCGGAGTGATGTTGTTATAGGCCGTCAACGAGCTGTAGTTCAGCCATGAGCCACGGCTGCCGACGTAAGCGGCCTCGACGAGGAGGTTTGGCGTGACTTCGCGCTGCAGCGAGATGTTCCACTGGTTGATGCGGCCTGGACGGCCGCTGTTCGGATCGATCAAGTTGGGAGGATTGTTGACCTGGCCTGCTTGGGGGCGAATTCCAGGATCGAGTGACACGGAGAGGAGTTGGGCTTGGGTGTACTGCATGCCTTGGCTGAACGGAAGGGCGGAAGTCCAGACTTGGGTGGGGGCGAAGCTCAAGGAATTCCAGCCGGTGCCCAGCGCGCTGGAGCCGCCGAGATAGCCGAACGAATAGAGGGGCGTGTAAGTGAGACCCCATCCGGCGCGCAGCACCGTCCTGGGAGTGATCTGATACGCGCCGCCGATGCGCGGCCCGATGGCGTACGGATAGGCGTTGACGAACTGGCAGTTGCAGCGGCCCGGACCGTACCCCTCGTAGATGGTGGCGCCCGGCAGGCCGCCGGCGGACGGATTGGGGACGGTTGGGGCAAACTCCGACCAGCGGTTGTCGATTTCCCGCGTGGGCTTCGCGAAGTCCCAACGAATGCCGTAGTCCAAGGTCAGTCTGCGAGTGACCTTCCAGGTGTCCTGGAGGAACATGGAGTACGACTGCCTGCGGTATTGGGGGTCGTAAGGAGGGGCGATGGACGCACTGTTCACGGCGCCCAGCAGGAAGCTGGCGTAGGGGTAACCCACGCTGCCGCCGCTGACCGGGTTAACGTTGACGGACGGCAACTGGGTCTGCGCGGCGCTGAAGCCGTAGCTGCCGAGGGCCTGTTGGTACTGGCGGTTGGTCCACACGTCTTTACGCCAGTCGATGCCGGTCTTGTAAGTGTGATTTCCGTGCACCCAGGAAAGGCTGGCGATCGCCGTCGGCTTGTCTTCGAAGTAGAGGTTGCCGTTGGATGGTCCCATGGATAGGCCCATGCCGCCAAGGTTGCCGCTGATCGTGCCGAGCGCGGGGAAGCCCAGATTGTTGAGGTCCGAGCCATGCAATCCAAGCTGGCCGATGGAGTCGAAATTCTTCACGCCATCGAGCATGACGTCGGGGTTGCGATAGCGGATATAGCCGATGCCGGCGTGCAGCACCAGGGTGGGGGCAATGATGTAGTCGTAGTTGGCGCGGTAGGTGTCGTTCCGCTCATAGAGAATGCGCAGGTGGGTGAGGGGGATGGGAAGGCCGTCCGGGTTGACGTACTGGTTGGTGCTGAAGCGGCTGAAGTAGAACGACGCTTTCATTTTGTCGGTGAGGCTATGGTCGATCTTGATGCTGGGGACGTCCATCTGCTTGTTGTTGGGGTAGATCTGCTGCCAGTTGTTAAGCGCCAGATTGTTGGTGGGCAGGGGGATGAGCTTCTGGATGGCGAGAGCAGTGGTATCCATTCGGGCCTGCGGAATGATGTTGCCGGGGAAGGGAGTCCGCACCACCGAGCCGTTGTTGAGAGTAGTGGTGGTGGCGGGATCGTAGATGACGTTCTCGTAAATATTGTTGCCCAGCGGATCCACGGCGGGCTTGCCGCCACTGGTCAGTTGCTTGCCGGTGAGCACGCCGGAAAAGTCGCCGGCGCGCATAGCGGCGGTGGGGACCGTCTGGTAAGTGCCGCCGGCGGTCGCCACACTGCGATAGAACTCCATATTGAAGAAGAAGAAGGTGCGGTTCCTGCCGTTGTAAACGTGGGGAATCCGGACGGGGCCGCCGGCGCTGAAGCCGAAATCGTGCTTCGTGTCGTACGGCGTGACCTTTTGGTTGTTGCCATTGTTGGTCCAGGCCTGGCCGGCGTTCAGAATTGCGTTGGAGTAATTCTCGTAGACGCTGCCGTGATACTCGTTGGTCCCGCTCTTGGTGTTGAAGTTGAAAATACCGGCGCCGACCTGGCCGTACTCCGCGGCGAAGTTACTGGTCTGGAGGGTGAACTCCTGCACTGCCTCGACCGAAGGCTGTAATTCATCAATGCGATCATTGCTGTTGGTGTTAGTGGCGTCCTGACCTTCCACGCGCATCGTAACGTTGTTGCTGATGCCGTTGACGACCATGTTATTCTGGCCGGTCTGGAGCGCGCCGGGCGTCAAATTCATGAAGGCGAACGGGCTGCGGAGATAGCCGCCGGCGATGACGCCGAAGTTTAGCGGAAGGCTGTTGATCGTATTCCCGCTGATGGTCTGGCTTTGTTCCGCGTTTTCGGTGCGGAGCATTTCAGCGCTTGCAGTGACAGTGATGGACTCATTGCTGGAGCCGACCCTAAGGGCGAAATCGACACGAATGGTCATCGCCACGTCGACACGCAAGCCCTGCTCGACGGACTTGCTGAATCCAGGGGCCGACACGGTCACTTCATAGAGGCCGGGCGGCAGAGAAGCCAGCGTGAAGTTGCCGGTGGCGGTGGTGACGGAATCGTACTGAGCCCCGGTTTCGGTGTTTCTGGCGGCGACGGCGGCGGCAGGCACGATGGCGCCGGCCGGATCGGAAACGGTACCGGTGATTGTCCCGCGATCACCCTGGGCGAACGCAGTGAGCGCAAAGCACGCCAGCAGTAAGGACAACTTCACGAAAAATCGCATAGCCCCCCCCTAAGTTTCTTGTTTCGATGACGCAGACACTTATTCCCCGAGCGGATTGATGTATATCATACAAACCGGGTGAAGTCAACGAACTTCCTGGGTAGATCCAGCGGAAGCCTCATCGCCTTGCGGCTTAGCGCCGCCATTCCGGATTTCAGAAAGCGATGCGATCCTTGCGGGTGTCGAGTTTCGCAGCATTGATTCCGGGCACCTTCTTCAGATCGTCAAGCGTTTTGAAATCGCCATGCCCGGCACGGTACTTCACCACAGCCTGCGCCGTAGCCTCACTGATGTCGAGGACCAGCGGAAGTTGTTCGGCAGTCGCAGTGTTTACATTGACCTTTGTCAGCGTGCGCAAAAGAACGCGCATGACTGCTTCCAACTGCTCATCGGTACCGTCGGCGCCAATCGACACCATGTGCTCGACAATTTCCTTCCACTCCGGTTCGGTGCGGATGTCGGATACCATGCTGGAGGTGTGGCAGGCACCACACACGGTCTCGAAATCCGCTTTGTCCGCTGCTTCGCTGCGGGCCCGCGCGCTGGAGACCTGATTCCGGACGGGAGTCTGCGCCGCGCACAGGGCTGTAGTTCCAACCAACAGTCCGATATCCGCCAGCAGGGCACACCAACGGCGAGCACGCATTGACTTGATTCTAGCGTGCCCGGCCCTGTTTGACTTCGGTCGGGGAGCGATATATACTTCCGGCTGAGTTGGCAGTCGCCGGGCGCGTCCGGAGGGGCAAGTCGAAACAAGATGACGAATCGTATTGGATCTTCGGGCAGGCGGGACTTTCTACGGATGATTGGCATTGGCGTAGCCGGCCTCGCCCTGTCGAACAGGTCCCGAGCCGCGGCGACAGCGAAGCAACTTCACGGGCTCTTCCCGATTGGGTTTACTCCTTTCACGCCAGACAACAAGATCGACCTGGAAGGACTGGCGGCGCAAGTCAAGTTCTGCAACCGCGGGGGCGTGCACGGCCTCATGTGGCCTCAAAATGCCAGCGGCTGGACGACCTTGTCCGACTCGGAACGGATGGGCGGCGCCGAAACGATTCTCTCGGCGGGCAAAGGCGGGAAGACAGCGCTGGTGATCGGTGTTCAGAGCCCCGATCCGGAGGCCGTGACCCGTTACGCCCGGCAGGCCGAGAAGCTCGGCGCGGACGCAATCATCTCGCTTCCTCCGCCCGGAGTGACCGACGAGAAGGCTCTCCTGGCTTACTATCAGCATGTCGGCAATCTCACCGGCCTGCCGTTGTTTGCGCAGAGCATTGGGAACATGAGCGTGGATCTGCTGGTGGAAATGTTCAAGACCATCCCGACGCTGCGATACGTCAAAGATGAAGCGGGTATTCCGTTGGAGCGTGTCACCGAGCTGCGCCAGAGGACCGGCGATCAACTGAAGGTCTTCTCGGGCCAGGGCGCCGGTACGATGATTACGGAAATGGAGCGCGGCTTCTCCGGCCACTGCCCGTACACCACTTTGGCCGACGTGTTCGCGGCGGCGTTCGATCTCTGGCACAGCGGGCAGAAGCGGGAAGCGTTCGACATGTTTGGAAGGATTCAGGCATTTGCCACCATCACGCCGATCAGCTCGATGGACATCCTGATCGCCCGTGGAGTGTTCAAGCCGGGTACCACGGCCCGCCCGGCAACGCCGGTGCCTGGCGCCGAGGGCCGCGGGGGCGCCAGGGGGCGCGGCGGCCGGCAGTTGTCGATCGAAGAAATCCGCCAGGAGCTGGATGCGTATCTGAAGCCCTACCTGAAAGCTTGAGGGTGTGAAGCGAGAGATATCAGGAGGTCCCATGAAGGTTGCAACGCTAGCCGGATGTGCTGTTTGTCTGGTGGCCGGGTTCCTCGGCTTCGGCCGGCTGACGATGAGCGCGCAGGTCCCCCAGCCCGCGCAGAAAGGCCCTGGCCGCGGAGGCAAAGGGGGCGGCAGCAGCTTGAACGGACCGGCTCAGAAGGAACTGATCTACGTCGCCCTTCCCGGTTCGCTGGAACGCTCGCCGGATCAAAACGGGAACGGCATTGTCGTGCTCGATGCGAAGAACAACTATAACTTCGTCAAGAGAATTCCCGTGTTCGACGTTCCGGCCAGCCAGAACCCCGAGCAGATCGCCGGTGTGACGGCCAGTCCGGTCACGCAGATGATTTACATCGCGGCCCGCGGGCGGCTGGCCGCCGTCGATTTGACCACCGACAAGAAGGTCTGGGAAAACGCCTACGACGGCCAATGCTGCGAGCGGCCGCAGATTTCGCCCGACGGCTCGTTCATGTATGTGGGAGCGGACCTGAAGAACTTCTGGTACGTGGTGAACCCGAAGACCGGCGAGCTGATTACGAAAGTCATGGCGCCCCTGAGTCCCAACACTCACAACCTGAATCTGAGCCAGGACGGCAAGTGGGCCTTCATGTCTCCCAACGGCAAGGTGATGTCGATCGCCGATACCAGCACGCATCAGACGGTCAAGACCATCGCCTTCAACGACAACATCCGGGTGTTCGTCCTGAACCACGACTCGTCGTTGATCTACACCAACCAGAACAACTTTCTGGGGTTCCAGATTGCCGATGTCGGGACCGGCAAGGTGCTGCACACCGTCGAAGTCCAGGGCTTCCCCTGGCGCGAGCGGTGGTTCGGTACGCCGCGCCCGAGAATCCCGCATGGTTGCCCGAGCCACGGCATCGCCCTGACCAATGACGAGAAGGAAGTCTGGCTTGCCGACGGAATGAACGACTATATCCATATCTTCGACAACACGGTGATGCCTCCCAAGCAGATTGAGAGCATCAAGACGACTTCCGGTCCCTACTGGATCACGGTTGGTCTGGATGGAAAACTGGCCTATGTCTCTTCGGGCGATATCATCGACATGAAGTCGCGCAAGATCATCGGCCAGATGAAGGACGAGTATGGCCGGACCATGTATAGCGAGAAGCTGCTGGACATGATCTTCAACAACGGCAAGCTGATGCGCGTAGCGAATCAGTTTGGCAATGGCCTCACGCCCTCGGCCCCCGTCACGACGGCAAAGGGCAATTGAGGCAAATACGGAGCGCCGGCGGCACCGCTGGTGTTGGAGGGAGGGTTCGCCGCCCCTCGCGCAGTTGAGGCAAAATCTATCATGAACAACCTGAGTCGCAGGAACTTCCTGGGTTCGGCCGCGGCGGTCGGCGCGGCGACAATCGCAACTGCCCAGGCGGCGCCCATCCCCATCATCGACTGCCACATTCATCTGTTCGACCAGACTCGCCCACAGGGCGTACCTTACTCGGGAGGCAGGGGGAATACGGAGCCCTCGCTGCCGCCGCGCTACCGGCGCCTGGCCACGCCGCTGGGGATTGTGGGAGCGGTCGAGATCGAGGCCAGCCCCTGGGTGGAAGACAACCTCTGGGTGCTGGAGGTGGAGGAGAAAGATCCGATCATGGTGGGGACGATCGGCAACCTCCAACCGGAGAAGCCCGAGTTCAAAGAGTATCTGGACCGCTATCACAAAAACAAGCTGTTCCTCGGCATCCGTTACGGCAACAACTGGGGCTACAACCTGGTCGGCCAGGTCTCGAACCCGGCGTTCATCGACGGCTTGAAGCTGATGCAGCAGGCGGACCTGACGTTGGACACGGCCAATCCGCGGCCCGACCTGATGGAAGCCGTTTTGAAAGTGACGGACAAGGTTCCCGGCTTGCGCATCGTGCTGGATCACCTGCCCTCTATGTTCGGACGGCTCGACGCAAACGGAAAGGCCGCGGTGGAAGGGACTCTGCGAGAGCTGGCGAACCGCAAGCAGGTGTATGTCAAGCTGTCGGAGGTGTTGCGCCTGGTGGACGGCAAAGCGTCCACAGATCCGGCTCTCTACAAGCCGGCCCTGGACTATCTGTTCGACATGTTCGGAGAGAATCAGGTGATCTTCGGCAGCGACTGGCCCAACGGGTTTGCCGTGGACAACCTGCCGGCGATCGTGAAAATCGTGCAGGATTACTTCAGCGCCAAGAGCCGCGCGGCCGCGGAGAAGTACTTCTGGAGGAATTCGGTCACGGCCTACAAATGGGTGAAGCGCGATTCCAGCCAGCCGCAAGTGTAGGCTTCCGCGAAGCGTGTACGGTGGGCTCCGCGGATCACTGTTTCGCGGCGCGTCCAGGCCGCGCGGGCTTCTGCTAAAGCTTGCTGAGAAATTCTTGTGCCCTGGCGAACTACCTTCAAAGGGAGGTCGCGTATGGACGATTTCCGCCTGGGCTCCGTCAGCCGGTATGACCCGCCGGCCGAACGGGAGCCTTCCGGCTCGAGCAGCCGTCGCAAAAACAAGCCCCCGAAGGATCCCACGCCCGGCGAAGACCAGGTTGTGGTTACCTCCGAGAACTCCGACCCGGGCGCCGAATGGGCGCTCGATTCCTACACGCCTTCGGAAAAGTAGGGTCCGGCTGGCGGTCGAAAACTCTACGAAGCCGCCGAACAGGCCTCAGGCATTCTTAGTATGCTGCGAATGTCGTTCTCGTCGTCAATAAGGAACGCCTCGAATTCGACGGGCACGCCGGTTTCGTCCTCCCACTGCCCGTAGTTGAGCCTCAATTCAATGGTGTCGTCCGAGTTGACGGGAACGGCGCGTATCGCGTAACGGCCAACGGGTACGACCAGAGCTTCGATTCTCTGGGCATCCGGGTAGAGAATAATCGCCTGCATAGATAGATTTCTCGTTTGAGTGGACTCAATTCTGCCGGTTCCGGGGAGTCGGTGCAAGTTCTCTTCGGATATGAACCGGGCGAGATGATGGGGTTGATTGTGCGGTCGAGTACGTTGCAGCTCAGAACCGCTCGTGCCGCGACGGCGGACGCGGCAGCCTCAGTTGGTTTTGTCCGGGTTCGGCCCCAGCAGGAAATGTTGGCCTGCGCGGTTGGCCCGCTCCGGCTTGCCGGCCGCCGGTTTGGGACGCGGCCGCATCCGGTCGCTCTCGGCTCTCGAGCCTCGCTTTAACAGCCGGGTCAGGATCTCACTTTCGGGCGCGTTGGACTCCACAAAGTCCGCGCCGGACGACGAAAGGGCATAGTCCGAATTGTCGGCGGCGACCACGTACTCCTTGGAACGGAGATACCACATGGTGAAGTTGAGATACTCCCGTGGGAATCCCATCCGTTTCTCCAGGTCCAGGAGCGACACCCCGGGATGGTCCGGATCCATCCGCCGCTGGTTGTAAAGCAGCGACAGGACTCCCAGTCTCCGATTCGCCTCCGCTTCCACGCCGGTCACAAAATCTCTCAGCTCGAAAATCGGCATAGGCCCGGTCTCGCGGCTTTCGCGCACCGCGTCGTATTCGGCACGGCGGACCGGATCGGACAGAACCGCATGGGCCTGTTTCATGCGGAGAAACTCTTCCACATCCCCGGTTTCCGGGTTGTCCGGATGGAAGCGCGCCGCCATGATTCGAAACACTCGATGGACGGTTTCCAGTTCGGCCTTCGGGCTGATCTGAAGAATATCGTAATAGTCGGCTTCGTTGCTCTCTGTTCCGCTCCTCTCCCGCGTTCCTGCCGTGTTCTCGCCTTCGTCTCTTAATTCCAGCCCGATGTGGTACTTCGCGCCACGGCGGGTGCAATGGACCACCAGGCAATCGCCCTCCACGGAAGCGTCTCGAGCCTGGACGTACACGATAGAGCCCGGTTTGAATTCGCGGGAGCACTCAACTCCGACTCCGGACTTCGAAATGTCCAGGCCGCGGCCCTCGCCCGAATGCGTTCGCCCGTCGTGATCCCTCCATGTCAAAGAGTAGACGCCAACCTTCGACGCTCGTGGCTCCCATCGTACATCCTGCATCCCGATCCTCCTTCATCTGAGGTCCGCCCGAACCGGCGGGATGGGCAAGCTCCGGCGTCCCCGCAAGCAACCAATTTGCATGATAACGGCCCTGACTCGGCACGAAAATGTTGACGAACGTTAACCCTTGGCCGCTGACTGAGAGTCACTTCCGGCGGACGGCCGCGACCCTCGTCTGGGAGGATGACAGGACAGTTCCGCGACGTTTCGCGGCCGGCGACGTACCTCCTGCCAGGTGAGCGTCGGTCTTCGGCGGACTCATGGCCACTGAAGCCATCCTCGCGTTTTCGCCGCTCCTGTCTGTCAGAACGTGAAGCGGGAATCGAATTCGATGCGCCGGTTGTTGGCCGCGGCAAGTCCGCCGAATCCGCCGAAGCCTCCGCCTCCGGGGCCTCCGCCCCCGAATCCGGTGTTGACGGCGGTGGCGTCGAGGAACTGCGGAGACGTGATGACGCCCTGGTAGCCACCGGGATTAAAGTGATTCAGGATATTGGTGACGTTCACGCCGAGCGTCAGGTTGAACCGGTGCTCGGTGCTGTCGCCGCCCATTCCGCGGCCGCCGCCTGGAGCGCCCATACGCATGCCCCCGCCGCCTCCGCCGCCCCCGCGGCCGCCACCACCGCCGCGGTCGCCGCCGCCGCCCGGTCCCATCCCGCCGCCCGGTCCCATCCCACCGCCCGGGCCCATCCCGCCGCCCGCGGCCGCGTTGCCCCGCACCGGTCCGAACCCGAAGACGCGGTAGACCCGCATGTTCACCGAAACCAATCCGGCCATGGTCAGATAGTTTCGCGGAACCAGGTTCGCGGGAGCAGCTGGATTGTAAGTCGTGGTGAAATTGCCGGCTCTCGAGCAGACCACGTCGCCGGAGACTCCGTAGAATCCGGCCGGGCAAGCGCCCGGTGCGGCGAACCCCGCGCGCGCATTGGTGAGGGTGCTGCCGTACAGATCCTCGCCGATCAGAACGTCGTACGGGCTACCCGACCGCAACGTGATAAACGGGGCCAGCCGGATGCCGAGCGGCGCCGCCACCGACCCGAAGACCTGGAAGTTATTCCGCCGGTCGAGATTCGACCTGCCGTAGTCCTGCCCAAAGTTGTAAGGGTCGGTGGGCGTCCCGGGCAGATCGTTGGCATAAGTGAGCTGGTAATTCGCGAATAGAGACACATTCCGATTGAAACGGGTATTCATCGTAATCATGAAGATACTCTGTCTCAGGATGCCGCCGGTTTCGTAGTCGAATATGTTACCCGCGCTATAGCCGTAAGGGAACACACCGTTGGCCGCTCCGAGCGGCAGCAATGGGTTAAACGTCCCGGGAAGCGGCGTGTTGATGGGCACGGTCTGCATGAGATGCTCACCGCGATTGTTGGTATAAGTCACGCTGACGGTAGTACTACGCGGCAGCTGCCGCTCGACCCCGATGGCGCTCTGGAGACTGTAGTCGGCCCGGAGGTTGGGATCGACGCGGTAGATGGCGTTCTGCCCCGGATTCAACGTCGACAGGGACGGAATGTTGGGATAAAAGGTGGGGTTGTAGACGCTGTATTGCACCTGCGTGTAGCCGTTGTTCAGCGCGGCCTGCTCGAAGGGGGCGAATCCGATCCGGTCGTAGAACACGCCGGCGCCGCCGCGGATCACGGTCTTTTGCCGGCCATTCTTGGAACTGCCCGGAGCCCACGCGAAGCCGACGCGCGGAGCCCAGTCCCGGTAATCGCTGAACAGGGTCTGCACTTCATAGCGCAAGCCCAGGCTGAGGGTCAGATTGGGATGGATCCGCCAGTCATCCTGCCCGAAGGGGCCGAAATCCCAGCGCGTCATGTGGATGTAGGACTCGCCCGCCTGGATCGAAAAGCGCGACGGCCCGCCGCCCAGTTGCTGGATCTGGGCTTCGGAAAGCCCCGCCTGAGTCAGTTGCACGTTGCGTTCATACTGCTGCAGCGAAGTGAGCACCTGCGTCTGTTCGTTGCCCGCCGTGTCGTAGACAATCTGGTTGGCGGAGTTGAGAACCGGCTCTACTCCTCCGAAGAACGAAAAGGCTCCGTTGAAGCCGCTGGGGTTGTTGCTTTGATCGCCCTCGCGGCGGACCCTAACGCCGAAGCGGATGGTGTGGGTGCCATGGGAAATGGAAGTGTAGTTCTGCAACTCGAAGTGGTGGCTGCGGTCGTGCGTGTCGCCGACTCCGTTGCCGCCGGTGATAAATGAGTTGGCGATGTCGATCTGGGGGATCTCGTTGCCCACCGATTGGGTCCAGTTGCGGACATACTGAAAGCGCGTCTCGTTCACGGTCTTGGAATTCAGCACCGCGGTCTCTGTCACCATCAGGTTCTGGGCATCGCCACTGGTGTTATACGGCAGGTTCGAGTAAGGCGGCGGCAAACGGTAACCGCCGAGGCCGGTATTGTCGAAACTGTTGAGGCGTTCTTCGAAGCGCGCCGTGAGCGTGTTGTTAGTGCTCAGTTGGTAATCGATCCGCGGCGAGATGGTCTTGTTGGACATCGGCGTGACAATCGACGTATTAATCGGGCTGGCGGTGAAGGTGGCCGGATCGAAGTAGATCGCATTGGTTATCGCGTTGTTGGTGATGTCGCGCTGGTTGTAGTCCAGAAAGAAGGACGCCTTATTGCTGATCGGACCGCCGAGGCTGCCTCCGTACTGCCGGTTGGTGTAGTCGGGTTTGTTACTGGCAAACGGATTGCGCGAGTCGAACTCGGCATCGCTGTCGTTGAGAAAGAGCATGCCGTGGAATTTGTCCGTGCCCGGCTTGGTGAGGATTTCAATACGGCCGAAGCCCAGCCTGTCGTATTCCGCCGAGAAAGGATTCTGGTTGATCCGGATTTCGCGGATCGACTCTTTCGGGGGAAGCTGGCCGCCGGTGAAGCCGTCGATGTAGAGCTGCCCGCCGTTGGGACCGGCGCCGGGGCCGGCCAGGGCCTGAAGGGCGTCCGAAAGGTCGTCGGGATCGTCGGGGAGGGCTTGCAGGTCCTCGCCGCGTATCGTCAGGGCCGTGGCATTGTTGTCCGGTTCGACGCTCACGCTGGGACCGCCCTCCGCGGCAACCGTCACTTCCTGCTTCTCCGTTACGATCGCTAGTTGAATGGGAATCTGGACCGTGCCGCCGGCCCTGACCACCACCGGTTTGGAGACCGGCTGGAAGCCCTGGAATTTCACGTTGACGGTGTAAGAGCCCGGGCGGACTCCGGTAAACGTGTAGGAGCCGTCGCCTTGCGTCTGGGCCGTTTGGGTAGTGCCGTTGCCGGTCAGAGAGACATTGACGGCGGGAATGACGCCGCTGGAATCGTCCGTCAGCGTGCCCTTTACCGTGCCGGTTTGCTGGGCAATCGCAAGTGATACGGTGATTATGAATCCAATGAAGCGAAAACATTTCCTCGGTGATAGTCGCATGCTTCCTCGATGAAGAGGTGGCGAGCGAGGCCTACTGTTTGTTTCATCTCTAACTGGCGCGATTGTCTGAATGCGAACAAGCCGGCCTACTTCGAAGGCGCTAATAGGCCGATCTCCACGAGGCGCGCCGAGGACGTAGCCCCAAAGGGCTACCAGCTTGACTTGAACGCGATGATAGCGGCCGTTGCCCCGAATGCCGGCATGTTTCTGAGTGATGATAAGTCATTGTGGGCCGCAAGAACGCTGCTGATTGTCTCCGTTACTTCCTCGGATCGCGAATCGTGGGATTTATTACAAAGGAGTTAGTAGAAGCGCGCACGCCGCAACCACCCGACGCCTATTTCGCCTTGCCCCCTGGAGGCGTTCCGCGACCGGGACGCGGAGGAGCCACGTAGTTCACAAGCTCGTCGACTGGCTTCTTCCCGGCCCACGCGATGCCACGGAGCAATGTCCGCTGAATCTGGCTATTGGCGAAATTGGCATAGGTGTGGCCCTGCATCCACACGAACGCCCGGGCAGGCTGACCGCCGGGGACCGTGTGTTCGTACGTCCACATCTGCGGCACGACTTCGCCCTTATGGTCGCCGGCACTGCGCGTTGGCGGGATCTCCGCGGTTGCCAGCACGTGGACGGCAGGATCTTTCGCCCACGTCAACGTGAAGAAGGCTTCATCGGAAATGGTGATGTCGGACATGTCCTTCATGATGGGGTCGGATTTGTCCACGACCGCGTAGTGGATAGGCGCGTCCAACGTGTAGTTCACCTCACCGTGCTTTTTTGCGCCACCCACGAGCCCCGCAAAATAGGCCGGATCCGGACCGCACAAAGAGTCATGCAAACTGACCAGGCCGCCGCCACGTTTGACGAATGCCTCGAGCGCGGTCTTATCGCTGTCGCTCAGGTAGGCTGCGTCACCTTTGTAGATCACGACGACGTCGGTATGTTCGAGGTCGGCACTGCTGGGGGAATGCAAGGCTCCATCGACGACGGCCCCGCGCTCCGTCAGAATCTTGCTCCAGTCAGCCAGAAACTGCGGGTAGTCATGCTGGCCTTCGGAATGGGACTTCAGGCCGGCCCAGATATAGATGTGCATCCCGTTGCGATTCTGGCCCTGTGGTGGAGGAGCGCCCTGAGGGCCGGCGGCACGCCCGGGTTGCGCCCAGCCATCTCGCTCGATCGTCCCTGCCAGGAGCAGCAGGAACAAGGCGACGAATACAGAACGTAGGATCCTCGCTTTCGGGGATTTGTGATCCGGCCTGCAGGCCGTAGTTGAAAGCCCGGGCTGGATTCCTGTCTTGGTGCTATTTCGTCTGCTGGTCACAAGTCATCTCCTCGTCTCTGTGTTTAACGCATTTCCCTCTTTGCCGCAAGCATCCGGGCGCAGAGCAGGACCAACGAAATCCACACCAGGTCGGCCAGCAGAAGGTGGACCATCTGCATCCAGACCGGCGCCAGCAGGAGCAGGTTGGCCGCGCCCGCCGCTAACTGCGCAACTGCCAGGCCGGCCAGGAGCCATGCCTGCGGGCGCGCGTCGGGGTGGCGCGAGGCGCTGGTGACCGCATAGAACACCAGCCAGGCGCCGGCCGACGCCGCGATCATCGGGTGCAGCCCGCGCAGCCGCAGAAAGATGTTGGCCGCGGGATCGAAATCCTGCGCCAGGCCCTGCGCCAGCGATTGTGCGGGAAACAAGGTATCGCCCAACGCGGCAATCGCGCCGCTCACTCCCACCAGCATCACGGCCGCCAGGGCGAGGGCGGCCATCCAGACTCCCGGACCACGCGGCTGGACGGCGGGCCGGCCCATCGCCCACCAGGCCGTCAGCGCCAGGCATGCCAGCAGCGTCAAGGTATTGATCAGGTGCGTGGATAGCGAATACGCGCGCGCCGACGAAGCGTTCCGCGCCACGTGCTCCAGCAGCACCAGGGCTGCGCCAAGCAGCGCCTCCGTCACCAGGAACACGGCGGAAAGCGCGGCTCCCTGCCGCACCGGATGCCGGCGCGGAAACGCCCGGAACGCCCAGATCACCAGCACCGCCACCAGCGCCAGGTCGAGCCCGCTGGTCACCCGATGCGTGAATTCGATGATCGTCGCCATGGTAGGCGCCTGGGGGGTGACCTCGCCATTGCACAACGGCCAGTGCTTGCCGCAGCCCGCGCCCGAGCCCGTGGCCCGCACGTAGGCGCCCCACAAAACTACTCCGACGTTGTAGGCCAGCACGGCCCAGGCATAGCGCGCAAATGCCCTTCCGGAGCGCTTCCCGGCGGAGCCCGGTTCCGCCCTGCGAACCTCGGTTTTCGGCATGTGTGGACGATCTCATTGTAATTCCCCCTTGACACCGGCGCGCCGGCAGTGCTACTTTTACACCAGGTTGCTGCTTTTGCAGCATAATGGCATGCGCAAAGACGGACATCGCAACCTGAGCCGGCGCGAGCGCCAGATCATGGACATCCTGTACCAGCGCGGCCGGGCCAACGCCGCCGAGATCCACCAGGCCCTGCCGGACGCGCCCACCTATTCCGCGGTGCGCGCCAAGCTGCGCGTGCTCGAGGAGAAAGGCCACGTGCGGCACCAGGAGGAGTCGCTGCGCTATGTCTACGTGCCTACACTGGCGCGCGATACGGCAAGGCGTTCCGCGCTGCGGCACGTGCTCTCGACATTCTTCGAAGGGTCGGTGGAGCAGGCGGTCGCGGCGCTGCTGGATCTCTCCGCGGCCAATCTCTCACCGAACGAGCTGGACCGTATCTCGGACCTGATCGAACAAAGCAGGGCCGCGGTCAAAAAGGAAGGAGTCTGATATGACGTGGCAATCATTACTAGCCGAGAACGCTTTGAAAGGCACGGCCATCCTGGCGGCAGCCTTCATCGCGAGCGCGCTCCTCGGCCGCGCCGCCGCTGCGTTGCGGCACCTGGTCTGGACGGCCGCGTTTGCCGCCTTGCTGGTGCTCCCGCTGGCGAACCGCGTGGTGCCCAAATGGAACCCACCCGCGCGCCTGGTGTCCCTTCCGTTGCCACAGCCCGTAGGCCGGGGTTCGGCCCGCGTGGCTGTTCGGGCCCGTCCGATGCCGCCTCACAGCGCTCCAATGAACTGGCCCGCCGCCGTGTGGCTTCTCGGCTGCACCGCGGCCGCGGGATGGTTCCTGCTCGGCGCCGTGCGGACCGGCCGGATGGCGCGACGCTCTGGCGCGGCAGCCTTCGCTCGCCACTCCGCGGCGGACCTCGCCACCGCCCTCGGGATCGCGGGCCCGGTCCGCGTGCTGGCCAGCGCCGAGGCCCTCATGCCCCTGACCTGGGGCATCTTGCGCCCGGTCGTGATCCTTCCCGCCGACGCCGCTCTCTGGCCCGAGGCGCGCCTCGACGCCGTGCTGCTTCACGAGATGATCCACGTGCGTCGGCGCGATGTGCTGGCGCAGGCCGTGGCGCAAGCCGCGTGCTGCCTCTACTGGTTCCATCCTGTCGCCTGGATGGCGTTGCGGCGTCTCCGCCTGGAGCGCGAGCGCGCCTGCGACGATGCCGTGCTGCTCCGCGGCCTGGAGGCGCACGACTATGCCGGCCACCTGATGGACATCGTGCGCGAAGTGGGGAAGGCTTCCGCCGGCCAGTCCCACGCGCCCGCCATGGCCGAATTCTCCGACCTCGAATCGCGTGTCCGCGCCCTGCTCGATCCCGGCCGGAAGCGCGGTCCGGTGAGCCGGCGCGCCGCCCTTACGGTGACTGCCGCGGTCTGCGCCATCCTGCTGCCGATGGCGGCCATCACCGCTTACGCACAGGCCCGCAGCGCTCTCGCCGGCGTGGTGCAAGATCCCAGCGGCGCGCGCGTCCCGGGCTGCCAGGTGACCGCCGTCAACCTCGACGGCACCAACCAGGAAACCACTCGCGCCAATGCGGCAGGCGAGTACCTCTTCGCCTCGATTCCTCCGGGGCGCTACGCATTGGAATTCCGCGCCCGCGGCTTCGCCGTTCTGAAGACGCAGGCCGCCTTGACGGCCGGGATCGCCACGCGAGCGGACGGACAGCTCTCCATTGGACAGATCTCGGAATCCGTGCAGGTTCGCGGACAGAAGCCTCCCGCGCCCACTCCCGCCCCGACCCCCCTGGTAGCGCCGCAGCGCATTCGGGTGGGCGGCATGGTGCAAGCGGCCAAGCTGATCTCACAGGTGCGGCCCGAGTATCCCGCCGACCTCCAGCGGGCCGGAGTGCAGGGCACGATCATGATGCAGGCCATAATCTCCAAAACGGGAGACCTGCTGGTGGTCGAAGTCAAAAGCGCCAGTGCCAACCCGGAGTTGGCCAACGCCGCGCTGGCCGCCGTCCGCCAGTGGCACTATGAGCCCACTTTGTTGAACGGCGAGCCGGTGGAAGTGATCACTACAATAACGGTGGACTTCACGCTCGAGTAAGCGCCGTCACCTTTTGCCCGCCAGCGTCAACGCGTACAAGGTGTCGCCGGCGCCGACGATCAGGTATTGCCGGCCGTCGAGCATCCACGTGGAAGGCCCGTTGCTCACGGACTGAGTCAGCCGCTGGTGCCACAACGGCTTGCCGCTGGCGGGATCGAAGGCCACCAGCTCGCCGGAGTCTCCGGTGAATAGCAGCCGGCCGGCCGTCGTCAGAATTCCGCCGCTCATCCCGCCGCCGAAGCCCGCGTCGCGCCCGTGCTCGTGCCGCCATCTGACTTCGCCGGTTCGTATATCCATCGCCAGAAGCGCCGACCGCGTGTCGAAGTTGCCGCCTCCGCCTCCGCCATATCCCTCCGGCTTGTCGGACGTGTCGTAGAGGTAGGCCACGCCGTACCCGAGAGTGGCGTTCAGATAGAAAAGCTCCGTCTGCGGGCTGTAGCTCGGCGGAGGCCAGTTGGTCGCACCCATCGCCGGCATGTCGATCATCGAGCCATCCACCTTGGGCTCCTTCGCCGGATTCGGAATCGGCTGCCCCTTGGGGTCCACTCCCAGCGCCCAGTTGCCTGTGCCGGAGAACGGCTTCGAAACCAGGTTCTTCCCATTGGTGCGGTCGAGAACGAAGAACCAGCCGCAACGAGCGCCCTGCGCCAGCAGCTTTCGCGGCTGGCCATCGATCACCGCGTCGAACAGGACCGGCGTTTCCACGTTGTCCCAGTCGTGCGTGTCGTGCGGAGACGCCTGGAAATACCAGACGAGCTTTCCCGTGTCGGGATTGAGGGCCACGATGGAAGCGGTGAACAGGTTGGCGCCTTTCCTGCCCTGCCCCGCAAACACCGGGTTGGCGTTTCCGGTTCCCCAATACAGCAGGTTGAGTTCGGGATCGTAAGTGCCGGGCAGCCAGGTCATTCCGCCGCCGTGGTCCATGGAGGCCTTGTCGGGCCAGGTTTCCGATCCCGGATCGCCCGGCTTCTCCGGCTCGCTCCACCATCTCCATTGCAGATCGCCGGTCTCCGGATCGCGAGCTTCCAGGTACCCGCGTACGTCCATGGCGTCGCCGCCGACGCCGACCAGGACGTGGTTCTTCACGATCATGGTGGCCATGGTGGTGAAGTATTGCAGCTTCTCGTCGGCGACTTTTTTCCGCCAGCGCTCCTTGCCGTCCTTGGCGTTCAGCGAAATGAACCAGCCGTCGGGGCTGAGGAAGTACAGCCAGCTTCCGTACATCCCCACCCCGCGCTGCCCCACCAGGTGCCCTCCGTGGTCCTCGAAGTCGTATTGCCAGAGGTGCTCGCCGTTGCGCGCGTTGACCGCGAAAACGTGGTCGGGAATGGTGAAGTACAGGATGCCGTTCACCATCAGCGGAGTGGATTTGATGGTCGGGTTGCCGACCCCTCGCTGCGGCCCGATTCCGGCGACGCGGTACATCCACTCGATCTTGAGCAGGTCGAGGCTGGATTGGTCGATCTGGTTCAGCTCGCTGAAGCGGCGTCCGGAATAATCGCCGTTGTAGGTCGGCCACGCGTCCGCCGGCTGCTTGAACAGCGTCAGCGCCTTCAGATCCAGGCTCTGCCCGTAAGAAGGGCCGGCAACGGCGGCGGCAAGAAGCGCGAGAAGCAGTCGACAGGTTCTCATTTGAGTGTCACCAGATATGCCGTGAGGTTGTGGATGTCCGCGTCCGTGTACTTCGCCAGCAGGTCGCGGTGGCCGCCCAGCTTGTCTTCGATCTGCACCTTCACCTGGCCGCGAGGCCAATAGTGATAGTTGCCGGCCGAATCGTACAGGGACAACTCGAAATCGGTCATGGTCCGAATGGTTCCGGCAACAGTCTGGCCGGAAGCCAGGGTGACGACGGCTTTGGCAGGACCCTGAACGCCCGGCCACAGATACCTCGACTGCAAGGCGGATGCCTGCGCGAACCGGCCGCCGATCTTCGCCAGGTCGCCGGTAACGGAGTGGCAGTTCTTGCAGCCACCCGCGCCGTTGAAGTACTGCTCCCCTTTGCCGGCATCGCCGGTGACCTGGCTCCTCAACTGGCCGTAGGTGGCGCCATAGGTGCCGCGGTTGGCGGCGAGCTCCACCTGTAGATGGAGGTACTGGGAGACGTCGGAGAGATTCTCCGGCGAGAGGTCCGGAAATCCGGGCATGCCGGCGGAGGGACGGCCGTTCTTGATGACCGGTCCGATCTCCTCGCCCTTTTCGTCGTGGAGCACCACCACGGAACGGACGAGGTCGGGGCCCTGCGACCCTCGCGCGTTTTCGCCGTGGCAGGTGGCGCAATTCTGCCTGTAGAGCGGTTCCCCACGCTTGGCGGCCGCCTCATCGGGCGCCGGGCCAAGCCCGAGAAACTCGCGAGTGTTCCCGCGGGCTCCGCCGCGGCCGCCACGGCCACCTCGCCCGCCGCCACCGCGGCCGGGCGGGGGACCGCCGATCTCTTCCTGGGCCAGAAGGCTCGCCGCCATGACGGCCAGCGCGAGCACGGTGAATAAGCGTCTGCCAGAGATCATCGAAGTCCTCCAGAAAACGTGCTGATTGCTGTGGCAGGATACGGTTTCTCAGCCGCGACCGTCAGAAGCGGGGAAAGAATTTGGCCGCAGATGAACACGGATAAACACGGATAACAGGGCAAAAGAGTTATCGGCGTTAATCTGCGTTCATCGGCGGCTTTTCTTGATTTTTCGCAACCCATGACGGCCGCGGCTCGGTAGTGTGCTGCACGCAGGTGGGCGCACTTCTGAGCTGGGCACCCCGCCAGCAAGCGGTATCCGTCCCGTTCCAGCATCCTGTTTCTGCAATTGTACAGGGTTTTGCGGCGGTTCAGGCGTCCTCGGCGGGAATTTCGAAATCCACCAGCTCGCCGCGAAAGCCGCGGGTCTTCCAGGCGCCGAACGCGATCCCCACCGTCATCCAGATGCTGCCGGCGATCTGCGCCGTGCGGCTCAGATTCACCCACAGCAGCAAGCAGGTCGCGAATCCCAGCGCGGGGGGAATCAGGTTCCTCAGCTTCTTCTCGGGCTCCCGCACGTAATAGCGGACCAGGGATGCGGCGTTCACTCCCATGAACGCGATCAGCGCCCCGAAGTTGAGCATCTGCGCGCCCAGGTCGTAGTCCATCACGAAAGCGCCGATGAGGCTGACGGCTCCGACAAACACCACGTTGTTGCGCGGAATGTGCCGCTTGGGCTCGATGGCGCCGAAGAACGATTTGGGCAGCGCATTGCTGCGGCCCATGCCAAACAGCAGGCGTGCCGCACCGAGCTGCGCTCCCATTCCCGAGCCGAAATTCGCCACCACCAGGGTGAAGCCGACAATCGCAAAGAGCGGCGCCCAGGTGCGGCCGGCCACGTAGACAAACGCCGTGGTCTCATCCGGGAGCGGCTCCGATGCGGGCCACACCAGTTGCGCGGCGTACACCTCCAGAGCCGAAAGAAGGCCGATCACCACGCAGGTCAGCACGGTCGCCAGCAGGATGTTGCGCCGCGGATTCTCGGCCTCTTCCGACAGGGTCGAGATTCCGTCGAAGCCGATATACGTCAGGACCGCGATGGAAGTGCCGCCGAGCACAGCGCCGGTGCTGAAGGTCGCCGGATCGTAAAACGGACGGGTGAAGAATCCCGCGGCGTGCGGATGTCCGAAGAGGTAGCGCGCGACCGAGGTGAAGAAGATGGCGATCACCACGCCCATGCCGGCCGCCAGCCCGGTGTTCATTCTGGCGGAGGTGCGGATGCCCTGGACATTCAGCCCGGTAAAGACCAGGGCGAAGAAGATCGCCCAGCCCCAATACGGTATGGCCGGCGCGAAGACGTGCGCCTGCTGGCTCACCCAGATGATGCAGATCATGGGGTTGAGCATGTAGTCCATCACCATGCTCCATCCGGTGACGTATCCCAGCGCGGGATTGATCTCCCGGCCCACGTAGGTGAATGCCGAGCCGGCGCTGGGATAGGCGCGCGCCATGCGGCCGTAGCTGATGGCCGTGAACAGCATGGCCACCATGGCAATCAGGATGGTGGTGACCACATGGCCCTTGCCGCGATTGCTGAGCACGCCGAAAACCGACATCGGCGCGGTGGGCTGGATCACGATGACGCCGTACAGGATCAGATCCCACAGCCCCAGCGTCCGCCGGAGGCGAACGGTTTCATTTGCCGGTGTGGACACGAGAAACTCAATTGTGACACGGCATGTCGAGCGGCGTGATACTCTGTTTCCACGATGGAAGGAATGCGATGAAAAGGCTTCTTATTCCCGCTCTATCCGCGTTGATCCTGGGCGTGGCCGCGCCCCGGCCGGCTGCCGCCCAGGCCCGGAGAATCGATCTGAGCCAGGGATGGCTCATTCAATCGTCCGCCAAAGTGGCGCAGAAGGGCGGCGAGATTTCGACCAGCCGGTTCCAGCCTCGCGAGTGGTACCGGACGAGCGTGCCCTCGACCGTCGTCTCGGCCCTGGTGAACAACAAGGTCTACCCCGACCCGTATTTCGGGATGAACCTGCGCTCCATTCCGGGAACCACCTACGGCATCGGCCAGAACTTCTCCAACCTGGCGATGCCCGCCGACAGCCCGTTTGCAGTCTCGTGGTGGTATCGCACCGAATTCAAACTCCCCGCTAACTCCAAAGGCAAGCGGCTGTGGCTGAATTTCGACGCCATCAATTACCGCGCTGATATCTGGCTGAACGGGCATCAGATCGCGACCTCCGGCCAGGCCGTCGGAATGTACCGCATGTACGAATTCGATATCACGGACGTTGCCGTCGCGGACACGAACACGCTGGCCCTCGAAGTGACGGCGCCCGGGCAGAATGATCTCACCATCACCTATGTGGACTGGAACCCCATGCCGGCCGACAAGGACATGGGGCTGGTTCGCGATGTCTACATTCTGACCAGCGGGCCCGTATCGATGCGCAATGCCCAGGTGGTGACGCGCCTGGACAATCCGCCCGACAAGGCGCACCTGACCCTGTACGCCGATTTGAAGAACACCGGCAGCCAACCGGTGGACGGCACGCTCAAAGCCACCATCGGGAACATCTCGGTTGCGAAGAAAGTGCGGCTGGCCGCGGGCGAATCCGCGCGCGCCGCCATCGGGCCCGAGGACGACGCGAAACTGAACATCGACCACCCCAAGCTGTGGTGGCCCTACGGGCTGGGCGAGCAGAACCTCCAGCAACTGCACATGGAGTTCGAATCCGGGGGCTCCGTCTCGGACCGGCAGGACGTGCGCTTCGGAATCCGCGAGTTCAGCTCGGAGCTCGACGCGCAACAGCACCGCGTCTTCAAAGTGAACGGCAAGAGGATCCTGATCCGCGGCGGCGGATGGTCGTCCGACATGCTGCTGCGGGTGAACGACGAACGCGAGGAGAACGAGATCCGCTACGCGCGGGACATGCACCTGAACACCATTCGCCTCGAAGGCAAGATGATGAACGAGCACTTCTTCGACACGGCGGACCGGCTGGGAATGATGGTGATGCCGGGATGGTGCTGCTGCGCCTACTGGGAGCGCTGGAGAAACTGGAAGCCCGAGGACTACAAGCTGGCGGGCGAGTCGCTGCGCGACCAGATCCGCCGCTTGCGGAATCACGCCGGCGTGTTTGTGTTCCTTTACGGCAGCGACAATTCGCCCAACGAGCAGGCCGAGAAAGTTTACCTCCAGGTTCTCGAGGAGGAGCATTGGCCGAACCCGTACGTCTCTTCCGCCGCCGATGCCAAGACCGCGGGCGCCGGCCCGACCGGGGTGAAGATGACGGGGCCCTACGAGTATGTCGCCCCCAACTACTGGCTGGAGGATCGCAAGCGCGGCGGCGCGTGGGGATTCAACACCGAGACCAGTCCCGGTCCCGCCATTCCGCTGAAGGAGAGCCTGGTCGAGATGGTGGGGAAGGAGCACCTCTGGCCCATCGACGAGTTTTGGAATTTCCACGCGGGCGGGGGCGGATACCGGAATGTCAACGTCTTCACCGCGGCGCTGGAGGGCCGCTACGGCAAGGCCAAAGGCCTCGACGATTATCTGAGGAAGAGCCAGGTGATGGCCTACGAAGGCGAACGCGCCATGTTCGAAGCCTTCGGAAGGAACAAGTACGACGCGACGGGCGTGGTGCAGTGGATGCTGAACAACGCGTGGCCTTCGATCATCTGGCACCTCTACGATTGGTACCTGCGGCCGGGCGGAGGCTACTTCGGGACCAAAAAGGCCAACGAGCCGCTCCATGTGCAGTACTCGTACGACGACCGCTCGGTGGTGGTGGTGAATTCGTATTACCGCGCGTTTCCGGGGCACAAGGTCACGGCGAAGGTCTACAACATGGACCTCGCGGAGAAGTTCTCGAAGACGGCGTCCCTCGACATCGCCGAGGACAGCGCGACCCGCGTTTTCGAAGTGCCGCAGATCGATGGGCTGTCGCGCGCGTATTTCGTGAAGCTGACGCTGGAGGACAGCGCCGGCCACCCGGTGAGTTCCAACTTCTACTGGCTCTCGACCCAGCCGGATGTCTCGGACTGGAACGCTTCCAACGGGCGCTACACGCCGATCAAGACTTATGCGGACCTGACGGATCTGGAGAAGCTTCCGCCGGTCAGGCTGACGGTCGCGTCCCGCACGGAACAGAGAGGCCCGGACCAGGTGGACCATGTGGTGGTGCGGAATCCGTCCTCGCAGCTGGCGTTCTCCGTGCACCTGGCGGTGCTGAAGGGCAAAGGCGGAGCGGATATCGCTCCAATCTGGTGGGAGGATAATTACTTCGAGCTGATGCCCGGCGAGACGCGCGAAGTTACGGCGGCTTACCCGAGGAAACTGCTGGGCACAGCCAGGCCATATATAAAGGTGGATGGCTGGAACGTGGCGCCGGCCGAGTAGAGGCGGTGGTCAGGGACCGGACTTCCGCCAGGGCGAATTCTCCCACGAGGGTGTGCCAACCGGACGGCGCGGAGCGGCCTTGCGCGATTCGGCCTTGCGCGTTTCGGCGAGGGTGCGGGCGGCTGCGTGCGCGCGCAGATCTTCCTCGGTGAGTTGGTGCGCTCCCTCTACGCCATTTTCCAAATCCGTCGCCAGCTTCTGCGCGCACAGGCTGGGGCCTTCCTGAATCCCGACCCGGTGTGCCAGGAAATGCGCGAGGTTGGCAATGACCACCACGTGCCGCATGGGCTCTCCTTTGGCGACGACGTCGAAGCGGAACGTGCGCGCATTCTCCTGCTGTTCGAAGCCCATGTACCGAAATTCCATGACTGTCCTCTTTTCGCCTTGCCGCGCCGGGATGCGGCAGGGCGGTTAGCGCGCTGAGACGCTATTCGGTTGCGGGCGAAGACGTCTCCGGTGTCCCGGAGTCGTCCACTTGCACGGTATCAGGGTCGCCGGTTTCCTTTACACCCAGTTTCCGCTGCTGCCGCCGCGCCGCCTTTTCCCGTTGCTTCTCCATGCGCAGCAGTTCTTTTTGCCGCTTTTGAAATGTAGTGCGCGAACGTGTGGGCATACGCCCTCCTTGGATAGAACTATCGATCGCGGCCGGCCGGAATCGCCGGCCGCTGTTTCACAATCCGACTTCTACCAGCGCGGCTCGCGCCGGGGTCGCTGACCGCCGCCGCCACCGCCACCGCCGCGGTTCCCACGGAAGCCGCCGCCGCCCCCCTGGGGCTTGGGCCGGGCTTCATTGACGTTCAGGGCGCGGCCGTTCAGGTCGGCTCCGTTGAGAGCCGCAATGGCCTGGTCCGCCTGGGCGGAGTCGGTCATTTCGACAAAGGCAAAGCCGCGTGAGCGTCCGGTATCGCGGTCGGTCACCAGGTTTACCCGCTCCACGTTACCGTAAGGTTCAAACAGCGCTCGAATGGAGGACTCGGTAGCCGCGAAGTCCAGGTTCCCTACAAAGATGTTTTTCAAAACGAATGTCTCTTTCTGTCTTTCAATTGTGCGGGCCAGACTGGGCAGGAGCGACCGCGCCGAGTTCTTGCAGGACTTTCAAAAGGCACTTTCCAGTTTACCATAGCCATCCTTGCCCGTGTGTCCCTGGATCGCCACGATTCCGCGGATTTCGCGGTTAATTCGGTAGCCCTCTTCCCCTCACACCGCAAACACGCTACAATGACATTTGAAGGGCGAGCCGGATGAGTGGGCGAAAGCCCACTTTTTTGTTGGGTTTGACACAGTTCGCAGCTTATGCGGGATACGGTGGTGTCCAAAATCGAAGAGATCGCACAACGCGTGGCCGTGCCGGAAGGGATCGAGGTCGTCGAGGTCGAAGTCAAAGGCGGCGGACCCAATCGCCTGGTGCGCATTACCATCGATAAACCCGAAGGCGTCACCCATGGCCACTGCGAATTGGTGTCGCAACAGGTCGGGACCATCCTGGACGTCGAAGACGTCCTTCCCGGCACGCGCTACACCCTGGAAGTCAGCTCCCCCGGCCTGGAACGGAAACTCCTCAAGCCTCGGGACTACCAGAGGTTTCAGGGCAAGAAGGCTGTCATCACGCTTCGGGATGCCGTCGAGGGGCGGCGCAACTGGGAAGGCAAGCTCGCCGGCTTCGAAAACGGTGATGTCGCGGTAGAAATACAACCGGGGAAAATCATCTGCTTCCCGTTCGATCAGGTGCAAAAAGCCCACCTGAAATTCGAGTGGTAAGCCAGCCGCGGGAGACCAACAACAGAATTACTCAGCGAGAACGAGGGCACTTTGGAAACGATTTTTCAGTCTATCGAGATTCTCAGCAAGGAAAAAGGCATCGACCCGCAAATCGTCCTCGACGCTGTAAAGGACGCCATGTTGATCGCCGCCCGGAAGCACTACCGCACTAACGAGGACTACCTGGCCGAGATGGACCCGAAAACCGGCGCGATCCACCTCTATGCCGTGAAAAAGGCAGCGGAGACCGTTACCGATCCGGTCCACGAGATGACCCTCGCCGAGGCGCGGCGCATCAATCCCGAGGCCGACGTCGGTTCCGACATCCGCATCCCCAAGAACACCGATGCGCTGGGCCGCATCTCGGCACAGACGGCCAAGCAGGTCATCTTTCAGAAGGTCCGCGAGGCCGAGCGCGAGACCGTCTACAACGAATACTCCGGCCGCACCGGCGAGCTGGTGAACTGCACCATCAAACGCGTCGAAGGCCTGGATTACGTGCTCGATCTCGGCAAGACCGAAGCCAAGCTGCCCAAGAAGGAACAGTCGCGCCTGGAAAGCTACAGCGTCGGCGATCGCGTCCGCTGCATCATCAAGCTGGTGGACAAGTCGGCCAAGGGGCCCGGCGTGGTGGTCTCGCGCGCCGCCCCGGAGCTGGTGATGCGGCTCTTCGAGCAGGAGGTTCCCGAGATCTACGATGGAACCGTGGCCATCCGCGGCTGCGCGCGCGAGGCCGGCGAGCGCACCAAGATCGCCGTGCAGAGCCGCGACCGCGATGTGGACAGCGTGGGCGCCTGCGTCGGCATGAAGGGGATGCGCGTGCAGTCCATCATCCGCGAGCTGCGCGGCGAGAAGATCGACATTATCGAGTACTCCGACGACGCCGTGGTCTTCGCCACCCACGCGTTGAGCCCCGCGAAGGTCAGCCGCATCACCATCCTCGACGCGCTCGAAAAGCACATGGAAGTGATCGTCGACGATTCGCAGCTTTCGCTCGCCATCGGCAAAAAGGGGCAGAACGTGCGCCTCGCGGCCAAGCTGCTCTGCTGGAAGATCGATATCAAGAGCGAGGAGGAAAAGCGGCAGGAGGTGGAATCGGCCATGGCCGCCCTGGTCGCGCCGGGCGCGCCGGTCTCGGTGCTGATCGAATATGGCCTCGCTGAAAACCTGGTGGAAAACCTCCTCGAGGCGGGCGTCGGGACGATCGAGAAGCTCGGCGGCATGACGCCCGAGCAACTCGAGGAGATCCAGGGCATCGGCCCCAAGATGGTGGAGCACATTCAGGAAGCGGTGAACGCCTATTACAGCCAGTTCGAAGATAGCCAGGCTAGTGCCGAAGCAGCCACGGCCGCCGAAGCGCCAGCCGCGGAGGAAGCCGATCTGAGCGCCGCCGAAGCGCCAGCCGCGGAGGCGGCCGATCTGAGCGCCGCCGAAGCGCCAGCGGAGGAGGAAGCCGGCCTGAACGCCGCCGAAGAGCCAGCCGCGGTCGAGGAAGCCGATCTGGGCGCCGCCGAAGAGCCGTCCGCGGAGGAAGCCGATCTGGGCGCCGCCGAAGAGCCGTCCGCGGAGGAGGCCGATCTGGGCGCGACGGCGGAATCGCCGGCCGCTGAGGAGGCGGCGGAGACGGAGCCGCTGGATACCGAGCCGGGACCGGTGCTGGAAACGGAGCCGGCGGAAACCGATGGAACCGCGGAGCAGTTTGGTACGATAGAGGAGTCGGGCTCCCCCAATCACAATCCGTCTGAAGGTACGGGCCCAGAGGACACCAAGGGTAATGACCGTTAGGTGCGCCTCCGCAGGTAGATGCAGATAGCTTTATCTATGGGAAAGATTCGAATCAACGAGCTGGCGAGGGAGTTGGAAGTCAAAGCTCATGAAATCCTGGAGCGCCTCCCCGAACTAGGCGTCACCGAAAAGAAGACGCACTCCAGTTCAATCGATGAGGACGTGGCGATCAAGCTGCGTCGCTACTACGGGCACGAGGTTCCGGAGCCCGAGCCTGGCCAGGCGCAGCCGTCATCCGACGAGTTCGCGCCGGCCGAAACCGCCAACGGCACCGTGGCCGTGCAGGAAGAAGAGTTCATGGTCGCGGAACACCCCGCCGAGACAACGCACGAGGAAACCGTACCGCCTCCTGAGGGCCCATTCGCTGCGGGAGGCGGGACATCCGGGCTGGGCCTGGCCGAAAAGTCGCCCTCTCACGCCTTGCCGATCCGGCCTCCCCTGGCCGGCCGCCCCGTTCATCCGCCCATCCTCGGACGTGGCACGGTGGAAGCGCCGCGCGAGGTGCCCTCGGCGCCGGTCTCGGTACCGGTCCCACCACCGCCCCCTCCTCCACAAATGCCGCCGGCGGCGATCATTGCGCCGGGTCGTCCCGCTCCGTCCGCCCCCAGACCGCTCCCCGCCACCGGGGTTGCGCCGAAGCCCGGTCAGATTCTCTCCGGCCCCCGTCAGCCCTTCCCGGCATCTCCCTCGGAAGGAATGCGCCCGGCGCCGGGCAGCGCTCCCGTGAACTTGCAGCGCCCCGGCGTGGCTCCGCGGCGCCCCGAAACGGCGCGTGAAGGACAACGGCCCGCCGCCGCTGCCAGCCCCCAGACGGCTGCGCCGGCTCCGGCCGGACGCCCGCTGGCCGGACAGCCCGCGCCTCGTCCGGTGGTGCCCCCGCGTCCCGACCTGGCGGTCAGGCTCAACGCGCCCAAACCGGCGATGCCCGCACAACCGGGCCCCGCCGCGCCGCGTCCCGGAATTCCGAAACCGGCGGCGACACCGGTCCCCGGCCAGCCCATCTATCGCGGCCCCATTCGCCCCGGCCAGCCCCTGGTGGCCAGGCAGGGCGTCCGGCCCGGAGCCCCCCTGGCTCCCCGCCCCGTGGGACCGCGTCCGCAACATCCGACTTCCCGAAGCCGCATCGAACCCGGACTGGCGCCGCCGCCCGGCCCGGAGGGCGTTCCCGCGCAAAGGGGCCGCCCCGGCGACAAACGGCCCACTCGCCAGCAGGTCCGCGAGCGCATCGAGGAAGAGAGAGTTCTGCGGCCCGCGCGGCGCCAGGTGGAATCCGGTCCGCCGCCCATCAACCGCGCAATCACCATTTCCGAAGGCATCACCGTCAAGGAGCTGTCCGAAAAGCTCGACGTCAAGGCCGCCCTGGTCATGAAAAAACTGATGGACCGCGGCATCTTCGTAGCCATCAACCAGACGCTGGATGCCACGCTGGCTTCCGAGGTTTCGCGCGAATTCGGGGCCTCCACCGCCACCGTCAGCTACGAAGTGGAGGCCATGCAGGCCGTCGAGATCGCCGAGGACGTCAAGGATCAGCAGAAGCGCGCCCCGGTGGTCACCATCATGGGCCACGTGGACCACGGCAAGACCTCGCTGCTGGACGCCATCCGCGAAGCCAACGTGGCGGCACGCGAGGCCGGCGGCATCACCCAGCACATCGGCGCGTACCACGTCGAGCTGAAGGGCCGCAAGATCGTCTTCATCGATACCCCGGGCCACGAAGCTTTTACCCGCATGCGCGCCCGCGGCGCCAAGGTCACCGATATCGTGGTGCTGGTGGTGGCGGCGGACGATGGCGTCATGCCGCAAACCCTCGAGGCCATCGACCACGCGCGCGCCGCCAAGGTGCCCATCCTCGTGGCCATCAACAAAATCGACAAGCCTGACGCCCAGCCGGAGCGCATCAAGCAGCAGCTCTCCGACCGCGGCCTGCTGGCCGAAGAGTGGGGCGGCGATACCGTCATGGTGCCGGTCTCCGCCAAGACCCACCAGAACCTCGACCTGCTGCTGGAAATGATCCTGCTGGTGGCCGACCTCCAGGACCTCAAGGCCAACCCCTCCCGGCCGGCCACCGGAACGGTCATCGAAGCCCAGCTCGACCGCGGCCGCGGTCCCGTGGCCACCGTGCTGGTGCGCAACGGCACGCTGCACGTGGGCGACTTCTTTATCGTCGGATCGGTGTTCGGCAAAGTGCGCGCCATGCAGAACGACCGCGGCGTCCAGGTGCGCAAAGCCGACCCGTCCACGCCCGTCGAGGTCCTGGGCCTCGATTCCCTGCCCGAAGCCGGCGATGATTTCCAGGTGGTGACCGACACCGCCAAGGCCAAGCAGATCGTCAACTTCCGCGACCAGAAGGCCCGCGAGCAGTCCATGGTGAAGTCCAGCCGCATCACCCTCGAACAACTGCACAAGCGGATGGAAGCCGGCGAAATCAAGGAGCTGCCCGTGATCATCAAGACCGACGTGGGCGGTTCGGCCGAAGTGCTCACCGAGACCCTGCAAAAGCTGTCCAACGAGAAGGTGAAGGTCCAGGTGATCCGCTCCGGCGTGGGCGCCATCAACGAAAGCGACGTCATGCTGGCTTCCGCGTCGAACGCCATCATCATCGGGTTCAACGTGCGCCCCGAGCGCAACGCCGCGGCCCTGGCGGAGCAGGAGAAGGTGGACGTCCGCCTGCACACCATCATTTACAACCTGACCGACGAGATCAAGCGCGCCATGACCGGCCTGCTGGAGCCGGTCTTCAAGGAAGTCTACAAGGGCAAGGCCGAAGTGCGCGAGACCTTCCGCATCTCCAAGGTCGGCAACGTGGCGGGCTGCCAGGTGCTCGACGGCGCCATCCTCGGCAAGTCCGAAGTGCGCCTGTTGCGCGACAACGTGGTGGTCTACACCGGCAAGATCGCTTCCCTGCGCCGGTTCAAAGACGATGTGAGCGAGGTGAAGAGCGGCATGGAGTGCGGCATTACGCTGGAAAACTTCGCCGACGTCAAGCAGAACGACATAATCGAGGCGTTCGTGACCGAGCGCGTCGCCAGCGAAGTTTTCGCCTGATGCCATGCCAGCCATCGGCGTCCTGACCCTGGAACTGCGCCTGGAGAATTCGCACTCCCTCAAGGACAAGCGTCACGTGGTGCAGGGCCTCAAGGAGCGCCTGCGCCACAAATTCAACGTGGCCGTGGCGGAAATCGATTACCAGGACCTCTGGCAGCGAGCGGCCGTGGCAGCCGTGACCGTCTCCGGCGACCGCGTGCACGCCGAAAAAGTGCTGCAATCGGTGGAAGATGAAGCCGCGGCCCTGCTGGGAGCGGAACTGGCCGATTGCACCGTCGAGTGGCTGGCGTGACCGTGGGGTGATCTATGGATGAGCGGCGCACATTGCGCATTTCCGAGGCCGTCCGCGAAGAACTGGCCGAGATCATCGGCTTCGAAACCGCCGACCCCCGATTGCTGGCCGTGGAAGTGAACGAGGTCCAGGTCAGCCCCGACGGCCGCCACGCCAACGTCCGCGTCGCCATCCGGGGTAACGAGCGCCTGCAGAAGGAGACCTTCGACGCCCTGGAGCACGCCCGGCATTATTTGCGTCACGAACTGGCCAGCCGCCTCAGCCTGCGGCATGTCCCCGAACTGCATTTCGAACAGGATCGCTACCCCGATGTGGAGAACCGGATTGAATTCCTTGTCAAGCGGGCAAAAAAAACTCGCGGACATACGGAAAACTAGCCCTAATTTCAAACAGATTGTGCTAGTTTTGTTGTTTGTAGCACAGGCCTGGGGGCCTGTCCCGGCAGGACAGGCGCAACAGGCCGGAACGGCGGCCTCGGGGGCGCCCCAGCCTGTCCCACGGGAGTTCCTGCGGCTGGAAAAGAGCGCCGACGCCATGGGGTCGACGTACTCGATCGCCATCTACGGGGAAGACCGGGTTCGGATGGAGGCGGCCGTGGATGCCGCTTTCGATGAGGTTCGCCGGCTCGATGACATGCTTTCGAACTACAAGCCCGAAAGCGAGTGGAGCGAGATCAACCGGCTAGCGGCGGCGAAGCCCCTAAGGATTTCGCCGGAGATGTTCCTGCTGCTCTCGGCTTCGGTCGAGTACAGCCGGGAGAGCGAAGGGGCCTTCGACATTTCGGTGGGGCCCCTGATGAAGGTATGGGGGTTTTACAAGGGTACGGGCCACCTGCCGCACCGTCCGGAGGTTCTGGCTGCCATGACCCGGGTCGGGTATCGGCACATAGTCCTGGATCCCGGGGCGCAGACGGTTTGGTTCGATCGCCCCGGTGTGGAACTGGACCCTGGCGGCATCGGAAAAGGCTACGCGGTCGACAAGATGGTGGACGTTTTAAGACAAAATGGCTTTTCCATTGCCCTGGTCGCAGGGTCGGGAAGCAGTATTTATGGAATGGGGAGCCCGCCCACCGAGCCCAGGGGCTGGCGCGTGGAGATCAAGGACCCCTGGAGCCCATCGCGGCGGTCCGCCGAAGTGTTCCTCAAGGACATGTCCATGTCCACCTCGGGCAGCTACGAAAAGTTCTTCCGGGCCGAGGGAAAAACGTATGCCCACATCATGGACCCGCGAACCGGATATCCGGCCCAGGGCAGCGTTTCGGTTTCCGTGATCGCCCCCCGCACCCTCGACAGCGAGGTGTGGGCCAAGCCGTATTTCGTCAATGGCCGCCAATGGGCGGCGAGGCATAAGCCAAAGGACTTTCGCGTGTACTTCTGCGAGGACAGGATGGATCAGCCATGCGCGTGGCTCCAATGACCAGCCGTTTCTTAGATGCCTGCCGCCGCCGGCCGACCGACGTGAGGCCGGTGTGGTTCATGCGCCAGGCCGGGCGTTACATGAAGCAGTACCGGCAGATCCGCGAACGTCACGGCATTCTGGAAATCTGCAAGCGGCCCGACCTGGCCGCTACCGTGACCCTGCAGCCGGTAGAAATGCTCGACGTGGATGCCGCCATCATCTTTGCCGACCTGCTCCTGCCGGTCGAGCCCATGGGCCTGCGGCTGCGCTACGCGGCGGGCGAAGGGCCGATCATCGAAAACCCGGTCCGCACCTCCGACGACGTGGACTCCCTTTCCACCGCCAATACCGACGACCTGGGCTACGTGGGCCAGGCCATTCAGCACGTGGTCCGCGCCCTCGCCGGCAAAGTGCCGGTCATCGGATTCGTGGGCGCGCCGTTCACCATGGCCAGCTACATGATCGAGGGCGGCGCCTCGCGCAATTTCATCCGCACCAAGAAGCTGATGTATTCCGATGAAACCCTGTGGCGGCGGCTGATGGGCAAGATCGTGGACGTGCTGGCCCCTTTCGCGCACCTGCAGGTCAGCGCCGGAGCCCGCGCCATCCAGGTGTTCGATAGCTGGGTGGGGACCCTCGGCTCCGACGACTACGTGCGCTTCGCCGCGCCCTACTCCCGCGCCATGATCGAGCGCATCCGCTCCACCGGCGTCCCGGTGATCCACTTCGGCACCGGCGCCTCGGGCTTTTTCCGCGAGCTGCACGCCGCCGGCGGCGACGTCATGGGCGTCGACTGGCGCACCAACATCGACCAGGCCTGGATGGACATCAGCTACCGCTCCGCCATTCAGGGCAACCTCGATCCCGTGGCCCTCTTCGCTCCGCTCCACGAGCTGCGCACCAAGGTGCACGAGCTGTTGAAGCGCACGGGCACGCGGCCCGGCCACATTTTCAACCTGGGGCACGGCATTCTGCCCGAGACCCCCGTGGAGAACGTCAAGGCCGTGGTGGAAATGGTGCGGGAATACCATCCATGAAGCAGGCGGTTCTCCTGCTTGCGCACGGAGCGCCGGAGCGGGTGGAGGACGTCGAAAGCTACCTCTCGTTCGTGCGCAGCGGCCGGCCGGGCTCTCCGAAGATAGTCGAAGAGGTACGCAACCGATACACCGCCATCGGCGGGTCGTCTCCCCTGCTCCGCTGGACCCGCGCCCAGGCCGAGGCTCTCCAACAGCGGATGGGAATCCCCGTGTTCTTCGGGATGCGCAACTGGCATCCGTTCATCCGCGAGACCATGGAGCAGGTCCGCGAGTCCGGAGCCGGCCGCATCGCCGCCGTATGCCTGGCGCCGCAGTTCTCCGAGCTGAGCGTGGGACTGTATATTAAGCGAACCGTCGAGGCCCGGCGCGAAGCCGGCGTGACCGCGGAAATCGTGTGGGCCAAAAGCTACCACGACGAGCCGCTGCTGATCGAAGCGTTCGCCGAAAAGCTGGGCCCGCTCATCGGTCCCCAAGGACGGCGCCTGCTGCTCACCGCCCACAGCCTGCCGGAGAAGGCCTTGGCCGGAGGCGATCCCTACGACCGCGAGACGCACGAAACCGCGGCGGCCGTGGCCGCGCACGCCGGCGTGCCCGACTGGGACTTCGCCTACCAGAGCCAGGGCATGACCGACGACCGGTGGCTCGGCCCGACCGTGGAGTCCATGTTGGACGACTATGCCGACGACGGCGTGCGCGAGGTGGTGGTGGACCCCATCGGCTTCGTGTGCGACCACGTCGAGATCCTTTACGACATCGACATTCAGTTCCGCCAGTACGCCGCGGCGCGAGGTATTACCCTGTTCCGCCCCGAGTCGCTGAACGATTCGCCGGCGTTCACGGCGGCCTTGGCCAAGGTGGCGGAGAAATGCCTGACCCTCGCGTAGCCATTATCGGCGGCGGCATTTCGGGCCTCTCCGCCGCTTACTACCTCGCCAAAGGCGGCACGGTTTCCACCATCCTCGAATCGCGCCCGCGGCTCGGCGGCGTCATCCAGACCGAGCGTGTGGAAGGCTGCACCATCGAGGCCGGGCCGGACAGCTTCCTCTCGGCCAAGCCCGCCGCGATGGAGCTGCTTCGCGAGCTGGGGCTGGCCGATGAAGTCATCGGGTCCAACGATCATTTGCGCGTCACCTACGTGCGCCGCGGCGGACGGTTGGTTCCCCTGCCCGACGGGCTCATGATGATGGTGCCGACCAAGATCATGCCGCTCCTCACCACCCGCCTGGTGAGCTGGCGCACCAAGATCCGCATGGGCATGGAGCTGTTTCGCGCGCCCGAGCCCAAACCGGACGATGAGTCGGTGGCTCAATTCATCGAAGAGCATTACGGCTCCGAGGCGGTGGATTACCTGGCCGAGCCGCTGCTTTCCGGGATCTACGGCGGCAACCCGCGCGACCTCAGCGTCACCAGCGTGCTGCCGCGCTTCGTCGAGCTGGCCAACCGGTACGGCAGCCTGACGCGCGGCGTCCTGGCGATGCGCGCGAAAGCCAGGAGTGCCGAGCCGCCGGCCCCGCTCTTCCGCACGCTCAAGGGCGGGCTGGGCCAGATGGTCGAGGCCATCACCTACGCCATGCGCGGCCGGTTCGAAGCGCGCGAATGCCGCGTGCAAGCCGTGGAGCGCTCGGGCGAAGGCTTCCGGCTCCATCTGCACGGGGATTGGATGGACGCGGACCACCTGGTAGTCGCCACGGAAGCGCACAACGCCGCGGCGCTGCTCGGCGCCGTGGACGGGCGTGTGGCCGAGCTGCTGGGCGAGGTGCCTTACAGTTCTTCGATGACCGTGGCGCTGGGCTTTGACGCCGCGGATTTCGCCCGGCCGCCGGACGGCTTCGGCTTCCTGGTGCCCAAAAAGGAGCGCCAGAGGCTGGTGGCGTGCACCTGGATCGGCACCAAGTTCGGCTACCGTGTGCCGGACGGCAAAGTGGTGGCGCGATGCTTCCTGGGCGGCATGGACGATGCGGCCATCCTCGGCGAATCAGACGAGACGATCCTCGCCGCGGTTGCGAGCGAGCTGCGCGAGATTGCGGGCGTGACCGCCCAGCCGCGTTTCAGCCGCATCTTCCGCTGGCCGCGCTCGATGGCGCAATACACCGTGGGCCATCCCCGGCGCGTCGCCGAAATCGAAGCGCGCGTGGCCGCGATTCCCGGCCTGTACCTGGCCGGCAACGCATACCAGGGCATCGGCATTCCGGATTGCATCCGCATGGGCCGCGCGGCGGCGGAAAAGATTCTGGCGAGGCCTGCGCGCGGGGGGTGAGTTCGCGGTGCAGGTATAAGGGTGCCGCCGCCAACTCTACGGTTCAGACGTTAGAAGTTAATTGTCCAGTTGAGGCGGAGGGGACTTATCCGGACTGACCTCCCAGAACGCCGTATCTGGGGGGGTACCTGGGCAGCTTCACGAGTCGGCACCTACGCGAGCCAGGTGGCGTGCCGATTAGTCTATCTAACCGTGGCTTAGCGGGCCGTGGGTGACAGTCGCCCTTGGAGCTCGCGCCAAACTACTTCCAGTTGAGGCCAGTTTGCTATTACGGCTATAAAGGTTAGAACGGTGTACACCAACGTCAGCCAAAATACTGCTCGCTGAAGCCGGTACATCGCTCGCGTATTGAGAATTGAGACGTGTTCAGAAAATGCCTGGGTCAAGAGTTTCAGGTGCTGCTGTACGACTCTAGCCTTCCAATCGATTCCTTTCATGATCGCCGCATCCAAAGTAACGGATGGTCTGCTTGGGATTACAGAATTCACCATATCAGACAAATGTTTGGCGTCATGGGCGATACGAGCTTTCGCGTTGTCAAACTCGACCTGAAGTCTGTTGAGCAGAAGCGAAGGACGCGATAGTTCTTGGACGCTGAGAATCTCTCGACGTAGTCGCGTGGTTCGTGGGCCAAACATGAGTTGCTGGTACGCCTTCCTTCGCAACTTCGTGAAGTCCGCTTCCAACGAATCAAGTAATTCGCGAACCGCGAATCCGGGCAAGATTCTATTGAGAACGTCACCCAGGCCCGAGGATGAAAACGGCTCCTCTGAGTCGGACTTCGGTGTGCACAGCCGAGCGACTCGAAATCCGTGCTCACCCCAGGAAAACATCCTCTCAGCGCCTTCGTATGAGTTGATTCCCGTAAGATCAAAGCCTAGAGATCTCCACCAAGCCCGTGCGCTCCGTTTCCACGGCGCGAAATCCTGGCCAAATGGGACGTTGAGAAGGCGATAGGTTTCAATCGCTGGAAGTCTCGCTCTACCTGTGGCCCGCTTGGCCAAGAACTGGCCCTTGAAAAAAGGCTGAAGCAACATCTCGACGCGGAACCTCAATCCATCGATCCAAGAAAGAACTGCCTCGCTAGCAATGGAATCTGATGGCTTCGTGCTGTAGCCGTGGAGCCATTTGCGGGGATTCCAGTACCGAAAAGTCACTTCGGGGAAAAAGAAGTCTTCCTGAATGCTCCTAATGCGCTCAGTAGCCTTATCAGTCAGGAACACATCCGCTGTGATAGCGAACAGCGACGGCAGGAGCTTGTGCGCAGTGAGACTAACATATTGCACTTCTTCTGGCAGGTCCGGCATACGCCGCGCCTGACCCGCCCATAAGAACGGATTGCCGCTTCTGATGAGGGTGCCGACCGCAGTCCAACCACCCGCAAACAAGTCGTCGGCACGGCCCTCGAATTCGTCTAGGTAGTCAGGGTACGGATACTGGTCAGGCCTACTGAACACGGCCCTCAAACCCTCGCTCATATCGCCGAAGTCCTCGAGTGAAAAGAGTTCAATCAGACGAAAATGCCGGAACTCAATCTTAGCCCCATCCGGTGGACGGCACTGTTTCTGGGTGCTCAGAGCGTCCGACTTGTTATCCTCTACGATGTCCTGCAACCGCCCAATTGGTCCGCCGCGAAAACGAGGTAACGCAGCGACCCATACCAGCACTCCTTGCGTGAGGCGGGTCTTCCAAGCTTCCAATCTCGTCGGCGTCATTTCAGACACACTGCTCAAGCTACCAGATTTCGAACAGCCAGATGCACCGGATGCACGAGCACATTGTTTGGATTTTTCGTATTGTATCCGGGGTCGCCGGATCGTCTCCGAACGGCTCACCGTCGTGGATGCAAAATCGCCGCACCAGTCCCGCGGTGGGCCCCAAGCTGGTCTCTTTGATCTTCGAGACCCGTGGCGTTTCACTTCGGTTCGTCGATCAGCCGGTCAAGTCTCCTTCACGCCACTTGGTCGTATCACCCGAACCGTTGATGTGCATCAGCCTAAGGACCTCCAAGTCCGGTTGTGGGAAATTGGCAGATTCCTCCCGTGACTCGCCCGTCATGGCGGTTGGACGGAACGGTTTTTGACCGTACGGACGAAGTCTCACACATCTCGTAAACTGACCCGAATTTATGAATATTGGGCCGCCGTCGGTTCAGCGGTGCCCCGTTAGCCGGCCGATTCCCGCTGCTGGAGCCACCGGCGAAGAGACTCCTGCGTCTCAGCGGATCTGCGGCCCGCCAGGAGACTCTCCACGCTGATATCTTCATCCAGATCCGGCCAGTGGATCCCCTCGCCACCCGCCGTGAGACGCCAGTTGGCGCGCTCCGTCGGTGTCCCGCGCGCCAGGCGCGGGAACCAGGCGAGTGGCACCGCGATCGTCCTGCCGTCCACAAGGTCCGCGACCAGAGCATCGTCGCTTACGCTGACGCTGGTGGCCAGTGCGTCGCCGAGTTCAGTCCCCGAAGTAGAGAGCCGTCTTTTCCGCAACAGCCCCGCCTACTTGCCCAGCGTCACCGTCCGCCCGCTGCGCACCGATTCGCGCGCGGCGTCCAGAATCTCGATCACGATCACGTTGTTCTCGAGCGCGCTGAGGCCCGCGGGCTTCAGCTTGCCGCGCGCCACCGCCATCAGGTACGAAATCGAATCCCGCTCTTCGGGCGGCAGTACGGGGGGCGTCCGGGTCTCTTCCGCTCCCATCTGCGGGAGCCGAACTCTAAGCGAGCCGCCGCCGGTCGTCGCGACCGCATAACCCGTCTCGCCGTACACCTCGAAATCCTTGCGGTTCACCGGCCAGTTCCACGAGGCCTGAATGATGCCCTGCGCCTTGGGGTATTCCAGCAGGACGGTGGCCTCGTCGTCCACGCGCGGGTAGATCTGCGGTTTCTCGGTCTGCGCCAGCGCCGTGACTTTGAGCGGGCGCTGATTGTCCATCAGCCACGTCATGAGATTGGCGCCATAGCAGCCGAAATCGAAAAGGGCGCCGGCGCCGTTCTTGGCCGGGTCACTGAGCCACGCGAAGAATTCCGGCTGCACGTTGATCTCCTTGGGCCCCTGGTGCCCGTCCATCGCGACCATCTTGCGAATCTCTCCGGCGGCCTTCTGCTCCTTGAACAGCCGCCAGATCTCGTGGTGGTTGCGGTACCAGGTAGTCTCGTAGTTGACGATGACCGCGATTCCGCCGCGCGCCGCCGCCTGTTGGATGGCCCGCGCCTGAGCCACGCTGACGGCGAGCGGCTTCTCCATCATCACCGGGATGTGCCGCGCGGCGCAGGCCTCGACGACCCCCGCGTGGTCGAACGTGTTGGTGAACGTCGCGACGGCCTCGGGCTTGACGGTGTCCAGCATCTTGCCGAGGTCGGTGAAGACCGCGTCGTTCGGCAAGTGATACCGCTGCGCGTAGGACGCGCCGAGTGCGGCCTCGGGATCGAAGACGCCCACGATCTTCACGTCGTCGCGCCGCTGCGCGTTGTTCAGGAACCCCGAGACGTGCCCATGCGCCAGGCCGGCGATGGCAAGGCGAAGCGGTTGGGCGCCGGCAACGAATGGGCATAAGGCGAGAAGAGTGATCGCGGCACGCATCATGATGTCAGCATAATAGCGGATCGGGCGGCGCCCCGGGGGACCGCCCCCGGCGCTTATAGTTTTTGCCCGCAACTATATCCGATTCGGCCTGCGCCACATTGCCTAAGACCAGACCCGCTGGAGCCCCCGATGTTTGGTTTCATGGTAAAACAATATTCAGTCATGCTGCCAGAACAATGGGTGACTTTCAAGCGCGCGGCCCGCCGCGAGAAGATGGACAAGATTCCGATGGCCCTCATCATCGATAGTCCATGGATGCCCGGGTACCTGGGCATCAAGCACATGGACTATTACCTCGATCCCGAGCTCTGGTTCCAGTCCAACCTCCGCATCATGCGCGAGTTCCCGGACATCATCTTTGTCCCATCCTGGTGGATGGAATACGGGATGGCGGCGGAGCCCTCGGTGCTCGGCTCCAAGATCAAGTTTTGGCAGGACAATACCCCGAGCGAGTACCACACCTTGTACCGTTTGGAAGACATCGACAATTTCCCCGAGTACGAAGTCGAGGCGGACGCCTTTGCGGCGCTCACGCTCCACCGCATCGGCATGATCCGGCAGCGCATCCTGGACCACGGCTATATTCTGCCGATGATCACCTCCCGCGGCCCGATGTGCACCGCCGGCTTTGTCCGCGGCACCACCAACTTCATGATCGACCTGGTGGAGAATCCCGAGGGCGCGCACAAGCTCATCGACCTCTGTACCCGCGTGGTCATCGACTGGCTCAAGGCGCAGCACAAAGTGATGGGCGACACTGTGGAGGGCATTTTCATCCTCGATGACATCGTGGGATTCGTCAACGAGGAGCACTACCTGGAGTTCGCGCATCCCTACCTCAAGCGCATCTGCGACGCCTTTCCGAACGACTGGATCAAGGTCTACCACAACGACGCGGAGGTGGATGCCTGCCTCGACCATCTGCCTGACGCGGGATTCCACGTGCTCAATTGGGGCAAGCAGAAGCACATCACCGAGGTGAAACGGCGGGTCGGCGATCGCATGTGCCTCATGGGCAACGTGAATCCGCTGGAAATCGGCGTTCGCGGCACGCCCGAAGAGGTGAAGGACGAAACGCTCGAGGTGCTGGAAGGCTCGGGCGGCGAGGGAATCATTCTTTCGGTCGGCGGCGGCGTCAGTCCCGGCATGCCTCGCGAAAACATTCTGGCCATGCTGGAAGCACTCGAAGAATTCAATGCTAAACGCGCGGCGGGCCTTGCCGCCGGCGTTCGCTAGTCAGGGGTGGCCATGGTTGATTACGCCCTGATGAACCAATATCTCTACGAGGGCAATGCCAAGGAAGTCGAGCAGATGACCAAGGATGCCCTCGCGGAGGGGCGTCCGGTGCAGGAAGTGCTCAACGAGGGACTGATTGCCGGGATGAGCGTGGTGGGCGAGGACTTCAAGCACAACATCCTGTACGTGCCCGAAGTGCTCATCGCCGCCCGCGCCATGAAGGCAGGCATGGCCGTCCTCAAGCCTTTGCTCAGCGCCAGGGATGGCGGCGCCAATCCGATCGGAGTCTTGCTGATGGGAACGGTGCGCGGCGACCTCCACGACATCGGCAAGAACCTCGTCTGCATGATGGCCGAGGGCGCCGGTTTCGAAGTGCACGACATCGGCGTCGACCAGAGCGTCGAAAAATTCATGGCCGCCGCCGATCGGTGCAAGCCCACGATCATCGGCATGAGCGCGCTCCTCACTACCACCATGACCTACATGAAGACCGTAATCGACGGCTTCGAGGCCGCCGGATTGGGGCACATCAAAATGGCGGTGGGGGGAGCGCCCATCAGCCAGATGTTTGCCGACGAGATCGGCGCCGACGGTTATGGGGCCAACGCCTCCGCCGCCGTGGATCTGTTTTTGCGCCTCGCCGGGAAAGGCTGATCACCATGGCGACCTACAAGATCCTCTCCTGGCAGGAAATCCCATCTCAGGTGAAGGCCGAAGACGACGCCGACGAGGTCACCCTGCCCATGCCGCCCGCATTCATGGCGCGCATCGACCAGATGGCCGCGCAGCGCGGTCTCCAGGGCGCCGACGATTATCTCGCTCAATGGAACTGGAGCCGGGAGGAAGAACGCGAGGGTTCGGCCCAGGAAGTGGCGGAGGCGGTACGAGCGGAGCTGGAATCCGAAGCCGGCCGCTGGGCCCTCGACTGAAATGCCGGCGACCGTCACCATCAACGGACAAGCCGCCTGCGCCGCGTCCGGCGCATCGCTCTTCGACTACGCCGCGGCCGTGGGCATCCAGGTTCCCACGTCCTGCCAGAAGCAGGGCAAATGCAAGGAGTGCATCGTGGAGGTCGCCGAAGGCATGGATTGCCTGTCGGAACGGAGCCTGCTCGAGCAGCATCTCAAGGGCAATTTCCGCTTGTCCTGCCAGACCCGCGTGGTCGCCGAATCGGGGCACGTCCGCTGTCACACCATGCGCCGCGGCCACATGCGCATCGAGCGCTGCGCGCTGGGACTGCCGCTGAGCCAGGAGTTGGCGCTCGACCCGGCAGTCACTCGCGAAGGGGATCGCATTCTGATCGACGGCGAAGAGATCGACCGTTCCCCGGGGCCGATCCACGGCATCGCCATGGACCTGGGGACCACCACCATCGTCCTTCGGCTGATCAACCTGGAGACCGGCGAGCAGATTGCCGACGCCACGCTCGAGAACCCCCAACGCTTCGGCGGGTCCGACGTGATGGCCCGCATCAGCTACGACACCGGGCACCGCGGCCTCCTGATGCGGACGCTGGCGGGCTATCTGACCCATGCCATCGAGGAGTTCCCCGCCGATCCCAAGACCATCTACGAGATGGTGGTGGTCGGCAACTCCACTATGCGCGACCTCTTCTTTCGCCAGAGCGTCTACTCCATCGGACAGAGCCCGTACCGGTCGATCACCGAGATCGAAATGGCGGAAGGAAAGCGCGCCACCACCAGCCTGACCTCGACCGGCATGCGGTGCCTGCTTCCCATCCATCCTGAAGCCCGCGTATACGGAGCGCCCATCATCAGCGGACACGTCGGCGCCGATGCCGCAGCTTGCATGCTGGCCGTCAACCTGGCGCGCGAAGACCGCCTGGTCGCCATCATGGATATCGGCACCAATACCGAGCTGATCCTCGGCAACCGGCACAGGATCCTGGCGGCCTCGTGTCCCGCCGGTCCGGCCTTTGAAGGGGGCGCCATCGCCTGCGGCATGCCGGCGCTCGACGGCGCCATCGAGAGCGTGGCGCTCGACGGCGAAGGCGCGTTCCACCTGGGCGTCATTGGCGGCATCGCCCCGGAAGGCATCTGCGGCTCCGGCCTGGTGGACCTGATGAGTGAGTTGCTCCGCACCGGCCGGATGAATCGGATGGGCCGCTTCGAGGACGACCAGCACCGCGTCACGCTCGACGCGGAACACGACATCTTCCTGCTGGAGAGCGATGTCAACGAACTGGCTCAGGCCAAGGCCGCCAACGTGGCGGGCCTGCACACGGTGTGCAGCAACTACGGTATCGGTTTCGACGACATCGACGTTTTCTACCTGGCCGGCGGGTTTGGAAGGCACCTGGACGTGGAAGCCTCCGCACGCATCGGCCTGATTCCGAGCATCCCGGCTTCCCGCATCGTACAGGTCGGCAACGCCGCCATCGAAGGGGCCTCGATCGCGTTGCTCTCCAGGTCCCGGCGCCGGGAATTGGAAGCGCTCGTCGGGAAAGTGGAGCATTGCCGCCTGGAAACACATCCGTCCTTTTTTGATTTCTTCGTGGAGGGATGCCAGTTCAAACCCGTGGAGTCCACGGATCGGGTGGCCGGATGATCGAGCTGGCCGACGCTTCTCCGGAAGTGAACGTCGATCCCGCCGAGTACCAGCGGCTGCTCGGATACCCGCGCGACTTCGTTCTGAGCGGCCGCGCCCGCGAGCTGGCCGACGGAGCACGTGCCTGGTACGCGAAGAACGGACGCCCCTGGACCTGGGCAAGGCAGGCGGAAGGGCTCGACATTGCGGGGCCGTCGAGCCGGCTGAACCAGATGTTCCAACAGGCCGAGGCCCACGCGGCGATTCTGGCCGCCGTCAGCGCGGGTCCCGAGCTGGAGCGCGAAGCCCAGAGGCTCTGGCAGGAGGAGAAGCCCGACGAATATTTCTTCCTCGAAATGCTGGGGTCCGCGGTGGTGGAGCATCTTTGCACCATGATGGGCGCCCGCCTTTGCGCCTGGGCCGAGACTCACGGAATGGCCGTTCTGCCGCACTACAGTCCCGGCTACCCGGGGTGGGATATCGCCGAGCAGCCTCGTCTTCTGGCGCTTATGAGACAGGTTCGCGATCATCCTTTTCCGGGCGAAGTGGAAGCGCTGGAGTCCGGCGCGCTGCGCCCCAGGAAATCGCTCCTCGCGGTCTTCGGACTGACGCGCCACACCGATCGCGTGCGCCGCCTCACCGAACTGGTTCCGTGCGAAAACTGTTCGTTCCTCCCTTGCCAGTACCGGCGAGCGCCCTATCGCCGGACGCTCGAAAACTGCGCGGGAGAAGCGCCTCTGCCGCCGGTGCCGCCCCCGTCGGCGAGCTATGGGGTCAACACCAAGGCGCTGCGGCGATGGGCCTCGGAACGGCTTTCGCTCGAAGCGCGCGAGGACGGCACCACCGACGCCCTGTTCCGCTACGAAGGGACCACCTGCACCAATATGGGGCGCCCCCTGATCTTCCACTACAAGGTGAAACTGGGGCCGCGGCAGGCGGGTTATCCCATCCAGGAGCAGCACTGCGGACCGGCTCCGGGCGATGCGGGCCACACTTCCATGTGCCGGTACCTGGATGACCGCGAGCGCCTGATGGCCGCCATCGATCGCGAGAAGCCCCTCCTGGGACGGCGCCTGGACGAAGTCCTCTCGTGGCCGCGTCCGTTCTCCGCCGCGGGCTGCTACTGTGAGGCGGCGAGCCGCGATCACAAGTGGGGGCTCGTGCTCGAGACCATTCACTACGCCCTGGCCCATCCGGAGACACAGACACGATGAAAGAACGCTTACAAGTTGCGATCGAGTCCCGCCCCTTACTCGGCGACGGCGCCATGGGGACGCAACTGATGCTGGCGGGCCTCGAGCAGGGGAGCTGCGGGGAGGAATGGAACCTGACGCATCCCGAGAGAGTGCTGGCGATTCAGCGCCGTTACGCCGAAGCCGGTTCCGATTGCATCCTCACCAACACGTTCGGCGGCTCGCGCATCATGCTGAACCGTCATTCCCGCGGCGACCGGGTGGCCGAAATCAACCGCGCCGCGATCGCCATCGCGCGCGAAGCCTTTGCCGGCCGCGACGGCTATGTGATCGGCGATATCGGCCCCTTCGGCGGGCTGATGGAGCCTTACGGCGAGTTCAAAGAGTCCGAAGTGCGCGACGCCTTCAACGAGCAGGCCCGGGCGCTGGTGGATGCGGGGGCCGACGCGATCCTGATCGAAACGCAAACGTCCCTGGAAGAGCTGCTGCTGGGCATCCAGGCGGCGAAACTGGCCGGCGCGCCCTGCGTCATCGGCTCCATGGCGTACGACGTGACTCTGGATGGCTCTACCTTCCGCACCATGATGGGCGTCGATCCGGAGCGGGCGGCGGAATTCATGCAGGAGAACGGCGCCGATATCGCCGCGCTCAACTGCGGCACCGGGATGGACATGGAGCGCGCCCGCCACGCGGTAGTGCGCTACCGGCGGGTGACCGGCTTGCCGGTGATGGTGCAGCCCAACGCGGGGCAGCCGGCGCTGGTCAATATGAAAGTGGTCTACGATGAGACTCCGGAGCAGATGGCCGAAGGCGTCGTGCCGCTGCTGGAGGCCGGCGCGAACATCGTTGGCGCCTGCTGTGGCAGTACACCGGATCACATCCGCGCGTTCCGAAAGGAACTGGACGGATTTCTGAAGGCGCGAGGAATCGAGCGGAGTGGGGCGTGCTATGAAAACCAGGCTCTGTGATGTAAACGCGGCCGCCGCGGAAAAACTCCCGGCGTTCACCGGCGATAAGTCGGGAATCGGCGTCCATTACGTTGCCGCCTATATCAAGCCTCTGAACACCAAGCTGGAAGACGGAACGCGCATCTCGTGCAAGCGCCGCGGCCTGAAGATTGTTCTCACGGCGGGCGCCCAAAAGGGCGAAGGACTCATGCGCCGGCTAGCTGTAAGTCCCGACCCGGTAGTCATGCTGGATGCCGCTTTGCAGGAAGCCGCCACTGCCGCGGGTGTCAAACTCACCGTGGAGGACGGCGGCATTTACCTCGACATGTCCGGGACGTAGAACCAATCCGCTTCCACTCAAGGGACGGCGACCCGACGCTGTCCGGGCTGTCTTAAGAGTCTCCGGCACCACGCCTGAGTGACCCGCGAAGAGGGGACCCCGTCACTTCCCTGCCGCCGTTGTTCCCGGCGAGGCGGCCAGTCGAACGGCGATGTGCCAGAAGACCGTCGCGTTGAACGGCAGGCCGAGGTGCGTTCCGGCGACCTCGACATCGATGTGCGGCTTCCCGCTCAGACAGTACCGCCAGTCCACCATTCCATCGCACTTCGAATACACGGCAGTCTGCCGGACAGAATCTGGCCACGACCGCCCCAGGGACTGCCCGAAGGCGCAACGGCAACGGCTCGAAGCACATTCCCCCGGGACGTCTGGACCCGTGCTCCGGATCCAACCGCGCACGGCGTCGCTGAGTGCCCGTATCAGGCTGTGCAGCACGAGCCCCCGGAAAGGCGAACCGAGGGTAATGACCGAAGCGATTCGTGCCGGCCTCTGTACCGCCGCGGATCGTGCGAAGATACCGCCGAGGCTATGTCCGATGAGATGCACCCGCCGGCCTGTCTCCGCGTAGGCGCGATCAATAGTCTGGCCGAGGCGCCGCGAGAGGAGGTCGGGACAATCGGCGGCAAAGCCCATACCGGAATAATATGGCCGGTACCCGATTCGCTCCAGCCACGCGTAGAGTTCGAAAAGGTTGAGATCCATCCCGAGCAATCCAGGAATAATCACGACCGCCGATCCATCGCCGCGGGGGATCGCCAATCCGTGATACGCGGGCGAGAGCCGCAGGGCCAGGAACTCCAGGACGCAAAGGGGTTCGCTGAAGATCGGAGAGGGGCAGGACACCTCGCCGTGAGGCATGAACGGCTGCGCCGCGGGGGCGCGCTTCGAGGCTGCACATCCTTGTCTACGTCTACGAGTCTGTACCATTTGAACCAGAGGCGTTTTGAACAGCTTGTTGATATTCTCCACCTATTATCTCACAGTTCGAGAAAAAGAAGCCGGAATCTCCCCTTTTTGTCTGGGCCGGGGCTGAACGGCCCATCATCCCCGGAACGTCTGCTCCTCGAGATGGCCTCTAACCGATGAGGCGCTTGTTGCCCGCCTTGCGCGTCTCCATCAGCGCTTCGCCGCCATAGGGGCTTGAAGATTGTTCTCACGGCGGGCGCCCAAAAGGGCGAAGGACTCATGCGCCGGCTAGCTGTAAGTCCCGACCCGGTAGTCATGCTGGACGCCGCCTTGCAGGAAGCCGCCACTGCCGCGGATGTCAAGCTCACGGTGGAGGACGGCGGCATTTTCCTGGAGATGTCCTGACCTGGAATCAACGACTGCATCCCGACGCTTCCCAGATGGCCGTATCTGGACCGCGCCCGCCACACGAACTCGGCGATGCGCGCTGCGAGTTGGGGCCGCAATCGCGTGGATCAAGAGGGTGGGCACCTCGGCCGCGGCATCTTTCAATATCGCACCGTATGCGCCTCCGTGCCCCGTCAAGTCAGGGGCGGAAACATCGTGACTCCCGGCTTCGAGTAATGGCGCCTCTATTTTGCACTCGGGCTGTCATCGGCCTTCAGGTCGCCGAGAGCGTATTGAATCCCCGCTAGCATATGAGCGACAAAGGGCCGCAAGAAGTACACCTTCTCGTCGTGACCGTGTGCCTCGTAGAACACGCGGCCAGCCGTGGCTGAAATTCCCGCTAAATCCCTCGGCAGGGCAAGGTGCGGGGTTCGCGGTAGCCGCGGCCTGCTGTGCGAAACCCACAGAGCCGGTCACTACGGCGGCTAACGCCGCACCAATTCCAAATGCCTTCAGTTTCATAGTCGGATCTTCTCCCGTGATCGCAGCCTGGAAAGACGTAATTATATCCCTACTGCGGCGTCCGACTATCGCCTCGGAATCCCGGCTGCTATGCGGTGGTAACGAGAGCGAGTCAGTCCGGAGCCGGCCTTCTTCGCAAACTCGCGCCGGCTCAGGCCCGCTTTCGTGCGCAGGTCGCAAATCTTCCGCGCAAAAGGTCGGAACATGGCTCTAAATCGTTTTCCCAGGATCTTCAATCATCCTGCTACCCTAAAACGCCAGCCCCTCGATCAGCTTCGCCACCTCCGCGTCCAGCGCCGATTTCTTCTTCTGAAGCTCCGCCTGGCGGTCGCGCAGCGCGGCAAGCTGCTGCTCGTGCGCATCGAGCTGCCGGGCATAGGTCTGCACCTGCTGCTGTTGGCCGCTGACGTTGTTGAGGCTCTCGATGTTGTGGCGGATGCGGTCCTCGTCGGAGGTCAGCTCGCGCGTCTGGCGGTCGGCCTCCTGGAGCGCGCGATCGTTTTCGGCGATTTGCGATTTCTGGTCGGCGATGCGCTGCATCTGGCCGCGCGCCTGGTCGTTCAGGCTACGGTTGCTCACGTAGGTGAGGAGCACATCGGGCGTCAGGTTGGCCACCATGTAGGTCTGGTCGTAGACGTGCTCTTCCGCCACGGGGAACTCCACGGTGGCGTTGGCGGCGAGCTGGATCTCAAACCGGTAGGCGGTTGCGGTCTTCTCCTTGGGCTTCTGGTTGAGCAGCGTGTAGGTGGTGCGCAGCGGGTGCTCGATGATCAGGGTCTTCGCTTTGCCGTCCACGTTGCGGACGGTGTAGGTGCGGGTCTCTTCGGCGGCCAGCCGCGAGGTGAGGATGCCGCGGCTGGCGTGAACCTCGCGAGCGATCGCCGCTTTGGCGCCGAAGGCTTCGGTGATGCGCGTGCCCAGATCCACCGCGTAGCTGATCAGGCGCTTGTCGCCCGCCTTGAGCGTCTCCATCAGCGCTTCGCCGCCGTAGGCGCCGCCATCGTAGACCGTGATGGGGCCGCCATCGAGCGTTTTGCCGCTGCTGTTTTCCAGCTCGGCCGCGTTGTTCGGGTGCTGGGAGCTGTGGTCGGAATAGATCAGCAGCTTGCGGCCTTCGATGGCCTGCTGGAGGAACGGCAGCATGGCGGATTCGTCTTTGCGGATGGTGACGGGCTGCGCAATGCGATACTCGAACAGCTCGCCCAATTCGCGCGCCGTGGCGTCGGAGGCGATGGTGCTCGGAGCAACCGCCACCGCCTGGTCCATCGCGCCCGTCTGCGCCCGCATCAACGGCGCCGCCATCGCCGCGCGGGGCGCTGGCGCCTTTGCCGCCGCAACGCCTCCCGGAGCCCCACTTGCGTACCCGCCCTCGTGCACCACCGGCCGCGCCGCGCGGTCGTCGGCCAGCTCGGCTACGGGGCGCTCCACGTATTTGGGAGCATAGAGCTGGCTGACGAACGAAATCGGCCGGCCCGAAACCAGCGAGAGCGCCACCTTGGTCCAATCGTCGCCCGTGGTGTTGTCCACGATGGCCCATCCCTCCAGCACCGGCTGGCCCGCGCCGAAAATCAGGCGATAGCTGGATTTCCATACCGCCGCCGGAATGGTGTAGCTGGCTGTCACTTCGCGTTCTTTGGCGTCGGTGGAGTCGATGTACACGCTGCGCTTCTCTTTGGAGCGCGCGGCCGCCAGCGCCGCCAGGTACTGCCGGAACTGATCCTGCAATTGCGGGTCGTGGAACCGGATGCCGGCGGCGGCGCCCAGGTCGACGGTGCGCAGATCGCCCGAATCCAGCATCAGGGTGAGTTGCTCGCGCTCCGCCTGCTTGTCGGTGCCTGCGACCAGGCGGCCGTTGACGATGGCGCCCGAGACCGTTTCGTTGCCGAACTTCAGCTCCAGGCGCGCGCCCTTGAGCTGGTCCAGCATGCCGCTCAACGGCTGGCCTTCGCCGATCTGAAACGGGAAGTCGGCCAGCCTGTGGCTCAGCGGATCCATGGAGTCGTAGCGCAGGCCGGAGATTTTCCCGCCGCCTTTCTCGGTGATGGTGAGCGACTTCAGCACGTCGTTCATTTCGGCCGCGGTGAAATCCAGCCGCGCCGATTCACCCGGGGCCAGGGTGCCCGAGCGCTGGAAGAATCCCACGCCGTGCTTGTACAGCACCACGGTGCGAACCGGAAGCTCGGCCGCGTACGCCAGCGCGGCGCCAACAACCAGGGAAACAGCCATGCGTTTCATTATGACTCCAGTTTCCGGGCAAGCCGCGGGGCCTGTCCTACTCGCCCATCACTTTAATGATGACGCGTTTGGAGCGCTGGCCGTCGAACTCGGCATAATAAACCTGCTGCCACGGGCCGAAGTCCAGCTTGCCTTTGGTGACCGGCAGGATCACTTCGTGGTGCACCAGCAGGCTCTTGAGGTGCGAATCGCCGTTGGTCTCGCCGGTGCGATGGTGCCGGTAGTCCTGGCGGAACGGCGCCAGCTTCTCCAGCCACTCGTCGATGTCGCCGAGCAGCCCGTCTTCGGCGTCGTTGACCCAGACGCCGGCGGTGATGTGCATGGCGGATACCAGTACCATTCCCTCCTGAACGGCACTTTTTCTTAGCGCACCAGCCACCTGATCTGTGATATTAATGTATTCCCGATGTTGCTTCGTTTTAAATGTGAGATATTCCGTATAGAAGCGCATAGGCCGATCATACCGCCGCGAAATGAATCAAGCCGCCCGACGAATTCTCATCGTGGACGATGAGCCGGCATTGCTGAGAATGATGAGCGTGTACCTGGGCCGCCTGGGCTACCACGTGACCGCCGTAGGTACGACCGCGAAGGCGTGGGCCGAAGTGCAGGCGTCGCCGGCCGATTTTGCGGTGGCCGTGCTGGACGCCAGCATGCCCGGCCTGGGCATGCAAGAGCTGGCTTTGAAAATCCTGGCAGTCAATTCGTCGGTGCGGGTGATCGCCGCCAGCGGGTATCCTGTGGATATGGGCGCCATCGAAGCCGCGGCACCGGGACGGGTCATGTTTCTGCACAAGCCCTTCGCTCCGGAAATGCTGGTGGAGGCGGTGCGGAGGATGCTTGACGCGTAAGAAGAAACGCTTCGAGCTCTCGAGGGAAGTAAAGGCCATCGCGCGAGAGCGGGTGGGCCGAATTCCGGCCGCCAGGCCGATCCAGCCGAAGTCCTCCCGCAAGAAGCCCAAATACGCCAGGCCGATCGGGGAAGATCTCGAGTGAACGGACAGTGGCCGGGCCTGCGCCGGGAATGGTCGCGGCGCGAGTTCCTGACGTACGCCTCGATTCCTGGCTGGTTCCCCTTCTTCCGACCCAGGCACATCAGCCTGGCCGGCGCGCATTTCCGCATCGTCCGCTACGGCCGTTCGAAGCGGCGCTACCTTCTGATCCACGGCAATGAGGAGACGGCGCGCCAGGTGCTGACGCAGCACATCCGGTCGCACCAGGGCATCGCGTATATCATCGAGAGCCACACGCGCAACGTTTCGATCGAGTCGGGCCAGATCGACCCCAACCGCATGTTCTCGCGGGTGGGCGCCGAGCGAAGCCTGAAGAGGTTGAACCCGGACTGGACCCCGGACCGCGTTCAGGCTGCGCTGGCAGCGCTGGATCGCGGCCGCGGCCGACTCCTCAAAGCGCTGCTGCCGCCTCCGGGCGGCCTGCTGGTGGCGCTGCACAACAACTCCGCGGGATATTCCGTGGCGGACGAGGAGCCGATCAGCGATGCCAAATCCATCCGCGAGCCGGACAACCTGCACGCCTTCTTCCTGTGCACCAATCCGGACGATTTCAAGATTCTGGCGGCTTCGGGGTACAACGCGGTGCTCCAGCAGAAGGCCCCCAAGGAGGACGACGGATCGCTTTCGCGGCTCGCCGCCGCGCGCGGAATCCGTTACGTGAACGTGGAAGTGGCGGTGGGGCACGGCGGGCGCCTGCAGGAGATGCTCGACTGGCTGGAGTGGAGCCTGAAGTGAGCCGGGGCGCCGTGGCCGCCACGGCTACATGAAGTAGTCTTTTACTTTTTCGAACAGGCCTTTTTCGGCCGGCGCATTGTCCACCGGCAGCGTCTCGCGCAACTGTTCGAGCATCTTGCGCTGCTCGCGCGTCAAGCGCGATGGAACCTTCACGTCGATGTGCACGAACAGGTCGCCCCGGCCACCGCCGTTGACGGCGGGAACGCCCTTGTGGCGCAGTTGGAACTGCGTTCCGCCCTGGGTGCCTTCGGGAATCTTCAGCTTGTACGGCTGCTCGAGCGTGGGAACCTCGAGGTCGCAGCCCAGCGCGGCCTGGGCGATGTTCACCGGGATGGTGCAGTGCAGGTCGTTGGCGTGCCGCTCGAAAAAGGGGTGCGGCCTGACCTTCAGGAACACGTAGAGATCGCCCTGCGGGCCGCCGTGAGGGCCGGGTTGGCCCTCGTGAGCCAGGCGAAGCCGGGTGCCGTCGTCCACACCGGGCGGGACGTTGATCTTGAGTTCGCGCTGCACCTGCCGGTAGCCTTGCCCGCGGCACTGGCTGCAGGGATTGCGAATGATCTGTCCCGTGCCGTTGCACGTGCCGCAGGTCCTGCGGATGGAGAGGAAGCTCTGCTGGTAGAGCACCTCGCCGCGGCCCCCGCAGGTGGGACAGGTGGCGGGGCGCGCTCCGGGCTCCGACGCGGTGCCGTTGCAGCGGTCGCACACCTCCATCCGCGGAATCTGGATTTTGGCGGACATGCCGAAAACCGCTTCCTCGAAGCTGATTTCCAGGTCGTAGCGGACGTCCTCGCCGCGCTGCGCGCGGGTGCGCCGGCGGCCGCCGCCTCCGAAGAAGTCGCCGAAGCCGAAGAAGTCGCCCAGGATGTCGCCGAAATCGGCGAAGGTGTCGGGGTTGAAGCCGGCGCCGGAGGTGCCCTGGAGGCCGGCGTGTCCGAAGCGATCGTAGGCGGAGCGCTTCTGCGGGTCGCTGAGCACGCTGTAGGCTTCCGACGCTTCCTTGAAATTCTCTTCGGCGGACGGATCGTCGGGATTGCGGTCGGGGTGGTACTTGAGCGCAAGCTTGCGGTATGCGCCTTTGATATCCGCCTCGCCGGCCTCCCTGCCGAGACCGAGGACTTCGTAATAATCTCTCTTCGCCACGGGATTCAGTGTGTGCTACGACCTGACTGCGACGCGAACCATCGCCGGCCGGAGCAGCTTGCCTTTGAAATTATAGCCTCTCTGATACTCGCCCAGAATGGCTTGATCTTCCGCTTCCTCGCTGGGAACTCTCTCCACCGCCTGGTGCAGGTTGGGATCGAAGTGCGTTCCCGCCGTCTCGATCGGCTCCAGGCCCATTTTCTTCAGCGTTTCATAAAGCCGCTGGTAGATGAGTTCGACGCCCTTGGCGTAATCGCGGTCCGGAGTCTCGACTCCGAGGGCGCGCTCGAAATCGTCGAGCATCGGCAGCAGGTCGCGGACGAGTTCTTTGGCCGCAAACTGGAGGTAGTCGAAGCGCTGCTGTTCGCTGCGGCGGCGCGCGTTGTCAAAGTCGGCCAACGCGCGGTGCAGGCGGTCCTGGAGATCGGCCCTCTCGGCTTTGAGTTGGTCGCGTTCGGCGGTGACCGAAGCCAGTTGCCCGTCCAGGGTCTCGACGGGCAGATTGGGGTCCGAAGCCACTTCGGGATTGATATCGGAATTCCGGGTTTCCACTTTCTTTAGCTTAACAAAGTTACGGGGACCTTCCGGCCGGGCGCGCGAAAACGCCAACGCATTTGCGGAAATTTCGCCACCGATCTCTTTATTTCCAGTCGTGTCCGCCCAAAAAACCGCAAATGCGTTTGCGGTTTCAGGGAGGCCGTGCCCCGTCAAAACTGCGTATTTTCGAGCGCCCGGCTGGTCTGCAAGACGGCGCCCATCACCCGCTCGTAGTGCATGCGCATGGGTCCCAGGACCGCCACCTTGGCGGGCAGCCCATTGCCCATCTGCACGGTCATGCCGATCAGCGCCAGGTCCCTCATCGCCGGATGGGCCTGCTCCAGTCCGACATGCACTTCCAATTCGCCCGGTGGCTGCTCCAGGAAGCGGTCCAGCAGCTCGATGAGCCGCTCCTTCTCTTCGAGGGCGCACAGCAACTCGCGCATTTTTTCGCGCGTGAGGTGGAGGTCCAGGCCGAGAAGGTTGGATGCGCCCTCCATGTGCACCTCGGGGGAGGTGTCTACATCCAGCAGGCCTTTTTGATAGAGCGCCTGCAGAATCCGCAGCACGGCGTCATAGAGGGCGCGTTCTTCGGCCATGCGCCGCAGCAGCTCGCGCCGCGCGTCGCCCAGTTTCCACCCGCTGAAATTCAGGTTGATGTAGTTGCGGCTCGAAGCCAGCTCTTCCTGTGAGACCGATCGATCCAGCACCACCACGCGATTGCGCACGACGTGGTCGCGGGTCACCAGGACGACCAGCACGCGCCGGTCGGCCAACGGCAGCAGCTCGATCTGGTCCAGTTCCTGGGAAAGCGCCGGGATGGCCGCGGCAATCCCCACGGCGCGGGTCAGCTCGACCAGAAGATGGCTCGACCGCTCCATCCGCGCGCCGATGGTGTGCAACGCGCTGAATTCGCTCCGCAGCCGCTCGGCCTCGTAGGATGCCATGCGGGTGGCGGTCAGCGACCGCACGTAAAACCGGAACGCCTTCTCGGTGGGAACGCGGCCGGCCGAGGTGTGCGGTTGGGACAGATACCCTTCGTCGGCCAGGTCGGCCATGACGTTGCGGATCGACGCGGGGCTGAGCACATCCTCCCTGCGCTTGGAAACGGTCCTGGATCCAACGGGTTCGCCAGTTTCGATATACGCGCGAACAATGGAATTCAGGACTTCCTGATGTCTCGCTTTGAGCGGCTCGTCCGTTCCCATAGACCCGTCAGTGTACTTCCCTACAGACATTGTAACCGGCACGAAATAAAGGGTCAACGAAGGGTTTTCAATCCCGCGTCTTGGGGCGGCCAGGGTCGCCCGAAACCTCTTCCATCTCTATTGTCGCTCATCGGTGGTGCGGCCAGCGGTCCAGGGAGATGTGCGGGTATGACTTAAGCTGATTGATGTCAGGTGGTTAGGGACGGCAAAATATTTTGCGAAGTGCCGTGACTGGATTTCGGGGGCTTGATCCCAAAGGGCCGTACCCGATCTATGCGGCAGGCTGCAAATGGCGCTACAGTATACGTTCCCAGCGAGAGAATCTCGCCGCGGAGAAGCGGAAGGAAAGCAACATATGCTGAACAAGATCGATGCTGCCCAGAGCACACGGCGTGCATTCCTGGGCACGGCTGCGCTGACGGCCGCATCTTACAAACGGGTGCTTGGCGCCAATGACCGCATCGGGATCGGATTCATTGGATTCGGACTGATCGGAAAGCAGCACATCACGGACTTCAAGAAGTTCAACGATGTCGACCTGGTGGGCCTTTGCGACGTGTACAAGCCGCGCCTCGAAGAGGGCCTGAAGTACACCGGGAATCCCAATGCGAAGGGCTACAGCGATTTCCGGAAGATGTACGAGAACAAAGATATCCAGGGAGTCGTGGTGGCCACGCCGGACCACTGGCACGCGTTGCTCACCATCATGGCTTGCGCGGCGGGCAAGGACGTCTACGTCGAGAAGCCCATGACCGTGTTCATCGACGAAGGCAAGTGGATGATTCAGGCCGCGCGCAAGTTCAACCGCATCGTGGTGGTGGGAACACAGCGGCGTCATGGGCGGGGAGTGGCCGAGGCGAAGAAAGTGATCGACAGCGGCCTGCTCGGCAAGATCCACTCGATTCGCATCGCGTCGTACCGGAACATCTATCCGGGGTTCGGCAAGACACCCATTTCGGATCCGCCCCCGGAGATCGACTATGACATGTGGCTGGGACCGGCGGCCAAGAAACCCTACCAGCGACATCGCGCGCTGTACCATTTCCGCTGGTTCTGGGACTACTCCGGCGGCCAGATGACCAACCTGGGCGCCCACACGATCGACCAGGTGCTGCACCTGATGAACGTGAAGGGACCCACGATCGCGATGTCCACCGGCGGCCGGTTCGCACTGGAAGACGACGGAGAGACGCCCGACACCCAGGATGCCGTGTGGCAGTTCCCCGGCGGCTTCACGGTCAACTACGCGATTCGCGAGGCCAACGGCATGCGCGGCGATAACGCCACGCGCGGCCAGGTGTACCACGGCACGAAAGGCAACCTGGTGCTGGCCGGCGGCTACGAAGTGGTTCCGGAGGACAAGATCGATCCGGTCAACGACATTCCGCGCTTCAGCGGCCACCCCATCGGCGGTCCGGTGTACACGGATGTGAAGCCCACGCCGTGGATCCAGCCATCCAAAGGCGGAGTGGAGTCGGACGCGCGCTATGGCACGGGCGGCGAGGACACGATGGCGATGAACGAGCGCGATTGGCTGAGCAGCATGCGCACGCGCAAGCGGCCCTTGTGCGAAGTGGAAGACGGGCACCGGGTGGCGATCACCTGCCACCTGGCCAACATGTCGCTGCGGGTGGGCCGCGCGATCCACTGGGACGCGGATAAGGAGCAGGTGATCGGCGACAAGGAAGCCGCCGCCATGTGCATCAAGCCTTACCGGCAGCCCTGGGACGGCGTACTGAAAAGCATCGTCAAGGTGTAAGGGGCGACCGCTCCCTGAAGGTCTCGGCTCAGAACGGCGCCGGGCTACGCCTCTCGCGCGGCGGGCGAGCAACTTCCGGACGAAGGGGCTTCGCCCCGGCAGCTCATAGCCTGTCTGGAACAACTGAACGAAGACGACTGCGCCCGGACGAGGGAGACATCGACCCTTTGGAAAACATGGCGCCGATTGCAGGAGCATCGAGCCCTCACCGGCCACTGGCTGTCGTTGCTGCCATTGCCGCCCGGACGCGATATCCAATCGAAACTGAGCGCCTGCGCCGCGGCGGAGTTTGAAAAGGAAACCGTCGATGGGCGAAACCGGCCCCTTCGGGAACGTCTCCGGCGGCAGAAACGCTGCGCGAGGGCGCGAACAAGGCGAGCTTCGCTCGCCGGGCGGGTTGACAACAGTTGACAACCCGCCGCAGGATACCATCCTGTCGCCATGAGCCTGGGGCTCACCAAAAGTGATGAAAACCCAAGCGGCTGGCGGGTTGAATCCTGGTTGCATCTAATTAAGTAGCGCACGTCCG